>QMCE01001534.1_pt1 | contig 19385 bp, 21 predicted proteins | sample 1821851 | NCBI WGS metagenome assembly QMCE01 (sample SAMN09453174, study PRJNA476694) | Termite gut metagenome, whole genome shotgun sequencing project. | isolation source: worker | host: Odontotermes sp. | place: South Africa:Pretoria | collected 2016-01-28
AATGGTAATCGCGTCGAATTCCTCTTCGGCGGTTACCTGCTTGAACAGATCGAGCAATGCTTTCATGGTTTTTACTCCCGGCCCTAAATCAGTAACGTTCCAGATCGATGTCGATCGCCAGCGAACGGATTTCCTTGACCAACACGTTGAAGGATTCCGGCATACCGGCATCGATACGGTGCTCGCCCTTGACGATGTTCTCGTACACCTTGGTGCGGCCATTCACGTCGTCGGACTTGACGGTCAGCATTTCCTGCAGCACATAGGATGCGCCGTAGGCTTCCAGCGCCCACACTTCCATTTCGCCGAAACGCTGGCCGCCGAACTGCGCCTTGCCGCCCAACGGCTGCTGTGTAACCAGCGAGTATGGGCCGGTCGAACGGGCGTGCATCTTGTCGTCGACCAGATGGTGCAGCTTCAGGTAATGCATGTAGCCAACCGTCACCGGACGCTCGAACGGCTCGCCGGTGCGGCCGTCGAACAGGGTCATCTGGCCCGATTCCGGCATGCCGGCCAGCTTCAACATGGCCTTGATTTCCTTTTCCTCGGCGCCATCGAACACCGGTGTCGCGAAGGGCACGCCAGCGGTCAGGTTGCCGGCCATTTCCATGACTTCGCCATCAGACAAGGAGCCGAGATTTTCGGATTTGCCGCTGGAGTTGTACACGGTATCGAGGAAACCGCGCATTTCCTTGACGCTGGCCTGGGCGCGCAGCATGTTGCCGATCTTGTAGCCAAGGCCCTTGGCGGCGAGGCCGAGGTGCACTTCGAGAATCTGACCGACGTTCATCCGCGACGGCACGCCGAGCGGGTTGAGCACGATGTCGACCGGCGTACCGTCGGCCATGTGCGGCATGTCCTCGACCGGCAGGATCAGCGAGACGACGCCCTTGTTACCGTGACGGCCAGCCATCTTGTCGCCAGGCTGCAAACGGCGCTTGACGGCAACATAGACCTTGACCATTTTCTGTACGCCCGGCGGCAGTTCGTCACCTTGCGTCAGCTTCTTGCGCTTGGCCTCGAAAGCCTCGTCGAAATCCTTGCGCGCCTGTTCCAGACCTTCCTTGACCTGTTCCAGTTGCAGCGCAACGTCATCGTCGGCAAAACGGATGTCGAACCAGTGGTGCGGATCGATACCATCGAGATAAGCCTGGTCAATGACCGTTCCCTTGGCCAGCTTCTTCGGACCGCCATTAGCCTTCTTGCCGAGAATCAGGCGACCGACACGCTCGAAGGCATCGCGCTCGACGATGCGCATCTGGTCGGCGAGATCAAGCTTGTAGTGACGGAGGTGCTCGTCGATGATCGACTGGGCGCGCTTATCGCGCTCGATGCCCTCGCGGGTGAACACCTGCACGTCGATGACGGTGCCGGCAATGCCGGACGGCACGCGTAGCGAGGTGTCCTTCACGTCGGAAGCCTTCTCACCGAAGATGGCGCGCAAGAGCTTTTCTTCCGGCGTCAGTTGGGTTTCGCCCTTGGGCGTGACCTTGCCGACCAGCACGTCGCCCGCTTCGACTTCGGCGCCGATATAGACGATGCCGGAATCATCGAGGCGGGAAAGCTGGGCTTCGCCGAGCGAGGCGATGTCGCGGGTGATTTCCTCGGGACCGAGCTTGGTGTCGCGGGCGACGACCGTCAGTTCCTCGATATGGATCGAGGTATAGCGGTCCTCGGCGACAACGCGTTCGGAAATCAGGATCGAGTCTTCGAAGTTGTAGCCGTTCCACGGCATGAAGGCGATCAGCATGTTCTGGCCAAGCGCCAGTTCGCCCTTATCGGTCGACGCGCCGTCGGCCACCACGTCGCCCTTGGCGATGATGTCGCCAACCTTGACCATCGGCCGCTGGTTGATGTTGGTGTTCTGGTTGGAACGGGTGTACTTGGTCAGATTGTAGATGTCGACGCCAACTTCGCCGGCGACCGTTTCATCGTCATTGACCCGCACCACGACGCGCCCGGCATCAACGTAATCGACCTTGCCGCCGCGCAGTGCGACGACGGCAGTGCCGGAGTCGACGGCAACGGTGCGCTCGATGCCAGTGCCGACCAAGGGCTTCTCGGGCCGCAGGCAGGGCACGGCCTGACGCTGCATGTTGGCGCCCATCAGCGCACGGTTGGCGTCGTCATGTTCGAGGAAGGGAATCAGCGAGGCAGCGACGGAAACGATCTGGCCCGGCGCCACGTCCATGTACTGCACACGGGACGGCTCGGCGAGCATGGTCTCGCCCTTCTCGCGGCAAGTCACCAGATCATCGGTCAGGCGGTTTTTGCCGTCGAGCGCGGCATTGGCCTGGGCAACGACATAGTTGCCTTCCTCGATGGCCGACAAATATTCGATGTCGTTGCTCACCTGGCCGTCGATCACCTTGCGGTAGGCGGTCTCGATGAAGCCGTAGCTATTGACGCGGGCGAACAGGGCGAGCGAATTGATCAGACCGATGTTCGGGCCTTCCGGCGTTTCGATCGGGCATACGCGGCCATAGTGCGTCGGATGCACGTCGCGCACCTCGAAGCCGGCGCGCTCACGCGTCAGGCCGCCGGGGCCAAGGGCCGAAACGCGCCGCTTGTGGGTGATTTCCGACAGCGGGTTGGTCTGGTCCATGAACTGTGACAGTTGGCTGGAACCGAAAAACTCCTTGATTGCGGCGCTGATCGGCTTGGCATTGATCAGGTCGTGCGGCATCAGGTTATCCGACTCGGCCTGGCTCAGGCGCTCCTTGACGGCGCGCTCGACGCGCACCAAGCCGGCGCGGAACTGGTTTTCGGCCAGTTCGCCAACCGAGCGCACACGGCGGTTGCCGAGGTGGTCGATGTCGTCGATATCGCCGCGACCGTTGCGCAGTTCGACCAGAATTTTGATGACTTCGACGATGTCGCGCGGCGACAACGTCAGTTGCTCACGCACCTCGACATTGGCGCCAAGTGGCTTGACCTTGGCCACCAGGGCCTCGGCATCGGCCAGGGTCACGTTCTCGACCATGGCGCGGGCGCCGTAGGGCAGCAGACCGACCAGATCCTGCACGGCTGTCAGCGCGAAGCCGGAAGCATCGGCCAAGTTGCGCAGGGCGGCTTCGGCTCGCGAGGCGAGGCCCTTCAACGTGACCTTGTACTCGATGACGTTGGGACGACCCAGGCGGCGGTTGAACTTCATCCGGCCGACACCCGACAGATCGTAGCGTTCGTCGGAATAGAACAGGCCGTTGAACAGTATCTCGACGGCTTCCTCGGTCGGCGGTTCCCCGGGCCGCATCATCCGGTAAATGGCGATGCGCGCGGCTTGGCGCGAAGCGGTTTCGTCGGCGCGCAGGGTGTTGGAAATGAAGGCGCCGCGGTCTAGATCGTTGGTATACAGCGTTTCGACGGTGGCGATGCCGGCTTCGCGCAGCTTGGCCAGCAGGGTTTCAGTGATTTCATCATTGGCATTGGCGACGATTTCGCCAGTCGCGGTATCGACGATATTGCGGGCAACGACGCGGCCAAGGATGAAGTCCTCCGGCACTGCTGTTTGCTTCAGACCGGCGGCGCCGATGTCGCGAACATGCTTGGCGGTGATGCGCTTATCCTTGACGACGATAACCTTGCCGTCCGGGGCGACGAAATCGAAACGCGCCACTTCGCCACGTAGGCGCTCGGGCACCAAGGCGAACTGGATGCCATCCTTGCTCAGCAAGAAGGTGTCGAAATCGAAGAACTCGGCCAGGATTTCCTCGGCACTCATGCCAATGGCCTTGAGCAGCGCGGTGACCGGCATCTTGCGCCGACGGTCGACGCGGAAGAACAGGGTGTCCTTCGGATCGAACTCGAAATCCAGCCAGGAACCACGGTAGGGAATCACCCGCGCCGAGAACAACAGCTTGCCGGAGCTGTGCGTCTTGCCACGGTCATGCTCGAAGAAAACACCGGGCGAACGGTGCAACTGGGAAACGATAACGCGCTCGGTGCCGTTGATGACGAAGGAACCGTTGGTCGTCATCAATGGAATCTCGCCCATGTAGACTTCCTGCTCCTTGACCTCCTTCACCGTATCCGGCGCCTCGCGGTCCATGATGACCAGGCGGACGCGGGCGCGCAGCGACGAGGCGAAAGTCAGGCCACGCTGCTGGCATTCGGTCACATCGAAGGCTGGCTCGCCAAGCGTATAGCTGACGAACTCCAGACGGGCGTTGCCGGAATGCGAAACGATCGGAAAGATCGAGGTGAACGCCGCTTGCAGTCCTTCGTTCTTGCGCCTTTCGGCGGGCACGTCGGCCTGCAGGAAAGCCGTGAAGGATTCAAGCTGGGTCGCAAGCAAAAAGGGCACGTCAAGGACGCTGGCGCGCTTGGCAAAGCTCTTGCGGATGCGTTTCTTCTCGGTGAAGGAGTAAGTCATGGTAACTCCGTGAGGGTAAAGTCAAACATCGAACCCGTCGAAACAGGCAAACGCAAACACGCTCTCCTCCCTGACGGGACGGAGGAAAGCTGCGTTTGCGTTTGCCAATTGGGCGATATCCAAGTTGGGTTCTTCGGGCCAGTGAAACCTGTAGCACAAAACACAAAAAGGCTGGCGGATAAACCGCCAGCCTGCCTGCACCAGTCGATTACTTGACTTCGACCTTGGCGCCCGCGTCTTCCAATTGCTTCTTGAGCGCCTCGGCGTCGGCCTTGGCAATACCTTCCTTGACCGGCTTCGGCGCGCCGTCGACCAGATCCTTGGCTTCCTTCAGGCCCAGGCCCGTCACGGCGCGGACGACCTTGATGACCTCGACCTTCTTGTCGCCGGCGGCAGCCAGGACAACGGTAAACTCGGTCTGCTCCTCGGCGGCGGCGGCAGCGCCACCACCGGCCGGGCCGGCAACGGCAACGGCAGCGGCGGAAACGCCGAACTTCTCTTCGAACGCCTTGACCAGGTCGTTCAGGTCCATCACGGTCATGGAGCCGACGGCTTCCAGGATGTCTTCTTTGCTAATAGCCATTTCAATAAACTCCTAAATCAGTTCGTGTGCAATGAGGATCAAGCGGCGGCGGCTTCGCGCTGCGCTGCCAGCGCGCCCAGGGCACGGGCAAAGCCGGACACCGGAGCCTGCATGACAAACAGCAGCTTGGAGAGCAGCTCCTCGCGGCTCGGGATGGAGGCAAGCGCCTGCACACCGGCTTTGTCGAGCACCTTGCCGGCATAGGAACCGGCCTTGAGGACCAACTTGTCATTGGTCTTGGCGAAGTCGTGGAGCACCTTCGCGGCAGCCACCGGGTCGGTGGACACGCTGTAAATCAGCGGACCCACCATATGCTCGGCCAAGCCGGCAAACGGGGTGCCATCCACGGCGCGACGCACCAGGGTGTTTTTCAGCACGCGCAGGTAAACGCCAGACTCGCGCGCCTTCTTGCGCAGCACGGTGAGGTCGCCGACCTCAATGCCGCGGTATTCGGCGATCGCGATCGTCTGGGCATTGGCCACTTGTGCCGACACCTCAGCCACGACGGCTTTTTTGTCGTTCAGATTGAGACCCACAGGTCTTTCCTCCTTTCAAGTCATAACACGGCGGAGAAAATTCCCCGCCGCACCTACGGCGACCTGAACCAGAAGCTATGCTGCCCGCTTATTCGTTGATTAGCGGCCGGCAAAAAATCTTGTTCTGGGACACCGTCTACGCAGGATGCTTGCGCCATTAAGCTCCGAAGAGCACCTGCGGTCTTTGACGATCCGCCGCCAGCCACCAAGGCAACCGGCGACGGCCCAAAGTTCTGTTATCAGCCAACCAGCGTCGCCTGATCGACGCGCACGCCGGGCCCCATGGTGGCGGCCACGGCCACCTTCCGCAGGTACTGGCCCTTGGAAGAAGCCGGCTTGGCCTTGTTCAATGCATCGATCAGCGCCTTCAGGTTCTGCTCGAGGCTTTCAACCGTGAAGGAAGCACGGCCAATCGTGGCATGAATGATGCCAGCCTTATCGGTGCGGTACTGGACCTGACCGGCCTTGGCGTTCTTGACGGCGGTGGTCACGTCCATGGTCACGGTGCCGACCTTCGGGTTCGGCATCAGGCCGCGTGGACCGAGAATCTGGCCGAGCTGGCCGACCACCTTCATGGCATCCGGCGTAGCGATGACCACGTCGAAGTCGAGCTTGCCAGCCTTTACATCAGCCGCCAGATCGTCGAAACCGACGACTTCGGCACCGGCGGCCTTGGCGGCCTCGGCCTTATCGCCCTGGGCGAAGACAGCGACGCGCACCGACTTGCCGGTACCAGCCGGCAGCACGACCGAGCCGCGGACAACCTGATCGGATTTGCGTGCATCGACGCCGAGATTGACGGCAACGTCGATCGACTCGTCGAATTTGGCGGTCGCGGTTTCCTTGGCCAACGTCAGGGCTTCCTGCACCGGATAGAGTTTCTGGGCGACGATCTTGCCCTGCAGGGCCTTTTGTTTTTTCGTGAGTTTGGCCATGGTTACAGACCCTCCACCGTGATGCCCATCGAGCGGGCGGAGCCGGCGATGGTACGAACCGCCGCATCCAGATCGGCAGCCGTCAGGTCGGGCTGCTTGGCCTTCGCGATTTCCTCGGCCTGGACGCGGGTGATCTTGCCAACCTTGTCGGTATGCGGCTTGGCCGAACCGGACTTGATACCGGCCGCCTTCTTGATGAGGATGGTTGCCGGCGGGGTCTTCATCACGAAGGTGAAGGACTTGTCGGCGAAGGCAGTGATGACGACGGGAATCGGCAGGCCCGGCTCCATGCCCTGGGTCTGGGCGTTGAAGGCCTTGCAGAATTCCATGATGTTCAGACCGCGCTGACCGAGGGCGGGACCGATCGGCGGCGACGGATTGGCTTTGCCCGCAGGCACTTGCAGCTTGATGTAGCCAACAATTTTCTTGGCCATGTTTACTCCTCAATGATGAGTGATAACGCGCTTTTATGAAATCGAGACCTCATGACTGACGCTCCTCTTGCCGAAACACAGGGCCTTCGGCTGGCCCTTGAAACCTGTCAGGCTTTTTCGACCTGACCGAATTCCAGCTCGACGGGCGTCGCGCGGCCAAAAATGGTCACCGACACGCGCAGGCGGCTCTTGTCGTAATTGACATCCTCGACCGAGCCGTGGAAATCGGTGAATGGGCCTTCCTTGACGCGCACCACTTCGCCGGTCTCGAACAATACCTTGGGCCGTGGTTTTTCGACCCCTTCCTGCATCTGCTGCATGATCTTGTCGACTTCCTTCTCGGAAATCGGCGTCGGCTTAGTGGCGGTACCGCCGACGAAGCCAGTGACCTTCGGCGTGTTCTTCACCAGATGCCAGGAATCGTCATCCATTTCCATTTCCACCAGCACATAGCCGGGGAAGAACTTACGCTCAGAAATAGCCTTCTGGCCGCCCTTCATTTCGACGACCTCTTCGACCGGCACCAGAATGCGGCCGAACTTGTCCTGCATTTCGAGACGATTGACGCGCTCCTGAATGGCGCGCATCACGCTCTTCTCGAAACCGGAATAGGCATGCACGACGTACCAGCGTTTACTCATGATTTCTTCCAGCCCAGAACGAGGTCATACAAAACCCACTCCAGGCTCTTGTCGGTCAGATACAGGAACAAGGCCATCACGACGACGAAGGCGAACACCACACCCGTCATCTGCATCGTTTCCCGACGCGTCGGCCAAACCACTTTCTTGGCCTCGATCACGGCTTCGTTGGCAAATACGAAGAAACGCTGACCGGGCTCAGTCCTCCAGGCCACCATGGCAGCCAGAGCGAATCCGGCGAGGACCGCCAGGACACGCAAAATCATCGCCTGCTCGGCAAGCAGGTAGAAACCAGCCACGCCAGCCGCCAAAATCAACAGGGCCAGCGAAAACTTGATCTTGTCAGCCATGACGCTCACGATCTTTATAAAGAGTGGCAGGGGCGGAGGGAATCGAACCCCCGACCTACGGTTTTGGAAACCGTTGCTCTACCAATTGAGCTACACCCCTGCGAGTAAAAGAAGTCAGGGGCTGCCGCCCAGACAACCGAGCCGCAGCCCCAGCATTTCCGAAAGGCGGGAATTTTAGCACCAACAAATCCAGAAGGCAACCCCAAAACTCCTGTTTTTCTGGTTTCTTCTCTGTTGCCAGCTCGTTCGCGGCAATGACCGCCAGCGAGTCAACACCGATGTAGTCGGCGAGCCCACCCTGCACCATCCGATGCCCAGGTTATGAAGATTTGGCAAAATACTTGCGGTGGCAGACAACTCCCAATAGGGCCAAACCCAAAAGCCAGATTCCGTTAGGCTCCGGAATAGAAGCTTCAGTAAGCTCAAATTGTGTAACCAGAGCACCGATATCGTTGTAGCCCCCCCAAGAGTCAACTACCAGAATACTGGTCAACATCCCCGAGTAGTCTGCCCAAAACGAAGGGAAATTGCCGCTGCCATCGACGAAATCAACGACCACATGCATCAGCAAATTGCCCATAAGAGGGTCGTAGTGAAACATGTTGCCAGCAAGAGACAAAACCGAAGGCATCGAGCCGCTCAAGCTATACGTACCGAAAACAACGCTGTCAGCGCCAATGTTATTGGAGTAATCCTCGTCCAAACCCAGTACCGGATTGTTGGTTGTTGAGAAGCTAATGGTGTAAGTCGCACTGTCCATGATCCCGTCAGACGCCAGAAAAAAGCTGACGTTGTTAAAATCAAACGCATCAGAAAACGCTGAACTATCATAGACCTGCTGAAACACAATACCGCCATTCGAGGCAAAACAACTAAACGGATAGCAATTGGAGCTATCGTATGAGCCCACTACCGTCGACGCTTGGGCCTGAGCAACCATAAATACTAAAATCATGAAAATTAAGGGACGTTTCATAATCTCCCCTTGGTTAAATTGCCTTAGCATATAAACGGAATTTTTGCGCCATTACGCGTATACCTCCTTCTATTCTGCTCGACTTCAATAAATAAGCAATCACACATTGATATCTTCCGTGAAAAATTTATCTTATTTTCACATCCGCACTTTCAGATCTCCCTCAACCCGAAAGCGATGCGCAGAACCTAAAGGGTTGTGCATTTCAGCCCGATGATAACGGAAAGCGACATATTGATCGGCCGGCTGTAGCCAGTTGCCTTTTTGCGCATCCAGTAGGCGCCAGCCGCCATCCACGTACAGTTCCGCCCAGTTGTGATAGTCCTCGGCACGAGGTGCTGCATCGCGATCCATTACATAACCGCCGACCATACGTGCCGGGATACCGCAAGCCCGTGCCAGAGCGGTTGCCAAGTAGGCATACTCGGTGCAATCGCCTCGCCGGTGGTTCAACGCATAAAGAGCCCCGTAGTCGTCAGCAAGATAGCCGGCATACGTTAGATTTCTGGTCACCCAATCGAATATCGATCGCCCTGTCTTCCAAGGATCGGAATGTCGCAATTCTTCCGAGAGAACCACGATACCCGGCGCCTCCGACTCGATGAAACGCTCGGCGCCCAACCAGCCCCCGTTGTTGACGCCCGGGTGCGGCGTCGAGTTCATTGCAACCTCGATTGCTAGACCAATTACTTTCTGCCCTAACGGCGGAAACTGATCGAAGCGCAATTCGAGCAATGTATGCCCGAACGCATCATTGTGCGAACGATGCGGAACCGATACCTTGGTCGTGAGCAATTGCTGGCTTCCGGAGCGGCCGACCGGCAGATACATCCAAAACCTCTGATCCTTCAGTAGCAGGGATTCCGGATTGCTCAACGTGATCGAAAAACGCAGTCGCCGCCTGCCTCCCTTTGTGACATCGGCAACCACGGTCGACGGGCCGAGGACTGCACCAGCGACAAAAATGCCGATTCTTCGCAGCCACTTCCGCCGCGTAGAAAAAGAAATGCTCATAGCCCGCATTTTGGCTGCTTCGGACCATGTGCCTGAACCTTCCATGCCGCCTCCTGCGAAACAACGAACTGCCGAAGCGCTTCAGCCGAATCTGCATACACCAGTATTGGAATCGGCTTCAGTGCCTGGATCAGGGGGCCAATATTTTGATCCTGCATCGTGCCGTCAGCCACCAGCACAACCGACATCAAAGGCTTGCCCCTGGCGTCTCGATACCGCTTCTCGACAATGGTTTTCAGCGCATCCGCACTATCCTCGCGCAAAAGTACGGCCTTCGGGAATTCCTTTTGCAATGTCGCCATGCTTGGTGCCAACAGTATCAAGTTGGCATCGAAGCGCGTCTCCGCCCATAGCTGTGCCGGGGTCAAACGCACCATGGTCTCCACCGCCCCCATACGGCCAATCACAGGCTGTTGGTGCGCCAGCCAGGCCGGCAAGCCACCACGCAATACTTTTACCCGCTTGAAACCCGCTCGTTTTAATTCGCCGCAAGCGGCATACAACTCGCGCTCCCCTTTTCCACTCCCCGCCAGGACCAGTGATTTGTTTTGCAGGAAGGCTTTCACCCGCAATTCACTGGTCGTTAGATTGAGCGAATTATCGATGTGGGAGAGCGAAAACTCCCGTGCCGGCCGGGTATCGATCAACACCGTATCCGAGCCTCCCTGCAAAGCAACAGCTTCCGGAAACGATAAAGCGCACCCCAAATCCGGCGTCGCGCCGGCACTGAGTATCGGCGGCATACCAGCATTCGGCGGTGTTCCATCCTCGCGTGGACAGATGCCTCCTGCCCGTTTGACATTCTTGAACGCATCTTCAACCGAGGTATAGTTTTTCCCTTGGGCCCATCCAGGAAGGTGATACTCAACGAGCAGTAAAGCCATCGCCAATAAAGCGGGCCGTTGAATCCACTGCCAAAACTCCAGTTTGCGCTTCTTGCCCACTGATTCCGTTACTCTCATGGTTGCCTTGTTGTTTCAGCGGTTCCATAACCGGCAAGACTATCTCACCATCACCTTGCACGATCAATTCTGGTGGATAGGTAAATACCCATTCCTTCACATGCTTCTTACCCCGAAAACCCATATCTTCCGGTTCGAATCCATCCTGCTTGATCGGTTCACGTTCCGATAACGAATGCACACCGACGATACGTCCGCCCGCCCGTACGAAACCCCACTCCGCCTTTCCGGTCATCGGATCCACGAATATCTTGCGCAGATAGCGCCGTACCCCTGGCGCGCGATTATCGCGAAGCAAATCTTCGAGGCTGGCGGGGTATTCCCTTTGTCCGCCGGTCAACTGCGTTTCGTAATAACGGCCGATGGCGAAACGAAACTGCCGACCGACCGCCAATAATTCGCGCTCACGCTCCCGCTGTGCAGCTACCGAATCAATTTCGACCGCCACCGATAGACCGACGCCCATCAGTGCCACCAGGAACAGCAGCCAAAGGTAAGAGAAGCCACCACAGCGTGCTCGGCCAATGTCAGTACGAGTCATACGAACGGCCGTTGCTGTCCTGCCCCTGCGCCCCACTTCGGACATCGGCGATACCTCTCTGGTCGGCATCCTGTACTGGAACGGTAATCCATGTCTGCTCGGTCTCGGTAATCGGGTCCACCGGGACAACAAGGAGGTATTTATGTTCCACCAGTTCATCCAAGCTATCCGGATAACGTCCCTTGTCGGCATAGAACCTGTCGATGGTGACCCGCATGACCTTGAGATTTTCGTGCAAGGCCGTTTCGCGTGAACGGTCCAGTGATCCGAAATAACGAGGGAGAGCCAAGGTCATCAGCAGGGCAACAATAGACAAAACTACCAGCATTTCAATGAGGGTAAAACCACCCGCACGGGGAAAAAAAATCCTTTTTCTCAATTCATTGGCCCAGCAATTCGATAGATTCATTCTGTTGAATATCTCCCACTCCCAGAATCGGCCGTGATTAGCCGTGCAATAGGCTTTGTTGAATAAATCCTCAAAACGTGCATCCCCCCTTACCCCGAATCATTCAGGCGATCGCGCGCGTTGTGGGCATGCCGAGTTGGCAGAAGGTATTGAGGATGGCGCAGCGAATATGTACCTCGACCACCTGCCGCTCCGGTTTGCGAGCACTGAGACGTTTGCCCAGCAGTTTGTAGCGCCACATGCCAGTTTCCACCAGACTGCGCCAAATAGTTCGCCTACCATTCCAGCATCGCTATAGCGCCTCAGGCGACCGCGCTGTCTGCTCGGTGCTTCGAGCCAGCAGACCTCTTTGTCGATCCACACCGTCATGTCGCCACGGACAATCAAGGCGCGATCGTAGTCGCGCCAGTTGGTCGTGCGATAGCGTCGTGTTGGCCACTTAGGAAATGGTTCGATCATGCCTGGAGGAACAGCAAATACATCTCTTCACGCAAACAGCATACCAGGGACAGCGAGTTTATTCAACAAAACCAATGCATATCAACACATGAGGACGTGAGCTTCTCGAAAAGTAGCGACAACGCGCTGGTGATCAGCATCAAGGGGAATACCGATACGCTGACGGTTCTCAACTACCTGCGTTTCACCTGGGATTCTTGGAGTAACGCTGCCAAATCCACGGTCGGAGAAATCAGCTTCGCCAATGGCATCGTTTGGACCGGAAATGGTTCAGATGGCGCTCAATGGTGTACCAATCGACAACCACGCCCTGGAAATCGGCACGCTGTTGCTCGACCAACAAGCCGAGCAAAACACCCCCTTCACCCTCACGCTACCGGCAGATAGCTTCACCGATGAGGATGTTGGCGACACCCTGGCCTACACCGCCACCCTAGCCAACGGCGACCCCCTACCGGCCTGGCTCGGATTCGATGCCGCGACGCAGACCCTTACCGACCCCGGCCGATAGCGACATCGGCAACCTGCAACTGTGCATCACCGCCACCGACCCAGCTGGCGCCTCAGCCAGCCAGCTATTCTCGCTGGAAGTCACATCCGACAATGACCCGCAACACCCTGTCACGGAATCGGATACCGCCGAAGTTCCAGAAGACAACATCCTCACCGGCAACGTACTCGCCAACGACAACAACACGGGCGAAGTCACGAGCTTCCAGATCGACGGCGACCCCACTGTCTACACGGTGGGCGACACCGTGATCTTCACGGAAGGCACCCTGACCCTAGCCGGCAACGGCGACTACAACTTCACGCCAACCCAGGACTACGCCGGCCAGGTACCGCAAGTGACCTACACCACCAGCAGCGGATCGAGCTGCACACTGAACATCACAGTGACACCGGTATCCGGCGCGAGCAGTAAGCGGTTTCATCAGTCTAAGCAGCCTTCGGCCAACACCACCCGGCTGGCCGGAAAGCGGGCGGTGAAGCAACTGCCTTGGCCGATCTGGCTGGTGATCTCCAGTTGTGCCTGGTGGCGGTTCAGCGAGTGCTTGACGATGGCCAGGCCCAGCCCGGTGCCGCCGGCATCGCGTGAACGGCCGCGGTCGACGCGGTAAAAGCGCTCGGTCAGCCGCGGGATGTGCTTGGCGTCGATGCCGATGCCGGTGTCGCGGACGGCAAACTCGGCGCCGTGTGGCGAGGCTTTCCACGACAGCGTGACGGTGCCGCCGGCCGGCGTGTAGCGCACGGCATTGGCGACCAGATTGCCGAAGGCGCTGACCAGTTCCGGCTCGTGGCCGCACAGATCGCCCTGCCCCACACGCTCGACGACGATACGGTGGCGGCCGTTGGAGAGCGCCTCGGCGTCGCGCTTGAGCTTGTCGAGCAGGCTCACCATGTCTACCGGATCACTCCCCGGCGGCGGCGCCGATTCGATTGATGACAGGGTCAGCAGATCCTGGACGATCGACAGCATGCGCTTCGACTGTTCAGCCATCAGTTCCAGGTAACCTTGGCGCTCGGCGGCGTCGAAATCGATTTCCTGCAAGGTTTCGAGAAAGCCGGCCAACACCGTCAGCGGCGTGCGCAGTTCGTGCGAAACGTTGGCGACGAAGTCGCGGCGCATGCGGTCGAGCTGGTCGGTCCGCGTCACGTCCTTGACTTGCAGCAGCCAACTGTTTTCGGCGTAGGCGATCACGTACAGCGATAGCACCCGCGCGAAATGGCGTTCCAGGCGCAGGATCAGGGGACGGGCAAAATCGCCTGTGGCGAGATAATCGATCAGTTCCGGCTGGCGGACGATGTTGATCAGCGCCGAGCCACGGTCGGATTGCGCGTCAAGGCCCAATTGACGTTCGGCGGTCTTGTTGCAGAACTGAATCTGGAAGTGTCTGTCGAGCAGCACGACGCCGTCGTTCATCACATGCACGGCGGCAATCAATTGGGCGATGTCGCGCTCGCCTTGTTCGATCTTGCCGAGCAGCTTCTTCTCGTGACTGTACAGCCGGCGAAAAATGCTGTCCCACGCGCCGTCGCCTTCCAGGCTGGCATCGAGCATCGGTTGCCGCGACCAGCGTTCGAGGCGCGAGAAGTTACGGTAGTGGTAGAGAAGTTGCAGCCCAAGGCCGATACAGAATAGTCCCCAGCCCATCCAGGGCGCGCCGAAATAGCCGAGCGGCACGGCCGCCAGCGCGGTCAGAAGCACCATTGGCAGCCAGGCGCTCACCGGCTTTAGGCTCCGCGGAAACGGTAGCCGGTGCCGCGCACCGTCTCGATGTGCTCGTGGTGGCCGGAGTCTTCCAGCGCGGCGCGTAGGCGGCGGATGTGCACATCCACGGTGCGTTCCTCGATGAAAACGTGGTCGCCCCACACTTCGTCGAGCAACTGGGCGCGGGTATAGACGCGCTCGGCGTGGGTCATGAAGAAGAACAGCAGGCGGAACTCGGTCGGCCCCAACTCGATCGGCCGGCCGCCGGCGAGAACCCGATGGGTAGTCGGATTGAGCACCAGATCGGCGATCTCGACCGCATCGCCGGCCAGATGCGGAGCACGGCGGCGCAACACGGCACGCACCCGGGCGACCAGTTCCTTCGGCGAGAAGGGTTTGGTCACGTAATCGTCGGCCCCGGCTTCCAGGCCCTGCACCCTGTCTTCCTCATGGACGCGTGCGGTGAGCATGATGATCGGCAGTTCGCGGGTGCGCTCCTCGGTGCGGACTTTCTTGGCCAGGGCCACGCCGGACTGCCCTGGCAGCATCCAGTCGAGCACGACCAGATCGGGCAGCGCGGCGCGGATGGCCGACTCGGCTTCCTCGGCGCTGGCCGCGCGGACGACCAGGAAGCCGGCATGCTTCAGGTTGATGGCCACCAGTTCCTGGATGGCCGGCTCGTCCTCGACAACCAGAATGGTCGGCGTCACTTGGCAGCCTCCTTGATGTGTCGGATGTCGCGCCCCTCGACGATGTAGATCACCTGTTCGGAGACGTTTTTGGCGTGATCGCCGATGCGTTCGATGGAACGGGCGATGGTGATGATGTCGAGGGAAGGGGTAATGGTACGCGGGTCTTCCATCATGTGCGTGATCAACTGGCGAATGATGGATTTGAATTCGACATCCACCTCGTCATCAAGGCGGATGACCTGCCTGGCTTGTTCGGTATCGAGGCGGGCGAAACCGTCGAGCGCCTGGCGCACCAGGTTCAGCGCGGCCTCGGCGAGATGCTGGATGCCGGGACCGAACTGCCCCGGCAAATGGCCGTTCTCGTAGATGCGGCGAATGCCCTTGGCGATTTTCTTGGTTTCGTCGCCCGCCCGTTCGAGATCGGTGACGATCTTGCTGACGCCGAGCACCAGACGCAGATCGGAGGCGGTCGGCTGGCGCTTGGCGATGATGTGCGCGCAATCGTCGTCAATGGCCTTCTCCAGTTCGTTGACCCGGCGGTCGCCGTCGACGATGGATTTGACGCTCCCGACCTCGCCACTACCGTAGGCCTCGATGGCGGCTGCCACCTGGGTCTCGACCAAGCCGCCCATCTGCAACACCTGCGTACGCAGGCGAGCGAGATCTTCGTCGAATAGGCTGGATACGTGATGCGATTCTGTCATCATATTTTTCTCCTCAGCCCATGCGGCCGGTAATGTAGTCTTCGGTACGCTTGTCGTTCGGCTTGAGGAAAATTTCGTCGGTCTTGCCGAATTCGATCATCTCGCCGAGATACATGTAGGCGGTGTAGTCGGAGACGCGCGCCGCCTGCTGCATGTTGTGGGTAACGATGAGGATGGTGACGCGTTTCTTCAACTCATGCACCAACTCCTCGATGGCGCCGGTGGCGATCGGGTCGAGCGCCGAGGTCGGCTCGTCGAACAGCAGCAGTTCCGGATCGGTGGCCAGGGCGCGGGCAATGCACAGGCGCTGCTGCTGGCCACCCGAGAGATTGGGCGCCAAGTCTTGCAAGCGGTCCTTGACCTCATCCCAGATGGCGGCGCCGCGCAGGGCTTGTTCTACCTTGTCGTCGAGCGTGCGCTTGTTGCGCTCGCCGCGCACGCGCAGGCCGTAGGCGACGTTCTCGTAGATGGTCTTGGGAAAGGGGTTGGGTTTCTGAAAGACCATGCCGATGCGCATCCGCACTTCGATCGGATCGACCTCCGGCGACAGCAGGTTGGTATTGTCCGGAAAGAAGCGAATCTCGCCCTCGTAGCGATTGCCCGGATAAAGGTCGTGCATGCGATTGAAACTGCGCAGGTAAGTCGACTTGCCGCAACCGGACGGACCGATCAAGGCCGTGACCTTCTTGTCGTGGATCGACATGTTGATGTTCTTCAGCGCCTGGGCCTCGCCGTAAAAGAAGCTCAGGTTGCGCGCTTCCGCCTTCAGGGCGGGTTGGTCATGAATCTGCATCGGTTACTCCTGTTCTGGATCATTTACCACTTGATGTTCTTGCGCATGCGGTAGCGCAGCCAGATGGCCAGCCCGTTCATCGACAGCACCATGCCCATCAGCACGAAACCGGCGGCGGCGGCATTGATCTCGAAGGCCGGGTCCGGGCGCGAGGTCCAGTTGAAGATCTGGATCGGCATCACCGTGAAAGGCGACATCACCCAGTCGAACAAGCCGGCCGTGGCGCCGTCCGCGCCGGTCGCGCTGAAGGGCGCCGGCGGCAGGAAGGCGATGAAGGTCAGCGCGCCGATGGTGATGATCGGCGCCGTCTCGCCGATGGCGCGGGCCAGGCCGATGATGACGCCGGTCAGGATGCCGGGCATGGCATAGGGAATGATGTGATAGCGGCAGGTCTGCCAACGGGTGGCGCCGACCGCCATCGAACCCTCGCGAATCATCGCCGGAATGGCGCGGATCGCCTCGCGGGTGGCGACGATGACGATGGGCAGGATCAGCAGCGCCAGCGTCAGGCCGGCCGACAGAATGCTCTGGCCGAAGCCGAAGGCATAGACGAAAATGCCCAGCGCCAGCAAGCCGTAAACGATGGACGGCACGGCCGCCAGGTTGGTGATGTTGATCTCGATGACGTCGGTCACCCAGTTACGCCTGGCGTACTCCTCCAGATAGATGCCGGCGGCGACGCCGAGCGGCACGGCGGCGACGGCGGTAACCAGCATCACCAGCAGGCTGCCGACCCAGGCCGAGAGAATGCCGGACTGAGCCGCCCGGCGCGAGGCGTACTGGAAGAAGAAATCGAGGTTCAGACGCGCCAGGCCGCGAATCAACATGTCGCCGACGAGCAGGAAGATGACCAGGAGACCGATCGCTAGGCAGATGATGCCAAGCGCCTGGAAGACGGCGTCCTTCATCTTGCCGCGGGCGATCAGCGCACGGATTTGTTCGGTGGTCATGGAATTCATGTCAGTAGACCTCGCGGAAGCGGCGGCGCAGCCATTGGCCGAGGATGTTGAACAGCAGCGTGATCAGCAGCAGCGTCAGGCCGGCGGCGAAGATGGTCTGGTAGCCGATCGAGCCATGCGGCAGGTCGCCGAGCGCCACTTGAACGATGTAGGAGGTGATGGTCATGGCCGGCTCCAGCGGATTCCAAGTCAGGTTCGGCTGCATGCCGGCGGCCACGGCCAGGATCATCGTCTCGCCGACGGCGCGGGAAATGCCCAGAATGTAAGAAGCGGCCAGTCCCGACACGGCGGCCGGAACAACGACGTGGAGGGCGGTGTACAAGCGGCTCGACCCCATCGCATAAGATCCCTCGCGCAGGCTCATCGGCACCGCGCGCATCGCATCCTCGGACAGCGAGGCAATGTAGGGAACGATCATGATGCCCATCACCAAACCCGCCGAGAGCAGCGAAAAGCCCGGCAACTCCGGAATAATTTTCTGCAACAGCGGGGTGACGATGAGCAGGGCGAAATAGCCGAAAACGATGGTCGGAATGCCGCCGAGCAGTTCCAGCACCGGCTTGGCGATCTCGCGTACCCGGCTGCTGGCGAACTCGGACAGATAGATGGCGATCACGGTGCCCATCGGAATCGCCACCGCCAGCGCCACGGCGGACGACACCAGGGTGCCGGAGATGAGAACGATGATGCCGTAGCGGGCATCGTCGAACAGCGGCGTCCATTGAGTGTCGGTCAGAAAATCGACGATGCCAACGTGCTGGAAAAAATGGAAAGATTCGGAAACCAGCACATAGACGATGCCGACCGTGGTCAGCACCGAGACGGCGGCGGCGGCGAACAGCAGCAGTTCGATCAAGCGCTCGCTGAGATGGCGATGGACATTCTTCGCCAGACGCTCGCTGACCTGGTGCGGTTCGTAAAGGGGGGAGACAGACATGGTGTGATTCATCGCAGGATTTCTCGCTAAAACCAAGCCGCCCCGACACCGGGGCGGCCCGTTCGATGGCGGGCGGCCAGCCACCCGCCGCCCGCGTTACATCTTCGCTTCGCGCTTCATGATTTCCTCGACGGTGATGCCGATCTCGTTCTTGCCGCCGAACACGCTGCCTACCTTCTTGTCCTTGGCGTGCTTGACGTTGCCCTCATAAATCGCCTTCGGCAGCGGCACGTATTTCACCTCACGCACCAACTGGTCGGCGTTCGCCATGTAGAACTCGATGAATTCGCGGATTTCCGGCTTCTCCAGCGACTTCAACTTGACGTAGACGAAAATCGGGCGCGACAGCGGCTGGTACGAGGCGTTCTCGACATTGGCGGCGGACGGCTCGACCGCCTTGCCGGTCTTCGGATTGACGATCGGCAGCCCCTTCAGGCGGCTCATGTTCTCGGCGTAATAGGCATAGCCGAAATAGCCGATGGCATTGACGTCGCGCGAGACGCCCTGGACCAGCACATTGTCGTCCTCGGAAGCGGTGTAGTCGCCGCGCGAGGACTTGGCCTTGCCGACGACGGCTTCGGTGAAATACTCGAAAGTACCGGAATCGGCGCCGGCGCCGAAGAGCTTGACCGGCGCATCAGGCCAGGCCGGGTTGACCTGGCTCCAGCGGGTAATCGTGCCCTGAGCGGCCGGTTCCCACAGCTTCTTCAGTTCCTCGACGGTGGCTTGCTTGAGGAAGCTGTTCTTGGGATTGATGACGACCGTCAGCGCATCGTAGGCAATCGGCATCTCGATGTACTCGATGCCAGCGGCCTTGCAATCCTCCATCTCCTTGGCCGTGATCGGACGCGAGGCGTTGGAAATATCGGTTTCGTC
>QMCE01004559.1_pt1 | contig 19372 bp, 29 predicted proteins | sample 1821851 | NCBI WGS metagenome assembly QMCE01 (sample SAMN09453174, study PRJNA476694) | Termite gut metagenome, whole genome shotgun sequencing project. | isolation source: worker | host: Odontotermes sp. | place: South Africa:Pretoria | collected 2016-01-28
TGTTGTCGCGAGCCAGTACAAAAGCCGCTTCTGCCGAACCCATTACCTGAACCGCCATATCAAATATACTTTGCCTGTCGAGTACCGTTACTTTCATTGTCTCATTAATTTCAAGATTTTAAAACCAATTCCAAATTATCCGCGTTTATGTTTAACCGCTCTACATCTATTCCCTCGCTTTTGAGCTGCGCCATTGCGTTTCCCCTGAAAAATGGGTCAGCTGCTCCGTTTATTGTTTCGCGCAGGTTGCAGCCAAGCTGCGGTTTTTCCTTAAACTCGCCCGGATAAGCTATTAATATTCGCTCGGCAACATCGGCTCGTACATCGCCAATAACCAAACCTCCGCTGATTTTTCCGCCGCTGCGCCTAACCTTTATTGGCAAATCGCCCGTTTCATCTGTCAATATTCCGTTCATCTTTTTAAATTTAGAAATTTAGAAATGTAAGAATGTAGAAATAATCCTGCCAATCTTTTAATCCCGTAAATCCCGGTTCAGACAATACTGCCGGTTCCTGTTCCGGTTTGAGCGGCTGCCGTTCCGGTTGTGGCTACGGTTACACTTACGGTTCCGCTTTTTACAAAAGCGTCTATTGCCGCTGCCAGTCTGTCCGCAATATCATTCAATGCCTCGTCCGGATTCTCCGTTTTGTCCTGCTGCGCTTTGAACGCCGCAAATACTGCGGCTTTTAATGTTTCTTTTACCAATGCCATTATTCCAGGAAATTGTTAAGTTTTTGTTGTATTTGTTGAAATTCCGCCACATTAACCGGTGTTCCGGAAGGTCCCACGCCGGTAGTTACCGTCAGTTTTCCAAGCGCCGAAATCAAATCCTTAAAAGCATCGGCAAGACTGTATGACGGATTCTTTATGCTTACTTTGTCGGCTACGCTGAGCGTTATCTTTTCAATTTGAGAATAAAGCAGCACAACGGCATTGTTTTTGTCTAAAAATCCGACAGTAACAAAACTGCCTGCTTTGGGAACAACCAGTAAGCCGCCGCTTTCGCCGGTTACGGATTGCAGGCTTACGCCGGTAAGCTGCGCCGTTCCATCGGCGGGGGTACACACTATTGTACGTTTATTTTCATCTACGCTATCTACCGTGCATAATTTCAAGTATATTTCACTCCCCCGGAGTGCAGCCTCTCTTATTGCCTTTGCTATTGCACTCATCGCGCCGTTCCTCCTATTTTTATCTCCTGCCGGTAACCGCCGGTCCCGTATGTAACCGTATTTTTCAATACCTTATAAACTCCGCCTTCGGGATGTTCCCCGGTTTTTATCTTTATCAGGTCAAGCAGCCACACGATTTTTGCGCCGAAAGTGGTAAACGACCCGCTAAAACCCGATATTTTCCAATCGGTTAGCCGCTTTTTTGCCTCTTTTTCGAGTTGCTCCTTTGTTACGTTGTACTGGTAAAAGCTCCTTACCTCGCCCTCTTTGTCGCCTGTTTCCACACTTATTTTATTGCCGGAGCTGTCAATTCCTGTTGCCTTGATAAGCAGCGAGGTATTTTCGGCGTCTGCCCATATCAAATTCCCGTCTTCAATAATATTCCCAAATTCACCGTCGCTGAAAACCTGTTTCCTGCCGGTTAGTTTTTCGTTATAATCGAATACCATACCTGCATATAGCGTACCGCCTTTGAAAAAGAACAGGAACCCGTTTTCGTGCAAATCGCCCAGCAACTGCGCGACCGTATCCGTATTTACCACATACTTACCGAATGTCTGCCTGCTGAAAACCTCTATTTTCATCCCTTTGGGACACTGCTCCAAAAGCAGTTTTTTTAAATCGGCGTCTGCATAGCTTTTTTTCTTTGCCGCCGTGTTCTTGAGCAGGTACATATCATCTTCGCACTCTATTTCAACGGGCGTTTTGGCGGTTACCCTGGAAATATAGCCGGAGAAAACTTCTTCGTTGTTTCCGTCATATCCGAGTTCCACCGTTATCCGGTCGCCACGCTTTACGGGTATGGCGGTTTCGTTAAACCATTTTGTCCCCTTTGGCAGTGTCAGCCTGCATTTTGCGGTAAGGTTTTCAATGTCCCGTTCTACCTCGCAGGAATTTACCTCGGTAAACCGCCACTTTTTCTTCGAGAAAATTGTTATATTTGCTGTTAAACTTAACATTGCGTTTTTCAGTCTAATTGATAAAAATTTTGCTATGCGGCTTAAGTACTGTTTAAATATCGTTTCAATAGTGTTCCTTGCGCTTGTGCTTTCTTCGAGCAAGCCGTCGGAAAATTGCCGCTGCAAGTCTGTCCTGCTTTATGGACGGGTCAAAGAAGTTAAGCATAATCCCGACTTTAAGGTACAGGTGGTTTCTTCGTCACAATCTTCATCTGCCGACATAAAAGTTCAAAAAGTTGAACGTTTTCCCGACTCTTGCGGGAAATGGCAGTTTGTTGATTCTAATCCGGACTTTACTGTTCAGTTTGTTGATTTTAATCCCGATTTTAAGATTGAGTTTGTAAAATCCAGCCCAGGCATCCGTTCCCGTCCTACTCTATATTCAAAATAGTGTAATCAAAATCGCTTATTGCGTCAATGTTTACAATCTGGTGGTTCCTGTGGGTTGTTTGCGCGACGGTATATTTTTCAACCACAATCTTGAACATACCGCCGTTTATGTCAAACAGTTCCAGAAACGGACTCCAGACATCCAGCGTTTTTGCGTCTAAAAATTCCTGCAACTCACTGATTGCGTCCCCCGGATATTCGTCTATAATATTGCCTTCCGCATCGGTAGCGGTTATTCCGACAGTTATTGAAATATCCATATCGTCATCGCCGATAAACTCTTTCACTGTGCCACTGCCGCCGACTACTTCGGTTTTCACAACGCGCTTTTTCCTTGTTACGCTCACAACTGCTTCGGGTATCACTAACCTTCTGCCCAGCGCAAGGAACACAATCGGGCAAACAATGTTCCGGCTGTTGAAATCGCGCAGGAACGATCCGCTTTCATTAGCAAGCGTTCCCACAAGCGGCATCATCGCCTCGTGAAATTCGCGCCGGTCGCCTGGCTGCCTTTCGCCGGAAACATCTGCCGGCACTATCTTGTAGAGTTTTGTTTTTACAAATTCGCCCAGCCCGTTTACCGAGAATTGATAATTTACTTTCATACTCAAAATGCCAGGTTTACATCGTTTACTCCTTCAATAATTGCCTGTGCAACAAGCTCGCGTATCTTTGCCGTACTTTCTTTCAGCGTGGTACTGCTGACGGTAAACTTGTCAATTACCCTGTCAATGGTAATGTTTATATTCCTGATCCGGTTGTCTCCGGCGGCGGTAGTAGCGGTATTGTTTAGCTGCTGGCTTAAATTTATTTCGGTTCCCTTACCGGTCGCCTGTTCCTGTAACTGCTTTTCCAGGTCGGACATTTGTAATGCAGGGTCGTCTTTGTCCGCTTTTTCGTTTGCCTTTTTGGCATCGGCAAGCGTTTTTTCGTAAGCGTTTGTAAACGATTTTCCGATATTTCCCCAGTCGCCGGTAAAAATCGCTTTCAGTGCGGCACCTATACCGTTAATAAAAGCCCTGAAACCATCGAATTTTTTATATAGCCAAACGAATAACGCTCCGAGCGCTGTTATGGCAATGGCTATCCAGCCGATAATCGGGATAGAGCCAATTGCCACGGTTACAGCGCGGCAGGCGACTTTTGCCGACGTTGCGAATGCGCCGAATGCGGTTGATGAAATGGCTGCAAATTTTACAGAGGTTGCCCCGCCTGTTATCAGGGAGATAATTAAAGCGCCTACTCCTTTTATTGCGTTGAATATGCCGACTGTTCCGAAACGGACTAAACTTACTGCCGCTTGCAGCATTTTCTGTCCGAATGTAGCGGCTACTATTTCGCCTGAGGCAAGGTACAGGTTCAGGAGCTGAATGTCTTTCCATACGCTCATCGCCTTAACGAACATCATTGCCCTTCCCATTCCGATAAGCAGCGGAGCCATTTGCGCCATTGGAATGAGCGAGCTTGACACGGTTGCAGTCCAGATACCCAAATCGCCCGTTGCATTGAAAAGCGCAATTTTCATATCGTTGAATTTTGCCTCAATCCGCGCCTGGCGTTCCTGAAAGCTCTCCATAATGGTAGCTGCGCCTTCAACGGCGGCGTTTGTACCTGTTACGGACTCCGTCCACCTGTCTATCACATCAATGTTGCCCAGAATGGTTTGCCCGGCGGCAATATTGGCTTTCATAAATACGCTTTCCATCAGTCCCGCATCACCCTGTATTTTGCTCAGTTCGCGCAGGCGGTCAGTAAACTTTGCTGTCGGGTCGGCAACCAGCGCCACATTGACACCGTATTTCGCCAGTCCTTCTGCCACGGTTTTGGGGGCTGTTTCGAGCGTACTCATTGAAAGCAGTATGTTACGCATTGCCGTTCCCGCCTCGCCGGCTACGATTTTTCCCTTTGCCAGTCCCTCAAGCGAGGCGTTCAGCTCCTCAAAGGAAAGACCGCTTTGCCTGGCAAGCAGTCCCGCCTGCCGTAATGCTTCCGCCGTGTCGCTCACCTCCGAACCTCCGACATTGGCGGCGGCTTGCATCACATTCATCATCCGGGTTGCCTCTGCCGATGCGGCAATGGGGTCGCTCAAATCAACGCCGTATTGCAACATAGCGGTTGTCAGTGCGCTGGCGGCAGCTTTGGCGTCGCCACCCATCAGCTTGCTGAGTGTGGCGATGTTTTCGCCCATCATATCAAGGGCGGTGCTGTCGGAAAATGTGTCGCCCAAAGAGCCGATAACATCCTTAAACGATTCTACGTATGACGTTGCATCTCCACCGAAAGTTTTTGCCAAATTGCGCGCCTTGTCTGCGATTTCTTCGAGCGGTTTTCCTGTTACCTGTGCAATCGCTGATAATTCGCGCAACGAATGGTCGAAAGTAATACCGGGCTGAATAGCGGATTGCAAGCCCTCATTCACCTTCGTGAGAGCATCTGTAAACATATTGAAGCCAATTAACGACTTTGTGAATTTTTCGGTAAAACTTAAAGAGGTTTTGACGCTTGCAGTTAGATTTTTAAACGCATCATCAAGATTCACAACACCCGAATAGGCATTGCCGTCTATATTTATTAAAAATCTTACCGTGTTATCTGCCATTTTATTTGCTTTTTAGAAATCAATTGCCTATTTTTAGAGAATAAAAGTCAATTGTTATGAATATCGTTTATACCATATTGGGTTATTTGTTTTACGGCTCTCTGCTAATAGGTCTCATTTACTGGATTATTGCAATAATCAGAGGAACTATCAAGAAGCCGAGCGGATGGTGGACGTGGCGGTTATGATTTTTTTCCGCCAAACAGAATGCTCAGCATCTCCGCCTGATTTTTCAACCTCCATTGCTCAATCCACAGCGCCTCGGCAAACAGCCTCGCCCATTCATCATCATCAAGTTTCCCCGGATTAACTCCGAAGTTTGCCCTGATCAGGGCGTCCCCTTTTAGAAGCTCGTCCTCCTTGTCCGATTCCAGATCTAACAGGAACGCCCCAATCAGTTTTTTACAATACTGACTTTTGGCTGGTTGCTTTTTCCGAATTCTCCGGCTACTGCCAGCAGCAATAGACCGTCCTGCCGTATTTCCTCGTCGCCGCTCACCCAGCATTGCGAAACAAGTATCTGCGCGGCTTTGACCTCATCGCTTTTACTCAATTTATTGACCACGCTAAGGGTTTCAATGGACGGTCTGTGAAGTTCGCACCGGTACTGTTCCTCGTCAAGCTCTACTTGAATTTTTACTGTTTTTGCCATACTATTTACTAATTTGGTTTATTGTTAATTATCCCCAGATAATGTGCGTGGGTTCAAGATCCAACTCCACCACCTTGCGGGTGTCGCCTTCTGCCCACGTGCGGCTGTTCTTTTTGAAAGAGCAGTTTTTGATTACGTCGTGGTGTGTTTTCGACAGATTCTCTTCCGCGATGTAAGAAACAAGAATGTCGAACGGTAAAATATCTTGCAGGCGGTGGTTCGGTATGGCGTTTGTAATGGCGCGTACCTCCTCTATATCCAGTGATATTTTTGCCGTGCAGGTAATGCGCCCTTTGCTTTTGCTGACCGGGTAACGACCTGCACCGTAGTTTTTTACCACCTCCTGTTCGTCTGCATACTCTATTGCCGTAATTCCCGTTACCGGAACTCCGGCAACAGTAACAACGATTTCGCCCCACGAGTGGGCTGTCCCGTTAATTAATGGTATTCCATTCATAACTTATTTGTTTTTTTAATTCTCAATTCTCAATTCAGCTTCGTTGTGTACCCAATTTTCACAAGTACTTTGCGCATTACGCCCACCGGTACATTTTTAATCTGTATTTCAAGATTAGACGTTGCCAGCACGTTTTGTTCGGGGTCAATCTCAACCCTGTAGCCCGACAGTTCGCCTGCCTTTTCCATATCCTCCAGCGCCCGTCCCGCTACCGTTTCGAGGTGTGCCACCGTGTCGGGTCGCAGCTTGCCTGTTTGCGGGTCCACATAAAGCGGCGCGTTCAGGTTTGGCAGCAGGTTTGTACGGATTCCGCGAACGGCTTTATCTATGGTGCGGGTGTTTTCGATATTGGCGTAGTCCGAAGCCGGAATGTCGAGCGTGTGGCTGTCGTTCAGGTAGTTTCCGGCATCGCCCACGTGGGTGCGTACAAAGAGGTAGCGCAGGTCGTTAATCAGGCTGAGCGTGGCGTTGCTAACTTCCTTGACGCGCTCGCCGGTGATGAATCCGGGTACTTTCAAGCCAAGCGGGAATTTTTGCACCCAGGCAATGCTTTCGTGTACCATTGCGGAAGATAACGCGCCAAGTACTGTTCCTATACAGCCGTAATCCGACCACGTGCCGCATTTTTCGGTAAGTTCCGGGTCAAGGTCGCGACCTATAAGTACGGAAACGTTCGCCCGCCCTTTTGCTACCAGTGTCAAATCTTCATCGGAAAAATCGGCGAGAGCCAGTTCCCCTTTTGCCGGCGTGGCAACTACGCAAAGCGGCTGGTGTTCGTCAAACAGTCCGGCAGCGTCAGCCGAACCGGTACAGGCTGCCTGGTAGCCGGCAACGTCAATCGCAGCCGAGAATACGCCTGCCTGCCGGATTTCGCCATTTGCATAGTATTGCAGCGTTTTGATGTGTTCGCCCTCAATGTTTCCGCCTGCCTTGACGGCGAGAAAAAGTGTGCCGGCGGGCGACATACGGAAAAATTCGCGCACGTGGTACACAATCGCGTTTTTTTGCTTTTGCAGCGGTGTCAGTACTTCGCCTTCTTCGAGATCGGCGATGCTGGTTTCTTCAATTCCGAGTGTTGAAAGCTGCTCGAAATATTTTAATTTGGCAACAAAAAGCTGCGCCGTTGCTTCGCCCGTTGGGTCAAATTGCGCCAGCGCCGAGCCCGCTTACCGGGTCGGCATTTGGCGCTGTGCGACCCATTCCGCCGTTTTGTTTCTGAAAAGTAATGTCGTTTAAAGCCATATTTATCTGTTTTTGAAATTCTGTTTAAATCGTTTGTAAATAAGCCATATCGCAAAAATTGCTGCAAGTATTCTACCCCACCAGATTTGAAACCACTGCCAGCCGTTCGGCTCATTGATAACTTGTGTCTTTTGCTCGTTCAATTCGGTTTTAAGCGCCGTATTTTCTTTGCGAAAATGATACGCCTCTTTTCTTGTATTTTCGAGCAGCAGCACAAGGCTGTCACAACTGGCAGTGATTGTTATACTGCCGTCTTCTTCTTTTTTTGCCCTGGCGGTAGCGTTTCTGTTTTTGTTTTGAAATTCGCTGCCGGCAAGCAGACGGTTTAAATCTGCGGGCGTAACATTGAGTGTTGCATTCACTGCCGGGACAACAACAGGCGTTACCGTTTTTTCGATATGAATAACTGCACTGTCATTTGTTCCCTCGCTTTTTTCGATGTTAGTATGCCTCGCCGTTGCTATTCTCGTGCTTTTGCAGCTCAAGGCGCACAGGGCAATCAGCAGTATGAGCGCAATCTTTGGCTTTGCTGATGACCCGCTCCAGTTTTTTGATTGTCTTTTCCAGCCCATTGATTTTGTTTGTTACCGGTTCTACAATAAATTCCCTGTTCAATTCGAGCAGCGCTTTGGCATTATCTATTTTTGCCTTTTCTACGTCTTCATTCGCTTTGGCGCGGGTAGCCTTCAGGGTTACGAGTGTAACCAGGCAGCCCCCGCCCAGCAAAAGGGTAATAATAGATGTGATAATTTCAAAGGTTGTCATAATCCGATGTTTTTAAGCCACAACTGCACGTTGAACGAGGGACAGGCTTTGTTTGCAAATTCATTATGCCCCTTGATTTCTACGTGCGGGAATCTCCTGTGAAAATCCCTCACGTAGTTTTCAAGCGCCTTTTTCTGTTCCGGCGTGCGGGTATCCTTTGCCGTTTTACCGTCTTTCGACAGCCCGCCGACATACACAATATGCCGGCTTACGCTATTAATACCTGTCGCGCCGTTGGTTATTTCCCAACTATCTACGTTAGCATCTTCGTTGTTTGAAACAAGCCGTTCTGTCGTTCCGTCCAAATGTATTATGTCCGTATATCCAACCTGTTTCCAGCCGCGTCCTGCAGGCGAAGGCGACAGATGCCATTTGCGGATGTCCGAGGCTGTTACCTCTTTTCCCTGCGGCGTCGCCGTGCAGTGGATTACTAAATATTTTAGCTTGTTCATAAATAATTTGGATTACTGGTTAATACCTATTTTAGCAGTTGAGAATTGAAAATTGAGAGTTGAGAGTGGTTCAAAAACTTTCAACTCTCAATTTTCAATTCTCAACTTATCACACTCTTCCGTCAAAAAGCACAATATCCTCGCCCCAAACAATGTTGGTATCGGCTTTCATCAGCATTTTGAAGAAATACAGCTCCGATGCGTTGGAAACCTTGTCGATCTGGATACATTCGGTATCGTCAACAAGCGAAACGCCAGCCCAGAAATTGGAGTTGATGTCGGGGCTTGCTACGGCTGCCACAACAACATCTTTGGGGAAAGCCGCCAGCGGAACAATGCGAATACCCTTGTAGCGTTCCGGATTGTTATCGGTATAGTCAGCCCCTTTAAATTCGCGGGTGGTAATTGCCTCGTCGTATATATCGGCATCTTCTACCGACATAAAGATTTTCAAATTCGGGTTACCGCGTAACGATTTCGGAATAGCTGCGCGAACGGATTTCAGCACGTCAAAAACGTTGTCGGTGGTGATTGCTTCCGCGCCGTCAAGCGCAATAACGTCATCAGAATCAACAATGCGCGTCAGGATACCGTCAAAGTATTCTCCCTCATTGTCACCCTCTTTCCCGTTAATAAAATGGTCGCCGAGTTCAAAGTCAATTGTTTTTGCCATTTCCGCCAGCATTGCGTTTTGTACCTCTGCCGGCAGTTCCGCAAAAACTTACGCCAAAACTGCTCGAAGGCGCGCGGGTTGAATTCCGTGTATGCCATCACGTCTTTGGGTTCGAGATAGATCTCGTCAATATTGAAGTCGCCTTTGCTGTCGGCGCTTGTAGGCGTCTCTTTGCGCTTTTGCAGCATCTGCCCGGCACGCAGGCGCGGGATACTGAATTTTTTGCTCACGTCCGGTTGCAGGCGAATGTGTCCGCCCGCTACCAGCTGGTTGCCGGTGGTAGCTCTGACCAGCAGCCGGTCTAATACTTCACCGTCATAAACGGTTGTAATTTGTACTGGCATTTTTTAGTGTATTAAATGGTTATTTTTTACTTTTTTGTTTTTTCTCCCTCTTTTTGGGAGCGTAGAATTTCGGAATACGCTCTTTCTTTTGTTCCCCCGGCTGCGCTCTTAAAGCGGCAATTTCCGCTTTTGCCTGTGCGAGTTGTCCGGTACCCGTTTTTATCTGTTCTCTCAAATAGGCAATCTCCTCTTTTGCCCGTACAAGTTGCTCCTCTGCGGTTGAAACCGTGCTGTTTGTTTCGTTAGCCATCTTACTTTCCCCCCCTGATTTCGTTCATTCTTTTATTCCACACATCGCTTTTGCCCTGTTCGCCGAGTTTTCCCGCGATACGCTCAACACCTGGCAATTTGTTGATGATTTTTTCAACCCCCCTCAAAATTCTGTTTGGCGAGGTTGGTGTATGTTTCACGCTCGTCCTCACCAAATTTCTTGTCGGCGATTGCCTGATTGATAAGGCTGGTTACTTTTGCCGCCTTGAACGCCTGCAGCTCATTTTTCAATCCTTCAATCTCCGTGTTTTTTGCCTGCAACGATGCGCTCAAAGTTGCTTTCTCGCTTACGAGGTTTTGAATTTGGTTTACCACCTCGTTTTCGTCCCTGTCCTGCGGTAAGCCAAGCGCAAGGGCGTAAATGTTTCTGTCTGCCATTTTTTTATTATTGAAATAGTTAATAATTTGATTGTTATAGAAGTTGTACACATCCCGCTTGTTGGTCAATACGGATAAATCCGCCTCTTTTATCTTTTTTCCGTTTGCGATAATCCCGTCCACAAGCCCGCGCTCTTTCGCCTGTTCGGCGCTCAGCCAGTGGTCGGTACCATCCGTAAAAAATTCTGCTTTTACCGTTTCCGGTTCTACGCCCATTCGCGCCGACATCATTTCGATAAGGCTGTTCTCGAACGTGTCTATCATATCGGCGTGCGCGCGCACTTCCGCACTGTTTCCATACACATAGCCCTGCACGCGGTGGTACATAAATTTGGCGTGTTTGGCAGCCAGCACCTTATGTTTGGGATTGGTAATCAGCATTGCCATCATAGAGGCGGCAATGCCGTCAATAATGAACGTAACCTCAATATCCGTGCGGTCTAAGTAGTTAAACAGGCTGTTGCCCTGCACGACCTCACCGCCGTCCGAGTTTACGTAAAAGGTATATTTGGAAATACCCCCTTTACGCAACACTTCGATTTCGGCGGTGAGTTTGTTGGTATCAATATCTAACCCGCTTCCTATGATTCCATAGAGGTAAATTTCTGCGGTCGTTTTATCTATTTTATTGACGAGATTTTGCATCTGCTTTTTTGATTTTTGAGCAAAAATAAAAGGCAAAAAGTATCCGGAAAAACGAAGTTGTAGAAAAACGAAGTTGTAACTGTTATAATAACCTTTGTAACCAGTTATAACTTGGCTTTTTTACTACCGGAGAAACCAGCACTTTTGCTTTCGCAAAAGGCAAATTATCTATGGCAAAAAAGGAAGAAATGAATCAAAAGCGTGAGCTTGCACGAATGTATTTTATGCAGGGCGAAACGCAAAAGTCGATAGCTGTTAAGGTTGGCGTATCGGAGGTAAGTATCAGCCGGTGGGTGACAGAGGGGCAATGGGAAACCAAGCGGGCAGGCGAACGCATCACGCGCTCGGAACTTGTCAATATGAACCTGCAAGCTATCGCCGACATTTTGAACGGTGTGCGAAATTCGGACAATCCGGCAACCGCATCACGCGGCGTGGCAGACGAAATAAGCAAACTTGCCGCCACCATTGAGAAGCTCGACAAAAAGGGCAATGTGGTAAACGAAATTGATTCCTTTATTTCTTTCAACAAGTGGCTGCAAAAACGGATTGCTTTTGATACGGATTTGTCGGCTGATTTACTCAAAGCCATCAACAGATACCAGGATATTTACATTGCCGAGCGCGTGAGCAAATAATTATAATTATGACGCAGGCGGAATTAAAACAGGCAAGGGAGCGCTGGGCAAAACATTGCTCGGACATTGCAAACTACACGTTTGTAAAGCAGGAGAGCACGGGCGAAAAACTAAAACGCATCGCCCGGCTGCGCCTTGATTACGCTGCTTTTGTCGAATACTATTTTCCGCACTGGACTACCGACAAAGAAACAGGGGAAAGTGTTCCCTGTGCTGATTTTCACATAGAAGCAGCAAATTATATTAAAGCCAACAAAGTCTGTGATGATGTGGAAATATGGGCGCGTGGGCATGCAAAATCTACCAATATAGATGTATTCATTCCGCTTTGGCTCAAATGCCAGGAAAAGCGGGATATAAATGTGGTTGTACTTGTTGGCAAAAGCGAGGATAGCGCAATTGGGCTACTCAGTGATATTCAAGCCGAGTTGCAGCACAACCAACGCTACATTAGCTGGGAAACCGGTAAATTTGTAACGCTTGACGGTGTTGCTTTTTTTGCTCGCGGACGCGGACAATCTCCTCGCGGGCTTCGTTATCGCGACAAACGCCCCGATTATATTATTGTTGACGATTTGGACGATGACGAACTGTGCCTTTCGGAACAGCGTGTCAAAAAAATGACCGACTGGGTCAAGGAAGCATTATATGGAGCGTTTGGCGCCGAAGGTGGTCGCTTTATTATGGTGGGAAATTTAATTGCCAAAAACAGCGTACTTGCCAACATAGCAAAAATTGAGGGAGCACGGGTAAAAAAAGTAAATATTCGCGATAAAAATGGTAAACCATCGTGGCAATATTGGACGGAAGAACGCATTGCCAAGCGTGAGAAAATGGGCTACCGCTCCTTTCAAAAGGAATATATGAACAACCCCATCACCGAGGGCGAAGTATTTACCGAAATGGTGTGGGGAAAATGTCCGCCTCTGTCAAAATTCCGGTTCCTTGTCTGTTACGGAGACCCAAGTCCAAGCAACAACAAAGCGGCAGCAAACAGTATGAAAGCTGTATTTCTTATCGGAATGTACGAGGGTAAATTCTATGTGCTTGACGGACGGGTGGACAGGGCAACCAACGCCGAGTTTGTTGATTGGTTTTACGACATCAACGCCCGTGTTCCGCAAGGAGTACAGGTTTATAATATGCTTGAAAATAACACCCTGCAAGACCCTTTTTACCAGCAGGTTTTTATTCCGCTCTTTATGGAACGCAGGAAAACGATAAAATTATCGAAAACCTCAGAGGGTTTTTACGAAGCAATAAGCATATCGCCCGATACACGCAAGAAACCCGACAAGTTCAGCCGGATAGAAGGGAACCTCGAACCGCTCAACACGCAGGGACGGCTTATTCTGAACGTCAGCGAAAAAGAAAATCCACACTTCAAACGTATGGAGGAGCAATTCCTTTTACTCACGCCGCAACTCAAAGCACCCGCCGATGCACCCGATTGTATAGAGGGCGGTGTGTGGTGGTTGCAACGGAAAACAGAAAGCATTGCCGATGGTGCCATGCGACTGTCGGGCGGCAGGAGAAATTCAAAACGCATTTAACCGCCTTTGAAAAGGCATTTAATTATATAAGTATGGATAAAATAAAATTAGGAAACAAAGTAAGATGCAAGGTAACAGGGATTACCGGTATTGCAACTGCGAAATGCGAGTACATTAATGGGTGTGTTCAATATGGGGTAACTCCGGCGAGCACGGACGGGAAATACCCGGATACACACTACCTTGACAAAAAGCAACTTGAATATCTTGATAAGGGTATTCAAATAGATACCGAAGATACCGGCGGTATAATGATTAACGCGCCTAAGTAAAAAATCTTAAAATTGAAAGGTATGAAAACAGTAACCGAATTAAAGGCAAGCAAAACAGCTAAGCGGGCATCATGCAATTTTGATGCAAGGCAAGCAAAATCATCGGGAATCAGCTACACCCGCAAAACCACGTAACTCGTAATTTATAATTCGTAATTGAATATGTATTTGAGTATTGAAGATTTAAAGAAAGGAATACGCCCCGAAGTGCTGAACGTTATTGCCCCTGATGAAAGCAATATGATTCAGGCAATTGAGGAAGCACAGGCAGAGGTGGAGGGCTACTTGTCGGCACGGTACGACATCGCTACCGAGTTAGCAAAGCAGCCGGAGGATACGAACCGCACTATCATGGTCGTAAAACTCGTGCGCGACATCGCCCTCTACAACTGTCATAACATCCACGCTCCGGTCAATCTGCCCGAAAACAGGAAAACGGCTTATGAAAGTGCCGTTAAATTCCTGCGCGACTGCCAAACGGAAAAAGCAAGCATACCAGGGCTTAACCGCTTGCGAACCAGCGAGGACGGAACGGTATCAAGCAACTACGTCTATTATTCGAGTAGCAACCCCAAACGTAATCACCGTTATTAAATGGAGAATGGAGGGTTGAGAATGGAGAGTTACGGCTTATTCTCAATTCTCCGCTCTCATTCTCAATTTTTAAATTATGGCAAAGAAACAGCAGCAACCGCAAGGCGGAATTGTAACCCTCATAAAGGAAGTACCGGCATCGCACGCAATCAAGACGATAGATACGTGGAAACAAGCGATAAAGTCGTTTGATAACAAACAAAATCCGGTAAGAGTAAAACTGTATGACCTTTACGAAGATATACTGCTTGACGGGCAGGTGGAAGCCACGTGGGGAAAACGGCGCGACAATATCCTGAACCGCCGCCTGACGTTCGTCAAAGACGGCGCGGAGGATGAGCAGGTAACCAGGCTGCTCAACTCGCCCGATATGCGTAATTTGTTGGAAGAGCTGCACAATACTGTTGGTTTCGGTTATACGCTTATTCAGGTAAACCGGATATGGTTTGACCATGATGAGGAGTATTACCGGATAGACTATGACCTGATCCCTCGTGCCAACGTACACCCCGAACCCGATTTTGAGTGTGTAAGCATTGATCCCAGCAGGGTTACGCCCGATTTTTTGTACAAGAACCCGCCACTTGGCAACTATATGATTTGGGCGGGAAAGCCAAAAGATAAGGGCTTGCTTGTCAAGGTTGCACCTTATGTTATATATAAGCGTGGTGCGATGGGCGACTGGTCGCAGTTTTCCGAAATGTTCGGTATGCCGTTCCGCGAGGCGATTTATGAGGCGTTCGATAACGACACGCGGCAGAAGCTGGAGCAAATGCTCAACGACTGGGCGGCAGGAATGAGTTTGGTTCACCCCAAAAGCGTGGAGATAAAACTCAACGAAACGAACGGCAGTTCGCAATCATCCGAAGTCTATGACCGCTTTATTCAGGTGTGCGATGCCGCTATTTCCAAAACCATTCTCGGCAATACGCTAACCACTGAACAGGGAGAAAACGGCGCACGTTCGCTGGGTGATGTGCATCAGGAAGCGGAGGGTGATAAAAAACTGTCGGACGAGCAGTTTGTGCTGTCAATTCTCAATACGCAGTTCCGGGGGATTTTGAAACGGTTCGGATTCAACATTACCGGAGGCGGAATATGGTACGAAACGCCTCCAAAGGATTGGGAGGCGCTGTTAAAGAAATGGAATGTTATAAGCGGAATTTCCGAAAAAGTACCGGTAGATGACGATTATATCTACGAAGAGTTTGACATTCCCAAACCTGAAAATTACGAGGAGCGAAAGGAAGAGATGCGACTCGAAAGGCTGGCAAACTTGATGCCGTTTGACGCAGGAGCCTCGCCGATGGAGGAGCAACCCGCTTCAAAATCGCAGGCGAAAAATCGTTTTTTCAGTCGTGTCTGGAATTTTTTCGGCTTGGGGCGGACGGCAGAACGCCCAGAATAAGCGATTTAGACAGTGTTTATTTTAACCGGAATTCTGCCGATTTTTTACGGGCATTGCGAACGTTTCCTATTCTTTACAACCTGACGCAGCGGAAACTTGAAAAACAGGTTATTGATGACTTGCTGAACAGCGAAGTTATCATACACAAGGAGCTGTACAAGGCATACGCCGGAAACCTGCACAAAGGCATCGGCGAAGTATTGAATGAGGATAAATACATTGACCTGCTCGGACAACTGAAAGAGAACATAAGCCGTTTTTCAGCTTATAAAGCCTATCGCGCCACACGGCAGATTGAAGATTGCCGGAAAGACGAAAACGGAAAAGTCCGTTCAGAGGAGGAATACCGCAAACAGGCAAAGGTTGTGTTTAATGCCTTTGACCGTTACCAGGTGGCGGAATACAACACCGCTGTTGCCCGGAGCCGAACCGCTAAACAGTGGACGGATTTTAACGGAGATGCCGTAAACCGTGAGTTATACCCGAATCTCAAATGGCTGCCTTCGCGCTCTGCCGACCCGCGAGAGGAACACCGGAAGTTTTACGGACTGGTATTGCCTAAAAGCCACCCGTTTTGGAACACGAACCAGCCCGGCAACTTGTGGAACTGTAAGTGTGACTGGGAGGAAACGGATGAACAGGCATTTACCGGTAACGTTCCCGAAGGCAAACCGGATCCGGGCATAACGGGTGAGGTTTTTACCGAAAAAGCGGCGTATTTCCAGGTAAGCAATCGGGAAAGGGATATTATAGAAAAAGCGCTGTTAGAGTTTTTACAGCAGGAAAAAAATTAATCAATAAAATATTAATACCGGCAAATAATGACCCCCGAACAATTTCAACAACATTTAAAAAGCCTTGAAACAGAATTTAAAGAGCTTTACGCCAAGGTTGCGCCGCGAGCAGCCGGAGTAGTAGCCGTGCGCCTGTTCAAAGAAAATTTTCAGCAGGAGGGATTTTTCGGCGAGCGCTGGCAGGAAGTCAAACGCCGGCAGGATAGCCGGAACTTCAAAACCATAAAGCGCGGAAAAAACAAAGGTGAAGTACGGGCAGCCAATGCCTGGGGGCGGCGCAGAATCCTGACTGGTGCAACAGGAGATCTGGGACGAAGTATTGAATACAAGCTGCAAAGCGACGGAGCGGTACTGATTTTTACCGATCCATCAATTTTCGGAAGCCGCGAACCTTACGGGCGGGTACATAATGAGGGTTTGCGCGCCGGGCGCGGAAGCGGTTTTACAATGCCTAAACGCCAGTTTATCGGCAACCATCCAACCCTGCGAAAAGCCATCGCCGAAGAGATAGGACGAAAATTACAGGAAATTACAAACAGGTAGGGACGAAATATTTTCACCCCCATAAAACAATCAACCAGTATGCGTAAACAGCTTTATTTAGACATCAAAAACCGCCTGAAAACCGTTAAAAACGAGCAGGGCGAGCAGTTATTCCAGCATTTTGACCTGTGGAACAGGCAGGTAGAATTTATCGAACAGGAAACACCTTTTGCCTGTCCGGCAGTGTTCGTGGAATTTGCGCCAATGGCGTGGAAAACACGAGGAAACCGCGTGCAGGACTGCGACCTTACCGTGCGCCTGCACATCGTTACGGAATGGTTTGCCGGAACCGCCGACTATTCGCCTACGGAACAGCAGGCGTTGGATTTTCTCGACATCATCGACAAGGCGGTAGCTCAGCTTCAGGGTTTCTCTGCGGAATATATGAACACCTGGATGCGCGTCCAAAGTATTACCAACCACGACCACGAGCGGTATGTGGATAATGTGGAGGAATATGTTTGTAATCTTCGCGACCTTTCTGCCGTGCGGCAGTATATGCCGGTTACGCCAGATTTAATTATAAACAAAAATCCCGCCGGATGACTGGCGGGATTTCTGTTTACTTTCGGCTTAATATTATGTCTGCTTTATCTCCTTGCAGCACAAATCCATCAGCGGTATCTTTTACGGCATAAATAAATTTTTGCTCTACTCTTTTATCAATTGTCAATGTATCGTTTTTTATATTCCAGGCAAATTTCGTAGTGTTTTTTATACTTCCGGAAGTATTTATAAAGGTGACGCTGTCCGTATCAAAATCATACTCCTGTCTAACTAAATGAAGTCCTATTATTTGCGTTGGGGTTAGCCCCGCGCTGTCTTTTATTACTACACTGACATCATATTTCCCGACAATATTTTTTTCTGTGTATGCCTTTTGTTTTGTACAGGAGAAAAATAAAGCTGTAAAAATGAATAGTAATACCGTTTTGCTCATAATCGTTTAAAGTTAAAATTTCCGACAAAAATAGAAAAATAACTGTCAAAACAAACTAAACTGCAACTCTTTCACCTCATTTTCTTTCTGTTTTTTCTCCCTTAGTTTTTTCAACTCCAATTTCGCGGGATAGGATAAATATTGCCATTCGTTGCAGTAAATTTTCTCTGTTGTATGCCATTGTTTTATTAATTATCAGTGTTCAAACTCTTTTCCGCATTTGGGGCAAATTCCCAGCTCGCACCTGATGCAGTATTCATTACCACATCGCGAACAGATTCGATATACGCAATGATTCATTTTCCCTGTTTTTAAATCTCATTTAAACGCTGTAAAATTCCAGCTATTTCCTGTTTGTCTCCCTGTTCCTGTGCTTGCCTGACTGTTCCCACCGTCCACTGTTTTTGTTTCTTAGCGTTGCACATCTTCCAGTCAAACTGTTCGATAATTTGGATAAGCTCATCCATCGTCTTGACATTGCTGCTAAGGCAGTGGTAATTCCCGTAATAATCCCTTACGCAGGCGAGAACCATTCCGGCGGGCTTCCAGTAGGTCATCCGCAAGCGCGCTCCGTTGGGGTATTCGTACACACCGTAAATAACATCGGCATCTTCCCAGCATCCAATGTATTTCGCTTTGGGAGGAAGGGTTATTTTAGAGGTCAGGAATTGCTCTTTTGTAATTCCGTTAATTTTTTTACTCATTCTGTATATTGCCGGTATTCAATATACCTCCAAGTGCAATAATAATATCTCCGATTTCTACGTCAACCGTGCTTCCGTTAGAGTATTTTACTGTAAAATTTTCCGTACTGATCCGGTATCCTTTATACCCGATGAGGATGTAAGGCTTTTCTGTGCCGTAACCGTTAGTAAGTTCTACGTTGTCATACTCTTTGCCGATTAATCTTGATTTAATCCAATCGGACGGCTTTCTGTACTCTTCCTTCTTTTCGCCGGTAAGTGTCAGGTTAAACCAGTTTTTATGGACAGTCAACTTTAATGTTCTATCCCAGCCATTTAACCGGTAAACCTCTTTTCGTGCCTCTTCTTTGGTTCGGAACTCTGATACTTTGGTACCGCTTTCGTTGTACACGTTCCACCAGGTAAAGCGTGGCAGGTAATAATATTTTCCTTTCATATTGGGCTAAGAATTAATATTGTTTTCTTCTTCATCATCCAAGTAATCAAATGGGTTGAAACCAACTTTCATATTCAGTTCTTCAACCATTCTAACAACATTTTCATCCGATGAAACTAAAATGATTTCGTTATCATCTAATGCTCCGAAAACCTCAGAATGTTTTCCCAGTACTTCGCCAAAATACACTTCCGTTTTATTTTCGATTAGTTTTTTTACTTTTTCAGTATCGGAAATAAATAACCCATACAAATTGCCGCTACGTCCACAATCGGCTTGAAGTTTAAATACTGCTTTCATAATCTTATTTATTTTATCCCCTCTTACTGCTTCGGGGTTTGCATTGATGCTATTTTATACAGCTCTGGTCTATAAATTAAATTTTTTGTTTCCTTTTAATTCCTTTGCCATTCTTAGAAGTTCTTCATTTAAAGCTTTCTCGACCGCAGGATTTCTTTTTGCCCCACATTCAACACACATTATGCCAGATG
>QMCE01000544.1_pt1 | contig 19295 bp, 17 predicted proteins | sample 1821851 | NCBI WGS metagenome assembly QMCE01 (sample SAMN09453174, study PRJNA476694) | Termite gut metagenome, whole genome shotgun sequencing project. | isolation source: worker | host: Odontotermes sp. | place: South Africa:Pretoria | collected 2016-01-28
TACGGCGTGCGCGACCGCGGGTTTATCCGCGAGGGTATGTGGGCCGACATTGTGATAGTCGACCCCGACGCCCCGCGGCAGGTGACCGGTGAGAACGTGCTCTACAAGTGCGGCTGGTCGCCTGTGGAGGGACATACGTTCCGTAACAGGGTGGTCATGACGATCATAAACGGCCGGGTGGTGTATCACCGCGGTGAGTTCGACGAAGAGTTCCGCGGGATGCCGCTGGAGTTCGCACGGTAAATATTATTTGCGCGTACCGTAAAAAGCGTTATCTTTGCACCCGCACCCTGGTTGGGGTGGTCAATGATTTTATTTCGCGGACATGGCGTAATTGGTAGCCGCGCCAGACTTAGGATCTGGTGTCGTAAGACGTGGGGGTTCGAGTCCCTTTGTCCGCACGGAAGGCCTCATTTCGATGGGGTCTTTTTGTTGGGTAACGGTTACGGTGCTAATCCTTATCTGAAACCCACGTTAAAATATCTATTTGATACGTTCGTAGTACTCGCGGGTGCGGGTGTCGACGCGGATTCTCTCGCCGGTGTTGATGAACAGCGGTACGCGAATCGTTGCACCGGTGTTGACCGTTGCGGGTTTGAGGGAGTTGGTCGATGCCGTGTCGCCCTTGATGCCGGGCTCAGTGTAGGTCACCTCCATATCGACGATAGGCGGAAGTTCGGCGGCGAGCACGGTCTCCTTTTCGGTGTGGAACAGCACCTCGATCACCTGCCCCTCCTGCATCAGGTCGGCGTTGTCGATCAGGTCCTTGTTTATCGCGATCTGTTCGAAGGTTTCGGTGTGCATAAAGTTGCTGCCCATATCGTCGTCGTAGAGGTACTGGTAGGGGCGGCGTTCGACACGCACGGGTTCGATCTTCTCGCCGGCCGAGAAAGTGTTCTCGATCAGACGCCCGTTTTCGAGGTTTTTGAGCTTGGTACGCACGAAAGCCGGGCCTTTGCCAGGTTTGACGTGTTGGAATTCGACGATACTGAACGTTTTGCCGTTCAGTTCTATACACATGCCGTTCTTAATGTCTGCTGTAGTAGCCATTTGCAGTTATTTTGATTTAGGGTGCAAAAATACTAAAATTTCGCCAAACATCCTATTCCGCCCACCGATAGTGCGGGGCATCGAATCCCAGAAGGCCGACAACCCTTTCGACGACCGTCATGCAGAGCCGTTCGATGTCGGCCGGGAGTGAGTAGAACGACGGCGAGGCGGGGACGATGATCGCGCCGCATTCCGAAAGCGTGAGCAGGTTGCGCAGGTGGATCGTGCTGTAAGGCGCCTCACGTGGGATGATGACCAGCGGCCGACGCTCCTTGAGCATCACGTCGGCGGCACGGGCCAGAAGGCTGTCCGACACGCCGCACGCAATCCGCCCCGCCGTGCCCATAGAACACGGGGCGACCACCATTGCATCGTAACCTGCCGAACCCGACGCCGGAGGTGCGAACATATCGTCGTTTTCAAAAATGCGCACCCGGGGATTGTCCGTCCCGATCACCTGCCCTTCGTATTCGGCTACCGCGCGGCCGTTGGCGCTGTGGATAAGGGCGATCTCGCGAAGCCGTGGCTGCCGGAGGAGTTCGCGCACCATCAGGCGGGCATATATAGCCCCGCTTGCGCCCGTGACGGCGACCACAATTTTTTCCGGCGAGTGTATCATAAATCTATCGACGAGCATTTCAGCCCCTTTTCGTTATAAATATAGTCGAGTACGCGCGGCAATGCATAGCCCAGGTTGCGGCTCGATTTGTGTGAATCGTGGAAAACTACGATCGACCCCTGTTTGACATGCCGGGTAACACTCCTCACACATTGCCGGGGAGATACCAACGGGCTGTAATCGCGGCTCAACACGTCCCACATCACCATGTTGTAACGCTCGCTCAGAACCCTCACCTGCGAGGGCGTGATGCGCCCGTAGGGAGCGCGGAAAAGGTCGCTGTGGATCAGCTGTGCGGCGAAATCGACATCCTCGACATACCGTTCCGTGCTCATCGCCCACCCTTTCTGGTGGCTGTAAGTGTGGTTGCCCGGTTTGTGCCCCGCTTCGAGTATCCGTGCATAGGTTTGCGGATGCTGCTCGACGTTCTTGCCAAGGCAGAAGAACGTTGCCCGTGCGTCGTACTGCGCGAGGGTTTCGATCACCCACTCGGTGATCCCCGGCGTAGGCCCGTCGTCGAACGTCAGGAAAACGTCGCGCTCGCCGGCCATGTTCCAGACCAGCGACGGCATCATACGTTTTATAAATCCGGGGGGCGTGAATAGCATTTTAGGGCGTGTTATGGAATTCCTGTCCGCGGTGCATCCATAGATAATAGACAAAGGTAAAGAAGTTGTTTAAACTTTGCAACATTAGAGGTTGTTTGGATTTTTCTGCCGAAGCTATTTTTTAGTCATTTTAACTATGTTTTCCTCCTTCGCACCTCAGCCATTTGCGAGCAAGCTCACATGGCGTTCGACTTGGCGTCGGTTGGCCCAATTATTTGCCCGGAACGAGGAGCATAACGGGGCCTATGTGACGAGTTTCGGGCAAAGAATGGGGGCAAAAGGGCAAAAAAGAGCGAGAGTGGGAAATTACAAACAACCTCTAAGAATCATTATGCAAGATGACGATATATTCCGGGGAAAGTATTAACTTTGGATGCACCTATTGATACAGACTATGAAAAACATTCTCAGATTAATGATCGTCGCTGCCGCCGCTATCGTCGTGGTTGGCTGCGGATCGAATAAAAAGAAGTATATTCCGAGCGCGCACAGCGGGCCGTACGAGGTACTTGTGGTCACTCCTCCGGATGTTTGGGCAGGCCCCCTGGGCGACACCCTGCGCGCAGTGATGCAGGTGCCGGTACCGATGCTTAACTCCTATGAGCCTCAATTCGACGTGTCGAGGGTGATGGCCAACCAGTATTCGAGCTACCTCAAGCGCCATCGCAACACGATCATCGTGAACATGGATGCGCAATACGCCGAGCCGAAGATGGTCCCGGAGTATAACCGCTATGCCGAGCCGCAATTGATCCTGCACCTGTTGGGCCCCGACCAGGTGACACTCGCACAGTACCTCCACGACAACGCATTCTACCTGCGCCAGATATTCATGATGGCCGAACGTAACCGCTTTATAGGCAGTGCGCGCTCCCATCCGTCGGTGACATTGCAAACGCTCGTAAAAGAGAAGTTCGGGTTCGACATTTCGCTGTTGGGAGGGTTTACCCTCGGCAACGACCTCGACGATTTTCTGTGGCTCCGCTATGAGCATCCGCAGTCGAGCCAAGGCGTGGTGATATACAGCTACCCGTACGGCGGCCCGGAAGATTTCACTCTCGAAGCGCTCACCGACCGCCGCGACGAATTCACAGGCCTGATCCCGGGCGAGGTGGACGGATCGCATATGATAACATATCGCGAAATGGGGCCCGAGTTGACCCATATGCGCATCCGCGGGCGTTATTGGGCCGAGATGCGCGGTTTCTGGGATGTTTATAAGGACTTTATGGGCGGCCCGTTTGTGAGTTACTCGACGCTCGACGAGGCGAATAATCGTGTGGTATGCCTCGATTTTTATGTGTATTCGCCTGCTCCGAACAAGCCCAAGCGCAACATGCTCAGGCAGTTGGAGAGCATAGTTTACAGTGTGCACTTCCCCGGCGATCCGCAGGTCGGGGCCGGGGACGAGGCATTGCCCGCGGACAGCACCGGGAATTGATCGGAAAGGTTGTCATCACGACAGAACAGATAAAGAAAGTAAAAAAGATGAAAATAGCGATCGTAGGCGCGAGCGGCGCCGTGGGACAGGAGTTGATGAGGGTTTTGGCCGAGCGGTCGTTCCCGGTGGACGAGTTGCTCCTGTTCGGGTCGGGGCGCAGCGCAGGGACGAAATATGTGTTCCGCGGCAGGGAGCTGACCGTGAAACTTTTGCAGCATAACGACGACTTCGAGGGGGTCGATATTGCATTCCTCTCGGCGGGGGCGGGCACATCCCGTGAGTTCGAGAAGACGATAACCAAACACGGCGCGATAATTATCGACAATTCGAGTGCGTTCCGCATGGATGACGATGTGCCGCTGGTGGTCCCCGAGGTTAATGCCGCCGACGCCCTCGACACCCCGCGCAATGTGATCGCAAATCCGAATTGCTCAACGATCCAGATGGTTGTCCTGCTGGCGGCGATCGAAAAGTTGTCGCATATCACACGCGTGCACGTTTCGACCTACCAGGCGGCGAGCGGTGCGGGGCAGAGCGCGATGGACGAGTTGGGCGAACAGTACGCCGCAATCGTCGAAGGCCGCGAACCGAAGGTCGAGAAATTCGCCTACCGGCTGGCCGACAACCTGATCCCGCAGATCGACGTTTTCATGGACAACGGCTATACCAAAGAGGAGATGAAGATGTATCACGAAACGCGGAAGATACTACACTCCGACGTCGCGGTAAGTGCGACTTGCGTACGCGTGCCGGTCTTGAGGAGCCACTCGGAGAGCGTGTGGGCCGAAACCGAGCATCCGTTGTCGGTCAACCGGGTGCGCAATGCGTTTGCCGCGATGGAGGGTGTGGTGCTGATGGATGATCCGGCGAATAAGGTATATCCCATGCCGCTCATATCGTCGGGCAAGGACCCCGTATACGTGGGGCGCATACGCAAAGACCTTACTACACCGAACGGCATCACGTTCTGGTGCGTTGCCGACCAGATACTGAAAGGAGCGGCGCTGAATGCCGTCCAAATCGCCGAATACCTTGTCGGCCGGCGGGGAAAGTAACGTGAGTTTTTGACCCCTTACCCCTGATCGCGCGGCAAGACCATAAAAACAGCGCCCTTAGTGCTAAGGGCGCTGTTTTCATTCTCGTTCTCGTTTTCGCGTTTTCGTTAAGGTACTTCGACTTTATTAAGGATGTCGGTTATGATCTCTTCCGTCGTAATGTTTTCCGCCTCGGCTTCGTAGGTGAGGCCGATGCGGTGGCGGAGTACGTCGTGGCATACCGCGCGTACGTCCTCCGGGATCACGTATCCCCGGCGTTTGATGAACGCGTACGCTTTCGCGGCCTTAGCCAGCGAGATGCTGGCGCGCGGCGACCCGCCGTAGCCGATCAGGGCGGCGAGTTGCGGGAGGTTGTACTCCTGCGGTTCGCGCGTGGCGAATATGATGTCTATGATATATTTTTCGATCTTTTCGTCCATATAGACGTCGCTAACGACAGCGCGTGCCTTGATAATGTCCTTGGGTGAGATCACCTTGTTGACCCGGGGCATTCCGCCGCCGTCGAGGTTGAGGCGTACTATATCGCGTTCCTCCTGTTTTTTAGGGTAGGTTATGCGTGCCTTGAGCATAAAACGGTCGACCTGCGCCTCGGGCAGCGGGTAGGTACCCTCGTGTTCCAACGGATTCTGGGTTGCCAGCACGAGGAACGGTTCGGGCAGCGGGAAAGTCTCGTCGCCGATGGTCACCTGTCGTTCCTGCATTGCTTCCAACAGCGCGCTCTGCACCTTCGCAGGCGAGCGGTTGATCTCGTCGGCAAGGACGAAATTCGCGAAAACGGGCCCTTTCTTAACCGTGAATTCCTCCTTCTTCTGCGAATAGATCAACGTACCGACAAGGTCGGCCGGCAGAAGGTCGGGAGTGAACTGTATACGGCTGAATTTGGCGTCTACCGCCTGTGCCAGAGTGGTGATCGCCAGCGTTTTGGCCAACCCGGGTACGCCCTCCAGCAGGATATGGCCCCCCGACAGCAGGCCGATCAACAGTGTGTCGATCAGGTGCTTTTGCCCCACGATCACTTTGCTCATCTCCAGATTGAGCGTATCGACGAAAACGCTTTCGCGCTCTATGCGCTCGTTCAACTCCTTGATATTTACCACTTCGCTCATATCTCTCTTTTTTCGATTATTTTACACAACGCAACAACCGTCAAATATAGTATATTTTCCGGAAAAATTAAGCGTTCAGGTGGACTTTAACACTCCTCGACCCTGCGTATCTCGGCTCCGATGGCATTGAGTCGTTTGTCGATATTTTGGTACCCGCGGTCGATCTGTTCGACGTTCTGGATCCGGCTGCGTCCCTCGGCCGACATGGCGGCGAGCAACAGGGCCACACCTGCACGAATATCGGGCGACGACATTGTGGTTGCGCGCAGGCGCACCTGGTGGCCGTGGCCGATGACCGTTGCGCGGTGGGGGTCGCAGAGTATTATCTGCGCGCCCATGTCTATCAGTTTATCGACGAAGAAGAGGCGGCTCTCGAACATTTTCTGGTGGATTAGCACCGACCCTTTCGCCTGTGTCGCCACAACGAGGAATATCGAGAGCAGGTCGGGGGTTAGCCCGGGCCACGGGGCGTCGGCAATGGTCATGATCGAGCCGTCGATGAAACTCTCGATCGTGTATTGCTCCTGACGCGGGATGTAAAGGTTGTCGCCTCGCTGTTCGAAGAGCACGCCCATCCTCCGGAACTGATCGGGAATGATGCCCAGTTCGTGGAACGAAACGTCTTTTATGGTGATCTCCGAGCGTGTGATCGCCGCCATTCCGATAAAACTCCCCACCTCGATCATATCTGGTAGCATCCGGTGCTCCGTCCCGCCGAGCGACTCGACGCCCTCGATCGTGAGCAGGTTCGATGCAATGCCCGAGATCTTTGCCCCCATACGGTTGAGCATACGGCAAAGTTGCTGTATGTATGGTTCGCACGCTGCGTTATATATAGTCGTGTAACCCGGAGTGAGTACCGCGGCCATAATTATATTCGCCGTACCCGTCACCGAAGCCTCGTCGAGGAGCATATAAGTCCCCTTCATATCATGGGCCTCGATCGAGAAGAAGCTCTCGCCGGTGTCGTAATTGAACTTCGCACCCAACTTCTCGAAGCCGATAAAATGGGTGTCCAGTCTGCGGCGTCCGATCTTGTCGCCGCCCGGTTTCGGCATATATCCCACGCCGAAACGCCCAAGCATCGGCCCCAACATCATCACCGACCCGCGCAGCCTGGCCGCCCGCTTGCGATAATCCTCGCTCTTCATATACTCGAGGTCGATATTCGCCGCCCGGAACGCGTAAGTACCCGTGCCCAACTTCTCCACCTCGACACCCAGCCGCCCCAACAGGTCGATCAACTGCAAACAGTCCACGATCTCCGGGACGTTATCTATCACGACCCGCTCAGGGGTCAACAGTACCGCGCACAATATCTGCAACGCCTCATTCTTCGCTCCCTGCGGTGTAATCTCGCCGCTAAGCCTGTGACCGCCGACTACTTCAAATTCTGCCATAATATCATATTTTATTAAATTATCGTTCTTCAAAAATTAACGCATGTCAGGAGTATGTTTTCCGCAAAGAGATCCGTATGGTCGTTCCGCGTCCGACCTCGGAGTCGACCACGTATATTTTACCTTTATGGTAGGTTTCGATGATACGTTTACTGAGCGAGAGCCCGAGGCCCCAGCCGCGGGTCTTGGTCGTGAAACCGGGGTCGAATATGCGTTTGAAGTTTGCCTTTGCGATCCCTTTCCCGGTGTCGCTCACGTCGATGTTCACCCAATCCTCGTCCGAGGAGATGCGGACGTCTATCGCTCCTTTGCCCTGGAGCGCATCGAGCGAATTCTTGAGCAGGTTTTCGACCACCCATTCGAAAAGCGCCTCGTTGACATTGGCCTGCACGGGAGCTATCGCCAGCCCGTTGTATGTGAGTGTCACGTTTTTGGGAATACGCGTGCGGAAGTATAGCACGCTGTTGCCCACAACCTCGTTGATATTGGCGGGGGAGAGTACTGTCTCCGACCCGATCTTCGAGAATCGGTCGACCACTTTCATCAACCGCGTTATATCCCTGTTCATCTCCTCGACCGCCGTTTGGTCGACGGGTTGGTTGCGCAAATACTCCAACCATCCCAGAAGCGATGAGGTCGGTGTGCCGAGTTGGTGCGCGGTTTCTTTTGCAAGCCCTATCCAGACACGGTTCTGCTCGTCGTCCTTCGAGGAACGGAATGTTATGTAGCCGAATGCGGCAAAGACCACGATCACCATCAACTGTATGAACGGGAAGTATGTCAGCATCCTGAGCAGTTTCGACTCACCGTAGAATACATAATCCTGACCGCCATAAGGATTTTGGATTTCGAAACTGTTGCCCCGTGCCGCGAAACGGTCTATCGTTTCGCGCATATGATCGGGATTGGATGTTATCCCCTTGTCGGCGATGTTCGTATATCTGACATTGAGCATCCCGTCGGTGACGATACAGGGGATGTCTATCCCCGTCTCGACCATTTGCCTGACAATGGGATTTCGCGTGTCATACATATTGGCGCGGAAATACGCCCACAGACGCACCTCGGTATGCTCCTTCTGCCTGAGTTGGCGCGCCATGTTGTTCGTGAAAACAAGCGACAGTGCACCGATAACCAACCCCACGACGATCATGATCACCTTCCGGCGGAAGGTGAGCCATTTTTGTCCGGTGCGTTTCTGTCTCGCGGCGTTCATTTCACTTTCGTGATGTGTCCTGTGTTTCGAGTATCGTACGGTATCGCGGCAGGTCGGCAAGCACCGCCAGCGCTGCTTCCATATCATCGTCGCGCGTGAGGTAATATTCCGTCAGCCCTTTAGCGTAATAGTGGCGCAGGATGAGGTTGTCGAGGATCAGGCTGGAGAGCTGCTCGCGATACAGCCGCAGGCTGTTCTCCTTGTCGTCCTTAAGTTGTGCTTCGATCCGGTCGATCTCTTCGCGTATGTCGTCGTAATAGAGTTCGCGTTCGGCGTTTTTGCGAAGCTCTTCGAGCGCGCGCTTGGTGCGCGACTCATACTCCACATCCTTGTCGGCCATAAAGCGTACGAATTCGCCATATATCCTATCCCCCACCGTGAATGTCCGCAGGTCGGGCTGCGCGGAGTTCCGCCGGAAGTACTCATCGCAGAAGTCGTCGATATAGCCGCGTCCTTGGACTATTACGGTAAAGAGGCTGTACTCCTGCGGCTCGACCTCGATGTCGGGCGTAATCCCGCCGCCGTCGTAAACCTTGCGCCCGTTGGCCGTCGTGAACTCGTTGATCAGCGAGTCGGGGACGAACGACACGCTGCCGTCCTCGGCACGGGCGGCATAGTCGATAGCCTGTATGCACCGCCCACTGGGAATGTAATATTTGGCCGTCGTTATTTTGAGATAGGAGTTGTAACCCACCGGACGGGTGCTCTGCACGAGGCCCTTGCCGTATGTGCGCTGCCCGACCAGTACCGCGCGGTCGAGGTCCTGCATCGCCCCGGAGACTATCTCGGCGGCCGACGCCGAAATATCGGGCATCATCACGCTGGCGCTCGAACGGTAGTCCACGCCCGTAAGCACGACGATCGGCATTGCGAGGTCGATGGGTTCGTTCCCGGTTTTGAAAACCGCGCTGCTCTCAGGCCCGCGCCCGCGCATGCTCACCACCTCGGTGCCGCGCGGGACGAACATGGAAAGTATTTTTACCGCTTCCTGAAGTATGCCGCCGCCGTTGCCACGGTAGTCCAGTACGAGCGCCTTCATGCCCCGGTTGTCACGCAGGTCGAGGAACGCCCGGCGCAGCTCTTCGCTGCAATCCTCGCTGAAGTCCTTGTGTTTTATGTAACCCACGCTGTCGTCGAGCATCCCATAATAGGGCACTCCGGGAATGTCGATCCTTTCGCGCGTTATGGTTACGGTCTCTTCGCGTCCCGTGAGGAGTTTCAGGACGGTCAGCTTGAATTGCGTCCCCGGATCACCCTTCAACAGCGCACTGACCCTGGCCGACTCCATCCCCACGACGTTCACGCCGTCCACCGCCACCAGCCTGTCGCCTATCACCAGCCCGGCCTTGTCCGCAGGGGAGCCTTCATACGGCTGGGCTATGACCGTATATTCTCCGTTGGTGCGGATCAGCGAACCCATGCCGCCGTACTTTCCCGTGGTCATGATCTCGAAATCCTGCATCGTCTCCGCCGGCATCCACTCGGTGTAGGGGTCGAGGCTGTATGTCAGGCCCGCCGCCGCGTCCTGCAACAGTTTGTCGGGGTCGGTCTCGTCGACGTAGAACAGACTGACATCGCGAAAGAGGTTGACAAAAATCTCCAGATTGCGCCCCAACCTGAAGTCGGGGTTTTCGGCCGACACGAACACCGCGCCGCACACAGCCAGCGCCGCACCCGCGATCCAATATTTCAGTTTCCTTTTCATCGCCGTCATCTGCTTAAATAGGCGTTCAACCGCAACTGCACGCGCGGCACGACCTTCTTCGTTCCCTCGATGCGGATATACCTGTCGTACTGCTCCACCGTCACCGCGTCGTCGAATTGCCACAACAACCTCCGCAGACGGCTGTTCGCGCGGAAAGTCATCACGCCGCCCTCTTCCCTGTCGAGCGAATAGCCGTAGGTGGCGAATGCGTTCACCACATCGTCGCGGTACACCTCCATATTGCCGCGCACATCGACCGTTTCGAACGAGATCTTCGGGTAAAGGAGAGAAAAAAGCACCAGCGCCCCGGCGAGTACAGCGCCCCTCCAGGAGTATGTCAGCATTTCGAGCACCGACGCGCCTTGTGTGTTCAGCATCCCCAACACCGCCAACGCTCCGAGCACCAAAGCGATGACGATGACCAACTTAAGAAAATATTTCAACACCCGCGAAAAGTAAAGTCCCATATTATTGTCTATTATTAACCATTGATCATTAACCAAACTGCTTTATTGTTTTTGTCATCTCGAAGCGTAGAGCGAGAGATCTCTCGCTCTACGCTTCGAGATGACTGCATATTTCACCTAAGGCGTGTTAATCCTAAATGCAACCTGTTCCATCAGCCAGCGCGGTGTCGAGGTCGCGCCGCACACGCCGACGCTTTCCGCGCCTTCTAACCATTCGGGGCGCAGTTCCGCCGCCTCCTCTACCATGTGGCTGCGCGGGTTTGCACCGCGGCACGCCTCGAAAAGCAGGCGCCCGTTCGAGCTTTTGCGTCCGCTCACGAAGATTATCACGTCATGCCGCGCGGCAAACTCACGCAGGTGAGGTTCCCGGTGGGCCACCTGTCGGCATATAGTGTCGTGGACGGTCACCGCCTCCGTATCAACCGCCCGCCGCCGAATCTCCGCGCTCACCTGCCCGAAAAGTTCGAGGCTCTGAGTGGTCTGCGACAGGAAGTATACCGGCTTGCCGAAGTCTGCCGCGTCCAAGTCCGCAACATTTTCCACCACGATCACCTGCGCGCCGCCGCTCACCTGCCCCGTTAGGCCGACCACCTCGGCGTGACCCCGCTTTCCGAGTATCACCACCTGTCCGCCAGCCGACGTCATCGCGGCGTGGGCCGCGGCGACCTCCCTCTGGAGCGCGGCCACCACCGGACATGTGGCGTCTATTATCTTAATAGCGTTTTTCCGCGCCGTTTCGTATGTCGCCGGAGGTTCGCCGTGCGCGCGCACCAATACCGTGCCGCCGCGCAGTTCGCGGAATTCCCCGTGCGTTATCGTGCCGAGCCCCAGCCTCTCCAACCGCTCCATTTCGAGACGGTTATGGACTATATCGCCGAGCGAGGCCACCCGCCCGCCGTTTTCGGCAAGCGACCGTTCCGCCAACCCGATGGCGTTCACCACCCCGAAGCAGAACCCCGATCTGTCGTCGATCTCGACCCTCATACGCCTAATTCCCCGATCCGCTCCATCACCCATTCCAACTCCTCTTCAGCGGTCATCCGGCTGTTATCCAACAGCACCGCATCGTCGGCCATGCGCAGGGGCGAGATCTTGCGCCGCTGGTCGGCCTCGTCGCGTTCGCGGATATTGCGCTCTATCTCTTCGAGCGATACATCGCCGCCCGCGGCCTTCAGTTCGTCGTACCTGCGCCGCGCCCTCACCGCCGGATCGGCCGTGAGGAATATCTTCAGTTCGGCGTCGGGAAAGACCACCGTGCCTATGTCGCGCCCGTCCATCACCACGCCGCGCCCGCGTCCCATCTCCTTTTGCAGCGCAACGAGTTTGCGGCGCACCTCCGGCAACGCCGCCACGCGGCTCACCCGGTCGCTCACCTCGATCGAACGTATCCTGTCGTCCACCTTATCTCCGTTCATCCACAGTTCGCTTGCACCGGTACGGGCATCGATGCGAAATTCGATATTTATATCGTCCAGCATTCCGCCGAGCCTCTCCCGGTCGACCCGGTCGGCGCTAATAGCACCATGCGTGAGGGCGTAAAGCGTAACGGCGCGGTACATCGCCCCCGTGTCTATGAATATGTATCCCAGGCGCGAGGCGATCTCGCGTGCGAAGGTGCTTTTCCCGCTCGACGAGAAACCGTCGATGGCGATTATTATCTTTTTTCGCGGTTTAGCCGATAAGTTCATCAAGACGGAAATTCATGAATTCGAGCAGCATCGCGCCGATCCCGAGGACTATTATCACGATCGCGGCTACGCGGTTTATCCACAGCAGGTGGCGTGGGCGGAACTTCTTGCGGAACAGGTTGACGATCGCCGAAAGCGCGAACCACCATGTCGCCCCTCCTATAAATACCCCCACGATCATCAGCGAACTCTGGAGCAGTCCAACCGACGGGTCGTTGTTCAGCCCGAAGATCGCGAAAAGGATTATAAAGAAAAAGACGTATACCGGGTTGGCTATCGTAACCAGGAATACCGTGAGGAAATCCTGCCACAGGTTGGTCTTGCCCGCGCGGTTGCGGCGGATCTGGATCACGGGGTTCGAGAACAGGATCTTCACCCCGAGCCCTATCACTACCAAACCACCGATGAGCGTTATTATCAAACTGTTGCGCTCGATAAAATCGAGCAGGAACGCGAGCGAGAAGAAAGCTACGGCTGCGAAAATAACATCCGCCCCCGCAGCCCCGACCCCCGACACGAAACCCGATTTCTGGTTTTTGCTCAACGTGCGCTGTATGCACAGCACACCCACGGGCCCCGGCGGCATCGACGCAATCAAGCCCACAATGAATCCCCTCAATATTATCGAAATCAACATTTGTCCTGAATACTATGAGTCTGTCTAAAATACAAAAATAGTAAGAAACTGTTTAATAATTGCAGGTTTTTAATATATATCTTTGCAATGGGGTTACCCATGGGGTCGAAATATCTGAAACGATGAAAAACTATCTATTTGCAATATCGGGCGCGCTGCTCCTCTCGGCCGGGTGGTTGGGTATAAGCGGACTGCCTCTGCTCGCCGGGTTCGTTCCGCTTTTGACGATCAGTGCGCGCTGTGAAAAGGGACGTGCCGGGTTCCGGCGCGTATTGGGGCTTACGGCCCTGTGCCTCGGGCTTTGGAGCGCCATAACCACCTGGTGGATAGCTATGGCGGGGCAGGGGGCGTGGTCGGGCGCAGTGCTTTCGGTGGTGATAACGGTCGGGCTTTTCGGGGCGGTGTTCATGCTGTTCCACTATGCGAGCAAACGCGTACCGGCGCCGCTGGCGTATACACTGCTGATTGCGGGATGGATCGCGGCGGAATATCTTTATACGATCGGCGAGGTGTCGTTCCCGTGGCTGGTATTGGGCAACGGTTTCGCAGGGGATATACGCCTTGTACAGTGGTACGATACAACGGGAGTGTTCGGCGGGAGTTTGTGGGTATGGATGTGTAATATGTTGATTTTCCGTGCTTTGACAGCGCATTCGCGCAGGACGTGGATAGCCTCCGCCGTGGCGGTGCTCGTTCCGATTGCGGTGTCGCTGACGATATATTGGACTTACCGGGAACCGGCGGAAACAATAAAGGTCACAGCAGTGCAGCCCAACTTCCATCCCGACGAGAAGTTCGGGTTCGTCGACGAGGAGAACCAGATGAAAATCATGTTCAGCCTCGCCGCCGAGGCACCGGAGGATATCGATTACATAATCTTCCCCGAGACGGCGATCGATATTGAGGAGGACGAGCGCGAACTCGACCGCAGCGGGACGGTCGGCGCGTTCCGGCAGTTGTTGAGGGAGAGGTACCCCGCGGCGAAGATCATCCTCGGTGCGTCGACCACGCGGTTCTACCTGCCCGGCGAGCGTCCGTCGGCCACCGCGCGCCGCTACAATAATTTCTATTACGATATTTACAATGCCGCAATACGCATAGACACCACTATGGACACCCCTATACACCACAAGTCGAAACTGCTGATCGGCGTCGAGAAGATGCCATATGCCGGACGCTTCCGATGGCTCGACAACCTGATCCTCGATATGGGGGGCATATCCGGAAACCTCGGATTGGACAGCGTGCGGCGCGTATTCCCGGATATCAGCGGTCATGTTGCGAGTGCGGCCGTGTGCTGGGAGGGGGTCTTCGGCGAGTATATGACCGAGTTCGTGCGCAAAGGTGCGAACGTGCTGTTCATCATAAGCAACGACAGTTGGTGGCATGACACGCATGGTTACCGCGAACTGTTCCGCTTCTCGCGCCTGCGCGCCGTGGAGACGCGCCGCGCCATCGCCCGAAGTGCGAACACCGGTATCTCTGGCTTTATCGATCAGCGCGGCGACGTGCTCGGGCGTGCGGAGTGGGACGAGCGCACTGCGATAACCGGGGAGATCGCGCTCGGCGACCGGATGACGTTCTATGTCCGCTATGGCGACTATGTGGCGCGTATTGCCTCGCTGCTCTTCGGGCTGTGCCTGCTGGGTTGCATTGCCCTGCGCTTTCGTAAAAAACTGACGAAATGAATTACAAGGAGACACTCGACGTCCTCTACAACATGATGCCCGACTTCCAGAGGGTCGGGGCGGATGCCTATAAACCCGGACTGGAGCGTGTTACAGAATTTAATAACCTTTTGGGACGGCCAGACGGGCGGTTCAGGTCTGTACACGTTGCGGGAACGAACGGTAAAGGCTCGGTTTCGCATATGCTCGCTTCGGTGTTACAGGCTTCGGGGTTGCGCGTCGGGCTGTACACCTCACCCCATCTGCGCGACTTTCGCGAGCGGATAAGGATCGACGGCGAGATGATCCCCGAGCGGGAGGTGACGGACTTTGCCGATAAATATCTGGAGACGATGCGCGTCATCGGCCTGTCGTTTTTCGAGGCCACGATGTGCATGGCGTTCGATTGGTTCGCGCTGGAGGGTGTCTCGGTCGCGGTGGTCGAGACGGGGCTCGGGGGAAGGCTCGACTCCACCAATATCATATCGCCGCTGTTGAGTGTCATAACCAATATCGGCCTCGACCACCAGAAATTTTTGGGAGATACGGTCGGGAAAATTGCCGCTGAAAAGGCGGGGATCATCAAGCGCGGTGTCCCGGTCGTGATCGGCGAACGCGATGCGGCCACCGACCACATATTTGTCGAAAAGGCGGCGGAGGTCGGCGCACCTATCGTTTTTGCGGAAGACTTGTACCGCTGCGAGAGGGTTGGGCGTGGCGAATGTTCGCAGGCTTTCCGGGTTGCAGACTTGATGCGCGATGAATCATATGACCTGTCGATCGACCTGATGGGCGGCTATCAGTCGCGGAATGTGGCGACTGCGCTGGCTGCGGTCTCCGAACTGCGGCGGGTGCTGCCGATCGGCGAGCATTCTGTTGGAGAGGGAATGGCCCATGTGGCGCTCTCGACGGGGCTTCGCGGACGTTGGGAGGTGATCGGCCGCGAGCCGCTTACAGTGTGCGACACGGGGCATAACGCCCACGGCCTGCGCTTGGTTGCCGAGCAGTTGCGGGGTGAGCGGTACGATAAACTCTATATGGTGGTTGGGATGGTAGATGATAAGGATTTCGACAGCGTGCTACCCCTCCTGCCTCACGATGCCCACTATATTTTCACGTCGCCATCGGTGCCTCGCGCACTTCCCGCCGCGGAACTCGCCGCAAAAGGCACCGCATACGGTCTCATAGGAGATGTCGTTCCTACCGTTCCCGAGGCCCTTGCGCATGCACGCAAGCTTGCAGGTCCGGGCGATATGATATTCGTCGGGGGGAGTACTTTTACTGTTGCGGATATTATTTGATAGTGGTTAATGGTTAGTGATCAGTGGTTAATGATTGCGGCCGCGCGTAGAGCGCGGCCGCAGTTCTTATGCTTAGTTCTCGGCACGCAGCCAGCGGAGGGATGTGCGTAATGAAATGAAGCGCGTCCCTTCGCCCGGGGTGGCTGCGGGCCGCAAGGGCCAACGCACTAAGGCCCACGCTCCCTACCGGGCACAAAATTAAGGCCGCGCTCCACGCGCAACCCACTTAACCCCTCCTGACCACAGATTTCACAAGCGCAGGGATATCTATACGCTCACGCCGCACAGCACAGGCGGCAAACACCGCGAGCAGCGAAATATTACACACATACTGCCAGACATCCGGCAGCAGCGCCGTAGCAAAACTCAATCCATAGAGCGCACCGCCCGCCAACACATACCCGCCGATCCGCCGCAGGTCGTAAGGCGTCGGGCAATATTTCCGGTTGAGGCGCCAGCTCACGGCAACCATCGCCGCCTCGCAGATCAGACGCGCGACCGCCGCCCCGAAATAGCCCAGGCGCGGCACCAGCAGGATATTGAACACCACCGTGAAGACAAGCCCCGTCCCGGTGACGATTATCGCGAATTTCGTCCGGCCGTACTGCTTGTACCAGAACGACAGGTTGAGCACCAGCCCCGAGAGTATGTTGGCCGCCAGCACCACGGGCAGGATATATATCCCCTGCCGGAAATCGCGGCCGATTATCAGCGCGAAGAGGTCGGCGAAAAGCGTGATGGCAAGGAAAATGGCGATCGAGATAATGATGAAAAACTTCATCGCCTCGGCGTTGGTGCGCACGAAATCCTCCTTTTTGAAGTTCGCGAGGAAGAACGGCTCGGCTGCCAGGCGGTACATCTGCGTGAACAGGAGCAGCACGACACCGATCTTCACCACCGCCCCGTAGACCCCCAGCGCGCCCATCGCCAGGTCGTCGGGCATAAGGTATTTTATCATTTGGCGGTCGATGAACTCGTTGGCCGTGCCGGCGATGCCGCTGATGAGCAACGGCATGGAGTACAGAAGTATGGGTTTCAGGACTTTACGGCTCACGCGCGGCGTCATCCCTCCCATTGCCGGCAACAGCATAACGAGCGTTACCGCACTCGCGGCGAGGTTAGCCACAAAGACATACCTCGCCCCGAACCCAGGGTCGTATATCGCGTCGAACACCCAGCCGCCCGTCGCCAATCGCGGCAGCAGGCTATAAAAAAACAAACACAGTGCAAGGTTTATCACCACCGAAACCACCCTCACAACCACGAACAGTCCAGCCCGTCCCTGCTCGCGAAGCCGCGCGAACGGTATCGCAGTTATAACATCCAAAGTGATTATCGCGCCGACGATCCAGATGAACTCCGGATTCGCGCTATAATTCATAACCTGCGCAAGACCGTCCCTGAAAAGCAATACGAGCGACATGAATACAGCCGCCGCACAGCAAACCGCTCCCCACGTCGACCTGAAAACTGCGCGCTTCTCCCCCTCCCCGGCCGCCTTGCCCGCAAACCTGAAGTAACCCGATTCGAGCCCCATGGTCAGCACCACCAGCGCGAACGGGATGAGGGCGTACATATCGGTTACCACGCCATACTGCGCATCGGTCATGATGCGCGTCAGGTAAGGCGTTAGCAGGTAATTGAGCAACCGCGCTACGATACTGCTTATGCCGTAGACCGCCGTCTGTCCCGCAAGTTTCCGGATGCCGCCCGTCATCTTAGAGTTTATCTCCGTAGGCCAGGTCGCCCACGTCGCCTATCCCCGGCACGATGTACGACTTCACGGTAAGTTCCTGATCCACGGCGCCGCACCAGATCGTGGTCTTCAGCTTGGGCATGTGTTTCTTGACGTACTCGATGCCCTCCTCGCTCGCTACGACGGTAGCGATATGGGTATGGGCCGGGGTGCCGCCCTTTTCGGCCAAAGCTTTATATGTCAGCACAGCCGAGCTTCCGGTGGCCAGCATAGGGTCGACAAGTATCAGCGTACAGCCCTCAAGGGCGCCGCACTGAACGTACTCGACCTTGATATTGAACGTCCCGTCCTTGCTGTACTTGCGGTAGGCCGACACGAAAGCGTTGCGCGCGCGGTCGAAATAGTTAAGGAATCCCTGATGGTAGGGGATCCCCGCCCGCAGGATCGTGGCGATCACCACCATGTCCTGAGGCAGCATCACCTCGGCCTCGCCCAACTGGGTCTCCACCGCCACGGGCGCGTAGCCGAACGTTTTGCTGATCTCGTAGGCCATCACCTCGCCCGCCCGCTCCAGATTGCGCCGAAAACGCATACTGTCAGCCTGAATGTTCACGTCCCGCAACTCCGCGATAAACGTGTTGAGAACCGTATTCTCATCGTCTAAAATATGCACTGTCATAACTATCCGGTTTTTTAGAGGTTATTTTACCGCAAAGGGCGGCGTGATCATAATTCTATCTTCAGCGGCGTTTCCAATCCGCGCGCGAACCGTTCGAGATATTCTGCGAACCCTTCGGCCGTCATCCCCGCCATGCCCCAGCCATAGCCCGTATAATATGTTACGGGAGCGTTGTAGGGGGCCTCCAGCAGGACGTGCCCGTTCGCATCGATATATTGCGCGCCGGGAAGCACAAGGCCCAGACTGACATCCCGGGCAAACTGCGTGGGCGGTTCTTCGAATATCATCCATCCTTCCCCCTGCCTCACGTTCACCGGCTTGCCGTCCCGCATCGGGAAGCCTGCCGCGACCCTCCCCGGTGCGTTTCCGGGAGCATACTCCTGCACGATCCTGGTCAGTTGCGACCCTGCGTCCAACGAGATCGTGCGCACCTCGCCGCCGGCGTAATAGAGCCTGAACGTCGTTCGCAGCACACCGCTGTCCAGCAATTCCGCATGCTCGAAATTCTCGCCAAGGATCAACGCCCCGTCCACAAAAGGCGCCATCGCCCCTGCGCCCAGCGTGCGCCCGACCTTGTAGTCGTCCAGTCCTTCTCCGCGGTCGGTATGATATGACGCGCGCCCGGCTATATCGTCTGCGTACCACTCGTCGAGGATCAGCCGGCCGGTACGCTTGTACCATGCGTCGATCCCGTTGCTCGGGCCGTCGACGGGCTTCAGCGCGGCGCCGTAGATGCGGAACGCCACGCGGTCGTTCTCCCACGCAAAATCGTCGTACCGCTCGGGGTACGACCGCCCGAACGTGCGCCTGCCATACTCCGCGGCCGCGCCCGGTTCGACGGTGAATTTCAGGCTCTCCTCCCCTTCAAAACGCGGCTGGAATATCAACAGGCTGTCATAGGTCAACTGCGACGGGATCTCGGTCCCTTCATGATCCCGAACTATGTAACCCGCCGCCGAG
>QMCE01000545.1_pt1 | contig 19286 bp, 14 predicted proteins | sample 1821851 | NCBI WGS metagenome assembly QMCE01 (sample SAMN09453174, study PRJNA476694) | Termite gut metagenome, whole genome shotgun sequencing project. | isolation source: worker | host: Odontotermes sp. | place: South Africa:Pretoria | collected 2016-01-28
GTGGGGCGGAAATCGGCGATGCGCGGCAACTCCAACGGCAGTTTGTCTTCCGATAACGGTTGCGCGATACCGTCCTTATAATATATCGGGAACGGCTCGCCCCAATAGCGTTGGCGGCTGAATATCGCGTCACGCAGGCGGTAGTTGACGCGCTTGCGCCCGATACCAGTATCCTCGATCTTGTCGAACATCACGTGGATGGCATCCTTGACATCCAGCCCGTCGAGGAATTCGGAGTTTATCAGCTTGCCGCTCTTGGCGTCGTAACTCTCGACGGCCACGTCGCCGCCTTCTACCACGGGCACTATCGGCAGCTCGAAGTGGCGCGCAAAGGCATAGTCGCGGCTGTCGTGCGCCGGTACCGCCATGATCGCCCCCGTGCCGTATCCCGCCAACACGTAGTCGCTCACCCATATCGGTATCCGCGCGCCGTTGAACGGGTTGAGTGCGTAACTGCCCGTGAACACGCCGCTCACGTTGCGTGTTTGGGCTATGCGCTCGCGCTCCGAACGTTTCTTGGTCGCGGCGATATATTCCTCCACTTTTTCGGCTTGTTGCGGTGTCGCCAACTCGCGCACCCACTCGTGTTCGGGCGCAAGCACCATGAACGTCGCCCCGAAGATCGTGTCTGGCCGCGTGGTGAAAATTTCGAGCTTACGCTCCGAGCCTTCAATGCCGAAGAACATCTGCGCACCCTCGCTGCGGCCTATCCAATTGCGCTGTATCTCTTTCAGCGACTCGCTCCATTCCAGAGTGTCCAGGCCCGTCAACAGACGCTGCGCGTAGGCCGTGACGCGGAGTTGCCACTGCGTCATCTTGCGCTGCTGCACGGGGTGCCCGCCGCGCTCCGAGAGGCCGTTGCTGACCTCATCGTTGGCTAACACGGTACCCAGCGCCTGACACCAGTTCACAGTCGTGTCGGCGCGGAAAGCGAGGCGGTAGTTCATCAGCACATCCTGCCGCTCGTGCTCGTTCATCGCGTTCCACTCCGCCGCCGTGAAGTGCATCTCCGTGCCGCACGCCGCGTTCAGCCCCTCGTTGCCGTACTTCGGGAAAGCCTCTTCGAGTTCGGAAATGGGACGCGCTTTCTGGCTGTCGTTACAGTAGTAGCTCCCGAACATCTTCAGGAACGCCCACTGCGTCCATTTGTAATACGCCGGGTCGCTTGTGTTGATCTCCCGCGCAGGGTCGTATGAGAACCCCATCATATCCAACTGACCGCGGTAGCGCGCTATATTCTGTTCGGTGGTTGCCGCCGGATGCTGCCCCGTCTGGATCGCATACTGCTCCGCGGGTAACCCGAAGGCGTCATAACCCATAGGGTGCAGCACGTTGAACCCGCACAGCCGCTTGTACCGCGTGTAGATATCCGACGCGATGTACCCCAGCGGGTGCCCCACGTGCAGCCCCGCACCGCTCGGGTAGGGGAACATATCCAACACATAATATTTCGGGCGCGCCTTATCCGCCTCCACATGGTAAGTCTTCCGTTCGCGCCACACGCGCTGCCACTTACGCTCTATTTCCTTGAAGTTGTAATCCATTAATTTAAGTTAATCCATTATTCAGTGTTTTCGGACTGCCGCCAGCGGTGGACGCGATAGCGGTCGCCGCCGGGGGTGTCGGCTGCCCGCTTGAATTTTCTACGAAAGCCTTTCTCTCCTGTAATCCCGAAGCGGCCTTAATATGATTTTGCCAAAAGCAAAATCATGCAGCCCGCCGCCGCCACGCGGAGGGCTGCTCATTCGCGACTGCTCATTTCGCGCCTCCGCCGGCTTCGGGCCGCTTGCGGCTCGCTTCGCTCGCCGCTAACTCCTCCTATTCGCCATCGAGATGTAGTATAGTAGCGTGACGACCGACGAGAGCGCCGCGACGACGTATGTTCCTGCCGCCCACGAGAGTGCTGTTTTCGCATCACGCAATTCGCCTGCGGTTAGGGTGCCGCTCGATTCGAGCCACTTCACCGCGCGCGCCGAAGCGTTGAACTCAACCGGCAGTGTGATGAGCGAGAATACCGTCGCCAAGCCGATCATCCCTATACCGATCCAGAACAGCTCCATCATCGACAGGAATATGCCCGCCAGCAGCACGATGAAGACCCATTTGGATGTGAACATGACGAATGGCGCCATAAACCCGCGTACTTTGAGCGGCCCGTAATTGCGGGCGTGCTGCACCGCGTGCCCTGTCTCGTGGGCCGCCACGGCCGCCGCCGATACCGAGTTGCTTGCGTAAACGCCTTCGCTTAGATTTATTTTCCGCGTTCGGGGGTTGTAGTTGTCGGTCAATTGCCCGCGCGTGGGCACTACCTCCACGCTCTCGATACCGTAGCTACGCAGCATTTTCTCGGCTACCTCTTTGCCCGTCAGCCCGCCGGCGAACTTCACCTTGGAATACTTCTTGAACACCGCCTGCAACCGCCACTGCACCAACATTCCCACGACGCCTATAACTATTAGTAGCACCCATTCGATGGTCGTTGCGTCGACCCCTCTAAACATCTCTTCCATGATTATCTATTTTCTGTGTGTATAATATGCGTTTGCCTGTTGCACCGGAGTGATCACTATCTCGTCGACGTTCACGTGCGGCGGCAGGGTCACGGCCCATAGTATCGCCTCGGCGATGTCGTCGCCCGTGAGTGGTTTGACACCCGCGTAAACATTGTCGGCGCGCTCGTGGTCGCCGTGGAACCGCACCACCGAGAACTCCGTCTCGACCATCCCCGGCCTGATCTCCGTTACACGTATGCCGTGCGAGAGAAAATCCATGCGCATACCCTGGCTCAGGGCGTGCACGGCGTGCTTGGTGGCTGCATAAACCGCGCCGTTCTCGTAAGGCTGCGTACCCGCGATGGAGCCTATGTTGACGATATGCCCCTTGCCGCGCTCGACCATCCCTTTCGAGACGCACTTGGTGATATGGAGCAATCCCTTGATATTGGTGTCGATCATCGCGTTCCAGTCCAGCAGGTCGCCCTTGTCGATATGCTCCAGTCCCGCCGCGAGCCCGGCATTGTTGACCAGAATGTCGATCTTCGTGAATTCGGCATGTAGCGAATCGAACGCCGCTTTACACGCTTTGGGATCGCGCACATCGAACGCCAAAAGCTCCACTTTAGCTCCCGAATCTTTTAGCGACACCTTCAATTCCTTGAGCCTCGATGCGCGGCGGCCGGTGATTATTATACGGTACCCCTCGGCGGCGAATGCCCGTGCTGTGGCCTCGCCGATACCCGACGTGGCTCCCGTGATCAAAACAGTCTGTGTCATGGCGGTCGGAAAATTTTTCGTAAAAGTACAAAATTTTGATGTACTTTTGCATGATGTCCAAATTAGATACCGAACTTTTCATCGCACGGCGGCTTTCGTCGCGTGCGGCGGGCACGGGCAACGTGATGGTGCGCATCGCCGTGGCTACCGTGGCTGTGAGCATGGCGGTGATGGTTGTGGCATTGGCGGTGATCTTCGGTTTCAAGCGCGAGGTTGCGGCCAGGCTGACGGGCTTCACAGGCCATGTCGAGGTGGTCAACTTCGATAGTAACTCCTCGTTCGAGACTGCGCCTATCGTGCGTTCGGTGGCGTTGGAGGAGGCTGTGAGGCAGGTTCCGGGCTTTGCGTCGATCGCGCCATATGCTATTAAAGGCGGCATGATCAAGGCCGATGACGCCATCCAGACGGTGATGCTCAAGGGTATGGACGCGGCTTATGATTGGTCGTTCTTCGCTAATTCGCTGGTCGAGGGCACGCTGCCCGTTGTGGATGACAGCGTGCGTCGGCCCGAGATATTGATATCCAAACCTCTTGCCGATATGTTGCGCCTGGGGGTGGGCGGGCGTGCCGAGATGCTTTTCGTGCAGCAGGGCAGCCAGCCGCGCAGGTATGTGTTCGAGGTTGCGGGGATATATGCCACGGGGTTCGACGAGATGGACCGCCTCGTGGTGCCGACCGACATCCGCAACGTGCAACGCCTCGCCCGCTGGGACGATACGCAGATTACCGGCTACGAGGTCAATTCGACGGGCCATACCGACCTTGCGCAGTTTCGCGATAGGGTGGAGGAGGCGCTGCCTATGGGGATGATGGCTTTGAGCGTCGAGGATAAGTACCCGCAACTTTTCGATTGGTTGCGCGCGCACAACGTGAATGCCGCCGTTATAATCGTCATTATGATAGCCGTGGCGTTCCTCAATATGGGTGCGGCGCTGCTCATTATACTGCTCGAAAAAACGCGGATGATAGGGTTGCTAAAATCGCTCGGCATGGCCGACGGTGCCCTCCAGAGGGTGTTCGTCATGCGCTCGGCGGCGATAGTGCTGCGCGGTATGGTGTGGGGCAACCTGATAGGTATCGCCCTCTGTCTGGCGCAAAAATGGGGGCATTTCGTGGCCCTGAACCAGACGGGATATATGCTTTCCGAGGTGCCGATAAGCCTCGGTGCTGGGTGGTTGTTGGCGTTGAACGCGGGGGCTTTCGTGTTGATGGTCGGTTTGATGATGATCCCTGCACTTGTGGTCTCGCGCATCACGCCCGACAAAACGATACGCTACCAATAATGAAACCCTACGACGACTCGCGGCCCAAGGGCGCACAGGTGGAGGCGATGTTCGACGGCATTGCGCCCGTCTACGACCGCCTGAACGATATCATGTCTTTCGGTATCGCCCGCCGCTGGCGTAGAGTGGTGGTGAAGTGCGTGATGCGGGCGTTAAACATAAGTGAGCCGTCGGCGGAGGACGCGAACGAACTTGTTTTTTCCTCCTGTCATCCCGAGCGAGCCCGGAGGGCGACGAGGGATCTCTGTGATCCCTCATTCCGGATACTCGACCTTGCCACCGGCACCGGCGACCTCGCGATAGCCCTTGCGCGACGATTGCCCGAGGCCCATATTACCGGCGCCGACCCGTCGGAGGGTATGCTCGAAATCGCAAGGAGGAAGGCTGCGAGAGCAACGACGCCGGGCAAGGGCGACGAGCAGTCGCACGCCGCTGTGGGGCGGCGGCGTGCGACGTTGGCCGACGCTCATGTGGCCCCCGCGCATTACGGCTCGCTTCGCTCGCCGCAATTTGTTCGCGCCCAGGCCGAAAAGCTACCGTTCGATGACGGGGTGTTCGATGCGGTGACGGCGGCGTTCGGCGTGCGCAATTTCGACGATATACTTCAGGGACTGAAGGAGATGCACCGCGTGACTGCCGATGGCGGAAGTGTCTTCATTCTCGAATTTTCGACCCCTCGCAGCCGTGTTTTCGGGTTGTTGTTCGGGTTTTATTTCCACCGTGTTCTGCCGCGGATCGGGGCGTTGCTGTCGAAAGACCGCCGCGCTTATACATACCTTCCGGATTCGGTGGATGAATTTCCCGCCCCGGTGGAGTTTGTGAGAATGCTAAAAACGGCAGGGTTTAAAAGCGTTACTGCGCGCCCGCTGACAGGTGGCGTGGCTTATATTTATATGGGTACGAAATGAGAAAGGTTTTGATTGTAGCGGCCGCGGTGCTTCTGGCTTCCTGTGGCGGGAATTTGCGCGATAAGGTCACCGTCGTATCGGCGGCGAACGTCGAGATGGAGACGCTGAGCAAGGCGACGGTCACGCTCACGGTCGATAATTCGTCGTGCCACAAGATACGCATTTTCGACGGGCGGTTGCGCCTGCACACCGACAGGGGCGACATCGCTACTGTCTTGCTGAACGAGGAGATTACGATCCCGCGCAAGGCCGTGACGGAGTTGAAGGTACCGTTGAGGATCAGGTTCAACGACCCTCTGGCGGCGTTGGGCATACCCTCCGGGGTGATGGTTTCGGGCGAGGCGAGAGTGCGTATGGGGCCGTTGCGTAAAAAAATATACGTCCGCGACGAGCCGGTCTCGGAATTTATTGATAATTTCGCCGAATGAAAAAGTTGCTGTTGTTATTCGTTTTGCTGCCCGGCGTAGCTTTGGGGCAGGAGCTTGTCGATGACCGAATGTGGGTTCTGGAGGCCGACACCACTGAGGTGGAGCTGTTGGACGACGCGCAGATCCGTGAGTTGGCCGACCGCGAGTTGAGGGCTGTCATGGGGCGCACGCCGCTGGCCGAGGAGATCGGCGAGGCCGAGGTACTGATGCGCTCGATGCCCGACGGCAACCCGGCCCGCAAGGTGACGGCCTACCGTGTCGAGATATTCAGCGATAACACGTCCGCCGCGCGCGCCAAGGCTTATCAGGCCTATGCCAAGTTCCGCGAGCTCCATCCCCGGATACCCACCAACGAACGCCGCGACATACGCTACGACAGCCCGAAATACACCGTCCGCGTGGGGATGTTTCTCACCGAAGAGGAAGCTCTGGCATTGCGCGGCCGCCTTCGCGGTACGTTTAACGCCTATATCCGCCAGGAGCAGGTTCCGTTGTCTACTTTCGCGGGCCGCTGAGAAAATCCGTAACTATATATAGCGTATCCTATTGAATATTGTATTACTTTTGCGCCGTCGTCTGTAATAAATCCTCGGGGCGGGCGTTAGTGGGATATGGTTGTTTCTACGGACATACTCGAATCTTTGCGCGGCGGCTCACACGACGCCTATAAAGCGGTATATCTGCAATGGCGCAAACCCATCTACCTGTTATTGTTGAAACTGACCGGCTCACCCACCGACGCTGAGGATATCGTTCAGGATGTCTTCGTCAAGCTGTGGGAGAACCGTCATAAGGTCGATCCCTCGAAAGACATACGGACGCTGCTATATCTTGTGGCGCGCCATTCGGCGATCAACCATTTCAACCGGAAAAAAGCCCGAGACAAGTACCGGCACATATCCCCGCCGGACGACGTGGACTACGAGAATTCTTATGATATAGTAGTTGCCAAGGAGACGGAATTGCTGAAGGAGATCGCCCTGGGCCGCATGTCGGAGCAACGGCGCCGCATCTACCGCATGAACGTCGAGGAGAATCTGGACGCTTCACAAATCGCCGAACAATTGGGCCTGACGCGCGAGACGGTCTACAATCAAATCTCGGCGGCCAAGAAAGACATTCGCGAACTGATCACAGTATTTTTGCTGCTATTCGTCTTATAGCAGTTTCTTCCTGACTAAAAAATTTTTTTTCACCCCGTGAGATTTCAGGGGTGATGCTGTATTCTATAATAGAAAGGTAAAAATGAGACCGAGTAACGACACAGAACGGAATTATGACCACGAAGCTGCGTTGGCACGTGCCGCACAACTTCTCGACGCCCTGATCGACGAGGGCATCGCCCCTGAACTGAAAGAGAAATTGCAGTGCTGGTTTGTAGGCGATATGAGTGTAAAAGAGAAATATAGTGCGCTGGAGAAGCTCTTCATGGAGTTGGAGCCCAATTTGGAACCCGACAGCTATGAGTACGAGCAGTTGCGCAAGACGTGCCGGGCATTGGGTTTCGGGCGTCGGCGCAGGGTTCCGTTGGGGCACGTGGCGATGAGGGTAGCGGCTGTGGTGGTCGCTGTTTTCGCGATCGCCGGTATAGCATGGCTGTGGAACGATATGCGGCCGCAGAGGTTTGCCGCCGCCGATGTGTGGGTGTCGGCGCCGGAGGGGGCTACGAAACGTGTTGTCCTTCCCGACGGTTCGCAGGTTTGGCTCAACGGCCCGACCAGGTTGGGTTACAACGACGGTTTCGAGAAGGGCCGCTCGGTGACGCTCGACGGCGAGGCCTACTTCGAGGTGGAGAGGGATACGCTTTCGCCGTTCAGGGTGCAGTCGGGCGAGATGATGGTCGAGGTGCTGGGTACGGAGTTCAGTGTCAGAGGGCGTGCGGGCGAGCAGCAGACGGAGGTCGTGCTTGCGAGCGGAAGCGTCAGGGTTGCGCCGACGGGCGACCGGTTCGTCGAACTTGTTCCCAACGAGCGCCTGACCTACGACGCGGTGTTGAATGAGGCGGTCATTGAAATTGTTGATGTGGACGAGGCCACGCCGTGGCGGATCGACGACCTGCGGATGACCGATATGCCCATTGCCGAGGCATTGCGCCGGATCGGGGCGTACTACGGGATGGAGGTCGTGATCCACGGAACGTCGGGCGATCTGGTGAATCTCGATCCGGGTGACGAGCTGTCGTTGCGACAGGTGCTGGATGTGGTGAGCGCGATATCGGGTGGTTTCGGATATGAGGTCACGGAGGACGAAATTATAGTTACCCTCGATTGATATGCGTACCAGGGCCTACATAATGGTGGTAGTTCTGTTTGTGATGGTGACGGGTGCACGGGCGCAAAGTAGCGGCGTGAGGTTCTCGCAGGGGCAGCTCACCACGCGCGAGGCCCTCGCCCAGGTCAGGGCGCAGACGGGCTACGGGGTGGCTTTCAATGGTAATTTGTTGGATGCCGAGCGCGTGGTGAAACTTTCGGTGCAGCCTATTTCGCTCGATAGCGCGATGAACGAAATACTTGCGGGTTCGGGGCTCTCCTACGCCATTGCGGGCAATATGATAACGATCAGACAACAACAGAAAGAGGAAGCCTCCGGGCCCGTGAAAGAGGCGCCCGTTGCCGAAATACCCAAGCTGCCGGTGATAGCCACACCCACGACTGTTCCCGTGTTCGCCGTGCCGACAGCGGCGACGACACCCACCCCCGGGTTGTTAGGTGCGCAGATAATGCCCGTTGCAGTGCCCGATGAGGTGCATAAACTGCCTCGTTTCGCGCTGAAGACGAATTTGGTTTACGGCGCGGCGTGGATGACTCCCAACCTCTCGGCCGAGGTGGCGCTTTCGCCCCGTTCGACTGTCGCTCTTTCGTATAGTAACAATCCGTGGAGTTGGAAGCGTCGCTCGAAGTACGACAATACGAAGCTCCTCCACGGGGTGGTTTTGCCCGAGTACCGTTATTGGTTCGGCGAACGGTTCAAGGGGCATTTCGTGGGCGCACACGCTCTTTACGCAGAGTATAATGTGAGTGGCCGCGATGTGCCGACGCTCTTTGAAAAGGAATATCGTTACCAGGGAACGGCCGTCGGGGGCGGGTTGAGTTACGGTTATTCGCTGCCGCTGTCGCCGCATTGGAGCGTGGAATTCACGGTGGGCGTGGGTGTGGCGCGCATGAAATACGACCGCTTCACCTGCCGCACGTGCGACGAGAATGGCGAACACACGGAAGGCACCTGGGTCGGCCCGACGCGGTTGGGGATCAATATGGTGTGGAATTTCGGCCACGCGCCCGTCGCGGCTAAAGCGATGCCTCCCGCCGCCTTGCCGCCACCGCCACCGCCACCGCCTCCTCCCGCCGTCCCCGTGACGGTGACCGAGAGGATAATAGAAATACACCGCGATACGGTTACGGTGGTCGATACGGTCTGGATGCAGGCCCCCGCACCGCGCCCCGAGGCCCCGAAACCCGCCCCGCCACCCCGCGAAGAGGGCATCTCGGTCTACTTCCACCAGGGCAGCCGGACGATCGACCCGACGTATATGGATAACGCGCGCGCGTTGGAGAGGCTCCGGGCGGCAACGGGGAAGGCCGTGATAGTAGGCTCGGCATCGCCCGAGGGCGAGACGGATGACAACGAACTGCTGGCCCTGATGCGCGCCGTGGAGATCAAGATCTTCCTGCTGAAGAACACCTCGGTCGACGAGGACCAGGTGCTCACCCGCCGCACCGAACCTCCCGCCCGCGCCCCCGCCGGGTCGTACCCCTACTTGAGAAAGGCAACGTATTACGAACAAACACAATAATTAACCAAACTAATTTAACACCTTTAAAATTATGAAAACAATGAGAACAATGGTTGCGATGCTGGCGGTGCTGGCAGCAATGGCCTCCTGCTCGAAAGACCCGGGCGAGGGCGGCGGAACGAATTTACCGGAGGATGTCGGTGCCGTAATGGTGTCGGTGAGCTACCCCGCGGACGTAACAACACGTGCGGTTGGCGACAAATTGAAAAACAACGACCCCATGAAGATGACCTCGGCCGATTTCTTCTTTACCGACGATACCGGCCTGATCACAAGGCACGTCGGTGTGGGCAACGAAAACGGCAGCGTGCAGTTCACGGTACTGGAGGTCGAGAGCGGCGAAGCTCTTATCAAGAACATGACCACCGAATCGACCAAATGCCACATTCTGGCCAACTACACGACAGACAGGGCTGCCGACCAGATCGTGGATGTCGACCTTGCCGACGGGACGACCAACATCGCGAGCGTGCTGGACAACATTATGACCCTGAACGACATCAACGACGACGAGGGTTCGGTTGCCAACCTGCCTCTCTACGGTGTCGGTAATGTGAAATTCGAGGAAGAGGATGGCAAAGCCGTCAGCGGTACGTCGAACAGCGGTATGAAGTTCGGCGGTATTGTGGATGTCACGCTCCACTCGTTGGCCACGCGCTTGCAAATCGGTAAGATCTCGACCGCTCCGTGGTTCCAGACACTTTCGGGTATCCAGGGTGGAAAGGTCTATGACGAGGATACTAAAACATGGTATATCCCCGGAACGAATGCCGCCGACATCCAACGTACCGTGGAGGTGGTAGAATTCGAGGTTGAGGGTATCTACATCAACTATTTCTATGGTGAGGAGGTGCTCGATCCGGCAACGGATAAAGGGCCCACCGGCGCAATTCTCGACGGCGAACAGCATCAGGGGTATTATCAGTCCGATTCTCCTCATTATGACTTCCCGGTTTACGGTTACAGGGTGTTCGACGAACCTGCTGCTCCCGGCAATGTGGCGGAAGGTATGCCTTTGTCGCTGCTTCCCGACCCCGACGCCGATGATCCCGAATCCCGCGTCTGGGCTTACAACCTGCTTCCCGGCACCGTGCCGCATATCGTGGTGCGTTTCTCGAAAATAGTGATCAAAGACAGCAACGACCAGATCGAAGACGAAGACCCCGACGATCCCTCTGACGACATTCTGGAAGAGATCACGGCAGGCGATAAGGATTACTTTATCACCGTGAAAGGGTTTAACGACGCAGGTAAGGTGGCAATCGACAAATTCCTTGCCGACAACCTCTACACGCTTCCCGACCTCGTGTTCAACTACACAGATCTCTCGGAAACCCCCGAGGACAACAGCCTCAACGTTCAGGTGAACGTCACGATGCTGCCGTGGAAGGAGAATATCATAAGCTGGAACAAGGACTAACGTAACATTTTCCGCGGGGGGTTGGCTCTCCCCGCGGGAGCGGATTATATCTCTACGGGTATGAAAAAGAGAATTATGCTTATCGCAATCGCACTCGCCGCCGCTTCGTGTTGGAAGGTGGACGAGGATAAGTCGATGTGCGCGGGTACCGACCTCGTACTGCGTTTTACGGTGGAGGATGGCGTTCAGCGTGCCGCATCGGGCGGGCCACGGAATATAGATGTCTTCCTGTTCGACGAGCAGGGTGTGTTCGTCGATTCGCGCCACGCGGCCAACGTCGCCTCGGGCGAGATGAAGGTGGCGTTCAATGTCGAACAGGGTGTCTACCACGCCGTGTGTTGGGCCAATGTCGATGGCGCGCTCACCGCGATCAGGCGCAACGGCACGCTGGGCACCAGCTTCGTCGAGTTGACCTCGTCGGAGCACGGTTCGCAGCTCTGGTACGCCCCGGGAAAAGCGCCCGCGTTCGAGAACAACGACCTCGGCCTTCACCGCGTGGTGGTCGACGGCACCGACGAGACGGTCGTGGAGTTCACTTTCGCCAAGGCCCACCGGACTGTCGAGGTCTATGCCGTGGGTTTCAATAGCGTGCGTTCGGAGTTCTCGCCCGTCGTGGAGCACGCGGGTGCGTGCGGGCGCTACGACTTTATGTTGCAGGCCGACCCGCAGCCCGTGGTGTTGCGTAAGGCGATGGACCCCGACTTCTCGCGCGGCGACGATGTCTATGCGGCGACGTTCACCGCCATGCTGCACCCCTTGCGCGGCAGCGAACACGTGAGGTTAATAAACCCCGCCGACGGCGCACCCATTGCGAGCGTCGACCTGACACAGTATGTGGCGGCTAACGATATCGACGACGATTCCGATATCGCGGTTGCATTTGTATACGATGAATTTGAGGCCAAAGTGTCGGTGCAACTGCCCCGATGGTCGAATAACGAAATAATACCCGAGTTATGAAAACGATGAAAATAATCATGGCGCTGTGGGCGGCAATGTTCGCAGTTTCGTGTACGCACGACCCTTCGGGAGATTACTACACCGAGGACGCCGAAAGGGAGGCGGGATTAGTGACGATCCACATCAAGGTTCCCGCGAACTCCACCCCTACGCGAAGCTCGCTGGATGAGTATATCGACCCCGAGTATACGGTCAAAGAGGTGCACGTGCTGCTGTTCGACGAGGACGACAAGTACGATAGTACCCACGAGGGCATAGAGTTGCTCTATTCCGGTACCGATCCCCATTCGCTACAGTTCGACGTCAAGTTGCCTCCTGCCGTGTGGGACCTGATGGTCGTGGCCAATGCCGGCAAGATCCTCGACGACGCGAAACTCGCCAAGGGCGCTAAGCGCGCCGATGTCGAGAAGGCGCTGCTTGCGAAGATGACCACTTCCGGTTGGTACCTCGCCGACCCGCTGCCCATGTGGGGCGTTCGGGAGGATTATGACGTGAGCGGCTCCACACCGCCCGATAAGTTCTACCTGACCCGGATGGTGGCGAAAGTCGATGTCGCGTTGAGCGACGCGCTGGCAGACAAGGCGACGAAGGGTTTCAAGCTCAAGAGCGTGCGTGTATACAACTACGCCGAGAGCGGGCGGCTCGTACCCAAGGCCGAAACCGCCGATTGGAATGCGATCAAGCAAGGCTCGTTCAATGCGGTCACCAAGCCGTCGCTACCCGATGGCGACATCAAGGCTGACAACGAAACGAAAAAGCTGATCTATAACGTCGAGTCGCCTTACAAAGAGCTTAAAAGCAAGATTTACCTCTTCGAGGCCCCCGAGGGTGTGGATTACGGCGAGGATGAGTATATCGAGAATACCTGTCTCGTTATCGGTGGCAACTACGACGGCGGCAAGGAGACATTCTATCGCATCGACTTCGCGGTGCCCGACAAGACGGATGCTACCAAGACCGACTACCTGCCCATATTGCGCAACAATAGCTATATCATAACCATCGTGGATGTGGCGTCGGACGGTACGGATACTCCCGAGGAGGCGCTCGAAAGCTCGGCAACCAACATCACCGCCGATATCCTTGAATGGAACGACCACGAGTTCAACGACATATGGTTCGACGGTGGGCACTATTTTGCGATCACCGAGTCGAAGCTGGAGTTCACGCCGTTCGGCGGCGAGGAAATCAAGGTTCAGATACGCACCGATGTCGAGGATTTCAAACTGACATTCAAGGAAGGTGTGTCGCTCGATGCTCCTGCCGATACATGGGCGGGCACGGAGAGTAATTTCTCGTACAAACTTGCCAAATTGGGCGACGGGCTTTACGAACTCACCGTGAGCTGCGACGAACCAAACGCCGCCGCGGGAGGAGACCGAAATATTGAAAATTGGACCATCGAGGCCGACAGGATGCGCAAACTCTTTACCGTCGAGCAAGGGTGGGCCACCGACTTTATCATGGGCCCGACGAGCCTCGACATATATCCCGAGGGTACGCACGAGGATGAGCCGCTGTTTATACAAGTCCTGGCGACCAATACCGCGACTGTCGAGGTCGACTACGGCGACGGCATGGCTGGCTGGCTCGAAATAGAGGGCGAAGAAGACCTCTCCACCGACCATAACGGCGACGGCGTATACCTTGCCAAAATGAAAGTTACCGCGGGCGTCTACAAAGCAACGACCGAAGCTCCGGCGTACCGCGAGGCGACAGTCACGGTGAAGGTAACCGGTGGCGATACGAGGTCGTTCACATTCGTACAGGAGAAGGCATTCTTGTTCTTCTCGTCGCGCAACACCACGCACAATGTCTCGATGACGCGCCCCGAAGCCCCGGGAGAGGTGAAAACCGTGCGTGTGGATATAGCGACAAACCTGCCCAAGGAGGAGCTCAAATTGGAGGCAAAAGAGGGTAATGCGCGTATCCAACTGAGTACCGAGAAGCCGGGACTGTACAACGTCCACGCGGCGAGCCCGCGCAACATGAGCTTCAGCGTCGACATCGACCTCAGGACAGATGGAATGCCGGCGGCGAAGTTCCAACGTTCGTTCGAGGTTTCGACAAACAACGACAAGTGGGGTGACCTGCCCCCGCTCACGGCGACGGTGAACATTCCCAGCGGAGTGGTTTCGCTGTTCATCTACTGGTTCGACGCGATATTCTCGAACGGCGACAGGTGGGAGCCGACGCCGCAGACGGACGAAAAACAGTACCTTTTCCCGTGGAATACCGTGTCGGTGGATATCGACGTGGTGAGCGACGGCGGGATGGCGTACGACACGCCCAATATGAATCTCGGCGAGAACGAACTCGTTGCGGGACGTGAGGTGGAGGGCGATGACGGCGTTACCGTGAGATACCCGTTCTCATATGAGCTGGACGATGCTTTGGCGACTTATGCCTTCGGGTTCAAGCCGGTAGAGGATGGCGCGCCCAAAAAGCTCGCTTTCGGACGCTCGGGGCAGGAGTGGAAGATCGACGGGACATCAAAAGTGATCGGTTATAACGACGAGGGTGGCCTTCTGGCGACGATAACGACGAACGTCGACTGGAGCGTCAAGGCCAATACCGACGGTTACACGGGGTGGTTGAGGGCCAATGAAGGGGCGGCGGCAACGTCGGGCTCCAACACGCTCAACGGCGCGCTGGCAAGTACCGAGGGCAACCTGCTCACCGCGCCCAAGGAGGTACTTCCGGCGCCTGCCGAGCTGCCGGTGATGACGGTGGAGAAGAAACTTTACTATGCCGTAGACCCGATCACGACGCTGAACGCTCTCGCGTCGGACGGCTACAAGCGCGTGGTTGAGTTAGGGTTCACGAACGACAGCAAGGAGATGGCGTTGGCGCCCACGTACACCATCACGCAGCACGCTCCGGTGCTCAAGTACGTGAGCGGGCTGACCACGGTTCTTGCCGCGGCGGGTGCCACGTATAGGGTCAAGGTGTCGTCTAATCTGAACTATTGGAGTGTCAAGGTCTACGATTCGTCGAATGCGGAGTTTGCGGCGTCGGTGGATATGGGCACCCTCTCGATGGAGCCGGCGGAGCACACGGCGCAGGTCGTTATTCCGCAAAACACGGGGGAGGCGCCGCGGGAGCTGACATTCAAGCTTGTTCATGCGTTGGGCGAGGTCGAGCTCGGTACGTGGTCGCAACCCGTGAAAACGCGGTTCAACCTGCCGACCGGCGGATCACTGGCGCCTCCAGGAGTACTTGGTGTTGGTGCCGAGACGGGTAAGCTGACGTTGCGCGGGTCGAAAGAGTATGCCGACGACGTGCCTGATAACCCATACGCCGAGTTAATATGCGATTACGCGCAGCAGAATTTCGGCGGGCTGGCCAACGAGACGGTATATATCGCGCTGTGGAAATTTGGGTCGAGCATCGGCCTAAGCAGCAACCCGGGCGACACGTGGAGCGGTATCGACGATATCATCTGGGCGCCGAGAGAATGGGATGAGAACAGCGTATCCTCATTTTCGACCGTTCCCTATGTGACGTCAGATTTTTCTAATAGGTGGGACGTTACCAATCATCAAATGGGCTTTGGTAATCCATGCACTTATGCCGACAAGGGGAATAGCGCAAAGGAATGGGTGCTTCCGATGAGCAAAAGCGGTACCTGGAATGGTTTTGAGTATATGAATGCTTCAGTCACAAATCCGGGTTTAACAATGCAAGGCGGGCGTATAGACAATGGAACTGTCGAGGCAGGTAATTCTGCCTGGTTCTTCCCCCAGGCAGGCCGAAGGAATAGTGGTACTGGTCTCGTAAAAGATCCTGCCAATGGGTATTATTGGTCGGGACTCGGCCCCGCCAATACTACTGGTACTTACTTGGCTCTTCCCGCCAGTACAATAACGGTGAGCGGCTTATCTAGAGGATATGCGCTGGCAATACGGTGTGTGCCGGCGCCTCCCGAGTCGAAACTGCTGTATTGGGATGCTAATAACAAGGTTATGGCACTTGGCCACTACAAAAGAGGTTCTTATGGCACCATTTATAATAAAGACCTTCTGTTCTTCAAATACGGCAGCACGGTCGGTTTTACGAATACGGGGGCTATAACCGGAGTTAACGATACGTGGGACTTTAGCGACGTCAAGTTCAACCCTCCCGGAACGGTTTATGCGTCAACCCCAGCAGGCTATGGAACTATTCCGGACTGGGCGAGTTATGACGGCAGTAAATCAATCGCTTGGGGTTATATATCCAGTCCGTATTATCATAATGCAGCGAACGTTGCGGCCGGTTGGGGCGATCCCTGCAAATTAGTAGGGTTTACCGTCGAAGAGGTTAGGGCGGGAAAGATAGACAACGGTCAATGGCGCTTACCGACAAATGGCGAAAATCAGCAAGCACAATACCTCGAATTTAGTGGCACGAGAATTGCCAACTCGCAGGACTACATATTAAATAGCCCGTTTCCTACGCAGACCCATGCTATCCTGCCTGCAGCGGGGACGCGCAACAATTCTGGCGTTCCTTCAGGCGTAGGTACGAATGGCTATTACATATCGAGTATGCCTAGCACGGTGAACATAGGAACGATGCTGTCTTTTTCTACATCCATAACTTATTCGGGAGCCACGGCTTCCGGATATAGCTACACTGTCCGCTGTGTGCCGCAGTAGGGGAGGGGCTTTGAGAGTTCGCTGCGTGCTGCAGCGATAAAAAGGGGCGGTTGGCCGCGCTGCCGGAATAAGTTGGCGGCGGCCGTGCATCGAGGTGCATTGAGAGTGACATCGTGCACCGCCCCGAAAAATACAGATGTGGGCTGGTTACCCCGCTGTATGTTCCAATTTTTTAATTGGTTTGTTCCTGTGACCGTCTTCCGAGGTTCCTTCATCGTTTCCTCGGGGGCGGCACAGGGTTTTTTGTGTCGGCCGAGCGTTAAGCGAGGCCGGTCGCACGACGCCGCCCCCACGCGGCGGGCGACAATATTCATTGTCACCCTTGCTCGGCGTCGTGCTCCCTCGTGTAAATATTGCCTATTTGCTCAGTGCGAGCACGCACGCGTTCATCTTCGCAAGGTTCTCCTCCATCGACTGCAACAGTTTGTATTGCGCATGGGTGCGGACGAGGTTGTGGCGCGCGTCGCGAACTTTGTAGTAATTGTCGCCGTCGATATAGTCCATCAGGAAACGCAGCACCTGCTCGTAGGTGATGAACAGCGCCGAGAACGCCAGCCACTTGCGTTCGGCGGGCGTCAGGAACGTAGCCTCCGACAGGTAGCCGCGCGTGAAGCCCTCGAAAATTCCCCAATCCAACCCCACATTGTCGAGATTCTTGTCATCCTCCAGGCCGGTGTTGGCGTATGAGCGGATCGCGTCGCCGTAGTCGTTCAGCCCGCACGCCGAGAGCACCGTGTCGAGGTCGATCACGCACAGCGAATCGCCGTTCTCGTCGAAGAGCACGTTGCTGATCTTGGTGTCGTTGTGCGTCACGCGGCGCGGCAGCTCGCCATTCTCGACAGCGGCCCAGAACTCCATCATCTTATCGCGGCGGCTGTGGATCCAGCTGATCTCCTCCTGCACCTCGGCCACGCGGCCCACGGGGTCACGGCGCAACACATCATCCCACTGCTCGAAACGGAAACGCATATTGTGGAACCCGGGCAAAGTGTCGGCCAGCGGTTCGCGGAAGTCGCTCAACTGCTGCTGGAACTTACCGATCGCCGCGCCACCTTTCTCTGCCAGAGCGGGCGAATCGGCCTTGTTGTATGTGCGCGCACCGTCGATATAGAGGCACACGGCCCAATATTCGCCATCGCCGTCGACGTGGTAGAACATACCGTCGAGCGCCGGAATAACAGTCAACACATTGCGCAACGGGTCGGCGACCTTACGGGCGATATGCTCCGTCACGCGGCGGATATTGTCCATCATCCCCGGCACGTCCTTGAATATAGTCTTGTTCTTGCGTTGGAGGATGTAGTCGGGCGTTGCACCCTCGGTGCGCACCAGATAGGTGTCGTTGATCAGCCCGTCGGTGATGGGCGTTACGGCTTCGATGCTGCCCTCGATGGCAAATTGGGCGGCAATGTTCTTCAGGTCCATGTCTAAATATGTTATTAATTAGTTTCAATTTTGCGAAAGATAGCTAAAAAACCGTAAATTGCCGCATGATTTCTGCCGAAAAGATACGCCGGATCGCACGTGCCGAGGGGTTCTCGTTGTGCGGTATCGCGCGCGCCGAAGTGTTGACGGAGCATGAAGGACCGCTCCACCGCTGGCTCGACGAGGGTATGGACGGCGGGATGGAATATATGAGGCGCGCGCCCGGCAAGAGGCTCGATCCGGGGGCGTTGGTCGATGGCGCGCGCACCGTAGTGGTCTGTGCGGTGAACTACAAAAACGCCGCGTGGAACCAGAACGAAACTCCACGTATCGCCTCCTACGCCTATTTGCGCGACTACCACGTCACTATAAAAACCATGCTGCAAAGCGTTCTCGTGCAACTTTCCGAGGCTCGTGGGCGGGCATTTTGCGACACCGCGCCCATACTCGAAAAGGCGTGGGCCGTGCGTGCCGGGCTCGGTTGGACGGGCAAAAATTCGCTGCTCGTGACGCCGGATTACGGGTCGTTCGTGTTGCTTGGATTACTTGTTTTGGATGCCGAATGCGACGCCTACGACACTCCCGTCGCCGACCGTTGCGGAACCTGCACACGCTGTATCGACGCCTGTCCCGTCCGCGCCATCACCGAACCGCACGTCATAGACGCCCGCCGCTGCATCGCGAGGCTGACGCTCGAGAGGCAATCCGGCGCCGAGCAAGGCACCGACGAAAATCAAAAACGGACGCATCCGTGGCTTGCAGGGTGCGACGAATGTCAGAGCTGTTGTCCATACAATGTGGACACCCCGTTGGCCACCGACCCGCGGTTCGCGCCCGTGATCCCCGCTCCCGCACCAGGCGACTTCTGGCGCAACCTTACCCGTGAACAATTCGACAACCTCCTATCCGAAACACCGCTTGCACGCAGAGGATACGACTCATTAATGACGGGTGCCTCGCAGGGAAAGCGGGCAGCCGCCACCCCCGGCGGCTGCCCGAAAACATTCAACAGTGTAATGACCTAATCAAAAACGCACGCGTGCGCGCTGGCGGCCCGGGGACGTTAAATAATGCACTAACCTACTAATCGCCCTGCGGGGCACCCGCTATTTCGGGGCTTGCCGGTAGAGGTATACGGCGACTATGGCGAATAGTAC
>QMCE01002324.1_pt1 | contig 19279 bp, 22 predicted proteins | sample 1821851 | NCBI WGS metagenome assembly QMCE01 (sample SAMN09453174, study PRJNA476694) | Termite gut metagenome, whole genome shotgun sequencing project. | isolation source: worker | host: Odontotermes sp. | place: South Africa:Pretoria | collected 2016-01-28
GAAGATCACAGGCACGCAGACGCTCCTCAGGCATTTCGTGTAAATCACGGCTTCACGCTGCCTTGGTTATATTGTCCTATATTAACTTGACACGGACCCGTTGCGGAATCGCTCTTGCAAAAATCAGCGAAGGGTGATATACTGATTTCGCTCATGCGGCGCCGGTAAAACGGTTGCGTAAGGTGCTCTTTCACCTTCACAGGGTCATGGTGTTCCAGCACCATGGCCTGCTGCGTGGGCGCTTTCCGTTTGCTTTCGCGCAAACCAGCCCCCAGAGTTCGGGATTATTATACCTCTTTCGCCAAAACGTGTCAAGAAAAATTTTGGTTTTTTGGTTACCTTGGCGATCGTCCCTATAGAGGGGTTGTAGGGTGCGCCGACCCGGCGCACCGTGATGAAAACCCAATCGTCCCTGCGGCGGTCAAAACTATGCTTGCGGACGCGGTTACGGCGGGACGTTCGGGAGAATGGCGGGACGTCGAGGTCGCCGTCCCCTACGAGGACGCGGTTATTTTTTGGGCGGGATGACCCCGCCCCTACGGGGTTTTACGCGGCGGACGCGCAATGCGCGCCCCTACCACATTCCTTTACCAAGTAACGGAAATACTTACACCCTCGGTATTTTTAAATTCCAAACGAAGTCTTACTTTTCCCGGCTCAAAATCGCTCATGTCTATATCATCGTTGAAGTCTCCGGAAACATCAACGGTTTTTTTTGTGTCTCCCTGCGTCAGCAGTATAGAAATATTCCCCGCGCCGTTTGTGTTTTCCGCATGCAGGGCGGCTAGATTGTCCGCGCTAAACTCAATATTTCTGGAAGCGTTGCCGTTGACCCTTGAAGCGCTAATTTCCCAACTGTTTTCTTCCACCGTATGTTTCAGCCCCGAATAAGACCAAGAGCTGGATACCGCCATCCCGCCGCAGCCGGTAAGAATAACGATAAGTAAGGCGACCATCCCGGCAAACAGAGCGATTCTCTTTTTCACTTGCAGATTCCTCCGTGGAGTTATAGTGCCTATATATTATCACAAGAAATATTTGCAAGTCAAGAAAAATATTCCATGCGCAACCGCGCCGCCCGGCTTGCCAACCGAGCATATTTCTGTTATACTTCGGGGGATAAGCAAACGATAATAAAAGTAGAAATTGGCGGAAAGGCCGGGATATTGTTTATGACGATCAGAGAAGTTCAGGCGCTGCTGGGCGCGAAGGTATTATGCGGCGAGGAGGTTTTGGAGCAGACCGTTCTGTCGGCCTGCGGGTCGGACTTGATGAGCGACGTGCTGGCGTTTGTGAAGGAGCAGTCGGTGCTGCTGACCGGGCTTGTCAATCCGCAGGTGATCCGCACCGCCGAAATGATGGATATGCGCTGCATTGTCTTTGTGCGCGGGAAAATACCCGACGAGGCGATGCTTAAACTGGCCGGAAGCCACGATATGGCGGTGATGACCACGCCGCTGCGCCTGTATCCCGCTTGCGGGCGGCTTTATGAAGCTGGTCTCAAGGGAGAAGACGCTTGATGGAGGGGCGAAACCCGCAGCCCCTCACGGAACGCTATATCGTGGACGGCGATGACTTTCAAGCCGCCGGAAGCGCCTCCAGCGCGATGAAGAAGCTGCTCCGCAGTCTCGGTGTTCCGCCGGACGCCATCCGCCGCGCCGCGATCTGCATGTACGAGGGCGAGATCAACATGGTCATCCACGCGAACGGCGGCGAAGCCGAGGTGTCGTTTGACGGCGAGATGATAACCATAACGCTCCGGGACAGCGGCCCCGGCATCCCCGACCCCGAGCTTGCGCTTCGGGAGGGCTGGTCGACCGCCACCGACGAGATTCGCGGGCTGGGGTTCGGCGCGGGGATGGGGCTGCCCAACATGAAGCGCAACGCCGACGAATTAACCATCGGCAGCAACGCCGGATCGGGAACGCTTATAACGATGAAGATTAAGGTGTAGGGTGTGATCAACATGACCCACTGCGTCACGCTTGATAAGGATAAATGCAAGGGCTGCACCACCTGTATCCGGCAATGCCCCACCGAGGCAATCCGCGTGCGCCGTGGTAAGGCAAAGATCATCCGGGAACGCTGCATCGACTGCGGGCGCTGCGTCCTCGTCTGCCCGTACCACGCGAAACGCGCCATATGCGATCCGCTGGAACTCATGGGGCAATTCGAATACACCGTCGCGCTGCCCGCGCCCAGCCTGTACGGGCAGTTCCGCAATCTGGACGACATCGGTATCGTGCTGGGCGGTTTGCTGGAAATGGGGTTTGACAGCGTCTACGAGGTGGCGCGCGCCGCCGAGGAGATGAGCGCCCACGCGCTGGTGAAGCACGGAATCGTACAAAAGGGCGTTGGTTACGGAGACGGCGCGCGTCTGAGCGCCCGAACAGAGACGACTCTGCCGTTGATTTCCACAGCCTGTCCCGCTTGCGTAAGATTGATTTGTCAACGCTTCCCGCGCCTGATTCCGCATCTCGCGCCCGAAATCGCTCCGGTGGAGCTGGCCGCGCTCGCGGCGCGCGCCGAAGCCTCGCGAAAAACGGGTCTGCCGCCGGATAAAATCGGCGTGTTTTTCATTACCCCTTGCCCCGCCAAGATGACGGCGGCGCATACCCCGCTGGGGTTGAGCGAGCCGGTGCTGGACGGCGCGTTCTCGATGGCCGATATATATGTAAAACTTTTGCCCGCGATGAAGCGCGCCGCGAATAAAGGCTCGGCGTTCCAAACGGCAGGTTTTTCCGGCGTCGGCTGGGCGGCTTCGGGTGGCGAGAGCGCGGCGCTGAAGAACATGAAGACCATCGCCGTTGATGAGATTCCCAACGTCATCGCGGTGCTGGAAGCAATTGAAGACGGTAAGCTGCCGGAAGTAGAGTTCGTGGAAATCAACGCCTGCACGCAAGGCTGTGTCGGCGGCTGCCTGACGGTGGAAAACCCCTTCGTCTCCAAGATGCGGATAAGGGAGCTGATGAAGAAGCTGCCCGACACCCTTCTCTCGCGCCTGCGCTATGAGGAACCGGGTACGCCGCCGGTGCGCGATTTGCCGCTTACCTACGAACCGGCCGATATATTAGATGAGGACATGACCGCCGCCATCGAAAAACGCCGCCGGATGGACGCTCTGCTCGACCGCCTTCCGGGTCTGGACTGCGCCTCCTGCGGCGCGCCGAGCTGCCGCGCCTTGGCCGAGGACGTCGTGCGCGGCTACGCGCAGGAAGACGATTGCGTGTTCTTCACACGCGAGAACATGAGCGGCTATCTGCCGCCGCCGTTCCGCCCGCCCGTGTAGGGCGATTCGCGGGTCGTCCAGCGGCGTTGCCGCCCGCCATTCCCCGTCCCCCGTAGGGACGATCGCCCTCGATCGTCCGCGTTGTAGGGGTGAGATCATTCCCGCCCGCAAACATCTCCCGGCGCACACGGACGCGCAATGCGCGCCCCTACGCATCGCCGTAAAATATAGTTGACCAAATCGTTCGATTTGGATATAATATATATAGAATCGAACGAAGGGAGCGAAAAACATGATTCAGATAACCGCTACAGACCTCAAATCAAATTTAGGGAAATACCTTACTCTCGTTGGCAGAGAGGACATCCATATTACCAAAAACGGTACAGATATAGCCGTACTCACCGCGCCTAAATCTAAAGTAAGCTGGATAGACGATCTGATTGGCGTTATTCCGAACACAGACATTGACACCAAACAATACAGAGGAGAAAGGCTGACGCAAAAATATGAAAGTCTTGATTGACACCAATGTCATTTTGGATGTTCTAACCAAGCGTGAGCCTCATTACGCGCTTTCCGCTTCTTTTCTCAGGCTTTGTGGATTCAAAGTAATCGGTTGCATGACCGCCAGCCAAACAACGGATATTTTCTACATGTTGCTGAAGAATGGAGTGAACACACAAGCAGCAAAGGGTATTATCCAAAAACTCTCCGATAACATTACGGTTGCAGATACAAATAATGATGATGTGCAAAACGCATTGGCTTCCGATATGCCGGATTACGAAGACGCCTTGCTTGCGTTCTGCGCCAAGCGGCAAAAAGTTGAGTATATTGTTACCCGAAATGAGCGCGATTTTCGGTTATCGCCGGTTCCGCCGTTGACTCCGCGGCAATTCTTTGAGCGGTTTTTCCCGGCGTAACAGTTTTCTCGCGTCAATCTATATGGGTTATGAGAAGGGATGTACTCGTGAACAAAGAATGGCTCAAAAAACTAGCGTCCGATGTCGAGGCGGAATACGGTACGGAAGCGCGAGATAACGTCTTTGGCGACTTGGACAGAGTCGGCGAAGACAGCGAATCTATCAAAGGGTGGTTCCGCAATTTCATCAAGACGATTGACGAACTGGATAACAAAGATTTCTTTGCCGGTATGTTTGCCAGACGCTGTCCTTGTGATTTCCCCGATGCGGAAAGTGACATTAAAAAACTTTACGAGGAAGCGGAAACCCTTGAAGAATTCGCCGCGCGTTTGGATGAAAACGGGGTATTTAGCGATGTAATCGAGCTTCACGGCAATGTTTTGTATGCCACAAAACAACCGTTTTCTGTGTATGGAAAACATGAACATACGGGCCCTTTTTCCAAGGCCTGTCACTGCGCGTTGGCCAGTTATACGGATGAACCAATATCCGATGTTTTTTGTCACTGCTGTACCGTAGGATATTACGGAAACATGTTCAAAAAGGCGCTGAGCCTTGATCTGCAAGTAGAATTTATCGACAGTGTCATCTCAGGCGGCAAAGGATGTACAACGGCCATTTATCTCCCGGAAAAGCATTGAAATCTTTCTAATCCGCGCGCATAAATAGCACAAAGGATGGTTTCCCATGACCGCGCAAACCATTACGACACCCTAAAACTATCGCCGTTCCGGCATTCGGAGGACTGAGTGCGGAATGCGTGGGGGAATATGTGTTTTTGATATTCCTTAAGGAGCGTGAGGATTATGTTTTTCAAAGAGCGCGTTAAAAAACGAAGAGTAATTATTTTTGGGTTGCTAGGGCTCGTTTTGATTTTGAGCGTATTCTTATCTTACAATTTTTTGGTTACAGCCAATAAGACGAAATCGCCCACAAATGAGTATGAGGCATACTACAACAGAATAACAAAAACAATAACGCTGCATCAGCTAAGCACTGGCGCGAAATGGCAGGAAAGAGAATGCTACAGTCCCGTTTTTCTTTGGTCGCCTGACGGAAAATATCTCGCAAGAAATATTTCCTCTCCTCATGGAAATCGCAGAGCGGAAATTAGAGATTTAGAGCACTCTGTCGTTTATACAACGCTTACAAAATCAAATATACAGGAAATGTACGAAGAAACTCGGACGCATAACCAAAGCACCGATGAATGTATCGAAATTACAAAATGGCTGGACAACAGGCATGTGCTTCTTGAGTTTTTATGGGATTCGGATATTCCGGGAGAAAGCATAACCGGTTGGTGCATTTATGATTTTTTATCACGAACAATTATATATTTGGCTTTGTCAGAATGAAATCCCACACGCATCTGTTCCGGCAACTCCACACATCCTCCAAAAGGAGAGACTCCCATCATGACCGTACAAACCCTTGCGGAAACCTTGAATTTAACCGTATTGTCCGGCGATGAGACTGCGCTGTCCCGCGAGGTGGCGGGCGGCTATTGCGGCGACTTGCTTAGCTGGGTGATGGGGCGCGCGCCGCGAAACGGGGCGTGGATCACCATTATGAGCAACGTCAACGTGGCGGCGGTGACGGAGTTGGCCGACATTGCCTGCGTGATCCTCGCGGAAGGGGTTTCGCCCGACGTGCCTCTGCTGGAACGGGCGGTCACGGAGAATGTCGCGCTGCTGCAAAGCCCCGAACCCGCGTTCACGCTGGCGGGAAAAATCTACGCGCTGCTCTCATGAACGTGTTTTATGACCTGCATCTGCACTCCTGCCTGTCTCCTTGCGCAGACAACGACATGACGCCCGGCAATATCTGCGGGATGGCGAAGCTCGCGGGGCTGCAAGCAATCGCGCTGACCGATCACAACACCTGCGGCAATGTGCGCGTGTTTTGCCGTCAGGCGGAGGCGCAGGGTCTGATCGGTGTGCCGGGGATGGAACTGACGACCCGGGAGGAGATCCACGCGGTTTGCCTGTTCCCCGACTGCGACGCGGCGGAGGCGTTTTCCGCGTATGTTTACGGGCGTCTGCCGGACATACCGAACGACACGCATATATTCGGCAGACAACTTCTCATCGGGGAAGACGACCTGCCCATCGGCGAAGAACCGCGCCTATTGTTCGGCGCGGCGGATATCGGGATCTATGACACGGCGGCGCTGGCGGAGAGTTTCGGTGGGGTCGCTTTTCCGGCGCATATCGACCGGGGCGCGTTTTCGCTGCTCGCGGTACTCGGCATGTGGGATCCCTCGCTGGGCTTTACGTTTACCGAACGCGCCGGATTGGGCGTTCCGCTGCCGTATATCCTCAATTCCGACGCGCACCGTCTGGGAGATATCCCCGATGCGGCGCGGAGGTTAAAAATAACATCGCCGACGGCGCAAGCGGTTATTGACGCGCTGAAAGCGTTGTGATATACTACTCTTTGAGTGTCTCTTTCCACAAATTTCGATAACCGAAAGGAAGAACCACACATGCCCAACACCAAAACCGTTGTGCCGTTCAAAGCGACGCCGGAGCAGCTTACAAGACTCGACGACGTAATCGCACGTCATAAGGGGCAGCCCGGCGCGGCCATGCCTGTTTTGCAGGAAGCGCAGGAGATTTTTGGGTATCTTCCCGAAGAAGCGCTGCTCACCATCGCCGACGCTTTGGGTCTCAGCCTGAGCGAGGTGTACGGCGTCGTCAGTTTTTACACGCAGTTTACCGTCAATCCCAAAGGGCAGAAGCAGGTCGCCGTATGCTTGGGAACGGCCTGTTATGTGAAAGGAGCGGCGGAAATCCTAGAGCGCGTGGAGAAAAAGATCGGCTGCAAGGCCGGCTCGATCACGAAAGACGGCAAATTCTCCATCGACGCCACCCGCTGCATCGGGGCCTGCGGTCTCGCGCCGGTCATGACGGTGGACGGCGACGTTTACGGCCGGCTGCTGCCGGACGAGGTGGACGGCATCCTTGAAAAATATATGACATGAAGGAACTCTCCCTGCACATCCTCGACATCGCGATGAACAGCGTTAAAGCCGGGGCGTCGCTGATTGAAATCAACCTTGAGGAAACGGGCGGGGTGCTCACTCTCCGTATCGCCGACAACGGGCGCGGCATGGAGCCGGACTTTCTGGCTCGCGTCACCGATCCGTTTACCACCACCCGCACCACCCGCAAGGTCGGGATGGGAATTCCGCTTTTGAAGCTCGCCGCCGAACAAGTGGGCGGGGTGTTTTCGATCAACAGCGCGCCGGGCGCCGGAACCACGGTCACGGCGTCGTTTCAAACGGGGCATCTGGACACCCCTCCCCTCGGCGACATCGCCGCAACGGTTGTAACGCTGATCCAAGGCTCGCCGGAGATAGACTTTGTGTATTTCCATTCGGTGTCCGATACGCGGGACGATTGCCATCGTCCCCTACGCGCCTTCCGGCTCGATACACGGGAGCTGCGGCAGACGCTGGACGGCGTTCCGCTGAACACGCCGGACGTGCTTTTATGGATTCAAGAGAGCATACAAGAATATGGATTCAAGAGAGCATACAAGAATCTCAACTTTACGTTGAAAGGAGCTTTTCGCATGAAAAGCATAGAAGAACTGAAAAAGATTCGTGAGGAAACCTTAAAGAGCATCAATCTGCGCAAAGAGGACAACGAACACGCCGTGCGCGTCGGCGCGCGCCCGGTACTCGCCGCCTGTTTGGAGGAAGTGCAGAAGCGGAATCTGTCCGATGTGTCTGTTACGCAGACGGGCTGTATCGGTGTGTGCCGTCTGGAGCCTATCGTGGAGGTATTCACGCCGGGGCAGGAGAAAGTCACTTATATCAAGATGACACCGGAGAAAGCGCGGCGCGTCGTCGCGGAGCATGTGGTCAATAAGCAGATCGTCACCGAATACACAATCGGCGCGGCTGAGTAGGAGGAGCAGTTATGGAATTGGTCAGGTCGCATATCCTCGTCTGTGCCGGAACGGGATGCAACGCGGGCGGCAGCGAAAAGGTCATCGAAGGGTTTGAAAAATGGCTTAAAAACGAGGGAATGGACAAGGAGGCGCGCGTCGTGCAGACGGGCTGCTTCGGCTTGTGCGCTCTCGGTCCCGTTGTTGTCGTCTATCCCGAAGGGTCGTTCTATACAAGGGTTATGCCGGAGGATACCGAGGAAATCGTTAAAGAGCATATTGTCAAGGGGCGTGTCGTCACCCGTCTTTTGTACCATGCGGACGCCGCCGGGGCAAGTTCTTCCCTCAGCGAGACGCCTTTCTATAAAAAGCAGCTCCGCATCGCGCTTCGCAACTGCGGTGTAATCAACCCCGAACTCATCGACGAATACATCGCCTTTGACGGCTATGCCGCTCTCGGCACGATTTTAACCAAAAAGAAGCCGGAGGAAGTGGTTGATACCGTTAAAAAGTCCGGGCTGCGCGGGCGCGGCGGCGCGGGCTTCTCGACTGGGTTGAAGTGGGAGCTGACCGCCCGTGAAAAAAGTGAGAAAAAGTATGTCTGCTGCAACGCTGACGAAGGCGACCCGGGCGCGTTTATGGATCGCTCGGTGCTGGAGGGCGACCCGCACAGCCTGATTGAGGCGATGGCGATCGCCGGATACGCCGTCGGCTCCGACGAAGGCTACATCTATGTGCGCGCCGAGTACCCCATCGCGGTCAAGCGCTTGTATATGGCGATTGAGCAGGCGAAGGAATACGGCGTTTTGGGCAATAACATTTTGGGCACAGATTTCAATTTTGACCTGCACATACGTCTCGGCGCTGGCGCGTTCGTCTGCGGCGAGGAAACGGCGCTCCTAACGTCGGTTGAGGGTAAACGCGGCGAGCCGCGTCCCCGTCCGCCGTTCCCGGCGATAAAGGGTCTGTTCGGCAAGCCAACCTTGCTGAATAACGTGGAAACGTACGCCAACATTCCCTGGATCATGCAAAACGGCTGGGAGAAATTCGCCGCCATCGGCACCGAGAAATCAAAGGGTACCAAAGTCTTCGCGCTGGGCGGCAAGATCACGAACACCGGGCTTGTGGAAGTCCCGATGGGAACGACGCTCCGCGAAGTCGTCGACGAGATCGGCGGGGGCTGCCCGAACGGGAAAAAGTTCAAGGCCGCGCAAACCGGCGGCCCTTCCGGCGGCTGTATCCCCGCTTCGCACTTCGATATTCCGATTGACTATGAATCCCTGCGTTCCATCGGTTCGATGATGGGTTCGGGCGGTTTGATCGTTATGGACGAGGACACCTGTATGGTGGATATCGCTCGCTATTTCCTCGACTTCACCGTTGACGAAAGCTGCGGCAAATGCACCCCCTGCCGGATCGGAACCAAGCGTTTGTGCCAGATTCTCGATAAGATCACAGCCGGAGACGGCACGATGGAAGACCTCGACACCCTTGAGGAACTGTGCGAACACATTATCCAAAACAGCCTCTGCGGTCTCGGGCATTCCGCGCCGAACCCCGTGCTGTCCACCCTGAAATACTTCCGCGAGGAATACATCGCGCATGTGCGTGACAAAAAATGTCCCGCCGGCGTCTGCAAGAAGCTGATGCAATACAAAATCACCGACAAATGCACCGGCTGCACTGCCTGCGCCCGTGTCTGCCCGACGGCGGCAATCAGTGGCAAGGTGAAGGAAAAACACGTCATCGACCAGAGCAAATGTATCAAGTGCGGAGCTTGCATGGAAAAATGCCGGTTCGGCGCGATTATCAAGGAATAGGAGGCGGGGCATATGATTAACCTGAAAATCAACGGAATCCCGGTCGCCGCCGAAGAGGGAACGACCATCTTGGAGGCCGCGCGTCAGATCGGCATAGAGATTCCCACCCTTTGCTACATGAGGGAGATCAACGCCATCGGCGCGTGCCGTTTGTGCGTCGTTGAGGTCAAGGGCGCGCGCTTCAACGTGGCCGCCTGCGTCTTCCCCGTCGCGGAAGGGATGGAGGTTCTTACCAACTCCGAAAAGATTGTCAAAGCCCGCAAAGCCACGCTGGAGCTGATCCTCTCCAACCACCGCATGGAGTGCCTGACCTGCGTTCGCAGCCAAAACTGCGAGCTTCAGGCGTTGTCAAAGATCCTCGGCGTGGAGGAAGTGCGTTATCAGACCGATGATTTAGAGCCGCAGCCGGAGGCTTCGATGCCGCATTTGGTGCGGGACAACAGTAAATGTATCCTGTGCCGCCGCTGCACTGCCGTCTGCCGCGAGAATCAGGCGGTCGCCTGTATCGGCGCGAACGACCGCGGCTACGCGACGCATATCTCCTGCGCGTTTGACCGCGACTTGGCCGAATCGCCTTGTATCTCCTGCGGACAATGCATTGTCGCCTGCCCTACCGGCGCGCTGACCGAACGCGACCAAACGCAGGAAGTTTGGGACGCGATCGCGGACCCCGCAAAGCATGTCGTCGTCGGCACGGCACCGAGCGTGCGCGTAACCCTCGGCGAATGCTTCGGGATGCCGGTCGGCAGCAACGTGGAGGGCAAGATGTTCGCGGCGCTCCGCCGCTTAGGCTTCAACGGCGTATTCGACGTTGACGTCACCGCCGACCTAACGATCATGGAGGAAGCGAACGAATTTGTCAAGCGTGTGCAAAACGGCGGAACCCTGCCGCTGATGACCTCCTGCTCGCCGGGCTGGGTGAATTATTTGGAGCGGTACTATCCTGAATTTATCCCGAATCTGTCCAGTTGCAAGTCCCCGCAGCAGATGTTCGGCGCGATGATGAAAACCTATTACGCGGAAAAAGAGGGCATCGACCCGAAGGACATCTTTGTCGTCACCATTATGCCCTGTACCGCGAAGAAATACGAAGCCCTGCACAACGACAGCGCCGTGAAAGGTCTGCCCGATGTGGATGTTGCGCTGACGACCCGTGAGCTTGGCCGCATGATCGAGCGTGCCGGTTTGATATTCGGCGCACTGCCCGATGAAGAGGCGGATCCGGCGTTCGGCGAAGCCAGCGGCGCGGGCGTCATCTTCGGCGCGACCGGCGGCGTGATGGAAGCCGCCCTCCGCACCGCCGTGGAAACACTGACCGGCGAGGATCTGCCCAATGTTGAATTCGGCGGCGTGCGCGGCGTCGCGGGGCTGAAAGAGGCGACTTATGACGTCGCCGTAATGAAAGTGAACGTCGCCGTCGCGTCCGGCACCGCCAACGCGAAGAAACTGATGGAGATGGTGAAGAGCGGCGAAAAACAATACCATTTCATAGAAATCATGGGCTGCCCCGGCGGCTGCGTCAACGGCGGCGGACAGCCGGTTCAGCCGACGTCCTTGAAAAACTTCACCGACGTGCGCGAAACGCGGGCGAAGACGATCTATGAAATGGATTTGGGCAACCGTTACCGCAAGAGCCACGAAACGCCGATGATTAAGAAACTGTATGAAGACTATCTCGGCGAACCGGGCAGCCACAAGGCGCACGAGGTGCTGCACACCCGCTACCGCGAGGCGGAACGTTACCCCGGCGTAACCGTATAACCGTGTAGGGGCGATTCGTAATCGCCCGCTGGTAGGGACGATCGCCCCCGATCGTCCGCCGGTTCTCACGTCCTCGTAGGGGCGCGCATTGCGCGTCCGTCAGTAATCGCGGGCGGGATGACCCCGCCCCTACAGCGATTGACATCAGGGAGGGATTCTATGACACCGCAAGAGGTCTTTGACATCATCCGGCGCGATGCCGTGGAAATATACAATGAGGAGGAATTCCTCAAACAATTGCAGTCCGGCAGACCGCTGACCGTTAAACTGGGCGCAGATCCGTCGCGGCCGGATTTGCACCTCGGACACACCGTTCCGCTGCGAAAAATGCGCCTGCTGCAAGACGCGGGTCATAACGTCGTGTTTATCATCGGCGACTTTACCGGCATGATCGGCGACCCTTCGGGTCGCAGCAAGACGCGCGTCCCGCTCACCTATGAGCAGACGCGCGAAAACGGGCAGTCTTACTATAAACAGGTCACAAAAATCCTCGACCCGGCAAAGACGAAGATTACCTATAACTCCGAGTGGCTTGGCAAGCTCAGTTTTGCTGATGTGCTGGCGCTGTGCGGCAAGACGACGCTGGCGCGTATTTTGGAGCGCGACGATTTTGCCAAGCGGTACGCCGAGAACCGCACAATCGGGCTGCACGAACTGCTGTATCCGATGATGCAGGGGTACGATTCGGTTGAGGTGAAAGCCGATATCGAAGTCGGCGGTACCGACCAGACCTTTAATCTGCTGATGGGGCGCAACCTTCAAAAAGACTACCATCAAGCGCCGCAGGTGGTGCTGACGTTCCCGCTGCTGCCGGGGCTGGACGGCGTGGAGAAGATGAGCAAGTCTCTTGACAATTACATCGGCGTGGACGAGCCGCCGGAGATCATGTTTGAGAAGTGTATGCGCGTCCCCGACGCGCTGCTGGAGACGTATTTCCGCCTGACTACCGACGTGCCGCAGGAAGAGTTTGCAGCCGTTCTGCAAAGCGACATGCGCGCCGCGCACTTCGCCTATGCCCGCGCCATCGTGACGCTTTATCACGACGCCGAAGCGGCGGCGCGCGGCGAAGCGCGTTACAACGCCGTGGCGTCCGGCGGCGCGCCCGATGCGGTCGCTGAAGTCAAACTGCCAGAGGGCGAGGTTCCTCTTTGGAAGCTGGTCTTGGACGCGGGTCTCGCTGTCAGTGGCAGCGAGGCGCGGCGGCTCTGCAAGGAAGGCGGCATACTTCTCGATAACGAGCGCAAAACCGACCCGAACGAAACGATCCCCGGCAACGCGCCCGTGTTGCTAAAGCGCGGCAAAGGGAAATTCGCGCGGGTGGTATTTGAGTAAAGCGCACAAGTAAACGAACAGGGGAAAACGCGCAAAGCCTTTTCCCCTGTTTATTTATAGGGCCATTGCATCCAATCCCCCGGCATATCCCAATCTCGCTGCGCGAGCGATACCTTCCCGACGGCGACGCCTTCGGGCATGGCTTCGCGCTTATATTGAGATCGTGCGAAACGGGTCAGGAACACGTTCAAAACCGTTTCGAGCGTTTCGGAGGAATACTGCCCTTCAAAAGCCCGATCCGCTGCGATCAGCAGCTTTTCTCGTGTATACCCATGCCGGAGAAACCAGTAGAGATAAAAATCGTGTATCAGGTAATCGCCCAACAACTCTTCGCTTCGCTGGCTCTGCCCGCCGTCTTTTTTTATTGGCAACAGTTCCGGTGAGACGGGGGTATCCAAAATATCGAGCAGAACGGTTTTCAATTCTTCCTCCGACTGATGAGCGACATGCCGTATGATGCGCCGAATTAACGTTTTTGGAATCCCGGCGTTGACGCCGAACATGCTTAGCTGGTCGCCTCCGAACGTAGCGAAGCCTAACGCCGTTTCGGACAGATCGGACGAACCGACGACAATACACTCTTCGGTGCCCGCCATATCCATGATGATTTGCGCGCGCTCCCGCGCCTGCGCGTTTTCATAGACAACATCGGGCTGCCCTCCGTGTCCGATGTCTTTTAAGTGTGATTCCAGCGCGGCGAATATCGGAACCGTTTTCAACGGTACGCCCAGCGCTTTACAGAGTTTCTGCGCGTTGACCAGCGTACGTTCGGTTGTGCCGGGGCCCGGCATGGTTACCGCCAGTAATTTCCGCGCCTCCCTCTCCGCCGCCCTCTGAGCGACCAACAATGCCAGCGTTGAGTCAAGGCCGCCCGAAACCGCCACCGCCGCTCCCGTTCCGGGGAGCCGGTTCAACCGCGTTTGCAGGGCGCGGGTTTGGATCGTCAGCGATTCCTCGCAACGCGCCGCGAGCGCATCGGCTCTTTCCGGGGCGAACGGCTCAGGTGAATAATGCCGGGTCAGCATCATAGGAATACAGCCGCGCCGGAAGGGAATGACGCGCATAGCGGACGTCACGGTATCGATTGACAGGTTCCGCCGTTCATACGCTAAAAGTCCCAAGTCCAGTTCCGTAACGGCTGCTTCTTCCGTTCCGCCCGAAACCAGCGCAACGCCGTTTTCGGCAATCAAGCCGGTAGAGCCCGTCTCATCCGCCGATGCGCAGACATAGGCGCACTGTAACCGCGCCGACTGCACCCGCGCCACATCGCTTAAACGGTCTTTCTCCCATGCCGGAACCGCCGCCAAATGCCCGATTACCATTGCGCCGCCTGATACGTACCGTTCGGCGGGCGATGGCGCATATAGGGTGTCCCCGCCCAACTCAAAAGCGGCACAAAAGCCCCCGCCAGCATCAAAAAGCAGGTCTGTGCCAAACGGAGCCTCTTGCCCGCTGAGTGTTATCGTTCCCGCCAATCCCGCTCCGCATCGAAAATATCTATCGTTCGTTATGCAGTTTTTTGGTATTACGCCCAACAGCTTCCCTTCAGAAAATACAGCGGCGCAATTATACAGCCGCTGTTGAAACCGTGCGGGCAGTCCGGCAGCGATCAGGGCTTCCGATTGTTTTGTCTCCCGCAGAAGAATTGCCAACGCGTCCTCGGCGGCGTCAAGCAGGGAGGCATGAAAAAACAAGCTGCCGCAGGCGCAGCCCGTAAGCGCAAGTTCAGGCAGGACAATCAAATCCGCGCGGTCAAAGCTCTGAATGGCAGAAATAACAGTCTGCGCGTTTTTGCGCGGGTCGCCGGGCGCTACTTCCGGCGTGATTGCCGCAGCGCGGACAAAATCGCTGTGCATTGTAGCTCTCACCTTTCCCTTGCGCGAAGACCGCTACTCAAGCTCGATCGGAGGCGTGGCCCAAATCTCTTCCAATTCCGCTACAAGGTCGGGTTCCATCGCGTCTAAGATCGGAGCCGCCGCTTTGGCGCTCATTAGACTGATATATTTTGCCACAAGCTCTGAATCCAGTTCTGAAAACGACGCCGCCACCCGAACCGGATCCATTGCGGCCAATGTTTTGGCAACCGCACTCAAATCGACCGCCGCGCTGCCGTTCTCCATCATTCCCAATTCTTCCAGCAAAAAATCCACCTCGTCCTCACGGTCGGACACAATAGATTCGAATTCGTCCAGCTCGTCGGAGAATGTATCAAGCTCCGCTTCATACACGTCCAATTCCGCTTCTCGCTCATACAGTTCGCGTTCCCAATCGAGCAGCACGGGAACTTGATCGTAGTAGTAATCGTCCAGCGCTTCTTCCTCCGGATTGAGGAAAAGCAGCGCCGCGTTGCGAATATCTTTATACTCGGTGGGATCGTAGAGGATCAACAAGACGACCGCGCTGATCAGCACAAGCCAGACGAGCGACACCAGCAGTGCGACTTTGAGCGTACCGCCGGACTTCTTTTCCGCTTTTTCCAAAGGCTCCGCCGTTTTGATGACTTTTTCGGCCTTTTCCGGTTTATCCGATTTTTTAGGGGCCAGATCCTCCAGCTCGCCTAAGCTGGGAGCTTTGACGCCCACCTTGTTTGTTGTCGCCGCCGCCATATCCGATCACTCCTCAGATACTATTTCTTCAAAAACGCTGTGCCCAATAAATTCGGATACAGCCGCCTCGTTTTCTTTCCGCTCCTCGGAGCGGTATTCTTCCCACTGTTTTTCCCGAAGTTTCTCCAACATCTTACGCTCCTGCATCGCCGCGATCAGCGCCTTCCGGATTCTTGCCCGCTCGCCCTCCGCTTGCTCCAAAACCTTCTTTTCGTATTCGATCCGCTCTCGTATTGTACGTTGCGCCCATCCCCAAGATTGCAGCCAAAATGGCGTCATTCCTTCTTCGAGTTCCCGTAAATATTGCGCGTTCTGCTCCCGTTCATGGTCAAGGCAATCTTGCAGCAGCGCTTCATGCTCATGGATACGGGCGTTACACTCACTTAATTCGCCCAAACGCTGCTTCTCCTGCGCCCGCTTGACGTTCAACACCGATTGCAGGGTGAAGACAAACTTCTTCATAGCTTCATCAGCCGCTCCAGCGTCACGTCATAGGGGCTTCCGTCGCCGACTTCTTGCTGCAAAAATTCGGTGATGGGTTTGTTGAGCTTGATCGAAGCGTCAATGTCGGGATTGGAACCGGCTTTGTAAGCGCCGATGTTGATGATATCCTGCGCGTCGCGATAGACGGCCATCATGCTCTTGATTCGCCCCGCCTGCTTATAGTGTTCCCGATTGGTAACGTCGGGCATTAAACGAGAGATGCTCGCCAGCACGTCAATCGCCGGATAGTGATTGCGGTTTGCCATTGCGCGGGACAGGACTATATGACCGTCCAAGATACCCCGCGCCGTGTCGGTAATCGGCTCGTTCAAGTCGTCACCCTCGACAAGAACGGTATACAGCGCCGTGATTGAGCCATTCGGCGCGTTGCCTGTCCGCTCCAGCAGTTTCGGCATGACCGTATATACCGAAGGGGTATACCCGCGCGAAACCGGAGGTTCGCCCGCAGCCATTCCCACCTCGCGCTGCGCCATCGCGTAGCGCGTCAAGCTGTCCATCATCAGCAGAACGTTATAGCCTTTATCGCGGAAGAATTCGGCGATCCGCGTACCGGTCATTGCAGACTTGGAACGGATCAACGCGGGTTGGTCGCTTGAGGCGACGACAACGACCGAACGCTTTAGCCCTTCCTCTCCCAGATCATGGCGAAGGAAGCCGTTAACCTCGCGTCCGCGCTCCCCGATTAAGGTAATCACGTTAACGTCACTTTTGGCGTTACGGGCGATCATACCCAGAAGCGTGCTCTTTCCGACGCCGGAGCCGGCGAATATACCGATACGCTGTCCTTGTCCGCAGGTCAGCAACCCGTCTATAGCGCGTACGCCCAGAGGAAGCGGTTCCTCGATCAGCGGGCGGTCGAGCGGGTTGGGCGGCGAATTTTCGACAGAAACCGTCTCTTCAGCGATAATGGAAACGCCGCCGTCCATCGGGTTGCCGAGACCGTCCACAACGCGTCCTTTGAGAGCCTCGCTGACGCCGATGCTTAAGGTGCGGTTCGTGGAAACGACCCGCGAGCCGGGACCTACGCCGGTTAAATCGCCATAAGGCATTAGCAGAACGCGTTTATCACGAAAGCCGACCACTTCGGCCGGCATGAAGCGTTCACCCGCAAGTGTATAGATCCGGCACATCTCGCCGATTTGTACCGCCGGCCCGCTGGCTTCGACTGTCAGGCCGGAAATTGCCTGAACGCTTCCGGAATATTTAAGAGAAGCGCCTTGTTTAACGATGTTTCCGGCACGCTCAAAATCAATGCTCATAATTCAATCCCAAATTCTGCGCGATTTGCGAAAGCTGTGTGGAAGGCGACGCGTCGGCCATATTGTTCTCCGTTTCGATCAGGCAACCGCCCGGTTCTACCGACGGATCAATGACGATGTCGGCCGTGACGGTACCTTTGCCCGTTTTCAGCCGAACGGACTCTCTGGAGCGGAACGCACCGATATACTCTTCGGCGTTGACGTGCAACGTTGCGCGGGAATCACACTGCATGGCGTCGACAGCTTTCCTCACAATGGATAAAAACGCTTCGCTGTTATTGTCCAGTTCATAGCCCAGTATCTTTTCGGCGACATCTAGGGCAAGCCGGTATAACTCCGGCTCCATCTCCGATATTTGCCGGCCTTGTATTTCATACGCTTCCCGCAGAACGGCATCCACCTCGGCCTGACCCTGTTTCAACAAATCTTCCAGTTCCTGTCCGGCTTGTTCGTAACCGTCCCGAAGCCCTTGTTCCAATCCGTCTCGGCGTCCCTGTTCCCGCGCAGTTTCCCGGATCCCATCGGCTTCCCGCGCCGCTTCGTCCGCCAGCGCGCGGGCTTTGCGCCGGGCGTCTTCCATCAGCAGCGCGACTTCTTCCTGCGCCGCCGCGACGACTTCGTCATAAGCCGCTTGATATACCGACGCCTCCCGGGCGTCGGGTTCTTCGAAGGCGGGATTCTCTTCTCCGGCAAATAATTCGCCAGTCTCTTGCGTTTTCTTTCTATCCTCCGGCGGCAGAAGGCGCGTTGTGCGGGCTTTGATGACGTTAGACAACGAGCTCATCCTCCTGCCCGCGCGAGATAATAATTTCGCCAGCGTCTTGCAACTTGCGGATCACGTTGACAATCTTCTGTTGACGGGGCCCATATATTCCATGTCCTCTTTGATCATATCGGAGAGGCGTTTGGACATATTCTCAAAGATAAGGCTGCGCAGTTCGTCGGTGGCGTTCTTGAGCGCGATGGTGAGGTCGGCGTTCTCGACCTCTTTGAGGACGCGCTGTATCGCGCGTTTGTCGAGTTTGATAATATCCTCAAAGACAAACATCTTGCGGCGGATTTCGTCAACCAAATCGCCGTTCTCGATTTCGAGCTCTTCCAGTACACGCCGCTCGGTGGTTCGGTCTGCCGCGTTGAGAATGTCGACGATGGATTGGATACCCCCCACCATGGTGAAATCGTCCATCCCCATACTGCTCAGCTTGCGGTCGAGGATACGCTCCACTTCACGTACGTATTCGGGGCTGGTTCGATCCATTGTGGAGATACGAACGACCACCTGCGTTTGTTTATCGATGGGCAGTTTGGACAAGATCGCGGCGGACATTTCGGGCTCCAGATACGAAAGAACCAGCGCTATGGTCTGGGGATGCTCGTTCTGCATGAATGTAAGGATTTGATTCGGGTCGGCCTTGCGGGCAAAATCAAAGGGGCGCACCTGAAGCGAAGATGTGAGACGGTTAATCAACTCATAGGCGCGCTGTGAGCCGATAGAGGCTTCAAGAAGCTCGCGGGCGTAGTCAATGCCGCCCTCGGACAGATAACTCTGCGTCAGGCATTCCTCATAAAACTCCTGAATGATCGCGTCTTTTTGCGTCGCGTCAACGCGCTTAACATTGGTAATATCGAGGGTAAGCTGTTCAATCTCTTCGTCTTTCAGATGCCGGAATATTCTGGAGGAGTATTCTTTGCCAAGGGCAATCAGCAATATGGCGGCCTTCTCACGGCCGCTTAACTGCTCCTGCTGCTTCGGGGCCATAAGCTACCATCCCCTTTCACCCTCATCTTGTAGCCATGTGCGGATCATACTGGCCACAGCTTCAGGATTTGACTCCACAAACTGCTCCACCCGTTCGCGGGAGGGCGTTTTTGTGACTTCCAGTTCTTTATTCGCCTCGGCGGCTTCCAGCAATTCGCTGTAATCGCCAACATCGCCCAGCGAGAA
>QMCE01006977.1_pt1 | contig 19276 bp, 19 predicted proteins | sample 1821851 | NCBI WGS metagenome assembly QMCE01 (sample SAMN09453174, study PRJNA476694) | Termite gut metagenome, whole genome shotgun sequencing project. | isolation source: worker | host: Odontotermes sp. | place: South Africa:Pretoria | collected 2016-01-28
CTTTGAATGCGAATTAAAAAAGGAATAGTAAAACGCGGATTTTTTACGTGGGGAGACTGAAAAGGAATCCACCAATTTTGATGCGGCGTTATTGAAAAGTGAATATTATTTTCAATGTATTCAAATGGCTCCTGAGGATACAAATAAACCGTTTTATTTATATCGCAGGAATTGAATAACATTACAGCAGCCAAAATAAAAATCAGCAAAAAAAGATAATTACTTTTCTTCACAAATTCCTTTTCCTCCGTAAATTCAGAAATGAAGCTATTCCCACAGACAAAGACAATTTATGAAACACACCACCAGCAAAGCCGGATTACATGATCGGCAGACCAAACACCATCCCCAAAGTGAACGAGCGGTGTCCGTCGTCAAACAGATCGTTAAAAATTATGTCAAACGCAAGTTTGAATTTACTCAACTCAGGAAGCGCGGCCATATCGATCCGCAGCCCAGTATTGAGAATCCCCCGGTTCCATGACGGCCCGTAACCGTGAGTCAGCGCGTTCGGCCACGAATTATCGTTATAATCAAAATTGGCAAAATCAATAATCCAGTGAACATAATTCCCGATAATATCGGGAAACAGCACCATATCAAACCCCATACCAAAATCAATATCGCTATTATTGCTAGGCCCGCCGCCGTAAAATGTCTTCCCCATCACCACCGTCGTCTCAGCGGGAAAACTAAAAAAACTCCCCGCATAAGTAGCCGCCGCGTAAATCTGAATCGCCGTATAATTATAAACCGGCTCACCAGCCATACCATTATCATTGTCCGCAATATTAATAAGCTGAACATTTGTTCCCAGCGCAATAGCCGGATTACGATCATTCCTGACATTCGTCGGCAATTGAACCTTCAGCCCCAAAAGCAAATCATCATTCCGCTGCGTAACACTCGCAAACGGCGCTTCTCTCTTCCGCCAATCCATATCCGGCTGAACATCAAACGCCACCGAAAACTCCACCCACTTAAAAAAACTGAACGTCAAAGCCGGAATATGCGCAGCCTTCTCATCGTTAATAAGCGCGTGATACCCCACATCCAGCCCCATATCCGAAACCCGTTCCCAGCCAATCCGCCCCGAAGGAATAGAAAAAAGCCCAGTAGACCCGTTCAGACTCATCCCCCTCAACCCAGTCTGCGCGAACACCGGCACACCAACCCACACAACCAGCAAAACAACCCCAATCCTTCTCATTCACCCACCCCTGAAAATAGACTGCCTCCATCATAAAGTATTCGCAAACCAGAAACAACCACGCGGCTCATCGGCAAAGCCGATGAGCTCCGGAGTTTTGCCTACGGCAAAACTCCACACAGTTATCGTAAAGAAAGGGGGGCTGTTTCCCCACGGCCACCCGCATACAGCAACGGCATGGATGCCGCTGTTTTAATGTTTCTGTGTAGTTTTTTGCAAACGCAAAAAACTACATGGTTAAAAATCCGCACCACCCTTACGCTCCAGCCTTGCTCCAATCGTTGCGTGGAGTTTTGCGCCCAGCGCAAAACTCCCTAAAGACTTGCGATGGGCTTACAGCCCGGAGCAAGTCTGACGCTATCCCCCAGCTGGCTATTCGCCGCAGGCGAATAGCTCCGGAGTTTGGCTACGCCAAACTCCACGCAATTTTTTGCACAGGTGACAGTCACCCAAAAAGCCTGGTGTAGTTACAACACGGATACGCTATATATGTGAGTAACGCAGTCATATGCGTTAATTTAAGGATTTTCTGACCTGTTGTTGATGTAAAAAACGCAAGTTTTCTTCTCCTATTTTTATTTTTTGCAGGAATTTTTGTTGCTTTTTGTACTATTTTTATTTTTTGCAGGAATTTTTGTTGCTTTTTGTATGGCCATATCCGCAAAGTAAACGCATATGGTAACGCAGTCGCCTGAAAAGCCGAATGTCATTCCGGGCTTGACCCGGAATCTCTGTCGTTTTTTGAGATTCTGGCATTCGTCAGAATGACGAATGCGGCGCGGGGATAGTCCGAGACCGCGCGGCGGGCTTGGAGCGTAAGGGGGGCAGGCGGAGAACGTGACTGTATACGAGGAATTGTGTGAAAACACTTCTCCACCGATTAACAAACAACAAATCCCGATCCCCTGAGTCGCAAGCTTGAAATCCCCTGCTAAAAGTGATATACCCCTAGGTAAGAGGAGCTGGCGCGAGTGTTTCCAATTACAAGGTATTATGTTAAAAACGAAAACCTTGTACCGTGGATAAAGTTTATATGGCATTTTGAAATTGACAATGCAGCGATACATAACAAGTTATTACCAACTGATTGCATTGACCTGATATTAAATTTATCCAGCGATATATTTTACAAAACAGAATCTTCCGAATTTATCGCGCAGCCTTTTCATATCAACGGCCTTCGGGATAAATACAGCTACATCTGCCAAAGCGGGATTATTCGCATTTTCGGTATATCCTTTTATTCATTCGGCCTATACCCATTTGTCCATAAATCATTAGAACCTATTCAGAATGAAATTGTTGATTTGCATACGATTTCGCATTCATTAGCACAGAAATTAGCAATGGCTGTCTCGGCCAATGAAAACACAAACATTATTTTAAATATTGAAAACGCTCTATGTTCAGAATTGCAAGTCAGTCAAAATGATATTAACAACACTGGATTAATCCGTGAGCTTTTGATGTCCGATGAAAGCACAACAATACATTCTTTCTGTTATAAACATGGCCTAAATATCAAAACCTTTGAACGAATGGTTTTGCGTTATACCGGATACTCACCTAAAACACTTCGACGAATAAAGCGTTTTCAGTCCGCAAGCAATCAAGTTATATACCAAAATACAGAGCAGCTAATTAATATTGCTTATGATAACGGTTTTACCGACCAATCACATTTGATCAAGGATTTCCAGCAATTTTCAGGAACAACTCCCCGCGCTTTTCGTCAAAAGAAAACGACAATTAAAGAAAACGTAAAATACAGTTATGTCTAGGTGTCGATTTTTTACAATACCACCTGTGTTTTTTCTTTTATGTTATAGAAAAGACAGGAGTTATTTGTATGTGTATCGTAACAGAAATCGTAACAATGAAAACAGTAGAAGGTATTGCAAAAGAAGATTTTATTCAGACGGTCAAGGAGCTTGAAAATAATTTCCATTCAAAGCAGTCCGGCTTTATTGATTCCGAATTGCTTTACAATAAAAAAACCAATGAGTGGATTATCATTCAGCATTGGAATGGATTGGAAAATCTGCAAGCCGCATCAAGAAAAATGTTTAATAATCCAATAACCAGTAAGTATGTAAAATCTCTCCATCCAAACAGTGTGAAAATGATAATGCTACCACAACTAGGGGCTTGGCACGCATAGAAGAAATGTCTTGTAAAAACTGCGACCCCAGTCCCACCATGACAAACTCCGTAACTATCCGGCAAAACCGGATAAGCGGGGGATAGCGTCAGACTTGCTTCGGGCTGTAAGCCCTCCGCAAGTCTTTGCGCAACGATTGGAGCAAGGCTGGAGCGTAAGGGGGGACACGATAATTGTTTCGGTATGCGAGAAAATGCGCGGAAAGTGTCCCCCCTTTTATAATTATCTTTTCAAATTATCGAATAGTATTGGGCGCAATAAAAGGTATTATACCGCGGGGTATTAAACCTTTCGTTTCCTCACTCGCTCGATCATGCCCGCGCTAGCGCGGTCGCGATCTCGCTCCGTTCGTCAATAAAACTTTTAGCTATTTGTCTGCGGCGAACAGTTAGACATCAAACGATCCAAACCTTCAAACACTTCGCCCAAATCATCGAAACACATTGCAGCGCGGCGATCCAGATGTGTGGGCATATTATTTACAATAACCACCTGCCCGCCCGAACGCAGGGTATGTTCAGGCAGTGACGCGGCCGGCTGAACGGTCAGACTTGTTCCCAAAACCAGCATGACATCGGCCTCCTGCGCTTCGTTTACAGCGGCACGTAACGCGCTGGCGGGAAGGCTTTCACCGAAAAAAGTAATCGCCGGTTTCAACACGCCGCCGCAGTGCTCGCATTTCGGCATTCCTCCCGAACGAACCACGGCGGCGGCCTCATCAAAGCTCATCCGTATTCCCGGACAACGCAGACAGTAATGAATACTGGGAGAGCCGTGAATCTCAATGACATTTTCGCTCCCGCCTTTCCGGTGAAGTAAATCAATATTTTGCGTGATAAGCGCCTTGAGGATTCCGCGCCGCTCCATTTTTGCCAAAACTTCATGAACAATGGACGGCTCTTTCTCATTGAGATTGTAAATAAACGAACCCGCGCGCTCGTAATAAAACGAAGGATCGCGGACAAAATAATCTATGTCGAATAACTTTTCCGCGTCCATGTCATTGTACAGGCCGTCCTTCCCGCGAAAATCCCGAATTCCCGACAAAGTGCTGACTCCCGCGCCGGTAAGAGCAACACAGCGTTTCGCCTGGCGGACAAGATCGTACAGCGCGGCAATTTTTTCGGAATTCATAAAATTTGCGTGGCGCGTCTCTGCCGTAATTTTTCGCGGCAATGTTCCCGGTACATTATCGACGCCTGATCTTCCGGCAAAATCGCAAGCACCTTGTTGAAATTCGTCAGCGCGTCAGCATAATTTTTCACAACAAAACTGAAAAGCCCCTGTTCAAAAAACATATTGGTTTTTTTCTTTTTTTCCATAATTTCATGACTGATGCCGTTCAATATTTCGTATACTCTGGTAGGCTCGCCTTTGCCTTTGACCTTGACATTTCCCAGATACCGGAAGAAATAATTTTCGGGGTGATCGAGCTTCTGAAATGTCTGCCCGCTGATTGCCATAGAAACCCCAAACGCCTTAGTTAAGCCTTCTACGCGGCTGGCAAGATTTACCGCGTCAGAAATAACCGTATTCTGCATACGGTAGTGAACGCCCACCACTCCCAGCATCAACGTTCCAGTATGAATCCCAATTCCGATTTCAAGCGGACGATAACCGCATTTTGCCCGGTGAGCATTGTACTCCATCATCTGCTGTTGAATTCCTATCGCCGACTGAACAGCCATATCCGCGCCGTTCTCCTGCGGAAACAACGCCATTATCGCGTCACCAATGTACTTAGGGTAAGGTAAGAATTGATAAACTTGAAACCCTCTTCAGGCGAAAGACTTTCAAAAAAATCGGTAAACTGCCGTATATCCGAAAAGAAAATGGTCATTTCCTGCTCGTGATGATCCCCCAGTTTTAAGTCCATAACCGTTTCCTTGTTAAGGAGTCTTAAAAATTCCCTGGGAATAAACGGATTGAGTTTATAACTAGCCGCCGCCGGTTTACTCATTTCAGGCAAATCCGCGCCGTCCGCCGCCGCAAGCTCCTCGACCATTTCCATTTTTGCCCCGGCATTTTCAGGCAGAATATCTTCTTCCGCCTGAACCGGCACGTCAAAATCGTCCGCCGTTTGAGGAAGCGTCTGCCCGCCTGACATTGCGCTGCGGCCCAGCGCAAACAGCATGGGAATTGCCCACAAAACAACGCAAAGCTCTCCCGCCGGAACAAACATCGCGCCCGCAATCAGCAGCGTCCCCGCGCACGCAAACAAACTGGAACGAGCAGCCTCCCCGCCAATTTTTCTTTTAACAGCAATTACCGCTAGCGTCACCCCAACCAAAAAAGCAAAAGCGCCAATGCACAAGGAAGACTTTTGGCCGATAAAAACCGGCGCAATAGACACAAAAAGCCCCGTCGCGCCGAAAAAGGCATAAAAAAACCGGCTAATAATTTTATTATTACCGGCAGGATCAACGCTGAAAAATAGAAATACGACAAACCCGGCTATCCCAAATCCCTGAATGATATTACTCAGAACAAAAAAAAGAGTATCCCGCGCCGGCAGCATATTCAACGCAAAACCAGCAAGCAGCGCAAGAACCGCAATGGCCATTCCCAAACGCGCCCCCGTCCCGCGACTCCGCCGCCCACTGCGAGCAAAAACATAAATTGTCCTGATTGCAAAAAAACACAGAAGAGAAAAAACCAAACCAGTCAAAAACAGACCCAATACTCCGTCTTCGCTCACGGCAATATTAAGAGACATAATCCACGGTAATAGATAACTGTCTATGCCTGTCATCCTGTATTACTTTCTATACTTTATGCCGCCTCAGAGAATCGAACTCTAGACACAAGGATTTTCAGTCCTTTGCTCTACCAACTGAGCTAAGGCGGCTTAATTAAATCACCGTAAAACGGCAATAATTCAAAAACTAACCAGCCCCAAGCGCTAACCGCCCCGTTCCGGTATAATAAACACTATGCCATAACCCTCAAAAAAAGTCAATGGGCTGACAACTATGCGCGAAAATCAATTTTCAAAAAAACTGATTTCTATAATAATTTGGGCGCATTTTGCCGCTTGACCAAGCGGCAAAACCGGGCTATCCACTCCAATTCCTCGACTTTGCATACGCAAAGTCTGCGGGATTTCCGCTACTATCCCTTGCGCTCCTCACGGGCTAACCGCAAATTGCTTTTCAAGACAACCACGTCAAAAAATTTTCCCAAATCCCCCAAAAAACCTATCTCTGGAGCAAATTCAACGCAAGATCGACTTCTGACTGGCTTATGTTCAGTTTTGAGGCAATTTTTTGAGGAGAATTGCCTTTAGCCGCTAATTCGGCGATTTGCGTCCGTAATTCCTAATTCCGGTTTTGCGCCCGAAGCGGAAGTTTGCGCTGGGGACGTTTCGGCAAGTGTTTTGCCTGATTTTCCCCGTTCAGCGCCGCCGTTTGACACGGGCTCAGTGGAATCCGCCGCCGAAACCGAACTTATCGCGTCCGCAAGCCGCCGTGCCGGGGCAGTAGGCGGCGAAATCTCTCCCTCTGTCCGGGCGGCGCGGCCAAGACTCGTATACAGAGACTGCCCCTGACGGCCGCGCTCCATGTCCCGCAGGTAAACGGCAATCCGTTTGTCCGCGTCTTCCAGTATGCTTTTGAGGGTTCGAATGCGCTCTTCAACCAACAGAGCGTCCCGGTCTGTGGCAGCATCTATTTCCGCGATGAGTTTGAGCGCTTCAGTCCGGTAATCGGCCAACAGCTCTCTCGCGGAAATTTTTCGCCCGATGTACCAGCGGAAATAGAGAAAAAATAACAAGCAAATTATTACGCTCGCCACCGCAAGCGCCAATGACACATTCATTTTATTAAAGGCTGATGTCGATATTCTTGCCCAGACGGGGATCGCGAATCACGAACTGTTCCTGCTCCTCCGGGTTTTCCTCATCCTTATCCTGCCTTTTCCCTCCCCCTTGCGATGGCGTTTGCTCCCGGTCTTCACGATCGTTTATCTTTTCGGTTCCGTCGCCCATATTCTGCGCTTCGTTGACCGATTGAATATTTGCCTCTGTCTTGCGCTCCATCTGCGCGCCCTGAATAGCCTGCTGAAAGGCAAGCCCGTCCTTCTGGGCGCTTTGCGCCTTGCCGACCTTGTCCACTTGAGTAAAAAGAGTTTGGAGATCAATCGGTTGTATAGCCATCGGGCCCCCGCATTGCCTCTTCATCCGGCTCTTCGTACTTGATCACCCTGATCAGCCCATTTTCCAGAATAAAAGTAACCGCCCGGTATTCGCTCCGCACGTCATCTTTGGCTTCCCGGATTATTATTTTTACTCCCGGATACACTTTGGAAGACGCTGATACGCGCCCGCGGTTTTTCAAATTATTGAGAAAATCCTGTTTTTTCTGTATTCCTTCCTCGGCCTTTTTCAAATCAATCATAAGAATCTGGCGTTTTTCCATAAGTTCCCGCAAAAAGATTTCTTTGTCTTCGGGAAGGGACTTCCGCTGTTTTTTGATATTGATAAGCGTTTGCAGGTTGAGTTTAACGTCTTCAAGCTGTTTGATACCAGATTCTTTTGCGGCGATTAAGCGGTCGAGCTCTTCCTTGCTTTTGGGATCAAAGCCGACTTCGCAGATCGTTTCAGTGCCGCTGGTGGGGTTGCCCAAAACTTTCGCGTTAATTTCCTCGGATGCCCGCAGCCGCCCGCCCATTATATGCGCGCGTTTTCCCCGGCAGATAATTTTGCTGTGCGCGTCAACCTGAGAATTGATAATCCCATCGGAAGCGACAACCATGTTTCCTGATTCAACTGTCGCGTTTTCAATGAAACGCGCCCAGATAGACCTTCCCGCCCGCAGCGTGCCGCCCGATTTGCCGTTTATTCCCTGATGAATGATAATGTCGCCTTCCGCATCCAACTCCGCTTTGGCAACAGTTCCGTTGACTTCGATATTTCCCGCCGCTTTGATGGAAAATCCATCCTCGACATTTCCGTTGATAATTACCGTTCCCAGAAAAATAACATTGCCGGTTTTAAGATTCACATCCCCGGCGATAAGTACCTGACCGTTGATGTTTGCCAGAATTGTAATGTCATCGTCGGCGACACGGACATTTGTTCCCACCGGCAGCGCCGTATCCCTGCCGTTTCTGGCGGGGATAACTTTTCCCGTAACAGTTCTGCCGACAGTGCCCGGCGCGGCGGCAATTTTTTTCGCCAGCGGCTGATTTTCTACAACGTTTTGAATAATGTTAAGTTCTTTGAAATCCACCCGGCCATTGTTTCCCTCGCGCAGGCGGACTTTGGTCTGATCAGTTTCAAAATTATACTGAATATAAGCGTCCCTGCCGTCTATGGGTTTAGAACCTTCCGCTATCTCGACTCTCTCGCGGTAGACGGGTCTGTCCGCAAAATCCCGCAAAAAATCTTCTTTCAGTCCGTACACGACATTATTATTCCGCAAAAAACTCAGGTACGTTTCCACGGAAATATCACAGCCGCCGGCTCCCGGAGGCGTCACCAGAATATGGGCCTTCATTTCGCCATCGGTAATTTCTACCGTTAAAGCGCTGTCATTGATCGGATGATGCTCAAAACTGCCCACCCTGAAATATTCACCTGACGCTTCGCGGACAATTTTTCTCACCAAATCTTCATCAATGTCCTGTACATCCCGGCTTTGCAGCGCCTGTGACGCTTGGGCTTCCACCGCCTTTGCGCCCCGCCCCACCGGTGGCGTTACTTTCAAAAAAGCGCCCTCATGCCGCAGACTGACCAGCGTTTCTCCGTCTTTATCTTCAATAACCGGAATGTCGTCTATCGTTTGTTCGCTGAATATGCTGTCTGATTCTTTGTGTTTCTTGATCTGAATCCGCTCGTAGGCATGTATTTTCCAGTCTTTTTTTCCGGTTCCGAGAAAGCCCGCCGCGCCTCTTTCGATTATCTCATATTCAAGACGGCGAACAGGAAGACTTAATAGTGTCGCGGCTTCATTTACCGCCGCTTCGAGGGTAGGACCTGTAGTCTCGACAGTACAGACAGCGCGGTCATGTCCAAGCTGAGTCTTGATGATCTGCTGAAGCTGGACAAAATCAACCATACATTACCCCGCCGCAGCTTAAACTATGCCTTTGCGAATATTGGTTAGCTTGGATCTGAGCCTGAGTATAGCTTTGGTATGCAACTGGGAAACGCGGGATTCGGTAACTTCCAGCACACGGCCAATATCTTTCAAAGTCAAATCCTCATAATAGTAGAGAACGAGAATTTTCTTTTCCTTGTCGGGAAGATCGTTAATCGCCTCAACAATTACCCGGCGGATTTCATCTTTTTCAACCATAACATCGGGGTTAAGGCTTGAAGGAGATTCGATACTGTCCCCGATGGCGACTTTGTCGTTTTCATCGCCGGAAAACCACACGTCATTCAGTGATAAAATCGAAGTCCCCGAAATTTTCTGAATGGTTTTCAGATAGTCAGCTTCGTTCATTCCCAACGCGCCGGCAATTTCCTGATCCGAAGCAGTTCTGCCCAGCTGGGCTTCCAGAGAACTGACGGCGGACTCTATCTCGCGGGTCTTTTGCCGGACAGAGCGGGGAACCCAGTCAATCTGCCTGAGTTCGTCAAAAATAGCGCCGCGTATACGGGTGACGGCATACGTTTTGAACTTTACTTTCTTTTCGGGATCGTATTTATCAATCGCGTCGATAAGGCCGAAGACACCGAAGCCGACAAGATCGTCGAATTCCACGTTATGCGGCATTCCCATAGCAACTTTTCCAGCCACATACTTTACCAAGGGCGCGTACTGCTTGATAAAAGCTTCACGGATTGCCGGCTCTTTGGTTCTGCGGTAACGCTGCCAGAGTTCTTCTTCTGTCTTTTGTTCCGGGACCGTATTCCCCATAACTCTATTCATCCTTACTCAAAACCGTCCTAATCCCAGCGGCAATATCCTTGGGATTAAAATCGCCTTCCAGTTTTTGCGGCTTATTGCCAGATACTCTCCGCTCCGGCTCTGACCATTCTACAGGCTGCGCGGTAGTTTCGTCCTGACTGCCCATAAAAGAACCAGCCATTGAATCTAAATCCGGTAAGCCTTCTGAACTGCCGTTTGCGGGCACACCGCTCCAACTCCTATTTCCAGTATAACCGTCTTCCGGTTTCTGATCCATACCTTCTATTGCGTCAGCCGCTTCCAAAAGCGGCTCCGGCGAAACCGCTTCCGGCTGAAACGCGCCGGAAACAAGATCGCCGATATTTCCCACATCGTCCCCGTTATCCAAATTCCGGTACATTTCCGGCAAAACTCTGCTGTCATCCAACGTGATATTGACTCTGGAACCGGGAGCGCCCGCCGAATCCCCGCCCTCGTCCTCATTGGATTTGTCCGGTGACAAAAGTTCCGGGACAAAATTGTTCAAAAGCAGCCATAAACCGCTGCCCGCCGCAAAAAAAATCACGCCGAAAATTCCCGCGCGGATCAACACATGCGGAAAACCCGCGCCGCTTACAAAGCCCACGGCAAGCGAAAGGAGAAGTCCGGCGCATCCCGAAATGACACTGAATTTAATATTTATCACTGCCCCTCCCCGTCCGGCATTCTATTTGGAATTACCACCAAAAAATCTCGACAACAAAACGCCAAAACCGCCCTTTTCTTTTTCGCGGGTTTTGTTCCGTTCCATTCTTTCCACGATATGCTGAACGCAGATACTCGCCTTGCATTTCGGGTCTGTCACCATAAACGGTTTCTGCCTGAGCACCGCCTGCGACACAGATTGATCTTCGTAGATAAAACCCAGATAGTCAACTTTCAGATTCAAAAACTGCCCCGCGATACTTGTCATCCGGTCGGCAACTTTCTTGCCGTCCGCCGCGCTTTTTGCCTTGTTCACCACGAGCTTCAATCCCATGTTAAGGTTCTCGTACTCAGTTGCGATAATTTTAATTATTCCGTAAGCATCGGTGATTGCCGTCGGTTCCGGCGTTGTCAAAATAACGGCATCATCGGCGGCGGCAATAAAATCGAGAACATTACTCGAAACGCCCGCGCTTGTGTCAATGATAATTATATCCGCGCTGGAAAGCGTGTCAAACTCATTGATAAAATTTCTCCGCTCCTCGTCGTTCATGTTGGCGATTTGGGAAAAACCGGAAGCGCCCGCTACTATCGAAATTCCGTATTCTGTTTCAACCATAATCTCGCGTATGGTTTTCTGTTTTTTGATCACATGGTACAGATTATATTTGGGAATCATGTTCAGCATGACATTGACATTGGCAAGGCCGAGATCAGCATCCATGACCACCACTTTTTTCCCAATCCGGGCAAATGCCAAAGCCATGTTTACCGAAAGATTGGTTTTGCCCACACCGCCCTTGCCCGATGTTACGGTGATAATGCGGGATTTTCCTTCGCGGCGCGGCGACTCACCGCTATATTTTGGAGAACTCGTTCCCGCAGCGGGCAGTTCATTTTTTTGTCTCATTATTTCCCGCAATTTTTCCGCTTGGTCTTCCATTTTTTTATCCTTTGTGTTACGCCGCAAAAGCGGCAAATTTTATCAAACGCTGCCGTGCGGCGGCGATTCCTGTTATAAACGATCCGTCCCGTTATTCGGGAAACGTTTTTCAATCCGTTCGCGGTCTACCTTAAAATTATCGAGGTTAATAAGAAAGCGGACAACACTTGCCTTTCTTATATCGTTGGGGACTTTCTGCCCATCGGTAATATACGAAACCGGCTTTTTCCTTTCGGCCAGCGCTGAAATAATATTGCCTGAATGTTTTGTTTCATCGAGTTTGCTTAACACAACCGAGCGATAATTGAAAGGCTCAAACTGCCGCAAAATTTCTGTGATGTCGCTGGTTTTTGTGCTTGCCGAAAGAACTAGATGCACTTCAGCGCGGGAGCCGCAAGCGTCAAGAAATTCTTTCATCTCGCCGAGCTTCGCCGAATCTCTGGGACTCTTGCCGATTGTGTCGATCAGAATTAAATCGGTTTCACCTTGATACAGGGCGATTTCTTTTTTCAGGCTGCGTTTATCGTCGATATAGGAAACGGGAATACCCATGATATTTCCGTAATTTTCGATCTGCGCTCTGGCTCCAATACGAAAAGCGTCAATCGTAATCATGCGGACGGACAAGGGAGGTTTGCCCGGATTATCTATTCCGATTCCGTATATCGCCGCGAGTTTCGCTATGGTGGTTGTTTTACCGACTCCGGTCGGGCCGATCAAAACCACAATACGCGCATCTCTGCGGAATGAATTACGCGGCGTAATTTCCGCGCCGGTATATATCGCTATCGTTTCGCCTATCCACTCCAGCAGACGGTTCTGAACTTCATCGAAATCATCCAATATTTCAAGAGACAATTCGCTTCTAGCTTTTTCAAGCATGGCATTGATGTACGCTTCGCTGAAATCATTTGCCCTGAGCAATTCTGCGGCACGGACTAAACTGGGATGATCTTCTTTTTTCCCGCCGGCGGAATCGATCTTGTCTTTTATCTCGCGCAACTCATCAAGAATTTTCTGCTGGGAAGCGTCTCTGGCGGCGGCAGTTTGCTGGGGGTCTTTTCCCGTCATGGCAAGAAGCTTTTTCTTTTCTTCCTCAAACTCAAGCGGCGAAGGAACGGTGGCTCCCTGTGAATACGAAGAGCCGCCCTGCGGCCAGTCCACGGTTTTTCCCACCACAGGCGGAATGTAAAACTCCAGCTCAAAACCTTCGCGGGTAAACAGCCCCATAAAACCGCCCAAACGGACTTTTCGTTCGCGGAGGAGCACCACACGCTCACCGTATTTAGCGACTATTTTACTCAAGCATTTCCGGCGGCTTTCTGCCTGTTCAATAAAAGTTTCCATAATTTATCTCCGGTTATCCCTGACCATCCGTTCTTATCACGCCTACAGCTTCGGGAATAATATCCGAAACAATTTCCGGCACTGAAAGAACCGCTAAATCGGGCAGTTCACGGTCAGTTGAATTTTTTACGAGAAAACGCGCCTGTTCCGAACAGAGAATGACCGGCATCCAGCCCTTCTCCCGGACAGCCGCCGCCGCCCTGCTGACCGCCCGAATCCACGCCTGATGTCCCGGCGGGTCCATCGCGGACACTATCCCCGACGGGGTTTCGTATTTACTATCAATTATACGCTGTTCAAGTTCCGGCTCAATAGTCAATACCCGCAGTCTGTTATCCGCGTCCGCATACTGCCGGCAAATCTGACTGGCCAGCGCTTGCCGGGCTTTTTCAGTCAAGAACCAGATGTTTTTGGAAACCGGCGCGTAATCGGCAATCGCTTCCAGAATTGACACCATATTGCGGATCGACACATTTTCCCGGAGCAAACTCTGGAGAACTTTTTGCACCTCGACAATCCGCAGTCCCCTGCCCTCGCGCAGCACTTCGTCCACCACAGCCGGATACTCTTTTTTCAGCGTGTCAAGAATTGCCTGCGTATCCTGCAAGCCGAGTATGTCCGCAGCATGATGCCTGATAATTTCCGTCAAATGCGTGGCGATAATCGACGGCGGATCAACCACCGTGTACCCCGCCCGCTCAGCTTCGTCCCGCCTGTTGTCGCTTATCCAAATAGCGGGCAGTCCGAAAGCCGGATCGGTCGTTTTTTCGCCGGGAATATCCTCAACAACAGTTCCCGGATTAATGCAGAGAAAATATCCCATACGGATTTTTCCCCTGCCCGCGTCAACACCCTTGATTTTGAAACAATACTCTGACGGCTCAAGCAGCATGTTGTCGATAATGCGGACTTTGGGAATCACCAGCCCCAAATCGAGCGCTGAACAAGCGGAATAAGGCCGTAGCCAAGTTCCAGCGAAAGAGAATCCAGCGGCACTACCGGTGACATTTCCGCAGGCTTTTCCTCCACACCCTTGCGATCTTTTGACTTTGACATCATTTCGCTGAAACCCGCTTCCCGCTTCTGTTTCCGGCTCAACCTGAATGCGTGAAAACCAATCAACGCCGCTATCGGAATCAGCACATACCACGGGAAATCGGGCAGTACGGCAAGAAACACCAGAAGCGCGGAGCATATCCAGTAAATACGGGCATCGCGCAGAAATATCTGCTCCATTATCTGATCGGAGAAATTGCCGGTGGCGGCGGCTCTGGTAACGACAATACCCATCGCGGTAGAAATCAGCAGGGCGGGAATTTGTGAAAGCAAACCATCGCCGATGGAAAAACTGATGTAATTGTTGACCGCCAACATAAGCGATTCGCCGTGCATTGCCACGCCGATGATAATACCGCCCAGAATATTAACCACCGTTATAAAAATGCCTATCTTGACGTTACCCGAAATAAATTTGCTCGCTCCGTCCATTGACCCGTAAAAATCCGATTCTTTTTGAATTTGGGCTTTTCTTTTCTGGGATTCTTCTTCGGTGATCGAGCCGGAACTGAATTCGGTTTCCACCGCCATCATTTTTACCTGCATACTGTCCAGCGTAAAACGGGCGGCAACTTCGGAAACGCGGGTCGCGCCTTTAGTGATAACAACCGCCTGCACCGCGATAATAACAATAAAAATGATAAACCCAATGACAATACTTTCATCGCCTTCTGAACCAACGACAAATGTGGAAAACGCCCGGATCATTTCGCCGTTAAAGGCCGCGCCTTTTGCAAGAATCATGCGCGTAGAAGAAACATTCAGGGCAAGGCTGAACACTGTCGTCACCAGAAGCATTGTCGGAAACAGGCTGAATTCCGTAGGTTTCTGGGTATACAGCACAATGAGCAAAATTAAAAGCGCAAAAATAAGATTCATCACCATGAGCGCGTCCAATATCTTCCCATCCAAGGGAATAATCAGCATGACGACAACAATGATCACCGCGACAGCGGGAAAACTATCTTTGAGAAAATTGAGGGGGGAAGACGCGGCCGTTCCCTCGCTGTTTGCCCTCATTGTATCAGCCATTGGTAACGCTCCTTAACCTACGCGCTAAGACCTCTGGCTTTACGCCTGAGTTCGTTAATATCCATCACCTTCCGCAGAATTGTCGCTACGGCGGCGTAATACGTTTCGGGGATAATGTCTCCCACTCGTGTTTCCCGGTACAACGCCCATGCCATCGGCTTGTCCTCAACCATCGGAACGCCGTTTTCTTCGGCAATCTGCCTGATCCGCGCCGCCATTTCATCAGCCCCCATCGCCGTAACCATCGGCCCTTCCATAGTGGGCTGATATTCAAGGGCAACCGCAAGGTGAGTCGGGTTAGTGATAACCACATCAGCTCGCGGAACCGCCGCGGAAATATTCTGCCTGAGTAGTTCCCGGAAACGGCTGCGGATTCTGCCCTGTATTGCCGGGTCTGCCTCATACATCTTCATTTCTTCTTTTAGTTCCTGACGCGACATCTTGTGCTTTTCCCTGAACCGCCATCGCTGAAACAGATAATCAGGAATCGCCAGAATAAGCAGCAGTACCGCGCAAATAAGAAGCATACGGATTGCCAGCGAAGATACCGCGCTCAAACCTGTCCAGACGCTCGCCTTTTGCAGATTGAGAAACTCTTCGATATTCATGCGGATAAGGACATACGCCACCGCGCCGATAATTCCCATTTTCAGAATCGATTTGCCGAAGTTAAAGAGGCCGTCAATAGAAAAAATCCGCTGAAAAAACTGCCCGATTCGCGGCAAAACCTTACTGAAATCGGGAACCAGCGGCTTTGTGGTAAATAGAAACCCCGTCTGCGCCAGATTGGAAAACAGCGCGGAAACAAGCGCCACGGACAAAACCGGCAGAGCCAAACGCGCAAAGTAATTGAAAAAAATTCCAGCAATAAGGCGGCCGTTTGCCGGATCAAGCTCTGTCGCGCGCGTCAGAAAAAAGCGCAGCATTTCCATGCAGGTATTCAGCATAGAAGGAGAGAAGCAGCGCGGGCAAAAGCAGTCCCAACGCGCCGATAAGTTCGCTGCTTTTGACAACTTGACCTTCTTCCCGCAGACGCTGGAGCTTATGCTCACTGGGCTGCTCGGTACGGCCTTCGGCTTCAGCGTCATCAGAGAACCATTGCAGGTGAATATTCGCGGCGGCGTTCAGCGCGGGATCATCCGAAAAACGGCGAAATCCCGCATAAACAAACGATTCACCGCGCCTAACAGCGACAGCCACAAGATTTTTCATAGGCCGCCGCCTGAAATCTGCCGGCCGATTTGAGTATACATGCTCTCAATGCCGGCAAACCCGAAGTCGATAACGCGAGCAAACGCCTCCGTCATAAACGGAAGGGACGCGAAAATAAGCAGAAACGCCACGCCTATTGAAATAGGAAATCCCTCGGACAGAATATTGATCTGCGGCGCGGCTTTCGAGATCAATCCCGTAGCCAGCGAAGTCAGAAAAAGCGCGCCCAGTATCGGCATGGAAATAATCATAGCGTCCATAAAAAGGCGGGAAAGACCGGAAAGCATCATTCTGACAACCGATTCTCTCCCTTCAACAAGGGCGGCCACACTCAGACTTTGCACGGAACGCCAAAAGCCGCCGAGAAACAATTCCCGGAAGCCGCCGATGGTAATGAATACCAGCATGGCAACCAGATTGAGGTATTGTCCCAGCAAAGGATTTTCAATTTGCGACAAAGGATCGAACGTTTCTGACGCGCCGAACCCCATCTGAAGCGAAAAAAACTGCCCCGCCGCCAAAAACGCCGAAAAAATCAACGTAAGATAAAAACCGGTTATAATGCCAATCACGCCCTCGCCGATCACAAGCAGCAAAAAACGCAGACTGAACGGCTCGTAACGCATCGCGCTCAACGCGGCGGCTCCGGCTGTGCCAGCGGCAAAAACTTCCGCCGTGGGCATTACGGCAAAGGCGGTAAATCCCGCAAGAGCAATCTTGGCAACCTGAGGAATCGCGTCAGACGAAAGAAGCGGGGCGACTTCTATCATGGCGAGAGCGCGGACAGCAATGAGGAGAAAAACCGGCCCGTAGCCGAGTATATTTTGTAAAACCGCGTTATCTATCACCGCCCGCCCCTATCCGCTTATCTCACCATATCAGGAATTCGGAGGAACAATTCCCGCGTATATTCGCCCAGCGAATCGAACATCCACCCGCCCAGAAGCGCCAGCGCCACCATAATCGCCACCAGCTTGGGCACAAATGTAAGTGTCTGTTCCTGTATTGTTGTAGTCGCCTGCAATATCGCCACCACCAGACCGACAACCAGAGCGGTAATCAGCAAAGGAGCGGCAAGGATCAGCACTTCCCAAACACCTTGTCTGAGCAGCGCCGTAATTTCTCCGATACTCATACAAACAACCTATAAAAACGAACGGACCATCTGATCCGTCAAAAGCCCCCATCCGTCCACAAGAACAAAGAGGATCAGTTTAAACGGCATGGAGATCATGACAGGCGGAAGCATAATCATACCCATAGACATAAGAGCGCTCGCCACAACCATATCAATAACGATAAATGGAATAAACAGCAAAATCCCGATCTTAAACGCCGTAGTCAGCTCGCTCAGTATAAAAGCGGGAATCAACACATAAGTCGGCACATCAGCAAGAGAATTAGGACGGTCAAGCCCGCGCATTGCCATAAAAAGCCTGATATTGTCGGGTCTGTGCCGCATCTGATTGTACATAAAAAGACGCAACGGCGCTTCGGCTTCACGGTAGGCGGTCTCCACGGAAATTTCTCCCGCCGCCAGCGGTTGTATCGAATTGGTATAAATCGCGCTGAACGCCGGCCACATGATAAACACCGTCAAAAAGACGGAAATCCCCATAAGCACTTGATTCGGCGGCACTTGCTGGAGGGACAAAGCCCGCTTGACAAAATCCAGCACAATGGAAACGCGAAGAAAACTTGTCGTCAGAATGATGATGCTCGGCGCAAGAGAAAGCACGGTAAGCAGCAACAGCACCTGCAAAGAGAACGCCACTTCCTGCCCGCTTTCAGGATTACGCACGGTCAAATCTATAAAAGGAACAACCGGCGGCCCCGGAGGTTCCGGCAAAGCCATTGTCCCCGGAACAGACATACCGGGAAACGGCGGCGCGGCGGTCTGCGCGGAAAGAGGAAATATCACTCCAAAAAACGCCACGACAATAATCGCCCGGTACAACCGCCTCATGTTACAGCCCCTTGAGCCGTTCACGGCGTTTGCGTATATTGTCCGCGCCGGGAATATCCGTCTGAACAGGCATTCCCAAACGGCGCAGCATAGACTTGAAATCAAGAAAACGCCCCGGCCCCGCCTCCGCGCTTTTCCGGGAATCCTCAAGGAACATCGCGTCAAGCGTATCCTTGTCGTTAATCTCGCCAATAAGATTTACCCCGCCGTCCGACGCGCCAATGAGCCATGCTTTTGACCCCAGAGAAACAACATGCGCGTAACGTCCCGAACCAAGCGGCGCGCTCGCCAATACCTTGAGAAAGGGGTCTTTGACTTCAATCCGCCGGGAAGCCCGCTTGAAAATGTACACCACCCCGTAAATCGCCGCCGCCGCCAGAATCAAAACCAAAATCATTCTGAACACGGCAAACGCCGACGAAGATGCCGGAACCGGCGCGTCCCCCGCATCAGCAGGCTCGTCCAGTGTTAAAGCCCGCTCCGCCGCAAGAATCGGATCAACAGCCTCAGAAGAGACCTCCCCGGCGGCATCCGCAGACAAGTCTCCCCCCGTTTCAGCCTGGGCAAAAACATAAAAAACATTAACCGAGAATATTAAAAGACATAAACAGGCTACCCGCAAAAAGCGGAATTTTTCAACAAATAATTTCAGTTTTTCCCCTCCCAAGTACAAACTGACTCTATTTAATTATACCATACCCGTCAAATCTTTTCAATAGACCTCTTTCGAAACCGAAAAAGGAGAAGTATAATACTTGTGGGGGGGAAAATGAGCAAATATGAAGGAATAAAAGAACTAAAAGACGAGGCG
>QMCE01000566.1_pt1 | contig 19274 bp, 12 predicted proteins | sample 1821851 | NCBI WGS metagenome assembly QMCE01 (sample SAMN09453174, study PRJNA476694) | Termite gut metagenome, whole genome shotgun sequencing project. | isolation source: worker | host: Odontotermes sp. | place: South Africa:Pretoria | collected 2016-01-28
ATGAAAACGTCAACATTGATACAATGTTGGTGAGCAATGAAAGCCTGTGTTTACAGGCTTTTTTGCTTTGTCGGGGCAAAAAACCGCCGTTTCGGAGGGACTCCGGACGGCGATTTTTGAACCCGTTCGTGTTCGGGGTGCACCCGATGCCCCTTCGCGCCCCGCCTTTCGTGTACAAGTTTAGGTTTCGTGTGCGGAGTATAAGGAAACGTGTGTAAGGTGTTGCCAATCGTATACAGGTGCACCCCGTGCCTTCTTTACCCCGCCGCCAGCCGTTTCCCTCCGACAAGTATTGTCAAGGGGCATGTTAAAAACAATAAATAAAATCGTTTATGCGATGTATTTCCTCTCTTATGCCCTTTGGGTTAGTGGGCAGAAGAAAATACGAAAACTCCTCTATTCATGCAATATATTACTCCGGCACTCAAAAGTAGGAAATAACCGCGCGGCATTTTAGCCGCAAGGCAAGGCGCGAAAACGAAGGAATGCTTGGTGCATTGCGAGTTTTCGCAACACGGAATTGCGGCCAAAATGCAAGAGAAAATTCCTGCTTTTGGATGCCGGAGTAATAATAAGCAACGCCCATATAATGTCAGTTAAAAATCTAGCGCAACTTAATTCGCACTTGCCCCTAAATATGCTATAATAAGAAGAAAAATGTCACATGGCGCTGGGGGCAATTCGATATGAAATCCGATGGTAAAATACAATTTTCTGCTATGCGTAAGGGTGAGAAAAAGCCAGTAGAGGAACACAGTGAGATCATCATCTACCAATCAGATGATGGAACGATTAAAGTTGATTGTCGACTTGAGGGTGAAACACTTTGGTTGCCACAAGCGCGAATTGCGCAAATCTATGGACGTGAACGGTCAGTCATCACAAAACACATTCGTAATATATTTGCCGAGGGTGAGTTAGACGAAAAAAGCAATGTGCAAATTTTGCACATTGCTAATTCCGATAAACCAGTTGCCTTTTATTCGCTTGATGTTATCCTTGCCGTAGGCTATCGCGTAAAGTCTGTGCAGGCAACGCAGTTTCGGCAGTGGGCCACCACCGTCCTGCACGAATACCTGCAAAAAGGCTTTTCAATGAACGATGACTTTTTGAAGAACATGGGCGGTGGCTTATATTGGAAAGAACTGCTGGAGCGTATCCGTGATATACGTGCCAGCGAAAAAGTGATGTACCGCCAAGTATTGGATTTGTATGCAACCAGTCTTGATTACAACGCCAGAATGCCGGAAACGCTGGAGTTTTTCAAAATAGTGCAAAACAAACTGCACTACGCTGTAAGCGGGCGTACTGCGAGCGAAATTGTATTTAGCCGTGCCAATGCAGAATTGCCTTTTATGGGCTTGACTGTATTCAAGGGCAGCCGCCCTGTTAAAAGCGAAGTAACCACAGCAAAAAATTACATGACCGAAAAAGAGTTGTTTACCTTGCGCCGTATGGTAAACGCCTTTTTTGATATGGCTGAACTGAAGGCCGCTAATCAAGAACCCATGTATATGCGCGATTGGCTGGAAACACTGGACAAGTTTACAGGCGATTTTGGGTTGGGTGTGCTGGAAGGAGCGGGCGCTGTCAGTCATAGCGATGCCATAGAAAAAGCGCATAGGGAATATGACACATACAGAGCACAACTTCCTGATGAATTAAGTGACGTGGAAAAATCGTACCTTAGTACATTGCGCGATATGCAGAAAAGGCTGAAAAACGAGGATGGCGAATGATAACAGCATAACAAAGAAAAGGCATCACTATGGGGGTACGCACCATTTGAGGGGAAACGCCGTGCAGCAAACCAGCTTTGCAACCTATGTCGCCGCGCGGCGGCTTGCGGAATATGTCGATGATGAATCTCTTTTGCCAGTTTTCGCATCCTCCTCCATTGAGGTTTATCCCTACCAAATCGCGGCGGCGCGGTTTGCCCTGCGCTCACCCTATTTGAAAGGTTGCATCCTCTGTGACGAAGGCTCCTTGGGTAAAACCTATGAAGCCCTGCTGGTTGCGGCACAAAAATGATACGAGGCAAAGACCGACTGCTACTGATTCTGCCGCCCAATTTGGTGGCGCAATGGGTAGGTAAAATAGAGAGCGGCTTCACCCTGCCGTACTGCCTGTGGAATACCGGCGACACCTTTCCCGATGTGGACGGCCTCATCATCTGCACCTACGACTATGCCTTGCGCCATGCCGATGCCATCGGTGAGAAGCCTTGGGATTTGGTCATCTTCGATGAAGCCGATGTGCTGGCGAAACCGCAGAATAAAACGGTGTCCACACTGAAAGCCGCGACAGACGGCTCTTTCAAGCTACTGCTTACACCTACGCCCATCACCATGCGCATCATGGATATTTATGGGCTTATCCACTTCATTGACGAAACGGTGCTGCCCGACGCGGACGAGTTCTACAAGAGATACTTCCGCAAGCCGGAGAATTACCCTGAGCTTACCGCCTGGGTATCCCGCTTTGCGTTTCGCACGCTGAAAAGCCAGGTGACAGAGTACGTGGGCTTTACTAACCGTATGCCGCTGACGCTAAATTACGACCTAACCGTACAGGAAAAAGAGCTATACCATCTGCTGGATGGATACATTGCCCTCCCACACCGGGCTGCGTTCCCGCAAATGAACCCCTATGATTTATCACTAATGCTGTTCCATATCCTGTCATCCTCGCCGCAGGCACTTTGCCGGACACTGGATGGCACCATCGCCCGGCTAGATGACAGCGAAGAAAAAGCACGTCTCTTGGAAATGAAAACGATGGCCGCAGGCATCGGCAGCGAAATAAACAGCAAGGCCGGTGTGCTATTGTCAACGCTAGACCAGTGCTTTTCCATGCTAAAACGGACTAAATTGGCGCAAAAGGCCCTTATCTTCGTGGACAATCTCATCACGCTGGATGCTTTGGCGGGATTGCTATCCGAAAGCGGCTACACCGTCATTAAAAGCACCCAAATAGACTATATATCACGCTTCCACGATGCAGAATCCGCCGTGCTTCTCGCCACTGATGCCGCCGCCAAGGGTTTGGACATGGAATTTTGTCCTGTGGTCGTCAACTACGATATGCTTTTTAACGCCGTGGAGATGGAACAGCGCATCAGCCGCTGCCACCGGCAGGGGCAGCAATCCGATGTGCTGGTCATCAATCTGCTTGGCAAGGAAAACATCGCGGATGTGCGTGTCTTGGAGCTCATCAACAAACGGGTGTTGCAGTTTAACGGCATTTTCGGCATGTCGGACAATATCGTTGGCAATTTTGATGCCCCCATCGGCGAGGTGCTGGCGCAAATTCGCAATGCGGGCGAAATAAAGGCGGCGTTCGATGAGAATCTTATGGCCCATGAAATCGATAACAAGCGTCTGACCGCCCAAGCAGAGAATACGCTGTTTACCACCTTCACCAAGGCCGTGGCCGACAAAGTGGCCGTAACGCCGCAGTATATCAAGGACAAAACGGTAGAACTGGACGAGCAGCTTTGGCAGGTGGTGTCGGCGTGGTTTGCCGGGCGCGACGATTATGCCATCGACGAGCAGGCGAAAACCATCACGCTGACCGCCAAAGAGCCGCCGCAGCTTTTCTATTATTGGACCGGTAGCCGCAACCGGCCGTACACCGGGCAGAAAAAATATGGTTTGGGTAAAGCATTCAAGCCCGCCAGCGGCAGAATTGCCTTGACTTCGGTTTTGGCGAAGGGCATTATGGGCGAAGTTGCCTGCGCGGATGGCGGCGAAATCGTGGTGGACGCGGGTATTGAGCCCTGCGAGATTGCTTTTTATGACGTTTCCATGCTGATGGGTAGGACAAATGTCGCTTCAAGTAGTATAATGGTGGGGCGAACCAATACCGGCCGGGTTATGGATAATGAACAGTGCGGGGAACTATTGGAAATGCCCGCGCTTTCCTGTACGGAAGCCGGAAAACCCACTTCCTATTGGTTGCGCAACGCCACCGGCGGCGGTACGCATCACCCGCTGGACGCGCTGGTGCCTAAAGAAGCATTGATTGCACAGCACCAGGAAAAGGCAAACCCTGCGGTGCAAGAGGAAATTGAGCGCATAAAACTTCGTACTGAACGCCAGAAAACGGCGATGGAACATTCACTGGATGATGTGCGCGCCGAGATACGGGCGGCGAAACAGAAATTAGAAACCGAAGCCGGCGACAGATTGAAGGAATTAACCGTTGGCAAGCGCCTGAAAGTGTTGGAGAAAGAATTGCGTGGCAAAGAGCAAAATTTGTTTTATGAGCAGATGCGATTGAATGTTGCCGCAGAGGACGAGATTGCGGCGCTTACGGCACAGGAAAAGTACACTGTTCGGGCGAAGCGGCAGTTTGTTGTGAAGGTGGTGGGTAAATAATGAATTGGAACGCTATTGGTGCAATTGGAACTGCTGTGGGTTCATTAGTAACTGCTATTGCGGTGGTGATAGCGGTGATTCAATATAAACAACCACTAATAAAGAAGATAAAAATCACCTTGACTTCTGCTTTTCCTGTTTTTGATAGCGGGCTTGGCGAAAACTATTACTGCATCACTGTTGCGAATACGGGTATTAGAAATATCGTAATTACAAATGTTTATCTATCCACGCGCAAAAAGAATCTCATAGTGAACAATATTATGGAAGCTCTTGATTCTCCAACGCAAGAACTTAGTTTCCCACAAGAACTCTGTCCTGAGAAAAGTTTTTCGGTCTACATTTCTTATAAAAACTTATCAGGAGCACTTCGAGAAGGTCTACAGCGTGAAAATGTGAAAGAACACGATAAAATACGAATTCTTGTTTCAGATACAACATCTGGCAAGCACTATAAGAGAACAGGAATGACAGTGAAGAAAGTGGTCGAATATGGCGGCTGATGAGAGGATATTAATGAACAAATTCAATGGCCAGAGCATGGATATAGAGCAAGCAGAGCGCGATAAGCTGCAAGCCCTGTTCCCCCAATGTTTCAGCGAGGGCAAGCTGGATATTGATAAGCTGCTGAACCTTTGCGGCGAATACATCGACAACGATTTTGAGAAATACAAATTTGAATGGTCCGGCAAGGCCGAGTGCTACCGCATCGCGGGCAAGCGGTCCACCGGGACGCTGCGCCCCTGCGAGGGCGAGAGCGTGAATTGGGATGCCACCCACAACCTCTATATTGAGGGTGACAACCTGGAAGTTTTGAAGTTGCTCCAAACTGCCTATTACCGCAAGGTGAAGATGATTTACATCGACCCGCCGTACAACACCGGCCACGATTTTGTGTATGAAGATGATTTCCGCGACCCCATTGCCCGCTACAAGGAAGTGACCGAGCAGACCACCAAGAGCAACCCCGAAACCATGGGGCGTTACCACACCAACTGGCTGAACATGATGTTCCCCCGGCTGCGGCTGGCGGCAAATTTGCTGCGGGATGACGGGATTATTTTTATCAGTATTGATGACGGCGAGCAGGCCAACCTCCGCAAAATATGCGATGAAGTGTTTGGCGAGGAAAACTTTGTTGCCAATATAATGTGGCAGAAACGCTATAGCCCTGCCAATGACCATAAAACAATATGCCCTATGCATGATTTCATTGTGGTGTATCAAAAATCTTCCGCATGGCAGCGCAATCTTATGCCGCGTTCAGAGGAAAACAACTAGCAATACCGCTATGAAGATGAGCGAGGGCGATTTCGTGCATCAGACTATACCTGCAACAAGACAACAGCAGAGCGTCCTAATCTAAACTACGCAATCATCAATCCCAAAACAGGCGAAGAAGTGTGGCCCTCTCCCAATGCTGCGTGGCGGTACACACAAGAGCGACATGAAGAAAATGTCAAAGATAATCTTGTTTTTTGGGGTAAAGATGGCAACGCGAAGGTGCCAGCATATAAACGTTATCTGGATGAATTGCCAAATGATGGTGGAATTGTGCCAGTCACTTGGTGGACGCATGAATTTGCGGGGCATAATGACGAAGCGGCAAAGGAAGTCGGAGATTTAGTCGGAAACCGTGTGTTTAGCACACCGAAGCCCATTAGACTAATCACCAAACTGTTGCAGCTTGCCACCAATCCCGGCGACGAGGATATTGTCCTTGACTTCTTTTCGGGTTCCTGCGCCACCGCCCACGCCGCCATGCAGCTCAACGCCGAGGATGGCGGCAACCGCCGCTTTATCTGCGTGCAACTTCCCGAAGTGTGCGATGAAAACTCCGAAGCCTACAAAGCGGGTTACAAAAACATCTGCGAGATTGGCAAAGAGCGTATTCGCCGCGTAGGGAAACGCCTATTAAGCGAAGGTGTGACTAAAACAACGTCTAAACAGGATGGTGAAACAACTAGGCAAACTACGCTGACAGAAGATGGGATGATAGAAGAAGAATCCCAAATGGAATATTTGATTCAAACAGAAACTACCAAGCATGACGAGTTAGATGTGGGCTTCCGCTGTTTCAAGCTGGACACCAGCAACCTGGTGACCTGGGATGCCACGCCTATTCCTGACGGCGACCTGCAAACCCTGTGGGATCGTTTTGATGCGCTTGCCAATACCCTCAAGGCGGGCCGCTCTGACATGGACATCATCTTTGAAGTGATGCTGAAAATGGGTGTGCCGCTGGATTACCCTGTGCTGCCCATCGCTGTGAATGACAAAAAAGCCTACTCCATCGGCGAAGATGGCTTGATGCTGGTGTGCCTGGACAGTGGCATTACGCCGGAGGACATGGAAGCCATGTGTGACCTTGCCCCGTACAAGATTGTTGCCGCCGAAGCGGGGTTTGTGGATGATACCGCGCTTAGCAACGCGCACTATATCTTGAAGGATCGGGATATTGAGATGAAACTTTTATAATAATACGCTTTTGTGGGGGAACTTATGCATTTAGAGCAAGCCGAAATTGAACAGTTTTATAAATTGTGGTATGCGCTGGTTTGGGGAATAAACGAGAAACACAGGGTTATCCCTCACTTTGAAAAGCCTGTATATGGTACACGAATTGCCGTTTCGCAGCGAGATTTTATGGCAATTCGGGACAAAATGTGGGAAAAGCCAAAATGGATTGACGAGTTTTTGGCGCTACACGATAACGGCGAGTTTGCTGAGAAAGAACGCGCAATAATTATTTCTTGGCGCAAGAATTATGTGTGTGGTAAGTTTGTGATTATGCGTCACCTAAAAAACTATTCAGTTTTTATGCAAATAGGTGAAGATGAAAAAGAGCCAATAAAACTATATGGTGTCTGTGGCATTAGCGACTCGTTTAAGGATATTTGCCAAGGCGATACGTTCATTATGGCAGAAGCGGTGTTGATACCGTTTAAAGACAGAATCATTTATGATAGCTTTTTGGTATCACAAAACATTTCATTTGGCCCTGGAATACGTGAAACGTTTAATACCGATTATAAAAAAGCTAAAGATGGCTTTGGAATTATTACTATGTTGTAGCTGCATAGGCTGTCTTTTTTAGATATAGTCGCGCCGAGCAAAGCCACTAAATCCTGAAAGCTTGGGATATAGAGAATAAACATTAAGGGGAAATCAACAATGGATGTCATGAAAAACTGTCAGACATGTGAGTTTAATTTTAATGGTACCTGTGCTGAAGGTGGTGATGTTTATAAATATGGCGAACAAATCACGGATGACAAGAAAACATGTAGCGCATGGGGGGCTGGCTTCGATTATTTCATGGAAGTGACTAACAAGGCGCCTCGATTTTTACGCGAAAAATTTGAGGATTGTCGTATCTCTTTCAACAAGATGCTTGAACTGCTCGAAGCCGATACAACTGGCACAGGGGTTGAACTTAACATTTTTGATGCAATCAAAACCGTATATAAAATTAGCATGGTTGACATTGCTGTCTTGATGGACGTTTCTTTCGGCGTAGTATATAGGGCAAAAACGAAGGGAATTCCACCAAAAAGAATGCAACAGTTTTCCAACATATTGTGTATACCTGAAGAGCTATTGCTAAATGTAACAACGTTAGATTTTGGAAAACTGATGAAGTGCAAAGAAAAGTTTGAGGCTAGCTCAACATTGAATGCTCGTCTTAATGCAATGCCCGAGTGGAAATTCAAACTTGCAAACGAAATATCATCATTTTATCTGCATTGTCCGATTCATATCTCAACGAGCATCGCACGTGTAGATAAAATGTACTGGTCACCATCTGTTAGTATAGATGAGTATACCGAGAGCGAAAAAATATTGATTAACTATTTGAACAGGAAAGGCAAAAAGGGGAAGCCACCCGTTTATCAAGTTGAGTATTCTCTGGATTTAGCATGCAAACCGCATCTACGTATTCTAGCACCAAACCCAAAGGTGTCTTCATGAAACTCAAATTCAAAACCCAGCAATTCCAAACCGACGCGGTGAGCGCCGTCTGCGATTTGTTTGCCGGGCAAGAAAAATCCAGCACCACCTTTTCCATCGTGGAAGAAGCGCAAACCAGCCTGATGCAAAATGAGCTCGGCGTGGGCAACGCCATGCTCATTGATGACGCTACACTGCTTAAAAATATGCAAGCCATCCAGCGCCGAAATAATTTACAACTGACCGCCGATGCGAGCAGCCGCCAATTTTGCGTGGAGATGGAAACCGGCACCGGCAAAACCTATGTGTATATCAAATCTATCTTTGAGATGCACCGCCGCTTTGGGTTTACCAAGTTCATCATCGTGGTGCCCAGCGTGGCCATCCGCGAGGGCGTGTACAAATCCTTTGAAATTACAGCGGAGCATTTTGGCGCGCACTATGACAACGTGCCCTGCCGCTACTTCATATACAATTCGGCAAAACTCTCTGATGTGCGCCAATTTGCCACTTCCGGCAACATCGAGATTATGATTATCAACATTGACGCGTTCAGAAAAGCCGAGAACATCATCAACCAGGCGCAGGATAAGCTGAACGGCGAAACGGCCATGCGCTACATACAAGACACAAACCCCATCGTCATCATCGACGAGCCACAGAGCGTGGACAACACACCCAAAGCGAAAGAAGCCATCTCTTCGCTGAACCCGCTGTGTGTGTTCCGCTACAGTGCCACACACCGCGAGAAAATCAACCAGCTTTATCGCCTCACCCCCGTGGATGCCTACCAGATGGGGCTGGTGAAGCAGATTTGCGTTTCCAGCAACAGCATCACAAACGATTTTAACAAACCATATATTCTGCTGAAAGCTGTCTCCAACGAGAACGGCTTCCGCGCCAAGATTGAAATGGATGTGCAAGCCAAAAACGGCACGGTGAGCCGCAAGACCGTCACGGCCAAACACGGCGATGACTTGTTCCTTTTGTCGGGCAAGCGCGAGCTATATGATGGTTACTCCATCAACGGCATTGACTGTACCCCCGGCAGCGAACGTGTTGAATTTGCCAACACCGAAGGTGTACTGCTGGGCAAAGCCATTGGCAGTGTGGATGAGAATATCATCAAGCGCGCTCAAATTCGCCGCACCATTGAAGCGCATTTGGATAAAGAGTTGCGCTACCTCGAAAAAGGCATCAAGGTGCTGTCGCTGTTTTTTATTGATGAGGTGGCAAAGTATCGCACCGCCGAGGGCGCACCGGGCATTTACGCCGAGATGTTTGAAAAATGCTATTTAGAGTTGCTGGAGAAGCCCCAATATGCCGAATTAAAGCGGCGTTTCACGGCAGACGTGGAGAGCGTCCACAATGGCTATTTCTCCCAGGATAAGAAGGGCGTATACAAAAACACCCGTGGCGATACCCTGGCCGACGACGACACCTACAACACCATCATGCGCGACAAAGAGTGGCTGCTCAGTTTCGAGTGCCCGTTGCGGTTTATCTTCTCGCACTCCGCGCTGAAAGAGGGCTGGGACAACCCCAACGTGTTCCAGGTTTGTACGTTAATTGAGCAGAAATCCACCTTCACTTGCCGGCAAAAGGTTGGGCGTGGCCTGCGCCTGTGCGTGGACCAGCAGGGCAACCGCATTGAGGATAGGGATGTAAACATTCTGCACGTGATGGCAAATGAGAGTTTTGCCGAGTTTGCCGAAACCCTCCAGCGCGAAATTGAACAGGAAACCGGCGTGAAGTTTGGCGTGTTGCAGCTTAGTATGTTTGTTGGGCAGACCTATGAGGAAACGACAACGATAGAAAGGGCTGTGACCGCCGAGCAGGCGGCGGAGGTTGTGGAAATCCTCAAATCAAATGGCGTTATTACGAATAACCATAGCGTGTCCAGCACGTTCAGCGATGAGGAAATAGCACAGTTGTTGGATGAACAAGCGTCAACGATACCCGCACCCGCCAAAGGCGCTATTGCTTCTGTTATCAGCAACGCGTTTGACGCGGCCTCTGACGCGTCTGATGATACAACTGACGCTGTCAAAATTGATGTAGACGTGTTGACCAAAACAGCATTTACCGAAACGGTGACTGTGGATAAATCACTATCCTACGAGGACGCCGCCGCGCTGATGACCGAACTGGAGAGCAAAAGACTCATCACGAAGGACGGCAAGGTCAAGGATACCATGAAAGCCCAGCTTGCCGCCGGCACATTGGATTTGGGCGCGCGGTTCAGCCAGGCGGCGCAGAGGGCGATTATACGCACCATTGAGAAAGCCGACACAAGGCCGCCCATCCGCGACGCTTCCCGCGAGGTGACGGTGCGCCGGAAGGAACGTGCGCTGTTGTCGCCGGAGTTTGCCGCGCTGTGGGATAAAATCAAGCAGAAAACCACCTACAGGGTGCGAATCGACCAAGAAATGCTGGTGGAAAACAGCGTCGCTGATTTGCGCAATATGCCACCGATTCCCAGGGCGCGGCTGGTTTCGCAGACCGCCGATATCGACATCCAGAGCGCGGGTGTGTCCCATATTGAGCGGGAACTGCGCACCACTGATTTGCAGGACGGCTATGACTCCCTGCCGAACATCCTTCGGGTAATCACCACTGAAACCCAGCTCAAGCGTTCCACCGTGGGGCGTATCATACAATCAAGCGGGCGCGCGGGCGATTTCCTGAACAACCCCCAGGCTTTCACCGAAAAGGCGCTGGAGATCATCACCCGCAACCGGCACGGCCTCGCCATTGATGGCATCCGCTATGTGAAGTCGGCCGGCGAGGAATACTACGTGCAGGAGATTTTCGACAGTGCCGAACTGATTGCCAACTTGGACCGCAACGCCGTAGCCGTGGAAAACAGCGTGTACGACCATGTGATTTTCGACAGCCAAGTGGAGAGCCGCTTCGCGGAGAGCCTTGATAATGACCCTGATGTAAAGATGTTTTTCAAGATACCCAGCCGCTTCAAAATCGAGACGCCCATCGGCAGCTACACCCCGGATTGGGCGGTTTATCTGGAGCGGAATGGCGAACAGAAGCTGTATTTTGTGCTGGAAACCAAGGGAACCACCGATTTGTATGGCCTGAGTACACCGGAACGGCAGAAAATACACTGTGGGAAAGCACACTTTGAGGCGCTGGATGACGGTGTGATGTTCAGCGAATTGCCGGTGCGGGATTGGGCGGGGTTTAGGATGAATTTGTAGCAGGCAAGTCAAGAGTATATTTATAAGGTAACAGCACACATCATATTTAACAGATTGGGGGGGGAATGGCATGATAAAGAAAATAGCAAGTATTAAAAACTTGGCTGTTTTCGATGATTTCAACTGGGATAGTTGTGTTAAAGACAAAGCTGGCGTAACACTGGACTTTGGCAAAATAAACATCATTTATGGGCGCAATTATTCTGGCAAAACCACATTGTCCCGAATTTTTAGAGCAATAGAAACGCATACTCTTCCCGAAAAATATGAGAACCCCCAATTTGAAGTTTTAATGAAAAACGGCACGACAATAACGCAGAATACATTGAGTACATCTTCTGTGGATGTTCGAGTATTTAACGAAGATTTTGTGCGTAATAACTTGAGATTTCTTATCGACCCCACAAGTGAGATAGAATCTTTTGCAATTTTGGGCACAGACCCTAATGTCATAGCAGAAATTGAAGCGCTGGAATCAGAAATTGGCTCCAGCGAACTTGATAACGAAAGTGGATTGTATAAAGAGTGTATAGATGGTGTCAATAAGGCGCACAATGCCAATGAAGATTTCAGAGCTGCTGACACAGCTTTAGAGAAAAAGCTTTCTGGAAAAGCGACGGATACAAAGACAGGAATAAAGTACAATGCAAACAGATTTGGGGATCAAAACTATAACATATCTAAACTAAAAAGAGATATCGCTATAATATCCGAACAAACTTATTTACCATTAAGCGTTGCTGAAAAGGCGACTCATGAAAGCACATTAAATGAGCAAGAAAAAACCGCTGATTCACTTCCGATGGTTAATCTCAACATGAAGAATCACATTGAGCAAACAGCTACATTGTTATCAAGAAAGATTGGCACATCAAACAAAATACAGGAATTATTGCGCGATGCCGCGCTGAATGAATGGGTAAAACAGGGGAAGAATCTTCTTGATGGCCAACTCAAGTGTGCCTTTTGCGGCAATCCTATTAGCATGACACGCTGGAAAGAGATTAATGCACATTTCGATGAAGAGTCGAAACTCTTGGAGTCTGAGATTAATGCTCTGATTAATGCAATCACTGATGATAAGGAACATTTGTCGCGTCCAATTAGTTTTGACAAAACGAAGTTTTATGTGAAATATCACAGTGACATTGATTCTTTTGTAATTTCTATGGTCAAAACCATTGGGGACTATTGCGCTTCGCTTGATAGATTGATTGAGCAACTAAGAACCAGAAAAGAGAACATCACGTTAGAAAGAGTGTTTCAACCACCGACTGATAACACTACATTGTTACAAGATGCTGTTAATAAGTTTAATGATTTGGTTAAAGAAAACAATGATTTTTCACGTTCGTTGGGCAGTACAAAATCCAAAGCTCAAGAAGCACTACGTTTGCAGGAAGTGGCTGATTTTTGCAACACAGTTGGGTATGGTTCAGAAATGGAGCGCATTGGTGACTTAAAGAAAAAGGCTGATGAATTGAAGAGTGGATCGGCTGAACTAAACCAGATGCTTCAAGATAAGCAACAAATCCTACAGGCAAAGAAACGACTTTTGAATGACGAAGAGGAAGGTGCCAAACGGGTAAACAAATATCTTAACAATTATTTTGGTCACAATCTCGTTACACTTGAAGCGGAAGAAGTGGGCGAAGGTGAAAAGCATATTCGTTTTCGAGTTATGCGAGATGGCAAACCGGCCTATAATCTTAGCGAGGGCGAATGTAGTCTTATATCATTTTGCTATTTTATGGCCAAACTGGAAGATATCGAAACAGATGGCAAGAAACCTATTATTTGGATTGATGACCCAATTTCAAGTTTGGATAGCAACCATGTCTTTTTCATTTATAGCATATTACGTGCAAGAATAGTAGAACCAAAAAAATACGACCAACTATTCATATCAACGCATAATCTTGACTTTTTGAAGTACCTTAAACGAATTACAGGGAGAGAATCAGATAGTAGTATTCGAAGGTTCATTATACACAGAAACAATAAAACTGCTACTATTGCTGTAATGCCTACTTATTTATGGCAGTATGTAACCGAGTTCAACTATCTTTTCCACGAAATCTACAAATGTTCAAAGATTGTCGTCGTAAATGATGAGAACCATATTCATTTCTATAATTTCGCAAATAACGCGCGGAAGTTTTTGGAAATACTAACCTATTACAACTATCCTTGCCATGACAGCGTACCCAATAAGCTGGAAAAGTTCTTCGGCGAGGGTCGCGTACCTGCACTACTTGTAGATAGAGTAAACAATGAATTTTCACATCTGTCAGGTGGCTTTGAACGTGGAGCGGAACCTATTGAAGTTCCAGAAATGTTATCAACAGCCAAACTGATTATTAATACGATTCAAGAAAAGAATCCAGAGCAATATGCAGCCCTGTTATCAAGCATTGGCGAACGACTAGTCTCTACAGTTGGAGGCGATGCATGAAATTTTTCCATCTATCAGATCTGCATATCGGCAAAACGGTTAACGGTTTCTCCATGCTAGAGGAACAGCGGCATATTTTTGAGCAGATTATTGGATACATAAAAACAGAAAAGCCCGGCGCGGTACTGATTGCGGGTGATATTTATGACCGCGCCGTGCCAGGCATTGAGGCCGTCCGCCTGTTTGATGATTTCCTCACAAGTCTTGCCGCAACAGAGGTCACTGTACTCATCATATCAGGCAACCACGATTCTCCTGAACGCTTAAACTATGCCAGCCGCCTGCTGTCCGAGCAAAAACTGCACCTGTGTGGTGTGTTTGGCGGTACCCTAAAATCAGTCACACTTGCCGATGAGCATGGTGAAGTGGATTTTTGGTTATTGCCATTCATAAAGCCTTCTGGCGTTCGCGGAATGTTCCCGGATAAGGAAATTGAGAGTTACACGGATGCCCTAACCGCCGCGCTGGAAACGGCGACGATAGACGACTCGCATCGTAATGTGCTTTTGTCACATCAGTTCTATACGTCGGCTGGTGTTACTCCCATTCGCTCGGAATCTGAAATCAATCCTGTCGGTGGCCTGGATGCTGTTGATGCCGCCATACTGTCGCACTTTGATTATGTTGCGCTTGGCCACTTGCACGGTGGGCAAAAGGTGGGCGAAAACGCCAGATATGCGGGTTCGCCCGTCAAGTATTCGCTGTCCGAGTGGAAACATCACAAAACGATTACGCTTGTTGAGCTTTGTGAAAAGGGCAAGGTCGAAATAACCCCGCTGCCATTAACTCCGCTTCATGATATGCGCGAAATAAAGGGTACTCTTGCCGCACTGACAAGCGACGAAGTGCTGTCCCAAGCCAACCATGAAGATTATCTGCGGGTAATCCTTACAGATGATGAAGAAATTATTGACCCAATAGGCAAGCTGCGCAGCCATTACCCCAATGTGATGGCACTTGATTTTGAAAACGTGCGTACCAACATGGACATGACAGCCATATCACCTGACATAGAGAAAATTGATAAATTCTCCCCCTATGATTTGTTCAGTGAGTTTTTTCTCGAAACGACGGGCGCGGTGATGACACCGGCACAAGCTGAAATCGTTCAGGCACTACTGGAGAGGGGTGAGCAAGCATGAAGCCTCTAAAACTCACCATGTATGCGTTCGGCTCTTACGCCGGCGAAGAAGTTTTGGATTTCACCAAACTTGGTGAAAACGGACTATACCTCATCACAGGCGAAACAGGCTCAGGGAAAACAACCATCTTCGATGCCGTATCTTATGCCCTGTTTGGCAAGGCAAGCGGCAGCGCGAGAAATAACTATAGGATGCTCCGAAGCGATTATGCCGAGGGGCGCGCTAAAACCTATGTGGAATTAATGTTTTTTTCAAATGACAAAGTGTATACGATACGCCGCGACATTGTTCCGCATATTGCCAGAAAAACAGAAGAAGTCACCTATACAGATAACGCCACCCTTACGCTGCCCGATGGAACCACGATTGACCGCGGACGCGATGTGGACGCGAAAATATTGGATGTTGTAGGGCTTGACCGCGACCAGTTTGCCCAAATTGTAATGATAGCACAGAATGACTTTCTGCGCTTTTTGCAAAGCGGCACCGATGAGCGCGTAAAAATTCTGCGCCGCATTTTTGGAACCGGCGCACTTAAATCCTTTCAAGAGAACCTCAAAAGGGAAATGCTCAAAAAGGATGATGAACGCAAAGCTGTTTTGCGTGATTTTGAAAAACATGATGTGGACCCGTATAAACGTGAAGATCAGTTTGCCGAGTGGGAACGGCAGATAAAAGCGGACAACTCAGTTATTAAGCTCGCTGATAAGCAGCTTGATAAATATGATGAGGAATCAAAAGAGATTGCGGCACAAATTGCTATTGCCGCGGGAGTTCTGAAAGCCTTTACTGGCCTGGCCGCGCAGGAAGCGGCGCTGGAAGCGCATACCGCGAGGCAGGAAGAAATGGTGGCGCTTTCCCAAAAAAAGGAGCGCGGTGAAAAAGCTTTGCGGAAAGTGAAGCCATTTGCCGAAAAATGCACAGAAGCGGAGTTGGGGCTTTCATCTGCCCATGCGGATTTGGAGAAAGCCAGAACCGAGAAAAAAGAAGCAGAGGAAGCGCTTGCAACGGCACAAAAGGTTCTGGCGGAATTGCCGTCAGTGGATACCGCGCAGAAAGTGTTCGATGAACTTTCTGCCCAGTGGAAGCAGAACGAAGATAAGTATAAGAAGCTGACGGATATAAAAACCGACTATGATGGTATCATAGAAAAGCAAAATGCTTTGGCCACTTTAAGCGCCGAGTTTACGAAGATTGAGGAAACCCTCCGCAATCTTACGCCTATGGAAAAGGCCCAAGTTGCTTTTAACACGCTAAAAGCAGAGCTGACTGAACGAACAGTAAAACAAGAGATTCTTAGCAAGTTGAACGATGATTGCGTAGCCATCCAAAACATGCAGGCTGAACTAATCCGCGAGCATAGCGCGTTTGAATCACTGACCGAAAAACACAATATTGTCAAATCAAGGTACGATAAAGCGTATGAATTGTTTTTGCGGAACCAAGCGGGTGTGCTGGCGGCTACGCTTGAAGACACAAAACCTTGCCCTGTGTGCGGTGCGGTTGATCACCCCGACCCGGCCAAGCTGGTCGATGCAGACGTAAGCGAAAGCAAGCTGAATAAGCTGCGTACGAATACGGACGAAGCTAAAGATGCGCTCGAAAAGCAGACGAGCGGATGCGCTATCCTGCGCACAGAAATAGAAACACTGAGTAACCGGTTTTTATCGGATGCGTCCAAACTGTTTGAAGATATCACAATGGAAACTGCGGGTTCGGTAATTGCGGTCGCGATCAAAGAAGTGGAAGCGGCGGTATTCAAGCTGACCAAACAAATGAACGCGGATGAAAAAGCACTCGAAGAACTTATCGCTCAAACGGATGGGCTGACAAAGCGCAGGGATGAGATAGAGCCACAATGCGCTGCAAAGAAAGTTGAGATAGGTACACAAATCAAACGTTTTATGAAAGATTTTGATGAATATTCGACTGACGTTAGTTGGGATGCAGCCGGGGTGGCGCTGGAAAAGATAGTAGGCGAAACGCAATCAGCTTCCGTAACAATAACCGATAAAAAGAATAGCACCGCAGAATCCCTTGCGGCGCTAAAAACAAGCACTGCCACTGCCACGGAGAATCTTGCCGCGGGCGAAAAGAAGCTTACTGCCGCCAACACATTGCTGGCAGAGCGAGAAAAACAGGCTTGTGAACAAGAAGCGCGAGCAAAGGCTGCACAAGCAGCTTATGAAAAAATATTGCTGGAAAACGGTTTTTCCGACGCTGAAGACTATATAAGCGTGCTTATTGACGATGACAGATTGAACAATCTTGTAAAAACGCTTTCTGATTATGAGGATGCGGGCAAGACCATTCGCCGTGAAATTAAACGCCTTGAATCAGAAACAAAAGACAAACACAAACCCGATTTGGAGCATCTAAACGCTAAAGCCTTTGAGATTACTAAGAGCACACAAAAACTTCGTGCTGAACGTGAAGATGCGAAAGGCAGACTTGATAACACAATCAGGGTTTTAGGTGAACTAAAAAAGTCAGCGACGGCCTTGGTGAAAATTGAAAATGAGTATGCCGCGCTGAAAGGACTATCCGATACCGCGAATGCCAAACTGGACTTTGAAACCTATGCACAGATGGCGTACTTTGAGCGTGTTCTTCACGCGGCCAATATACGGCTGAAGGTAATGAGCCAAAACAGATATGTTCTTTTGCGGCGCGAAGAAAGCGGTGATGGGCGCAAGCGGACTGGACTGGAAATTGAGGTGGCCGACAGCTACACGGGAAGAGGCCGCAGCGCAAATAGTTTATCGGGCGGAGAATCCTTTATGGCCTCTCTTTCATTGGCGCTGGGTTTATCGGATGTGGTGCAGCAAACTGCTGGTGGAATACATCTTGATGCGATGTTCATTGATGAGGGGTTTGGGTCTCTTGACGCAGAGGTATTGGAACTGGCCGTTAGAACGCTCTCCGACATGGCAGGCGGGAACAGGGTGATTGGTATCATATCCCATGTTGCCGAACTGCGTGAACGCATAGACAAACAGGTGCGCGTGAATAAAACAATGGGCGGCAGTAAAATAAGCCTTGTGGTTTGAATATGGTGAGCAATAATATGCAAATCATTGCTGATGCTGACGTCTGCTCCGTGAAACAAATTATCGTCCGGATGGCAAAAAGAAGAGCCTCTGTCCCATAGGTTGCTTTTGGCAAGCAGGGGGAGGTGCACGCACCTCCCAGCTTGTTGGTGGCGCTGCCCCCAAGCCCCCGGTCAAAAATGGGGCGCGCCGCGCCCCATTTTTGAAGCCGCCGTTGGCGTCTGCTAAAGGGATGAGAGCCGAAATAAATTTCAAAACTTGCGCAGAACGAAAAAAGGAAGGCCCGGCAGTTTGCACCGCAGAGCCCCCTTTTCCATGGGAGCGATTCTCCATTGCACTTACTTTTCCTCTGGGCCACCACCGCCACCTGGCTTTTGTGGTTCCAAAACTCGGACATCCGGCTCCGACGCGGCGGCATACATCTCCTCGGTTTCCTGCTGCGCCTTTTGCAAAATGACGATGGCATCGGTTTGAGAATTGAATAGCCTGCGGTACATTTTCGCGTAATCCGGCATGGGTAATACTCCCTTCGTTTTTGTTGTAGCAATCGTGTGTGGGAGTATAGCGTGCGCGTAAAATATTGCAGCCCCTGTTTTCGTTTTTCAAAAAAGTTTGTGCAAACCGCAGATTGCATGCGAAAAAGCAAACGCAGGCTATATTGCTTTTGCCGGTAGCGATAAATATAATGAAAGGGCATTACAGGGCATCGCGGTCAAGATGCCGGGGCTTTGGATATTGCCGCGGCCCGCCAAGAATGCTGTCCACATTTTGCTTGGCCCGTTGTAACGCAACCATTTCATCACGCACCGCTCTGTAATTTTGCGAGAGTTTTCTCCGCTCGGCATCAAGGATGGCGTACTCCCGGCGTAGCACATCCATCGCGGGCAGCTTTTTGTTTTTACCGTAGCCCTGCGAATCGAAATGCTCCTTCGCAGCCATGTGGACAGCGATATCAGCGCGATGCTCTTCACAGAAAGCGGCCCGCCGTTGCACAGGCAGCGCCCGGTACTGTTTGTACACCTCGCGGGTCTTGCCGTAGGCGCCGATATGTTTTTGCAAGGCGGCAATCTCGGCCAGGCGTT
>QMCE01000546.1_pt1 | contig 19268 bp, 20 predicted proteins | sample 1821851 | NCBI WGS metagenome assembly QMCE01 (sample SAMN09453174, study PRJNA476694) | Termite gut metagenome, whole genome shotgun sequencing project. | isolation source: worker | host: Odontotermes sp. | place: South Africa:Pretoria | collected 2016-01-28
ACCCCTTATTTTATAGTGTCAAATGAGTTGGGAGTAGTCTGGTGTAGTCTTTTTACTATAAATAATATATAGTATATAGAGAGTACATATAGGAGAGTAATACATGTAGAAAAAAAGTTTGGGGTCGGAGACTACACCAGACTACACCCATGGTGTTTTCTTCATGTTTTATGATCTTGCCGGTGGCATTTGTTTGTCCGCTTCGCGTATACATACTCTTTTCCACATGACCACAAAACTACACGGATACAACGAAAACAACTAATGTTAAGATAGATAATATATCACATGTGTTCATAAAACTTTTTCAACTATTTTGGACAAAATGGTCAAAACGTCAATTTTTTTGTTCAAAACGACACCCTAAAAGGGTATTATTATATAGAGAAGGATTTCTCATTTCCTTCTCCAATCGGTTCGCTACCGATTGATCTTTCTCTCCTAGAAGATAGTTAAAGTTGGCCTCCCGGCTACCAAGCCGGGTTGGTTTTTTAACTTGATAGGATTGAAGATAACAAACTTTAATTATTACTACAGGAGTTTCCAATGAACGACCTACTGTCTAGCGATCCCGGTGTGAAGTCACTGCTAACCCTCAAGGATAAGGATTGCAATCAGTTATTCACTGTATCCGATCAGACGATGTCTCATCGCATTTACTTCGATTTACATATCAACGATCTGACTGTTCCTCTTTTCGCTATGCTTGATACGTCAAGCTATCGCGTTATGGTTAATTCGCCATCCTCACAGATAAAGAGTGGTTCTCATACACTTAAATCATTTGTTGAGTGTTGCCAGATTTTTTTTATTACAGGTGGCATTTCCAAGTCATTATATAAGAGTTTCGTCGATGGTATGGAAGAATTAACATCCACAATCGATGACGAACCATTTGAATCAGAAGAGAAACCATTATACAACCCAAAGAATATGAAGCTAAATAAGAAGGAAGATAAGGCCAAGATAAGTCCGATGACGATTCGGTTGAACGACCATAAGTCCATAATTAAGTCTTTCCTTAAGTCTACAATGATCAATGGAAAGCAAACAGTATTAAATCATGGTGGACTTGTTTACACCTACTCTGATAAAGATTGTCTATGGCATACCGACAATGATAATAATACCGTTTTACATCGTATCAGCGACTTTCTTGATACCTGTCAGCTTTCTGATGGACAGTCGGTGCCAGTGAATATGAAGCTGTTGAATGCCTTGATGGAACAACTCGTACATGCCATTGATAACACTCCTGATGGCTTCGGAGTTCCGCAGAAGGGATTTGCCTATGGCAAGAACAAATTGTTTAATATCTCGACAGGAGAAAGTCGCGAATATCGATATGATGACTATGTAACTGGTACGCTTACATTCAATATTGAAAATCAGCCTACTCCTAATTTCGACTATTATCTTGAATCAGTCAAGTTTGAACCACAAAAGCTGCGTAAGTTTCTTGCCATGATGGGTGCTATCATTGCTTTGGATCGTACACACGAGAAGGTCTTTATTCTTAAAGGCGTATGTCGTTCAGGTAAAGGATTGATCATGCACCTACTTGAGTCGGCTGTATCAAGACATTCGACCGTCAGTGCCAGTTCAATGAATGATACACTATATAAGATGATTGGTACGAATCTTGTATCGGCACATGATTTGATCTCCCATCAACTTAATTCACTGCGTAATATCGTATTAAATCTTGTTGGTAATGATACTATATCTGTTCCACGTAAATATCGTGATCCTGTGGATATCACCGTGGAAGCCAACTTGATGATCTCCGTAAACGCGGAACTTTAACTGAATGACGTTGATAACAACATTGTAGACAAGTTGGTTATATTTCATTTCAACGAATCCTATTTGAACAAGGAGGACATTTTCCTACCTAAGAAGCTTGCTGCTGAACTTCCCGGCATTGCTTGCAAGGTACTTAAAATCTATGCCGAAGAGACTGCCAATATGACAGCTAGATTGGATTTTGATTTTATGGAACTACAAGGTGAACGTACAAAGGTTGTTGAAAATAATAATCCATTTATAGACATTATTAAGTCGATGACAGTCTATACCGGAGATGATGAAGATATTATCTCAGCCAATTCAATCAAGGAAGAGTTGAAGAAAGATGGTGTCCATGATGTTTATCTCGGTAAAACATTCCATGTTTCTCGTGATATAGACGATGCCATCAATCATGTTCACAAAGTTAAAATAGATAAGGTTCGTCGCAGATACGGTCAGGTTTATGTTGGATTACAATGGAAAGATGATTACGATCAGATGCCAAAACAGTCGTTATCCAACTATAGAAAGGAGGTTGATAATCTACGCAAGCGATTGAAAAATGCCGAATATCAGCTTAGAAAAGCAGAGGAACTAGGCATTATTGATTAAGCAAAACACCCATCTAAAGCCACATGGTTAATTACCGTGTGGCATTTTTTTTGCTTATTTTGACAAAGTTGGAAAAATGTCTATTGAAAAATTTCCAATTTAGGTTATATTATAGTATAAGGACATTAGAAAAACTTCCAACATTAATGTAAACATGAAGACTCAAATTATTCTTTTAAGCACATTGCTTGCATTTGTCATGGTTTTAACTGCTTTATGTATCAAACAAGAGATTCATCTCTATCGTCTTGAGGCACAGATAGTCACGAAACATCAAGAGGGTATTAAACTATTGAATGAACGATATACCTTTCTGACCGACTTCATCATTGATAATAATCGATTGATCGATGAAAGGATCAGGATTTCCAACTAACCCTCACATGGAGGATAGACCAATGATCAAAATGGTTTCCCAAGCAGACTACGATACGTTGACTGGATTCAGCGATTTCGATGATATGAATACTAACCTTACTATCATCGAGAAGGATATTCTGCACCAAACGGATATTCAAGATGCCGAGTCTTCTTTAGTAGCCAACGAAAAATACATTCTTTCTGAGATGGCAGTATCAGCCAATGAACTGACTGTAGATGAACAGTGTGAATTATATGTTTTCCTCTATGCCACATATAAGACTACAATCAATAAATGCAGAAACCATAAGGCGTGCATTAACGTCTGCCAGCATCAAGCTGATTTCTTCTGTGACCTCATGTATGATAAACAGGTAGAATCAGATAAGATCATGGCTATGATAGAGTTCCTCGTAGACAATAATCGATAACAGGAGGACGAAATGAATACCGAATATTATCTTACCGTCTTTCAAGCATCCCAGCTTCTTAACGTTTGTACCAAGACTATTCGCCTCTGGACAAACAGCGGTAAACTGGAATGCATAAGGACATCAAATGGACATCGAAGAATATCACTTAGAGAAATCAACAAGATCAGAAGAGAAAAGCAAATGGTTGAACTCTTTGTAGAACCACCCCAACCTGAACAACTTCAAGTTCCTTTTATGCCGACTAAGAAGGAACCAATTAAATTATCCGTAGACGACTTGGAAATATTTCAACCATAAGTTGGAATAATGTCTAACTTTCTTTTTCCATCTTACCAAAACTTCCAACTTTAATTGGAGATTTTTCCAATGGCGAGTAGTACGAGATGTATTTTTAAGCGTTATATACCAAAGAACTATATTCCTAAGGCAAATAACCAAATATCTAAAGAAGTATTCCCAAGAGAATATCTATATTATAAGTATCTAAGTTGGCATTATAAACAATTAGCACTTCATTATGATAAAGTATCCAAAGCATCTATGGATGAATTTTTTTTTGAGAACTCTGATAAATGTCGAACTCGAAGGGGTATTACATATATAAACAAGTATATCATCAACAATCCAGATTTTGCAGCCAAAGTAAAATCTCTTTTAGCTGACATAGGACATGATGAGATCACAGAGGACATTCAATAAGATGCCATACGGAAGCAGACTCCAGTTTAATCCTTCATGGCTTCATAGTGCAAAACAAGCAAGTCATTGGTTTGCATCTAAAGTGGATTATAGCTACTATACCAATATAGAAGCCAGACCACTTAAAAAAGTTCAATATGACACCTTTATTGGTAAATTAGCTGAATTCGTTGCCTCGGCTTTTATATCTTATAACTGGAATGTGCCATTTATAACACCCGATCTTTCCTTACATAACATAAGAACATATGATCCTGACCTTCCATATCCCAATAATCCAATACATGTTAAGTCATGTAATCCAGCTTCTGTAGCTATATGTGGAGATATGTCATGGTGTTTTAATATAAACGACCCTCTCTTGACCAAAAACAGTCAGGAAAGGGTTGCTTTCGTTTATGTGGATGCGGTTAAAAATCATTATACAGTCCTTACTATACAGGCAATGGCCGATTTAATCGATATTTTAAGAGGACCCGTAATCCCTACTATCAAAAATAAGACTTATATTTACTGGGATGAACTATGTCAGTATCTTATTTAACTTTAACTTAACCGCCTTAGGAGATTAAAATGACAAATTTAACTTTAGATCAGGCTTTTATGGAAGCATATGAGACCGAACCAATACTTCGTAAGATGGTTAAACATCCATTTAACAACAACATAGATGATATAATTCAGTCATTATATCTATATGTTCCCAACATTTTATCTAAATTTAACGGAACAGGCACTTTTAGGGGTTATTTTATTAACCAATGCAGCTATTATATCCGCAAGGAACAGGCTACCATACTTAAAAGGGAACGAAATGAACTCTCTATTTCACACGTTGCCAAGTATTCCGATATCCCCGAGAATGAACTTATCGGAAGTTATAATGAAGATTATGGCCAGATAGTGGATACGGAGGAAGAAATTAAAGCCATAGAGGATAAAATTAAAGACCTTCCTCAGTTTAGCAGAGTGGTTTATACGATGCGATTTAAGTTAAACATGTCCGTAAGAGAAATAGCAGAGACCGTTAAAACATCAGATACGTATATTTACAATGTGGTTAATGATATTATCTCTAAACTTAAAATGGAATTCTCATGGAAAGCATAATGCAGAAACATAAGCGAATGCCTAAGACGCCTAACGGATGTGGACAAACTAATACTGCAAATGATATAGGTGTTCCTAAACGTAATCGTAAATCTTCAAAGGTGGAAGGTGGTAAGCTGCCTTCTCCCGATATTCCATACCACGAAACATCCCATAGATCACGGTGTACATTCGTCTATGGGAATGGAAGACAGTGTAAATATGTCAGACAGCCTAATTCACACTTTTGTTCCAAACATGATCCTAGGGGTGACACCACAACACTTATTCATTCCATGTCACAGCAACTCATGGAACAACCTCCAGCCATGACACATGAAGCATTCTTACCATCTAATCCTACAAATCCTCTAGGGGATGAATATCTTATAAAGTATAACTATTCACCCGAAATGGCTGAATGGATTAAGATTCAGTTAAGAAGACTTCCTGCCGAACAGATGGATATGGCAGAGGAACTTAACCAGCTTAAATATTTTACGCAGATATTCCTTGACCAGATTGCAGACCTTCTACCACAATCCGGAGGTGAAGATGATGAGAAGCGGCTAGACCGTGCCTTTAGAAGATATTATAAGCACGTAGAGACTATAGGAATTTTAACTAATACAATGTCACAGATAGCCAGCCGTTATGAACGTGATAAGATACCTGTTGTTCAGGTGGTATCTGTTGTCAATGCTGTGATGGATGCCTCCGCTAACTATGTTCCTGATGATCGTAAATATGAATATATCGACGTACTCACTAAGCTTAAAAACTCTATAGGAGTACAAGATAGTGATGGACAAGAACTATTAACTAATGACGAATTGCTTGATATGGCATCGTCCGTACCTACAACCATTGATATATAATGTCTATTTGGCCTAAATTAAGATATCATCCTGTTCAATCCGCTTTATGGCAATGTCGTAAGCAGCATATAATTGCCTTGGCTGGAAGGCAAAGTGGTAAAACTAAAGGGATTTGCATTCCAAAATTGGTACTCGCAGCGTTATGTAAGCAGACCCAGCCGATAGACAATCGTAATTATCTCTATGTAGGACCAACACGACTACAGGCTAAAGGTATTGCATGGGACTATATCAAGTCGCTTATTCCTAAAAAAGCTATCACCAAGATATCAGAGACCGAACTTCAAATCAACCTGTGGAATGGTTCAAAGATTATGATTATGTCTGGAGAAGCTAGGGAACGAATCGATGGTAGGGGTTATCTTGGTGTTATAATTGATGAATGCAGCGACCAACCACCGGGTGTGTTCGAAGAAAACGTAGACCCTGCTTTAACTGCGACAAAGGGATGGTGTATACGTATAGGAATACCTAAGAGAAGCGGTCCATCAGGTTCTTCATTCCGTAAGGCTTGCGATGAATATCAGTCCAATCCTGAAAAAGGATATTTCCACTGGACTACTGCATCATTATGGGGTGAGGAATATGTAGATAAACGACGTTCCGTATTGTCGGAAAGAGACTTTAGGGAACAGTTCGAGGCTTCATGGGTAAATTCCACAGGTGTTATCGCAGATGCCTTTGATGAAGTTCAGAATGTCATGGATTATTATGAGATACAACCCGACCTACCTATAGTCGTAGGCAGCGACTTTAACCGTTCTCCATTATGCTTTGAGTTATGTCAGATTAAAGATGACCAACTATTTGTCTTTGATGAGATTAGGTTAAATGAAGCAAGTACGGCAGATGCGTTGGATATACTATATAAAACATACGGACATCATAATGAATTTCACTTCTATGGCGACGCCTCAAGTAAAAATCAACATACATCCGCAAGCGAATCCGACTATATGCAGATTAAAAATGATAGGCGATTTAATTCCCTTGTATTTTATCCTAACTCAAATCCGAGATTATCCAATCGGTTTGCCGCAGCTAATAGGTTATTGAAGGATGCTAACGGCAAGGTAAGATGTAGAATTCACACAAGGTGCAAGGGACTCCTTGAAGACCTTAGGAGTTATTCCTATATTGAGGGTACAAACCAACCCGACCAGAGAAATAAGCAACTTAGCCATTCCTTCGATGCGTGGAGTTATATTATCAGCTACAAGTGGCCTATGCGATTCGAGATGGACCCTGACTATACACCTACAATTTCTTTTGGTAGCGGTGGAATGATGTAATATCTTATAGCCACAATGTTTTTAATGATAAATGCTTTGCAATTAAAGCGAATAAAATGGAAAACATTCGCTTTAGGTGGTACTATAGGATAGCTTATCAAAGGAGTCACCTATGTCTAATGTTGATTTTCTCGACAATGTGCTTGTGGAAGAGACACAACCGCAGATTCTTTCGCAACCTAATCAATATGATCATATACTTCCCCCTCAGGATATCTTTCTTAGTTATACTGATATACGTAATCTACGTAGACAGCCTCTTATACGTATGGCAAGGGACCTTATCATTGCACCGGTTTTACTTGCCAACTGGTCAGTAGAGGCTAAAGAAGGAACACCACAGGGAATAATCGACTTTATTGACAATACAATATGTAGGCAAAGGGAGAAGATTCTTAAGCCTGCGATATCAGGAATGGTGGATTATGGCTGGCAGTCATTCGAGAAGGTACTTGAATATCAGAATGGAATGATCGTACTTAAGAAACTCAAGCCATTGATACCTGATTACACAGAATTGATGGTCGACACCTATAATGGAAAGCTGATAGGACTTAGACAGCGAACCATGAATGGTACTAACCGGATGTATACTCATCTTGGTATAAATAAGATACTTGTTGTAAATACCGATGTGGAAGGTACTAACTGGTATGGTGAAAGCCTTCTTAAATCCGCATTTGAAGCGTGGAAGGCATGGAAGCAAGTTGAACAGTTGTCAACTAAATATTTTAGAAAGATTGCAGGATCACGTCCTGTTGTTCACTATCCTGCCGGATACTCGTTAGTTGATGGTCGTAAAGTCGATAATGCGGAAGCTGCCAAATCGGTACTCAACATGCTTGAAGGTAATAATGGTGTCATTGTACCAAGGCAGCTTATGAGACAATCCGATTCATCCGCCGATGACGCTGACGCATGGTCGATTCAGTATCTATCGGATACCGTTAATAATGTGTCCATGTTTCTTGATCGCCAACGTTATCTTGATGAACAGTTGGTGCTTGCATTGGGATTACCGCCTAGATCGGTTCTCGAAGGTACTCATGGAACGAAGGCAGAGGCAGAAACACATACGGATACTGCTATAACCCTAATGGAGACAAGGCATCAACTATGTGTTCAGCAGATAAATGAACATGTGGTGGATCATTTAATCCGTATTAACTTCGGTGAACAATTTGAGGGATCATGCTGGATTTCTCCACAACCTATTGCAGATACCACTATAGCTTTTCTACGTTCTCTATATTCACAGATGGTATCGGCCAAACCGGAACTACTTGACTATATTGATGCGGATGCCGTTCAGTCCAAACTTGGTGTACCATATGAATCCAATGTGGCAAAACAGCAGGCACAAATGATCGTTACATCCGTTAATGAATACGAACAAGATATTACAACCGGAGTTTAACAATGGCATACGCAACGCTAGACGATATATTCCAGTCATTCGGCAAGGGTAATGTACTAAAGTGGTCAAATGTCGATAATATCGATGCAGAGACCGAGGAAGGCGAACAACTTATTATTGATCGTATCGATTGGTCTCTTGATCAGGCTACGGAAATGATCAATGAAAGACTATATGGCGGACCTTATACGGTTCCATTCGATGTTATTCCCAAGTCAATTATCAGGCTATGTTCCGAATTGGCTGGTACGATCCTATATGATGCAAGGCGTATCAATGATGAAGAACAGGAAACCGGTGATCAGCTTAAAGCAATCCGTCGTAATGCAGAGGACTTCTTTCGACAGGTACATGGTGGCAAAAGAAGGTTCATTGAACTGGAATCTTCCACTAACTATATGCAAGTCGTTCCGGGGACAGGCAATGTTATCGACGACGATGACTTATATGGCATTAGATCGGTAGCAAGTCGGTGTACATCTTGTTTGAAATATAGCTAATCTTACCTATCTAATCTATTATGGCTTTATCTCGATTTAGCTTGGGATCATGTTGTTGTCAAAAAGGCGGACCCCCTCAATATAAATGTGGTGATCACTGTAACGGTGGTGTCATTCGCTATGTGCGTTTAGCACCCACACCAGGAGTTACTAATCCATTTAGTCGTAATCTGATTGATTGGACTAATGAATTGGAACAAGGTACATTTCCTAGATTGCCATTCTTCAAATATACGTCCGAGATGACAGGCATTGAAGGTAATTGCGGAAGGTCTAACTTATATGAAGGTAATATTGGAAGACAAGATGTCATTCGGTGGCGTATTCGCAATGACCAGAAGAATACTACGGTACTCGAAGGCTACTGCCGTTCTCTTGTTCCACTCGAAGAATCGGAATACGGTGCTGATCTTCCACCCGAAACAGTAGGTAATGAAATAGGTGAAGTCGTAGGATTAAACCTACATGCTAGACCATTATGCCTTGATATATCTACAGAGACCAAGACACCTGCATCATCCATAGTGGAAGGTAAGTTCCTCGTTGCAGGATTTGATGTCGAACCCTATCTGCGTGTATGGATTAGGCTATCAGATATGTCATTCGAGGAAGTTCCAATATCATTTTCACCTAACCAACCGATAAAGAAAGTCTTTGTTGATCACTTCCAATGGTCCGAGGATAATGGTGTCATTGTTGCGATGGGTGATGATTATCCTTATGACTATATCTATAATGTAAACGTTGGTGGAAATATAACCAGACTCTCTCCGATAAATCAAGGATGTGGAAGAAACTTTACCATAGTGAATAATCAACTGGTAGTAACAAGCCAAGTACCGGGTCAGGTATTTCAGCTTGACACTACCGACACTATGGAAGGCAGTCCATGGCCTCGTTTTAACTACCGCAACCCGGCATCATTTAACCCATATGTTCAGAGTAACGTGTTATTTGATCAAACGGATGAGTTTCTTCCATCACATAAGGAGGCATCCTTAACATTTGTTGGCACGGATAGCAACCTTTATAGCTTATACAATATAACTCCGACATCGAACTATAATTATAAGTATGATATAACTACACATCGATGTGATTATTGGCAGATACCCTCCGATCTAGTGTCTAAAAAAGCTACGATCAACGGTACTAATTACATGGTACAGTGGTCTAATGGTACGGCTAAAGCATTGTCCGTGCCTGATAACTCCATATTCCGTGAATCTCCTATATATGATACTTCAAATGGTTTATACTGTGGATCATTTTTTAAGGATGATTGGACATGGGGATACACCACAAAAGCCGTTACCTATCGTTGGGAGAATAACGCATGGGTGGAATATAGATTTGACCCTGCTGCTAACATGTCTGATATGGTTCCATTTAGTATCGAGACTATCACTGATAGTTCCGACGTGGAACATACATTCTGTTTTATAGGAACGACTAATTCACCACATCTTGCTATCTATAGGCTTACCCAAATTCTCAAGCCTGATAGCGAATGGAGTGATCCTGATGTTCCGGAATACGAAACAGGATGGGAGTTTTTTCAGTCGTTTAACCAAGCTGTCGATATAAGCCAGAATAACTATACTACCACACTTAATGTCAATGGAACGCAAAGATTGTTTGTTTGGCATAATGATGCCTTACCATTTATAAACGTGTATGATGAAATATCAAATACATTTGTTGAATGTAAGATTCCCGAGAACGTCATAGGTACTATCGAATATGACAACAGTGAGTGGAACGACACACCTGCCGGAAAATTCATTTATGATATTACCTATTTTAACAATGAATATTACCTAACGACTGATTCTGCTATTTATCGATATATACCTGCTGATGGTAACCCTGATACTACTCCACTTGAACATGGAGAATGGGTTCACACAGGTTGGGTTATGCCTAAAAAAGACGGAGAGGTTAAGTATTATCAGGTTATGCCTGTACAAACAAATAACGAATCATCTAACATGTTCTTCCTTGGTACTATCAGAGGTGATCGTTATTGGCATGATCTCTACTCGCTTCGAAGCACCTATGGTACGGGAACGGATTTAAGCACCAATCTACACGTAGGGTATCAGTCGTTATCTACGAATGGTGATAATTTCGCAGGTAAGATCATGGCGTCTTCATTCTATGGCTACGAATGGAGGTCTCAACCTGATCTATTATTTATAGCAGACCCGACTTCGGGTGGTAAAATGTATCGACACTTCCCGACAAAGGATGATACCTATGGTGTCGTGCGTCCGATATGGAAGGAATTTGCCATACAGTATCGTCCTGAAACAAGAAAAATAACAGATTTGCAGCTGTCTTCGCCTGCCATAAACGGCATTGTTAAACTTGGTACTCCGGGTGCTACGACAAGACGTGATTATGCTATGGTTGAACCCGTAGGATATATCGATAATGAAGGTCTTGCTACGCCTACTCCTACTATCAATACGGAATATTATAGGATTCATACGTTCTCCCATGACGTTTCCGTGTCCGTTCCTGAGGCTGATGGGGGTCAGGACCCAAGATGTATATTCTCATGCCTTGCCGATAATAAACCTGATGCAGTATTATTTAAGGAAGTTAACCTGATAAATGATTTTAATGCTGCAAGGTCTTACGTGTACTCAGATTCGGCATCAGTTACCAACTATTATCTGTGGGGTGAATGGTGCTATGCAGATAAGATGCTATTTGAATATAGACAAACAGGAAATATATTCCCACCAAATGCCAATCCTACAAATCAAATAACCACCGGCACATTTACTTACCATGACGAAGAATGGAAGGATGAATACTCGGAAATAGATAATATAACTACTCGATTTTGGAACTCCAAAGAGTCACCTGCAGGCGAAGGGTATCTTAATACGAACGATACGAAGTCGACATTCGCTGAGTACATATGCCTTCAAGGTGGTAATGTTTCTTCGTGGTTTACGATGAATAACAAGGCCATCGTCTATGATCGTGGATTTAACTATGCAGCGTTGAGGAAATCCAACCATCGTAATATTCCAGCCGTATCAGGTGTAGCATGTGGACAGTATGCCTTTATCATACTCGACGATGGTCCATACATTAAAGGTTATAAGTGGTTGCCTAATGATGGCATTCCTCATGGTTTACCTAGGATAGGTATCTTTCAGCCTAATAATGATCGTGGCCATAATCACTTGATCAACTTGGACTATGGATGCTTCAAACAGTGTGATGGTACCACTACGGAATGGTGCGATCCGGTATGGAAGAAGTTGAAGTATATTCCGCTTAATATGGTTACATGGCCTAATCGTGAACTCTACAATGAACTTTCCTATGATCTTGATTGGAATACTCTTACTGACGAGTTATTTATCAACTTCAATGGACAGCAGATTCTTATTGGTTTAAGATCATCTAATGTTACCTATAATACAGTTGGTAGGAGATTTAACCCATTTAATAACGTAAGAGGTGAATTTCGTAAATACCCGAATATTTCTTATGCTATTGATTGCTTGGCGTCCGCAGGAGATGATACTAACTTCACAATAGGTCAACGTCCTATAAATGGTTGGAGAGGGTATAGTTACTTCGACCATATGATAGATGGAGTAAACCAAAATTGGAAATGGCATATAGGTGTTCCTATCTATCCGGTTAATAGCAATGCAACAAACTGGATGACTCCTACAACGGTCTTTCAGCGTACAAGTAACATTACTGATGGGTTCGTTGATATTCCATATACCGCTAATATCGATTTACCACAGCAAACGAATACTACGAATAATCCATTGATTTGTCCACTGAATGATAAGGCCATCATCTGGAGGTACTATAATATTGGTGGACGCGATGCTGATGGAGTAGCAAGGTCTAATAATGTACTTGCTATTCAGTGCCATCCAACTAATATTGAAGTAGCCTATAATGACATATCAAATCTGAAAACTTACGCTTGGACGATAGAACAGCTTTATGAAATGGCAGGTGGTAAGTATATCTATACAGACTACGGAACATTGATCCAACGTGATTATGATGATCCGGATACTCCTGATGCTTATACCAATGTAAGTGGATTAAGTTCTCCATTATGGAATGTAAACAATATAGGTATTATAGACACTATCGATTCTGCATTTAGTGCTAATTTTCAGTCCGGTGCAATGACATCCAATGTTTCGGATGATGGTAAGGTGTACTTCGGTCGTGTCACTGCAGGTATGGCAGGATTTTCCACTATAGCATGGTTTGAAGACCCTTATCTTGATACTGTAGTTACGCGAGATGACGTTAATAAGTATACGAACTATTCATATACCATAAAGTATAATACTTACCATCTTGTGTCGGGGTACTTCGAGTTCAATATAAACACAGGTAATATGACATGGCATGAACTTTACCACGAACAAGGTGTGCCTACAGACGGATTAACTTTCCCGTTCAGTCAAACTACGGTTGAAGCATCAACTGGTTTTAGAAGTCGCATTACAGATAGAAGGTATTATAACATTGGTCGTCATTGGGACACGACTACAACGATTACTACCGGTTCTACCGGGTCACAAGTATCGACTATCACGCCTTCTCGCAGGGGTAATCCATTCGATGACGGACATGTGGGATATTCAAGTGGGGATACTGGGTATCATCCCGATGGATATTTCACCTTTAATGGATGGATTCCAGTTGATAGTAATGATCGATTTGATAATGGTGAGTTATATGAGGAGGTTTATAGTAATAACCCAAGTGGAAATGCTAATGTCATAGGTAAGACTATTTCCCGCGAGATATATATGGCATATGAAAAATTTACCGAGGTGCCTGATCGATATACCGGTAACGAAGGAAATTTCAGATCGAAATATCCCGTTATGACCGTCAATGATTGTACTACCGACTACGATAACGTAGGTGCCGCACCGGGACAAACTCCGTGGCCTCCACTTATTTACCTTGGATGGTCTACAGCTTCACCTATGCCTAACTCAACGATACCGGGTGAAGTCGCCTATTGTAGGCAATCCACAGCTTCGCTTGATGGTACGGATTCAGGATCAACAGATTTGATTAACATCAGATAATATGCAACCTCTATTAGCAATTAAAATGGAGGAGGAGTTGAACGGAAAGATATCGAGAGGATGTCATAAGGTGCATCAATCGAATTTTCCAACCTACTTCCAAATGATTAAGAACTTAGCTATGACAACTAAGGACTTTGTGAAAGATGACTTTAGACTATCTGATATGACATTATGGGAGGAAAGATATACGGTTTGTAAACGATGCGAACAGTTTAGAAACTCACGTTGCATATCATGTGGGTGTTTTATGAAGATCAAGACGGCTATAAATGCCTCCAAGTGTCCATTAGATAAATGGAATGATATACAATTAACGTTAAAAGATTAGATGCTATAAGGAGTTTTAACGATAATTGTATTATACGATAATCGAGTAATATACAAACACCATCAGATAAAAGGTACTATAAGCATATGAAACCTACTTTATACCACAATAAGCATAAACAACCACTTTCGTTATCCGAAACAGGACTCTATGAAAAGGAGTTGATCTACGTAGGTAACTTCCAAGATGGAACGAAGAAATTCTCCATCACGGAAAACGATCTTAATGGGTGGGTCAATACGTTCAAACGTATGGAATCCAATGGCATTGAAGTAAAGGTGCCGTCTACACACTCATTCAAACCGGATGATGAACGTGGAACCATTGTCGGACTCGAAGTAAAAAAGAACAAAGAAGGCATACCGGCATTGTACGGTAAGATCAAGTTCTTTGATAATATCGATGTGACACCCTATATCAATAGTGATGTTTCAATCGAAGTACCGGACAAAATAGTTGATGGTAAGGGAAACGTCTATAAGTATCCGATAAGGCATGTGGCCTTGACATCTTATCCCGTAATCCCTAAACTAGGCAAATTCTTATCACTGTCACTAATCCAAGAAGGAGAAAATCAAATGGATATCCTTAAAGCTATTGCAGAAGTTCTCGGCATCACTGTGACTGATCAGACCGAGGAAACTCTTCGTACACAGATTCTCGATGCCTTGAAACCTGCCATGACCGAAGAAGGCATTGCGGATGTCGTTGAGAAAGTAGCCGAAGCTATCGTTGCCAATGAACTCGTACTTTCTAAACTCAAACTTGCTTTGGCTGAATCTCCGAAGGAAAATCATTCGGTTATTGTCGATGACCCCGAGAAGAAAGAACTTCAACTTTCCTTGGCTAAACTGACCAGCGAAAATCGAGAAGTCAAGATCGAGTCTCTCGTTCGTGAAGGATATATGACACCTGCCGCCGCGACGATTGCTAAAAAGCAATTTGCCAATGGTAGTGTTTTGTCATTATCTCAAGATGTCAACCAGAACTTCGATAACTTCATCGAACTGACAAAGGCCAATGGAAAGGTCATCGATATGAAAGAAAGAACGTCCGGTCAGGTGTTATCTTGCAGTATGGACGTTCAGAATAACCCGTTGCTTGCAGACGCCGAACGTCGGTCGAAGTAAGACATCTATTTACCGCTTAAGAAACAAACCAATAACAGGAGATATTAAAATGATTTTTACTCAACAGACTGTCGGCAACGTTGTGTCCACCGAACCCGATCAGAATTATAGCCGGTCCAAAATTACCATGACTGGTGGCGAGGCGGACATCGTACTTGAAATCGGAACACCTATTACTGCTACTGGTGTTGCCACCGGTGAAGCTGGCCTTATTGGTTTTGCTTTGTGTGAGGGTGTTATCAGCCAAGGTGACGTTTATGACATTCCTTATCTCGATATCAATCGTGGTGCCGGTGTCATTCTTAATGGTTCTCAGCTTCCAGCTACGTTCTTCACCGTTACTGGTGTTGATGCTGCGACGTTGCCTGCTACTTACAAACTTTTCAAGATTAACCAGTAATGTTAGCCTCATGGTTTAGCATCATAAATAAACATAAGGAGTATTTCAAATGCAACTTGATATTTTTCAGAATCCGGTTTTTAACAACTTTTCCTTGACTGCATCTATCAATAAGATCGCATATAAACAAGGACGCATTTCCGAACTTGGTCTGTTCGTTGATACACCCATCAATACGGCTACCGCAGTTGTTGAGATGTCCGACAACATGATCCAGCTTTTGGACCTATCGCCTCGTGGCGTAAATCTTCATAGTTATGATGCTGGCGAACGTAAGGCTGTTGCTTTCGTCATGCCGGTTATCAACACTATTTCCTGTGTCAAAGCAGATGATGTAGTAAATCTTCGTGCCTTCGGAAATCAAAGCGAACTTGAAACGGTTGCTTCTATGGTCAATGATCGATTGGCTGGTATGCGTCAAAACGCTATCCTTGCCACGGTTGATCGTATGCGTGTTTCCGCTATTCAAGGCTTGGTCGTTTCCGCACGATCAGGTAACATTGTTAAAAATCTGTATGCCGAATTCGGTGTTACAGAACAGGTGATCAACGCTGATTTCACTGGCACGAACTTCGACGCCAAGGTGTTTGCACGACAAGCTACCGGTTATCTCGAAGACACGCTTGCTGGTCAACCTTACGAAGGTTTCATTGCCGTTGTTGGCGATAACTTCTGGGATCAGTTTGTTACCCATCCTTCCGTGAAAGACGCATTTGCACGGTATCAGGAAGGTGCTTGGCTACGTTCTGATAACAGTGGTCCTGCTGGTTTTGAATTCGCTGGTATCCGTTGGATCAACATTCGTGCTTCGCAGGGTTTCCCGGCTAATGAAGCTAGAATTTTCCCATATGGCGTGAATGGTTTGTTCCAGTCTATTCTGGCACCTGCTGATCATATCGATTTCGTTGGTACGCTTGGACAGCCTTTCTATGCCTTGCAAGAGATCGAGAAGTGGGGTAAGGGTATTGAACTCATGGTCCTTCGTAGTGGCCTTGAAATTTGCACCCAGCCTAACCTGTTAGTCAAAGTCACCATGACCGCCTAATCATAAGGGGTAGTTGATCTACCCCCATTGTTCTTTTATAAAATGGGATGGTTACAAGTTGGTGTCAAGATGGATTTGAAGACGAAGACGAATCTTGAAAGAATAGGTTCGTCCTCGATATTAGCCAAGTCGCTTGCCTCAAGATACCGTGAATCAATGCGTAAACGGTTCATATCATTTTCCAAAGGTGGTGGTGATTGGCCTCCGCTTGATGAAAAAACGGTAGGAACAACCATAAAGAAAAGTAGACCGAACGAGACGAGGACAATTAAACCCATTCGAGATACACAGAATAAAGCTAAGAAGATACCTAAGGCATCGAGAACATCTAAAAAACATCCTATTTTACGTCAAACGGGACAACTTTTAGAAGGACTTAATCCAAGTTTATCTTCATCGGGTAGTGAAAAGATTACCGATTTTAATACTGTAGCGGTTGGTTTTTCCAACTCGAACCATGTTAATAGTAATTTATCCATATCCCGTATAGCTTCCATTCATCACTATGGCGAAGGTGTTCCTAAAAGAACCATATTGGTGATGCCAGACAATCAGGCGATTGATAAGATGCGTAAGTTGATTATCAAATCAGTCATCAACGGATTATCCGTCAGTAAGAGTAGTATTGGAGGACAGTAATGACAGGCTTATTTACCGGTGTTTTAACTAAGACAAACGCGGACACCATAGCTGATGATCCATGTTCGATGGTATACAGTCAGCTAATCGAATCTGCTATGGCTAATCCAACCGTAAATGCGATGGTAAAAGCTAACAATGTCTGTCGTTTCGATTACGCCAAGAATGAAACGTTTCCTATTAAGGATGATATTTCAACAGATGATCTTCCTGAATTGACATTGGTTCCGACCAACTACTCTCATGTCAAAACGTCTTCATGCCATTCAACGGTAACGGTGATTTTCCAGTGGCAAATTGCTACAGGCGATTGGAGACTAAGCGTGAAACTCTTTCCGCTGCTTCATCATCTTACGGTAGCGATGAATCACGTGTCAAGAGACCTATCCAAGTTGGAATATAACGGTGCAAAATTCTTCCTATCGTCAAGAGTCGGAGATGGCGTATGCGGAATAGATGATCCAACCGCAAACAGAAATATTCGTGGATGGTCGGCTACATTACCGATTACAGTACAAATGAAGTTTCCCTATTATCTAGGTGAACAATAACATATAAGGAGTCTATCATGGGAATGATCAGTGGTGCCTTTGGCGCAGTGTCGGTAGGTGATAATGTTGTCTCGACCGTAAATAACTGGACGATCAATGACAGCGTTACACTCAACGCCTATCGTGCCTCCAACACAAAACGATATCCCGGTCGCAAACGTGGAACGAGAACGGCAGATGGTTCATTCTCCGGATATGGTCCATTGCCGCCTGTTTTTGCAGGCGACTCGTTTATCTTTCGCGGTTTTACAGGACCTTCCGATGGAAGCGAAACGGGACCCGGATTGATTTATAGCGTTCCCGCTATTGCTAACAATCTCACGATGAACTGGGATTTTGCAACCGGTACATTTACTAGCTGGGAAATAGGATTTACGTCTAATGGTGCCTTAACGAAAACGACAGGCACTATGGTCGATAATAGTTATCCGACAGCAATGCAGCCTGATCCCAATAAGACTATTGAGATCGTCGGACAGGATAATGAAGAGTGTGTACTCAACCTTGTGTCCGTAACGTTGACGTTCACGAATAATGTCGTTACCTATGCCAACAGTTGTACTGGTGGATGGCAACGTGCCTCTGCCGGTTCAAATGATGTCACAATGTCAGGCGTAAGCCAGCAGGACGATCTTGATATCGTTCCCGAAGTAGGCACCGATATGGAAATCAAGATTTATGTCAATGGAGATGTTGTAGATGATGAGGGAACCATTGTTACTCCGGCATCATACTGGCATCTTAAGTGGATGCAAATGGCAAGTAAAACAGGATTTACCGTTGATATCGAGACGGGTGCCGTAATCGAGTTTACGATGAACGCTGAATTCAACGGATTCTCAAACGGAGAAAAGGGTATAATATCCTACGGTAATGGTACTGATGATGTTATTATTTGGCAGCCACCGGCTACGCCATCACCGTAAAAAGTTCCGGTGTGTCCTCCATCGGTGCTTCCCTTCGGTCATCGGGACCGGAGGGTTTCCATACACAAG
>QMCE01000547.1_pt1 | contig 19263 bp, 15 predicted proteins | sample 1821851 | NCBI WGS metagenome assembly QMCE01 (sample SAMN09453174, study PRJNA476694) | Termite gut metagenome, whole genome shotgun sequencing project. | isolation source: worker | host: Odontotermes sp. | place: South Africa:Pretoria | collected 2016-01-28
GATTTCGGCCTCGCCCTCGCCCTCAACCACCAGGCGTCGCGGATGCTCAGGGACGACCGGCTGTTCTCCTCCCTTCTGGCGCAGGAGTTCGCGGCGATGGAGACCATCCTCAAGCTCGGCCGGATGGGCGGCCCCGTGTCCCTGTCGGGCGACAACGATCTGCTCACGGCCGATTCCGACGGCGTCGTCCTCTCCATCGGCCGCAAGCGGCGCGAGGCGGGGGGGGATCTGGCGGCGGCGCTGGCCCGGGTCCTCTGGACCGGCGGCAACCCCGACTCCGGCTACGACCTGGCCATGCGGGCCGAGGCGGCGCACGAATGGAACGGCGACAGCATCGCCAAACTCGAACTCGCCATCGCCATGATTTCCCATCTGCGCGTGCGCCAGCCCGCCGGCGTCACCGACAGCGTCCTCTCCTCCCGGCTGGGCGAGGCCCGGCAGGCCCTGGCCCTGGTCCGGGCCGAGCGCATCCTCGCCCTGTCCGAACCGGTCGAGAGCGAGATCGACCGCACCCTGGGCGACTTCGCGGCGGCGGCGGCGAGTTTTCAGGAAGCCTCCAGCGGCGGCCTGTCGGTGCGGGACAGCCTGGAGCAGGGGATGGTCAATCTGGATTCGGGCGCGTTCCTGATGAATCTGTCCGAACGCTGGGCCACGGGAAAATGGGCCGGCCGCGCCTCGGCGTGGCGGGAAGAGGCCAGGCTGCGGGTCGAAGCGTCGCTCCGGCCCTTCAACCAGGCCATCGCCACCTCGGCCCCGGCCAGCCTGGCCGCGCGGCGGGCGAAATGGTCGCGGGGGCGGGCGCTGGAGCTTATGGGGGAATGGCGCGGCGCCCTGGCCGACTACCTGTCGCTCATGAACAATTCCGAACTTCCCCGCGTTCTCCGGGTCAACGCCGCCCGGCGCTGGGCGGTGTGCATGGGCAAGCTCGGCGAAAACCGCGCCGCCCTCTCCCGCCTCGCGGTGTTCGCGGAGGTGGACGCCGAATCGGCGCTTCTCGCCGGGCATCTGGCCGAGGAGGCCGGCTATCCCCGCGTGGCCTACGGCTACTATCTCTTCGCCGCCGATCCCGACGCGCCCAGCCTGCCGCCGGCGACGCCCGGGCGCGTCCAGGACGCCGCCTACCACGCCGCCCGCCTGGCCCTGAACGATCCGAACGAAGCCAATCCGCTCCTGCCGCCGGAGGAGGTGGCGGCGGCGGCGCGGAAGCTGCTCGAAACCAACGCCCTCGCCGACCCGAGCGGAACGTGGACGGTCCGGATGCTGAATCTTCTGGGCGAGAGCTGGCTGAAGGCGCCGGGCGGCGCGGAGTCGGCCTACGCCTTCGCCCACGACATCATCAACCGGCCGGGCACGCGGCGCGTGGCGGAGAGCGCGATGCGCATTGTGGCGGCGAAGGCGCTGTCGCTGCTGGGGAGATACGCGGAAGCGCTGGACGAGCTCGATTACGCCCGCGAGTCGCTGGACGATTCCGACGCCGCGCGGGGGGACGCGGCGCTGGTGACGCTCGAAACCGCGCGGGTCTACCGGGCGCAGAACCGGCGCGACGACGCCCTCCGCGCGTACGCGAACGTCTTCGCGGTCTACCCGGAGCAGGCGGAGGCGGACGACGCGGCGCGGACGGAGGCGGCGACGATGCTGCTGTCGTCGCCGGACGCGGGTTCGCGCGAGCACGAGCAGGCGCGGAACATCCTGAGCGGCTTGCGGGATCAGGTGCAGGCGGAACGCATCATGCGCGACTACGGCATTCGGTGAAGGACGCGATTCTCAGAGCACGCGGGGCAAGGAACCCTGCCAGCTCGCCTTCAAATCCTCGATGTCGGCGTTCACCACCACCTTGTCGCCGTCCTTGATCAGCAAACGCGGCAGCGCCGTCACCAAGCCCACCCGCGCATACGGCGCCCCCGCTTCCCGCAACAACGCCTCCGCCTCGTCCGCGCGCTTCGCGTCGACCTCCACGATCAACCGGCTGGCCGACTCCCCGAACAGCCGCGCCGCCACCCCGACCTCACCCTCCACCGCCATCCGGGCCACATCCACCTCCATCCCCAACCCGCCCGCGAACGCCATCTCCGCCGCCGCGACGGCGAAACCGCCCTCGGAACAGTCGTGGCACGACCGCACCAACCCGCGCCGCATCGCCTCGTGCACGGCGGTGAACGTCCGGAGCCCCACCGCCGGATCCACCCTGGGCACGCCGTTCCCGATCATCCCCCGGAGCGCGTGGTAGTGCGACGCCCCCAATTCCTCCTTCGTCACTCCGGCCAGGAACACGGCGTTGCCGCCGTTTTTCACATCCATCGTCACCGCCCGGCGGCAGTCCTCCATCACCGACACCGCGCTGATCAGGAGCGTGCCCGGGATCGCGATCGTCTCGTCCCCGGCCGCGAACTCGTTGTTCAACGAATCCTTGCCGGAGATGAACGGCGTGCCGTAGGCGAGGGCCATGTCGCGGCAGGCCCGCGCCGCCCGCACCAGGCCGCCCAGGCGATCCGGCTTGTTGCAGTTGCCCCAGCAGAAGTTGTCGAGGATGGCCGCCCGATCCAGCCCCGCCCCCACCGCCACCAGGTTCCGCAGAGCCTCGTCTATCGCCAAGGCCGCCATCCAGTAGGGATCGATGTCGGAATAGCCGGGCTTGATGCCGTTCGACACCGCGATGGCCCGCGCGTCGCCCGGGATCGGGGTGATCACCGCCGCGTCGCCGGGGCCGCAATTGTCGGCGCCGACCAGCGGCTTGATCACCGACGTCCCCTGCACCTCATGGTCGTACTGCCGGATCACCCACTCCTTCGAGCAGATGTCCCACGAGGCGAGAAGCGCCTTCAGCGTCGCGGTGAAATCCTCGTCCGCCGGCGGCTCCGGCTCGGGGTGGACCGGCGCCGTCCACTCCGCCTCGCGCTCCGGCATCGGCACCCCCTCGTGGAGGAACTCCATGTCCAGCCTTCCCACCTCGTAGCCGTTCCACAACAGGGTCAGGTGGCGATCGTCGGTGAACCGGGCGATGGGGGTGATCTCGACGTCCTCCTCCCGCGCCAGCGCCCCGAGCGCCGTCAGGTTGCCGGGATCGGCGGCGATGACCATGCGCTCCTGCGCCTCGCTTATCCAGATTTCGCAATAGCTCAGGCCGTCGTACTTCAGGGGCACCTTGTCCAAATCGACCCGCACCCCCGAGCGCTCGCCCATCTCCCCCAGCGCCGAGGACAAGCCGCCGGCGCCGCAGTCGGTGATGCAGGAGTACAGCCCGGCGTCGCGGGCGCGGAGGAGGAAGTCGGCGACCTTCTTCTCCTCGATGGGGTTCCCGATCTGCACCGCGCCGGAGGACATCATCTCCGAATTCTCGTCCAGCTCCACCGACGAGAAGGTGGCGCCGTGGATGCCGTCGCGGCCGGTGCGGCCGCCCACCACCAGGGCGACGTCGCCCGGCTTCGGGCTGCGCTTCTTCGCCATGTCGCGGGGGATGAGGGCCAGATTGCCGCAGAAGACCAGGGGATTGCCGATGAAGCGCCGGTCGAAGCAGAGGGCGCCGTTGGCGGTGGGGATGCCCATGCGGTTGCCGTAGTCGCGGACGCCGGCCGCCACGCCCTTCATGACGCGCAGGGGGTGGAGCGCCCCCTGCGGCACCGCGTCCGGGGGGAGGTCCGGGGGGCCGAAGCAGAAGACGTCGGTGTTCAGCACCGGCTTGCCGCCGAGGCCGGTGCCCAGCGGATCGCGGATGACGCCGCCGATGCCCGTCCCCGCCCCGCCGTAGGGCTCGATGGCGGAGGGGTGGTTGTGGGTCTCGACCTTGAAGGCGATGCCCGTGTCGCCGTTGAAGTCGATGACGCCGGAATTGTCCTCGAACACCGACCAGCACCATTCCTTGTCCAGTTCGCGGGTGGCGCTGGCGACGGTGGTCTTCAGGAGGTTGTCGATGCTTTCCACCTCGCCGCCGTTTTCGCGGTAGCGGATTTTCCCGCGGAAGGTCTTGTGCGAGCAGTGTTCGCTCCAGGTCTGGGCGATGGTCTCCAGCTCGATGTCGGTCGGGTTGCGGCCGAGGCCGCGGAAATAGCTCTGGACGGCGCGCATTTCCTCCAGGGACATATACAACTGGCCGGACCGGGAGAGGTCCGCCAGTCCGCCGTCGTCCAGGGCGTCCAGGGCGATTTCCCGGCGCTCGTTGTAGGCGGCGTCGCCGGTGGTCTTGCCCAGCTTGAGGGGCGCGTCGATGGAGACCTGCTCGATGACGGGGTTGGCGAGGATGCGGGTGACGGCGGTGTAGAGGGCGTGCTTGGAGACGGGGCCGTTGATGATGTAGCGGCGGCCGGTGCGGAGCCAGTTGGCGGTGAAGCCGAGTTCCTTCACGCCCTTCAGCGCCGACGCCTCCGACGGCTCCATGACGCCGGGGCGGCGGGCGATTTCCACCACGTGATCGAGTTTGTCGCGGTTGGGGAAGACGGGCTGGTTGACGGAGAACATCTCCACCACCGGGTCGGCGAGGAGCTCGGCCGCGATGCGGTCGACGTCCCGGGGGCTGAAGGGGCCGTTCACGGCGTAGAGGCGCACCGAACGCGCCTGGGCCAGTTCCCGCAGTCCGAACTCGCGGAGATCGCGGAGGGCGGTTTTGGCGTCGATGTCGGCGTCGGCGTCCCGGACGGTGACTTCGATGAGATAGGTTTTGTTCGCGTCGTCTTTTTCAGCGGAGTTGATCATGGTGTCGGGCCCGTGTCTGCATAGGAGTAAGGAACGGTAGCGCCCGGCGGCGTCCAGCCGCCGGAAAGAACAGCATTGTAGTCCCGGGGGCGTTCGTTTTCAAGGAAACATCAATTGTTTTCCCACGCCCGGCATTCGTGGACTTTTTTGTGCAGCAGGCCGACGGAACAGTCGAATTCCCGCGCCACCCGGCGGTAGCGGCCGCCGGTGAGGATGCGGTTCACCGCCGCGTCCCAATCCCTCTCCAGCCGCCGGCGGCGGTTCAGCTTCCAGTTGGGGGACAGCACGCCGTCGTCGAAGGCGCCGGGATCGTTCGCGCGGATGACGTCGCGCACGCGGCTGTCGGCCAGGGCGTCGGCGAGGCGCCCGGGGGTGGGTTGGCGGCGGCGGCGGACCTCCTCCTGTTCGCGGCAGCGGGGGCAGGCGAGGCCGGCGTCCAGGGGATGGGGATGATGCACGCTGTCGCAGACGGGACAGATGGCGAAGGGATAGCGCCCGTCCGGGGCGGGGTCTTCGACCACTATCCCCAGCGGGCGGCAGTAGCTGGAGGGGGTGGGGCTGTGGCGGCGCACCTGCAGGATGAGGCGGGCGATTCTCTCGTCTTCCAGTCCCAGGAGGGCGGCGAGCCGGGCGAGCCGGGCCGGGGTCAGCAGCAGCCAGGGGCGGCCCTGGGAGAACACCCAGGTTTTGGGCCGCTCTGCCCGCCAGGCGATGGCGAGGGAGCGGAGCCGGGAATCGATGTAGACGTTTTTCATACCCAAACCCTCCATTTACTTTGTGTTTTCAAACAGAATAGGTAATATTGATTGCACTTGAAGTCTTGCAAAACTTCAGTTCCACCATATCTTCGGCAGGCTGGCGGGGGGGAAGGAGCGCGTGTTCTCGTAGCCGGTGGGCCAGCGGTTTTCCTCGCGGCAGCGGCGGAGGGCGGAGAGCGCGGCCAGGTTTTCGGCGGCATAGGGGGCGAGGATGGAGGGGGTGAATTCCCACACGCCGACGCGGAAGGGGGGGCGCTTTTCCACCACCACCGCCATCATGCGAAGATCGTCCGCGCCGGCGGCGAGGGCGGCGTCGCGGTAGAAGGCGAACTGGTTCAGGTAGCCGTAGCGGCGGGCGTCCTGCTCGAAGCGGTCCAGGTCGGCGGTGGATTTGAGATCGACGACGATGCCGTCGGGGCGCAGCCAGTCGAAGCGGGTGCGGCAGGGCAGGCCGGCGAGGGTGGCGGCGGCGGTGCGCTCGGGCCAGCCGGCGGCGAGGAGGCGGGCGGCTTCGCGGTGGCTGAGGATGGCCTGGCGCATCCGGCGCAGGTCTTCGGCTTCGGCGGGGGTGACGATTCTTGCGGGGTCGAGTCCGAGGTCGCCCAGCCAGCGTGTGAAGGCATGGCTGCCGTGGAGGTAGGAGCGTCCGGTTTTTTTGTTGTGGGGACCGCCGACGAGGAAGGCGGCCTGGCAGGCGGGTTCGCCTTCGAGGACGAGTTTGTGCAGGGCTCTTCCGAGGCGGAAGGAGGGTTTTTCCTCGCTGTGTTGTTTGCCGGTGACGATGGCGTGGTAGTGGGCGGGGCAGGAGCGGAATGTTTTGAGCATGGACGCGGTCAGATAGGTTCCAGCCCGGGCCTGTCGGTGGTATTCGTCTTCGGGGACGAACGTTGTCCAGGGCGGGATGGCGCGGGGCATGACGTTTTCAGTTGAATTACACGTTGACATAATGATCCTTTCCTGGCATACTGGGTTGTAAAAGATCGGGCAAAGTTTATAATATAAACATCCGATGAAATACAAGGCCATGAATCGACAGATGGAGCGCGATACGGTTTTCCCTGAGTCAGCAGAAACTGTTTACTCACGCGAATAACAGCAACATCCGCAACCATCTTGTCTGTCAATTTAGTATTCTCACGCTTTATCCCATGTTCCGTTTTTTACTGCCCAAAATATGACCGTGAGGGGGTGACGACTTGGCAAAACTAAATGCGAGGTGAACCCTATGACCACACTATACCACGAGAATGAAGTAAGTCAAGCGCAAGACGGGAGGAAATTAACGATGAATTTACATCCCTTTACAGGAAGATGGTTAAGGAATTCATTGAAAATGAAATTTCCGCACCGGAAAGATCTCGAACTCGCCGCCATGATCGGCATTTCGCCCCAGGCCTTCGCGAACTGGGGGCGCAACGACGGCGTCACCAGACTGCCGAACGCCGAGACCCTCTACCTCAGCTACAAAGCCCTCGGCATGGTGAACGAAGGCTCAACCCCCGCCCCCGGCGCCCCCGCCGTCAACCGGGGCGGCGAATGGCCTGTGCGCGGCCTCGCCGCCGCCGACGACTCCCAGGGAAGCCGCGTCCCCGATTCCGACGACGCCGGCGACCCGGTAGCCTATCCCCCGGGGTTGACCCTCGTCCCGGTGCAGGGCGACTCCATGAGCCCGCTGATCCTCCCGGGGCAGTACGTCATGATCGATCGCGAGCGCGAGGGCTTCGAGGGCGACGGCGGCGTGGTCGTCGCCTCCATCGTCGACACCGACTGGGAGCGTCGGGAGAGGATGCCCGGCACCTTTGTCAAGCGCTGCTTCAAGGGCGACGGTTTCTACTATTTCACCTCCATCAACTCATCCTATTCCCCCTTCAGCAGTTGGCAGGATCACTGCCGCATCTGGCCGGTCCTGGGCGTCTGGTTCGGCGGCAAGGGCAAACCGCCGGAGCGCTGGCACGGCATGGACGCGCATCCATAAGCCGCGTTCTCCTGTGGAAATCCCCTCCGGACGCCGGAGGGGATTTTTTTGCCGCGCGGGCGGATCGGCTTGCGTTGTATTGGGATACACATACTATAAGATGCTAGGCGTGGCGGGTACTATAGTAGGCGCCCGGAGAAGAGAAGAAATGGCGAGCAGTTCGCAATCAACGCGAAAAGACACCACCCTGCATTTCTCCCGGCACGACGAAAGCGGCCGGGAACCCGTCTCGCAGGTGACGCGGGTCACCTGGGCCGGGATGGGGGTGAATATCGCCCTGGCGCTGGCGAAAAGCGCGGCCGGCCTGCTGGCCCAAAGCCACGTCCTCCTCGCCGACGCCGCGCACACCGTCTCCGATCTCGCCACCGACGCCGCCATTCTCGTCGGCGTCCGCTTCTGGAGCGCGCCCGCCGACGCGGAGCATCCCCACGGCCACCGCAAAATCGAGACCCTGATCACCCTGGGCATCGGCATCGCCCTGGCGCTGGTCGGCCTGGGCCTGGGCTATGAGGCGGTGGCGCATCTGGCCTCGGCCCTGGCGGGACACGCCCCCGGGCGCCCGCCGGAAGCGGGAACGCCGGTCGGCTGGGCGCTGTACGCGGCGCTGGCGACGGCGGGCGCCTCGATCGCGATCAAGGAGTGGCTGTACCGGTGGACGGCGGCCAAGGGGGCGGAATTGGGGTCGTCCGCCCTGTGCGCCAACGCCTGGCACCACCGCTCCGACGCCCTCAGTTCCATCCCGCCGCTGTTGGCCATCGGCGGCGAGGCGGCGGGGGCGCGTCTCGGCTTCGACGTCTGGTATCTGGACCCTGTCGGCACGATAGTGGTGTGCGTCATGCTGCTGCAGGCGGCCTGGGACGTGACGCGGCCGACGCTGGGCGCCCTCCTGGACGCGAGCGCCGACCGGCGGATGTGCTCGGCCATCCGGCGGACGGTGTTGACGACGAGCGGGGTCATCGACACCCACAAGATCCGCACCCGCGTCCTCTGCTCCAACACGGTGGCGGTGGATCTGCACATCACGGTGGACAAGAACCTGTCGGTGGAATCGGGCCACACCATCGCGACCGAGGTGACGCGCCGTCTTCAGGCGTTGGCGATCGAGGACTGTCCCCGGGCGGTGGACGTGATAGTCCACGTCGAGCCGGGCGACGCGTCGTCAAAGCGCCTGCCCGGCGCGCCGGGCAGGGACACGCTGGTGGACTGGAAGCAGAGGGAGTGAGGAAAGCAGACGGAGGTAATCGACAATGGCGACTGAAGCGGAAATCATGCGCGAATTGCATGAAATACGGGAAAAAATGTATGAGGAGACGAAACATATGTCGCCTGCGGAACGCCTGGAACAGGAGCAGCACGATCTCGCGGAACAGCTTGCCGCTCTGGGCATAACCCTGAAGCGGCCATCCGCGCGGGAACTTTCGCCCGCTTGATGCGATTTTCAATACCCCCGGAACTCCTCCGGCGCGTACAGCGGGGCGGATTTCTTCGGGTTGGCGTGGTTGTAGTAGTCGGGGCGCCAGCTCCGGTCGCGGTTGTCGCCCATGTTCATCTCCATCATCGCGTCCGCGTCCGGGAACGACGAATCGACCATCGCCGAATACCCCTCAAGCCCACGGCCGCGCTCGTTTTCCGGGATCATCGCGTCGCGCGCGCCGCGCTCGTAGGGGGTGGCCGGCCGGCTCGCCCTGCCCTCGGGACGCCACGACTGGATGCGCCGGTCGCCGCCGTTCCGGGCCAGAACGTCCCGCTTGTCGGCGAACGCCTGATCGAAATACCCCTCGCCCCGGGCGTCGGTCTCGTGATCCGGGATGCGCGAGTCCCGCTCCATCAGGGCAAGGAGCCTGGCCATCGCCGTCTTCTGATCCTGCTTGTTCTCCCGCGCCTTCGCCTTCGCCCTGTCCTCCGCCTCCTTCACCGCCTTCTTCCGCGCCTCCACATACGCTCCCGCCAACTGCGACGCCACCACGTCGTAGTAATGCGTCATGCTGCGGATATAGACCTCGGTGTCGTAGGGGTGGTTGTCGACGAAATGCGTCCGCCCGTAGATGGACACGTCCATGCCCACCGAGCCGACGCTGCTGTCGAAGGACTGCTGGCGGACATAGATGGTCCCGCCGCCCCCGCCCACCCCCCCGGAACCGCTCCGCGGGATGCCCCACTGGGTCATTTCGGCGATGGCCTGCGCGGCCGTCTCGGTCGTGCCGGTGGCGATGAGGCGCATGGTCAGGGACAGCCGGGGGCGGGTGTAGGGGTCGTAGTCGGAGATTTCGCCGACGATGACGGCGTCGGCCTTGGCCCGACGGGCGAGGCGGACGGCCTCGTCCACGTTTTTGACCGGATTGAAGTAGGAGCGGGGCGCGGCGTCGCCGCCGGCGTCGAGGTCGGCCGCCTCCTGGGCCGAGATGAGGCCGAGGGCGCGTTTTTCCCTGAGCCGGGCGTTGTGCTGGCGGTTGTTCCGGTTTTCCTCCTCGACGCGTTCGAGAATGTCGCGGGGGTAGAGCACGCGGACCTTGCCGTGGGCGGCGAGTTGGTTGGCGAGTTTGTTGGCGAAGGCGTCGGCGTCGAAGCCGGGCTGCGGCGCCCGGTCGTCGAAGGGGAAGACGGCGATGGTTTTGATGGTGGTGAGGGTGACCGGGTCCTCCATGAACTCCTGGTACGGCTTCGAGGAGGAGCCGAGGGCGGCGGTGAGGTGGCGCATTTCGTTGCAGCCCGGGGCAAGGACGACGGCAAGGGCGAGGGCCACGGCGGCCAGGCGGCCGGGGTGAGTTGGCATCATGAAGTCATTTCCTCTGGCGGAATCTCAACAAAAACGCGAGGAATACGGGGACATGACCTCATTATTCGGCAGTGTGAATAATGAGGATCGTGTCCCCGGATTCCGGCTCCTCACCATTACGTTTGTGGCGGGAAGCCGGATTATGGTTCGGCGTTTTCCGCCGCCGCCGCCTGGCGTTCGGCGTCCCATTGCAGATCGCTCAGCAGCCCCGGAAGCAGCGGACGCACGCTCCAGATGGTCGGGTTGCCCTTGCGGCTGGAGGTGAAGTAGATGCGGCCGACGGGGTTGCCCTCCTCCCTCGCCCAGTAGGGATACCAGTCGGGCGCGGGGTGATCCGTGACCTGGGTGAGGTCGGTGCCGTCGACGCGCACGGCCCAGATGTCGTCGGCGCGGTAGATGCGGGCCTGCATTTCAGACAAGGGCGACTTCCTGACCGAGGCGAAGGCGAGGTAGTCGCCGGTGGGGGACCAGGTGGGGGTGATGGCGGCCCATTCGTTGGAGGAGACGATTTCGCGGGGGCTGCCCATCGCCTCGATGCGGCCGTTGGGCTGGACCGCGAGATCGAGGGTCCAGATGGAGTACCAGGGGATGTCGCGCTGGCGGTGGCGCTGGTAGGCGATGGTGTAGACCGGGCGGCCGTCGGCGGTCTCGCGGCGCATGACCGGGTTGAAATTGGGGAACAGCCCTTCGGCGATGGCGGTGAAGGTCTTCTTTTCCATATCCATCACCCAGATCTGCCACTGGCCGTCCATCGAGTTGAAGCGGCTGAAGGCGAGGAAGCGCGAGTCCGGCGACCAGGTGGGGTGGATGTCGTCGTCCGGGGTCCGGGTGAGCTGCTTGGGGCCGGAGCCGGAGGGGACGTTCAATTCGCGCAGGAGCAGCGACCAGTTGCCGTAGCGGTTGGAGCACCAGGCGACGTTCCGGCCGTCGGGGGAGACGGCCGGCATCATGTCGGCCATGCCGCCCTCGGTGAGGAGGGTCCAGGCTTTGGAGTCCACGTCCTGCATGGCCAGTTTCGGGTTTTTGGACATGCGGGTGGTGGAGAAGTACATGGTCTTGCCCGAGGGGTCGAGGCTGATGTTGTGATCGCCGCCGGCGGAGGCGAAGGTGTTCTGGGTCAGGCCGTTGATGAGGCCGGAGCCGTGGGTGCGGACGCCCAGGGTGTTGGGGTTGTACATGCCCTCGACCCAATGGCGGGGCTGGTATTCTATGCCCATCTGTTCCTTCTGGATGGGGTTGGCGGGGTCCATTTCCGGGTATTTTTCGCCGAATTGCCAGTCGTCGCCGCCGTCCAGGGCGCTGGAGCCGGAGGAGAAGGGGTTGTGGTCGCGGCCGTAGACGGGCAGTTGCGGCTCATAGGCTTCGCCGTCCCGGGACGAGCCGCGGGAGGCATTCTTGTCGGAGGAGGTCCAGCCCATTTTGGGCCAACTGCCGCCGGGGGCGTCGTTGTAGCCGCCTTGGGAGGAGCCGCCGGACCGGTATTCCTCGCCTCCTCCGCCGCTTCCGCCGAGGGGCAGGCAGCCGAAGGTCCCGCAGGCCAGGGACAGGGCGGCGGCGAGGGCCATGAGGATGTGGATGCGTTTCGACACGGGCGTCTCCTCGGGGTAGAGAGGGTGTTCACTGGAGCCATGATCGTGTTTCACTTCTATTATCGGCCGGTTTGCGGCGGGAACTTCACTGCGATTTGTCGGGGAGGGCGGAGCGGGACGGAAGGCGGGAGGAAAAAATGTGCGTTTCCGGATTTTTTCAAAACGCTTTCCGCCGTGATCGGAAGGCGGGAGGAAAAAATGTACGTTTCCGGATTTTTTTCAAAACGCTTTCCGCCGTGATCGGCAAATGGATGTGATGGTTTGATTAATGCGGAGGGTCGTCATGCGTATTTGTTTGCCGAGACTGGTCGCTGCTTTCGCCCTGGTTCTGGTCTGCGCGGCTTCGGCGCGGGCGGGGACCGTGTACCAGATTCGCGCCGGGGGCACGTCGGGGCAGCCCAATGTCTTCCAGACGCTGGCCGATTTTCAGACCGCGATCACCAACGATCCCACCCTGCTTATGGATGGTGACGTCATCGAACTATACAACGACGACGACAGTCTTACGACGCCGTTGCCTCTTCCCACGCATTTGAACTTCACCTTCCGCGCCGTCGGGGGACAGTATTTCGTCGGCAAGGGGATTCATAGGATAAACGGAATTGGCGTGACGCAAGGAAAGACAATCACCCTTGAGAATATCCGCTTGTACGGTGATCTCGAACCCGGCATGTTTGTGCGGGACAGTTCCATTGTCCTGATTAATTCCATAGTCGACAATCGCGCCAGCGCGGGTCTTGATCTGTTGAGCGACAGCCGGGCAGATATCATTGTTAACGACAATGCAGATTCGTACACCCACTGGACCAGCGACAAGGCAGCCACTGGAAGTATAGTGACAATCGGAGGCTTTGGAACCGCCGAACTCGGCTTCGCCATCGCCAGCGACAAAACCCTGGCCATCGACGGCGAAATCGCATCCTCAAACAATACTGAAACAAGGATAGCGAAAACTGGAGCCGGCGTCTTGAAACTCAATTCAGGCGTTATCTACATTGACAACATTCCAACGCCTTCAGGGTACAACTCCCTTGATATTCAGGAGGGAACGGTACAGTTCAGCGACATATTCACCTGGCTTAATTTTGAAGTCGAACAAACTTCACTTAATCCATTGATTCCGCCGGATATCCGTCTCGTCAACAACGGCGCCATCCATGTCGGCAAAAACGGCATCTTCAAACCAAGCGTCTCCGCGAGCAGCAATTCCCTGTTTCTTCTCGACACCTTCACCTCCGACAAAGGTTCGCGGCTTGAAGTGGGGGGCATTTCCGCCCTCTCCACTCCCCCGATGCGGCAATACGCAATCGGTTCCGTCGCCAATCGCGCCGGCACCACCGTCGCCAGCACCCTGAGCGTCAACAACAACCTCATGGAAGCGTTCCTCTACCTCGCCGACGACGACAGTCTGGCGCTGCGCATCCTGCGCGTCGAAAACCTGAGCTCCCTCCCCGGCGTCGGCAGCTACGCCGACACCTACCGCCGCATGACCACCCTCAGCGAAGCCGAACGCGATATGTTGGACGCCATCTACAACAGCGGCGGCACCGGAGACAGCCTCGGCTTCCTCCAGACCGTCGGCGGCCAAATCGTGCAAAACTCCCTCCTCGCCCTCCGCCACAACCAGGCCAACCTCTTGTCCAAAATCAACGCCCGCCTCACCAAATACCAGAAGGAAGAACTCGAAGCCGCGCCGGAAATCACCGGCTCCGACTTCCTCCACTACTCCGACGAAGATCCCGTCGTCCGCTACGGCGAACTCTGGGCCGCCATCGACCAGACCTGGATGGATCAGAAAGACAGCGACGACATCGCCGGCCACCGCTACAACGCCGCCACCCTCTCCATCGGCTACGACCGCCATTGGGACAACATCATCGCCGGCGGCGTCCTGAACTACGCCTCCGGCACCATGAAGCTCCGCTCCCGCGACGCCACCAGAACCGAACTCTCCAGCCTCATCGCCGCCGCCTACGCCTCCTGGGCCTGGGACGGCTGGTACGTCTCCGGCACCGTCTTCGCCGCCCGCGGCTGGAACGAAACGGAAAGCGCCTTCAACCTCCCCGGCCTCGCCGCCGCCGTCGCCAACACCGGGACCTACGCCACCAGTTCCTACGGCGCCAACGCCGAATTCGGCTACATGATGGAGACGCATCTCGCAGGCATCCCCCTGCGCGTGACCCCCTACGGCGGCCTGACCTACGCCCGGATGCACCGCGACGCCGTCCGCGAAAGCGGCGCGGCAAACCTCGACCGCCAGTTCCGCGCCGCCGTCTGGAGCGACTGGGACATGGCGCTGGGCTTCCGCGTGGCGGTGCCGATGGAGGGCGACGGCTACACCCTCGTCCCGTCCCTCGACGCCGCCTGGACCCGGATCATGGGCGATCCCCAGGCGACGGGCCACGACGCCTACTTCATCGCCGATCCGTCGACGGCGTGGAGCATTCCGCTCATGAGCGATTCCCGGAACGCGCTCCGCCTCGCCGCCGGCCTCGACGCCAGATTCGGCAACAACATCACCGTCGGCGCCAGCTACGAACTGGAATGGCGCCCCCAGTTCTGGAAAAACCAGCTCAACCTCGCCGCGTCGGTGGATTTCTGAACCGTTCCGGCCCGCATGTGATCATGGGTTGCGTTCACGAAAGCGGCTCTGTATACTGCGGGCAGGAGGCATGGACATGACAACCGCGACAACACTCAATAAGTAGTCAAAGCGCCCTAGAATCCGGCGCGAGCGGTATTTCGGGAAATGAAGGCGCGTGAACAGGGATATTGTTCTTATGGAATGGGGCAGGCCAGCCGATAATACGTAGAGCGTTTTCTTCTTGACCCTCCGCAAAAAGCAAGGTATACAAAGATTTTCCGCACATCAACGTATCCTTCGCTCGTAACGACATTCCAGAGAAAGGATTAGCTATGGCTTCCGGGACAAGTCTCTTCAACATCAAGATCAAGATGCCGCGAAGGAGACGACTCAAAGGGTTGAAGTTCAATTACGAAGCAGAGCATCCGGTATTTTCGCACACAGGGAACATCTATACGTGCACGCCTTACGAGGAAGTTGAGCAAAACATGAAAGAGCTCCGGAAATCCGCGAAAAAGCCGTCGCGGAAAAAGGCGGCTCGCTGAAACGTTTCTCATTGATTTCCATATACAACCTGTAACCTGGCCTTCGCACAGGCCGGTTTTTTTTTGAGGGGCGGGGTGAGTATGCAGCAGATTGCCTATCTCAATATTGCGCGGTATTTTGTGCTTGTCGAGTGTTTTGAGTGCCGTCTTGCTCTTCTGACGGGAGAAAAGGCGCTGGGCAATTTTTACGATTCGGTTTTTGAATATGTGCTGCAGACGCTTGCAGGCCGGACGCCCGGCGAAAAAGCGGAATCGGCGATGTGGTCATACGGCTTCGAATATCAGAGAAGGTTTTACAAAGCGTTTTTCACGCGCTTTCCCAATCCGGCGGCGGTCAAAAGAATGGAAAAGACCGAGCGGTTCTGCATAGATCGACTCGGCCCGGACAGCCTGAAAAGCATACAAAATATGTATCGGGATCTGGTCGGCCTGGGAATAGCCGAATGCGCATTGGGTCGATACATTGAAAATAAAACCGGCAGGGAAGCAAATATCCCCGGTCCCATACTCCTGCCGGAGATCGAGGATCATCTCACTCTGCTCCTGCCCGAAATTGTGACCGGTATGAACACCTTCATTGAACTTGCGAACATCGCGCAGAAAATCGACAAGCCCGCCGCAAAAAACCGGCCGATCACTTCCCCCACCGCGCCGTCACCAGTCTGGCGATCTTTGCCTCCCATATCGGGAGAACGGTATGCCTCACCTATGGAAACAAACCGGACGAAGCGGCTGAAGAGATGCGAGGAGCAGTCAAGTACCTGAAGCGCTGCGCTATGGACATCAACAAAATCAACATCGACTATATCCGCAGTCATGCCGATATTTTCGAGAAGAAGTTCAACCTGCCGGGCGAATACTGGGAGAGAGCATTACAGGCGCGAATCCTGGAGCACGACAGGGCAACCATCGAAAAGCGTGTCGAAGCATACCAAGAATTGCAACCGTACTATCAAAATCTGATCTCTGAGGCGATTTAGAGCCTGTTTTTAGTTTCGCTTTTGGAACTGAAGTTTTGCAAAACTTCAGTTGGAAACTAAAAACAGGCTCTGGAATTTCCGACAGCCTCGCTGCCTTCAACTATATCCCGTCCGGCCGGCACAGCCGGCACGGCTTCGCTCCGGGCCGCTTTTCCCGCAATGCCGACAGCATGATCCATTTTCCGGCCGCAACCGTGTGCTCGCATCCCTCGCGGTGGTAGACGCCGGTGCCGGTGAGATAGACAAGCCCATCCATGTCGTCGGTTTCTTCCGCCGCCGCGGCCGCTTTCGGGTGGCGGGCGCGGATTTCCCGCTTCTTCTCCCCGTAGGCGGCCAGTTCGCGGCGGCACTTCGCTTCCGCCCGCGCCGCCGCCGCCCCCTCGCCCGCGTGACGCAACGCCTCCGCCTCCAGCCGGTACGACAACGCCCGATCCCGGAGCGGATCCGCTTCGATCGCGAAGGCGATGCGGCGCAGTTCGTCCGGATCGGTGATGGCCGGGGGCGGGGGCGGCTCGGCGCTCCAGCCGTCGGGGAAGGGGCCGAGGGCGGCGATCTCCTCCCGCGCCCCGTCGCGCCAGCCTACCCGGCCCCGGTGGTCCTCCACCAGCGTCCAGCCGTCGCCGGACGCGTTCAAGACCGGCCAGAACCCCTCCCGCTCCGGCGGCGGAATCCGGAGCGCCCGGTCGGGGGGAAGCGTGCCCGGATTGGCGGGCGCGGAAGAAACGTAGATGCCGTTGTCGTCGTAATAATGGTTTTCCATAGTTTCCATGATGGTCATACTCCCAGATAAATGGCCGGCGTCATGCCGATGTTCACAGGACGGTTCTCGGGCGCGACGGGAACGCTGCCGGCGGCGTCGAAATACAGGTCGGCGACGCTGGCCGCGCCGGTGGGCTGGGTGGCGAAGGAATTGATCTTGCTCGGCGCGGGCGAGGTGAAGGCTCCCGACAACGCCCCCCTCCCGAGCGGCGTGTTCGCCCACACCAACCCGATCCTGGAATCGAACGACCAGGTTCCGGTGATGTTGCGGATGCCGTCCGTCTGCTTGTGCCCGGGGACGCGGGTTGCGTTGTCGACCGGGCGGAGGAAGTAGCCGACGCCCACCGGGTCGAACAGCCTGGGGAGGTTGATGCTGCCGCCGGACGCGCCGATGCCCCAATCGGCTTTCAACTGCGCCGGCAGGGAATTCAGGGCGTCGCCCTGGGCGGTGGCGAGGGAATATCTGTCGCCGTTGCAGAAATACCAGCCGGCGGGGAGCGCCGCCGCCCGGAAGGGAAGCAGCCGGATCTCGCCCACGATGGCCCCTCCCCCGCCGCCGCCCCCGCCGCTGCCGCCGCCCGCCGGCGCTTCAATCCAGCCGCCGTCCTGGCGCAGGTGGGGTTTGCCGTTCTTCGGCGCGTCGGCGGCGGCGGCCATCGCGCCCAGCGCGTTCAGGCGGCCGCCGAGCGAGGCGAGGCCGCTTTCGGCGCTGTCGAGGCGGGAGGGCAGGGCGGAGGTGCGGGCGTCAAGCGCGTCCAATCTGCCGTCGTGGCCGAGAAGGCGGGCGTCGAGGGCGGTTTTGCTGACCAGGCTGTCGGCGCTGATCCTGAGAGCGCCGCCGGCGTCCAGTTCCAGACCCATGCCGGAGGCGAGGCGGACGCCGGCCTTTTCCTCCACGCCGGCGATGGCGGCGCGGATGTCGCCGAGATCGCGGCCGAGATGCTGGATGGCCGATTGCGGGTGCTGATCGGCGGCGTCGCGGTTCGCCAACTGCGAATGGTCCAGCGTCCCCGCGCCTTCGCCGCCGCCGTCCCCGGCATCGCCGCCGCCGACGGGCGCGACGTATTCTATCCAGCCGCCGGCGGCGGCGAGGTAGGGCTTGCCGTCCGCCGGCGGGGCGGGCAGGACGCCGAGGTCTTCGGGGCGGAGGGGGTCGTCGCCGCCCGCCGCGTGCGAGGCCGCGTGCGCGGCGGGGACGGCGGGGCCGCTGTCCGGCCGGGGGGCGTCGTCTGCGGGCGGCGCGGCGGCAACGGCGTCCCGGAGGGCCTCGACCTGTGCCGCCAGGGAGGCGAGATCCCCCCGGACGCGGCCGATCCGCCCGGCGCTGTCGGCGATGATCTCCGCCGCCTCCCCGGCCGACACGCCGTCCGGGAGGGCGAGGCAGTTGTCGATGCCGGACTGGAGCTGCTGCGCGATCATGGTCAGCTTGTCCGCCGCCTCCTCCATCGCGCGGGGGGAGTTCGGCCCCTGGTTGTGGAAGAGGATCTCCTGCGTCAGCGGCACCAGGCGGCAGATGGTGAGCACGCTGCCGGGCGGGAGGGGGCGCTCCAGGAGGATGAGCTCCCCGTGGGCGTCGGAGACGCGGTTGACGCTGTAGTCGACGCCGGGAGCGAGGGCGCGTTTCGCGCCGCCGGTGTCGGCGACATGGGCGCGGATATGCGCCGTCTCCAGAAACGGGAAGGGAATGGGGAAGACCGACCGCCCCTCCCCGCCCTGGTAGCTGGTTCTGTTTGCCGTGGTGTCGAGCATTGGTCATTCCTTTTTCTTGGTCAGCGCGTTCATCGCGTGTTTGCCCACGATGTCGGCGGTGGAGGCGGAGGAGGCGCCGCTTTCGGCGACGCCGGCGGCGCGGACGGCCGAGGCTTTCCGGCGGAGCAGGGCGGCGTCGTACTTCAGGCCCCAGCTCTCCATCGCGGCGCCGGCCTCGATGTTCTGGCGCTCATACTCGCTCCACGCCGCGATGTCGGCCGCGACCTCCACCGCGCTCCCCTCGTTCACCTTCACTCCGCCGGCGGCGTAGGCGACTTTTTTTTCCGCGACGGCCTTGCGGCCTTTCCTTGTCTGCTCGGCCTGCTCCAGCAAGCCCAGTTGCCGCGCCTGCGCCGCTTCGATGTCCTTCCGCGCCGCTTCGGCCTCGAAGTTCTCCGCCTGCCTGTACGCGGCGTACAGGCTGGACGAGGATTCGTCCGCATCTCCCAGCGAGCCCAGCAGCGACGATGCCGAGGTGAAGACGGAATTGGTCACGCCCATGATTTCTCCTCTACAAGATGCCAAACCCCTCGTCATGATGCGCCAGCGGCGCGTTTGAAACGCCACGGGCGTTTGCAGGGGCGGAGCAACTATGTTGCCTTTCTTGCAACAACCACCCGCAGCAGCGCGTCGCCGCCGACGGCGGTCATGCCGGTCGGTTCGGGACGGAAGCCGAGGCGGGAGACGAAACGGAGCCCCGTCCCGTACCAGGCGGGGATGTACTGCTCCAGCCGCGCCGCGCCCGTCGCCGCGAACGCCCGCCGCACCCCCCACCGCGCGGCGCGGAGGGTCCGGACGGCATGGCGCCTTATCCCTTCCGTCCCCACCATCCACACCACGGCCGATCCGGTCAACGCGCCCG
>QMCE01001443.1_pt1 | contig 19244 bp, 14 predicted proteins | sample 1821851 | NCBI WGS metagenome assembly QMCE01 (sample SAMN09453174, study PRJNA476694) | Termite gut metagenome, whole genome shotgun sequencing project. | isolation source: worker | host: Odontotermes sp. | place: South Africa:Pretoria | collected 2016-01-28
AGTACATTACCGCGAAAACCGGCGTGGACGTGCGCTTTATCGTCCCGGCGGGCAGCGAAGACGACCGCCTGAACGCGATGATCGCCGGGCAGGTTCTGCCGGACATTATTACTCTTGGCTGGTGGGCCGGGCAGATCCCCATGATGATAGACGCGGGATTGCTTGAACCGCTGAACAAACTGGCGGAAGAATACGACCCCTACTTTTTCAAAGTAGCAAACCCCGACCGCCTTGCGTGGTATACACGGGCGGACGGTAATGTATACGGATATCCGAACGCGTCTTTTACCCCCCGCGATTATGAGCTGTACCCCGGCAAAATGACCGCCAATGAAACTTTTCTGGTGCGCAAAGATATGTACGAAGCCCTCGGCAGTCCTGACATGACCACGCCGGAAGGTTTTCTGGGCGCGTTGCGGGCGGCAAAAGAAAAATTCCCCATGATTAACGGCCAACCGATTATTCCGTTGGTATTTACCGAGTTTACCGAAGCCGGCAATTGGGCTTTGGAGGATTATTTGCAGCATTTCCTGTCAATGCCGCCGGAAACAGCGGACGGCAAGTACGAAAACCCAAAAATGGGACCCAACAACCCCGAATACGAACGCTGGCTGAAATGCTTCCGGCAGGCTGCTTCGGAAGGTCTTATTCCCATGGACGTATTTGTTGACCGCCGTCCCCAGATTGAGGAAAAAGCCGCGCAGGGACGCTATTTTGCGATGATGTACCAAAACTGGGATATGCAGGCGCCCCAAAACGCCCGCTACAATGTTGATCCCAACTCGACGTACATTGCCGTTCAGGGACCGAAAAATACCCGGGGCGACGATCCTATACTTCCCGGCGGCGGTATTTCCGGCTGGACTGTCACTTTGATTTCTAAAAACTGCAAGGACAAGGCGCGCGCCATTCAGTTCCTCAGTTATCTGCTTAGTGAAGAAGGCCAGCTGGCGACATGCTTCGGCGTTCCAGAGGGAAATCCGTTCGGCATAGAGCCGACTTATACGATGGTTGACGGAATCCCTACCCTGCTTCCCGAAATCATGGACATGGACAAAAATGACAAAAACCGTCAGGAAATTGAAATCGGTGTTCAGTATACCTACTGGATGCTCATGGATAACGCCTGGCAGGATCAGTTCGGCAAGGAATACGCCCCTGCACTTGAACAACCGCAGTTGTGGACGCGTCCCTACGTCAGGTCATTCGCGGTATATGATCGCCTTGAACTAGAGCCGGGTAGTGACGAAGCGCTCATTTCGGATACCATAAGCCGCCGCTGGGGACAAGACCTGCCCAAGCTCATTCTAGCAAAAACTGAAAGTGAATTCGACCAAATCTGGGCGGATTTCCAGAAATACAAGAAAGATCAGGGGTACGACAAACTCCAGGCAAAGCAAACTGCGCTGCTCAACGAGAACAAGGTCAAACTGTCAGTCAAATAAAAGCACGTCTGTCCGGTGATTACGCCGGACAGACTTTTTACTTTTTTGGACAAAGAACACAAATAAGCGGAAGGTTGGTGATTGAGAAAGTATGACGGTACGACACAAAAACTAATGGAGCCTGTCAGATTTATAAGTGGAGCTTCCCTCTTTCCCTTCTCCACACCCAATGCTCTCGACAATTTCTGATATAACAATAAAAATACAGCATGCCGACTGTCATCCTCAAAAGAGCGGATGTATGCGGCGTCCGCCGCCATCATCACATTTAGAACGGCGGTTCCCTCAGTGTTTGAGTACGGTTATTCGATCTCGATCATCATAGATGTTATATAAGCAATGATTATCAAATCGTTCCCTCTCAGAACGTTCTCAACATACAATGACGCCATGGCGAAAACTAATAGATACACCCTCACCTCCGCGTGAGAACGGAACTAACGCATTGGTTAGGACAGTCCTAACGTATGCGTTAGGTTTATACTACTATCAAAGGTTTTTTCACGGGTATCATACTTTCTCAATCACCTCCAAGCGGGATAATTTTGATAGATTTCTCAATTCCACATCATAAAGATCATATAAAATAAGAAGGTGTTTGCCAAAGTATGATAAAGATGAATGAGCAAAAAATCCAGATGGCAAACTCATTATGATACATAAAATTGATATATTCCGCTTGATGTTCTTATCTTTTCATCATACTTTTTGAAAGATCATATAAAATAAATCTGCAATAATTCCATTATGCCAGTTCTTGGTTATAAAAAAGCTATAGACGAGATTAATTATTTTCCTGTTTTTTATATTTGGGAAAGCTGGTAAGCTCGTCTTACAGATGATGAGTATATCCTGAAATCCGCTCCTTCAGTTCAGTCAACACCCCATCCAGAATTTCGTTTTCCGCTATCCACAATCCATCGAATTTTAAGTCCGCACAAACTCCTTTTTCCCCTCAAAATTGACTTCAAAAGCCACATAAACGCTTTTTATGCGGCTTTTGAAGTCCCGTTTGCTTTCGTATCGCGTCCATATAGACTATCGCGTAGGATTTTTTCCAATAAGTGTTTTTGCCGCTCATTGGACTTTAGTCCGCGACTTCATCATCCTGCCAGTGCCCCATCTTGCGTATTTTGAGGTTGCGGTAGCGGACGAGTGCCGCTGGATTGCGGGAACAAAGGTCGGCGAGTTCGCGGACGAGGGTTTCTTTGATACGGGCGGCAGTACCGTCCGGGTCGGTGTGCGCGCCACCTTCCGGTTCTTCGATGATGCCGTTGATCACCTTGAAGTCAAGAAGGTCGCGGCTCGTGATCCGCATCATGGCGGCGGCGTCCTTTGCCCGTCCCGCGTCCCTCAGGAGGATAGAGGCGTATCCTTCGGGGCTTATCACCGAATAGATAGCGTTTTCCAACATATAGATTTTGTCGCCTACGCACAGCCCAAGCGCACCGCCTGAACCGCCTTCCCCTATAATGATGCAGATAACCGGCGTTTTAAGCTGGCTGAAGCGTGCCAGGTTCAGAGCTATAGCCTGCCCTATGCCGCGTTCCTCCGCGCCCATGCCCGGATACGCGCCTGCAGTGTCGATAAAAGTGATGATAGGGCGGTTGAATTTTTCCGCCTGTTCCGCAAGGCGCAGGGTTTTGCGGTAGCCTTCCGGGTTCGCCATACCGTGGTTGCGTCGCACATTTTCCTTGAGGCTGCGCCCTTTCTGGTTGGCGATTATAGTAACAGGGCGCCCTTCAAGAAATCCCAGCCCACCCACGATGGCGGCGTCATCCCCAAAAAAACGGTCGCCGTGCAGTTCTATAAAGCCGTCAAATATGCGGCTGATATAGTCGAGCGCGTAGGGACGGTCGGGGTGGCGGGCAAGCTCCACCCGCTTCCATGTTTGCTCGGTCTTGGATTGCAGGGTGATTTTCGTCTCAAGAACGCCGAGCGCGTCGCCCGCTTCTATGCCTGATTCATCCATCAGGCGTTTCAGTTCATCTAGTTTTTCCTCAAGCGCGGTCATTCTTTTCCTCCGGTTGTTGGTGCAGGGAAATCAGCTCGGAAATCACCCTGCGCTGATCCTGCCGTTTCACGATACTGTCCACAAATCCCTTTTCCAGTTGAAATTCAGCGCGCTGGAAACCTTCGGGGAGGCTCTGGCGTATGGTACCTTCAATAACACGGGGACCGGCAAAGCCGATGAGCGCGCCCGGTTCCGCCATTATGACGTCCGCAAGCATAGCGAAGGACGCGGTAACGCCGCCGGTGGTGGGATCGCAGAGCATGATGAAGAAAGGAACGCCCGCCTTGTCCAGTTCGGCGGCGGCGCTTGATGTTTTCGCCATCTGCATAAGCGAGAAAATCCCTTCCTGCATACGCGCCCCGCCAGACGTGGTGTAGATGAGTACGGGCGTCTTTTCCTCTACGCCTTTGAGGAGGGCGCGGCTCACCTTTTCACCTACCACAGATCCCATAGAGCCGCCCATAAACTTGAAGGACATAAGCGCGAGTATCAGCGGCTTGCCTTCAACTGCGCACCTGCCGGTGATAACCGCGTCCTTCATCTGCGCCTTCATTTCGGCTTCAGAGAGTTTTTCCTCGTAACCAGAGAGTTCTATGGGATTGCGGGAACGGAGGTGTTCCGAAAATTCGACAAATGTCCCCTCATCACAGAGGTATTGTAGGCGGGCAGCCGGTTCCATGCGGAAATGCGTCCCGCAGGAGGGGCAGGTTTCGAGCGCGGCGGCTACTTCATCTGGGCTGTGCGCCGCGCCACATACAGGACAGGGCTTTTTATCAAGGCTATCGCTCATTACGCTTCAATCTCCTTTGCTATGCTTTCATAATAGGACGCGCCGAATACACCGGAACGGAAGGTTTTGTCCGCAATGATTCTGCGCTGGCGTATAATGTTTGTTGGCACGCCTTCAATGACAAGCTCGGAGAGAGCGCGCTCCATACGAGAGATCGCCCTCTCGCGAGTCGTATCGTGGACGATGAGCTTGCCGACCATCGAGTCGTAGTAGGGCGGCACGGTACAGCCGCAGGAGAGGAAGGAATCAAAGCGCACGCCCGCGCCGCCCGGTATCTCCAGACGGGTGATTTTCCCGGGGGAAAGCGCGTTGATCCGGCACTCAAGGGCGTGTCCCGAAAGGCGGACATGTACGGGCTGTGTCTCGATTTTTCCGGAAAATGCGGCGTTTATCTGCTCACGTACAATATCAACGCCGCTCACCATCTCGCTCACCGGATGTTCCACCTGAATCCGCGCGTTTACTTCCATAAAGTAAAACTCGCCGTCCTCAAACAGAAACTCGATAGTTCCCGCGCCCCGATAGCCCAGCTCCCGGAAGAGAGATTCTGCGCCGCTCATCATACGGCGGCGCACGTCTTTGTTCACGGCAGGCGACGGGCTTTCCTCGATGAGCTTCTGGTGGTTTTTCTGTACAGTACAATCCCGCTCGCCGAGTATAGCGACAGTGCCTTTGCCGTCCGCGATAAGCTGAAGTTCGACATGGCGCGGATTTTCCAGAAATTTTTCGATGAATACAGTGGAATCGGCAAAGGCGGCTTCGGCTTCGGCGCGGGCTATGGACAGGTTTTCGTCCAAATCCGCACTGTTGCGGACTATACGCATACCCTTGCCGCCGCCTCCTGCCGCTGCCTTGATGATCACAGGGAAGCCGGTCTTTTCGATGGCGGCGCGGGCTTCGGCGTCCGTAGTAACCGCGCCATCGCTGCCGGGTGTAACGGGCAGTCCCCGGTTTTGGGCGGCGGCGCGGGCAGCAACCTTGTCGCCCAAGAGCGCAATGGTTTCAGGGCGCGGTCCTATGAAGATCAGTCCCGCGTCCTCCACGGCGCGGGCGAAAGGCGCGTTTTCCGACAAAAAGCCGACGCCTGGATGCACAGCTTGGCATCCTGCGCCTTTAGCCGCCATAAGCAGGTTGTTGACAGAAAGGTAACTGTGCGCGGAAGGCGGCGGACCTATGCACACGGCGTGGTCAGCGAGACGGACATGCAGGCTGTCCTTGTCCGTGCTTGAATACACGGCGACCGTTTCCAGCCCCATTTCCCGGCATGTCCTGATGATGCGCACAGCGATTTCGCCCCGGTTTGCGATGAGTATGCGGTCAGCCACGTTACAGCCTTCTTACCTCAAACAGAGCCTGCCCAAACTCAACAAGCTCCCCGCTTTTCGGCATAACGCTGATAATTTCGCAGTCAAACTCGGCTTCCAGGCGGTTCATCATCTTCATAGCCTCAAGGATGCACAACGCGTCGCCCATCTTCACGCGATCGCCCGCCTTGACAAAGGGAGGCGCGTCCGGGGCAGGCGCGGCGTAGAAGGTTCCCACTATGGGGCTGGTGATGGTCTCGCAGGACGTATCCGCGCCAGACGCGTGCTTATCTGCTGCTGGTTTCGCATCATCGTGCGTGATCACGCGGCCTGACGGATTGTCGTGCGCGATTCGCTCGTGAGAAGCGCGATCATCATGGGTTTTCGACCCCGCCGCAATGTCCCGGCTCAGGGAAAGCTGGAAGGCGCCGTCCATAATTTCAAGCCCCGCGATTTTTCCTTCCGCAAATTTTTCAATAATCGCAAGTATTGTTTCGTCTTTCATAATTCTCCTTATTTCTTCTTTTTAAAACGTACTTTATTCGCAAGTGAGTTTACTACCCCGCCCCTTTTGGGCGTTCTTAACCAACTATCATAAAAATTACACGGGTATTAAACCCACATAAAATCCATACCTTACAGAACGACGATACCACGCTGCTCCGCGGCGGGGTTCGTCATTAAAAATGGGATTGAAACATACGTTCATTTATAATTACAGCGTCTCTACATCCGCCTCATAGTCCACGCCTTCCACGTCAAAGCCGTTGGCTTCAAGGAAGTCGTGTTTGAAACCAGCGGCGTCTATGGCGGTGAATACGTTTTCTTCGGTTAGTATGCGTCCTTCGGCGTCCACCGGCGTTTTTGCGGGGTCTGAGGCGGCGTCCGCTGTGTAGAGGCGGTCGCGGAAAAGACGCGTTATCTGCTCAATGCAGCCTTCGTGCAAGTCCATGTCTTTCATCACCTTGAAGAGACAGGACACATAAAACGGGATGATGGGGATTACCGCGCTTGACCGCGTTACGAGCGCCTTGTTCACCGAAACCCATGCCCGGCGCCCGGTGTTGGTGAACTTGGTGTTGATCGCCCGCGCCGCCCGCTCAAGGTCTTCCTTCGCCTTTCCTATGGTGCCGTTTTTGTAGATAGCCCAGGAGAGTTCCGGTCCTATGTAGGTGTAGGCGACAGTGCGGGCATTGGGGGACAGGACGCCTTCGGCTTCGAGCGCGTCCATCCACAGCTCCCAGTCTTCGCCGCCCATCACTTTTATCGTGGCGGCGATTTCCTCATCGGTTGCGGGTTCCGCACTGGCGACGCTGATTTTTCCGGTAAAGGGATCAAGCGTCGCGCCGGAATACGCCGCGCCCACGGGCTTGATCACCGAGCGATAGAGAACACCGTCTTTTGGGTCAGTGCGCACTGGTGAGGCGAGCGAATAGATAACGAGGTCAACGACCGGAGGAATGCCAGCTTTGGCAGCGGTTTCGCGGATTGCGGCGGCGGTTTGCTCCTTGAGGGGATCGGAAAAGGCGTCGCCGTTGAGGGTTACGGAAACAAGCCCTGCGGCGGCGGCTTCGCGGTCAAAGGCGCGATTGTTGTACCAGCCGGGCGTACCGGGTTTCGTCTGCGTGGGGGCTTTTTCAAGAGAGACGCCGACAGTCGCTGCGCTATAGCCGAACGCGGCGCTTATTCTGCTGGCAAGCCCATAGCCTGTGGAACAGCCGACGACAAGGACAAGCCGGGGCGCTCCCTGAGCGGCGGACACTTTTTCCGCGTCAAAGGCTTTCTTTACATAGGCGATCTGATTCCGTACAGCGGCGGCACATCCCTCAGGATGGCTGTTGAGACAGATGTTATTCCGCACCATTGGTTTTATTATCATAATTGATTTACTCCTTCTTTTATATTAAGACATATTCACACTGCATAAAAGGCTCTATAATATGAGCGATCCCACTGTAAGCTCTAATTATATGATCCGAATATACGTTAGCCGTCTAAACACGGAGACGCCAAGCATATAAGCGTATCTCATACAAACAAGAAATGCCTCGCTCATTACTGCACCAGCAATACACGTTCAAAAGCGGTATATGCAATATCCTTACCTTGATATGTGTATCATCTGGCGATCCTGTGCTGTATATTGGTTAGTACTAAACGGCATCATTAGCCGATCTTATATTATATCAACACTACTTTGATACTCGTAAACACGATTTTCCTCGTGACACGCGATCTACCGCCACAGACTGAACTTTCACGCCCCAAGCAACCCATATTCCGTTCCGCACGGTCGGACAGCTTCCTGCCGCCCTCCTCAGCAGAACGCCTTACTTTCACCGCAACTGTATCTCTATATAGGGATACATGGACAATACAGTAACTAAAGGGAGCGGGCGAGGCGGAAACCGTAGTAGTCGTACCGAACACCTGGATGATCGTAGCAACGATACGCGGAACGCACGAACTGCCCCATAAAGCTCCAGCTGCCGCTGCGGATCACACGGTACGTCCCAGAAGCGGCTCCCATAGGATCGAGCTGATACACGCTGCTAAAATCTTCAAACCAATCCCAGCACCACTCCAATACATTCCCATGCATGTCATATAAGCCCCATGAGTTTGCCGAAAAACTCCCCACTGCTGTTGTCCACTCCCGATACTCCCCTTCCGCATTCCCGTTATATGGATAGTTTCCGTTATAGTTCGCTTCGTTTGTTGTTATGTTGTCCCCGGTACTAAACGGCGTTGTTGTCCCGGCGCGGCACGCGTACTCCCATTCAGCCTCAGTCGGCAATCGATACCCGTTTGCTTCCCGATCCCATGTTACAAGCCAGCGCAGATCATCATCCTCATTTTCGTTATCAGGATCGCTCCGTCCTTTATCTATCCTATATGCGGGTGTCAGTCCTTCTCTTTCGCTCATTTTGTTGCAATACTCTATCACATCATACCAACTTACGCACTCCACCGGCAGACTGTCCCCTCTGAAATAACTGGGATTTGTCCCCATTACCGCTTCATATTCCGCCTGGGTTACTTCATACTGGCTCATCCAAAAATCTTTGCTTATTGTTACTTCATGCTGGGTTTCATCATTCGACCGCCCGCTTTCATCACGTGGACTCCCCATAAGAAACGTTCCCGCCGGTATCAAGACCATCCCTTTGAGCGCTGTGAAGCTTTCCTTTTTCTGTCCAAATGCCGCCGTTCCAATCAGCGCTAATAAGCCCATCAGTGCCACTATTCGCTTCATTGCTTTCTCCTTTTAGATTAGTTGTATCAGCGCATCGTCGGACGACTGTCAGAATACCCTGTCTCTTTTAGTAAAGTTCTCGCATTTAGGCAGGGTATGTTTCTCACTTTGCAAAAAAGGCGGCGCGCTCTCATTTCCGATATAATATACTCCTCTTTCTGTTGTATTGCAACAAAAAATCCCTGCTATTATTAAGGGAAACACAAGCCAGCACAAAAAGCGAATAGTATTCGTAAACTGAGGTTTATGAAAACGCCTGTATCAGCCTACCAGACACATCCATTCGGCTTCGGCGGCGAGTTCTTCGCCCACCCATGCCTTGCCGGACTGCTTGATCATCTTGGGCGAGACGCGGAGGTTCGTGATTTCCGAGCGTACTTCATCGCCTGGGCGCACCTGCCGCCGGAATTTCACCTTATCCACCGTACCAAGGAAAAATAGTCCGCCGTCAGGGATTTTTCCCATTCGCCGCAAGCCCGCCCCGCCAGACTGCGCCATTGTTTCCACAAGGATCACGCCCGGCACTACTGGATATTCGGGGAAATGCCCTTTGAAGAAGAATTCATCTTTTGAAAAAACATAGCGGCAGACGATTTTCTCGTCATCCGCGCTGACAATTTCATCGACAAACAAAAACGGTTTGCGGTGCGGAAGCAGCGCTTCAATATTCTCTGTATTCGTCAAATTGGGCATAATTGCTTTCTCCTCAAGTAAAAATTATATAACAACTCAGGTACGCGCATATTCTTTAAACACCACAACCCCGTTATGCCCCCCAAATCCGAGCGAACCGGACGCCGCCGCGCGCACCTTTCCATATTGGACAGTATGCGGCACATAGTCAAGGTCACATTCAGGATCGGGATTATCAAGGTTGATGGTTGGAGGGAAGAAGTCTTCGCGGATCGCCAGAATACAAGCGACCGCCTCAATGCCGCCGCCGCCTGCTACGCAGTGTCCGGTCATACTCTTGGTACTGGACACTTTCATCTTAAAGGCATGATCCCCAAACGCGATTTTCAGCATTTTGGTTTCTGTGGGGTCGTTGATTTCCGTTGACGTGCCGTGGGCGTTGTAGTAGTCCACGTCCTGCGGGTGGATACCCGCGTCTGTGAGCGCCGCCTTGACAGCCGCCGCGCCGCTTTCACCGGACGGGTCGGGCGCGGTAATATGATAGGCGTCCGCACTTGCCCCGTAACCCGCGAATTCCGCAAGGATCGCCGCGCCTCGCGCCAAGGCATTCTCCTCGCTCTCAAGCACAAGAATGCCTGCGCCCTCGCCCAGCACAAAACCGTCGCGGTCTTTGTCAAAGGGGCGGCTCGCCTTTTCAGGCTCGTCGTTGCGGGTTGACAGCGCCTTCAGCATCTGGAAGCCGCCTATGCCAAAGGGAACGATGCAGGCTTCGGTACCACCGGCAATCACCACGTCGCAGCGCCCCGATCTGACGAGGTCGAGCGCCTGTCCGAGCGCGTCCGTGCCGGAAGCGCACGCAGTAACCTGGGTAAAAGCGGGTCCCTTTGTCCCAAACAGCATGGAAATGTTTCCTGCCGCTTCGTTGCTTATCATAAGCGGAATTGTAAGCGGGAGCATACGGCGCGGTCCCTGATCGAAAAGTTTGCGGAAGGATTCTGTCACGACTTCAAAGCCACCTATGCCGTTCCCTATCACCACGCCGGTTTTCTCAGCGCTGCCGATGATCCGCTTGGAATCGTCCAGAAGGCCTGCCTGCAAAAGCGCCTCGGTCGCCGCCGCGGCCGCGAACTGGGTAAACCGCGCCATTTTCCGCGCATCCTTCTTGTCCATCCACGCGGACGGGTCAAAATCTTTCACTTCGGCGGCAATACGTACGTCAAAGCCTTCTGTGTCAAACTGGGTAATCTTCCCCACGCCGCTTTTTCCCGTCTTGAGCGCATCAGAAAACGCCTCGACGGAATTCCCAATGGGTGAAATCACCCCCATACCAGTAACTACTACTTTCTTCTGCATTTGTATCCTCTCACGTTACGCGAAGGCGGTGGTAGATAGCCTATAGAGCTGGGGTTCACCCGCCTTCTTGCTTTTTGGATTTTCTCCCCTATAAGCTTGTGCGCCATCCCGCGGGGCAATCTATCCACCACCGCAGCATGGGCAGCTTCCTTAAATTACATAAACATCCCGCCGTCCACGGCGAGTACCTGCCCGGTAATATATGAAGAAACGTCGGACGCCAGAAAAAGGACGGCTTCCGCGATATCTTCCGGTTTGCCGGTGCGTTTGAGCGGGATATGGGAAAGCATGGCTTCCTTTGCCGCGTCAGGCATGGCGTTTGTCATGTCAGACTCGATGAAACCCGGCGCGACCGCGTTCACCCGTACCCCGCGCGAGGCGGTTTCCTGGGCGAGGCTTTTCGTCAGCCCGATAAGTCCTGCCTTGCTCGCTGCGTAATTCGTCTGCCCGCCGTTGCCATGAACGCCCACTACGCTGGACATATTGATAATGGTGCCGCTTCGGCGGCGTATCATATCCGCCGCAACAGTGCGGGCTATAAGAAAAGCCGCGGTGAGGTTCACGTCCAGCACTTTCCGAAAATCCGCGAGCTGCATCCTGAATGAAAGCCCATCTTTGGTTATGCCCGCATTGTTCACAAGTATGTCAAAACCGCCGGAATCCGCGAGCGCGTCCTTTACAAGCGCCTCCACTGAGTCGAGATCGCCCAAATCGGCGCATATCCACCGAAGACTGCCGCCGCTTTGAGACTCCCATTCCTCCAGATCAGACGGAAATGAAGTGCTGACACCCCACACATGTGCGCCTTCCGCAAGGAATTTCTCCGCTATAGCTCTGCCTATACCCCGAGAAGCGCCGGTTACCAGCGCTTTTTTCCCTTCAAGTATCATGTTCTCTCCTTTACCACGCGATTAAGCTTCCGCCGTAGGACAGACCGGCTCCAAAACCCACAGTCATAATAAGGTCGCCACGCTTCAACGCGCCGCTTCGGTTGAGATCATCAAGGGCGATGGGAATGGACGCCGACGAGGTGTTGGCGGTTTCTTCTATATTAAGGAAGAATTTTTCTATAGGGATACCGAGTCGTTTTCCGGCAGCCTGTACAATGCGCGCGTTAGCTTGATGGGGAACAATGCGGGTGAGATCGTCTGCGCTCAAACGCTCCTCTTCAAGCAGGCGCACTATGGTGTCCGTGATCGCCTTTACCGCAAAATTGTACACTGCGTGTCCATCCATCTCGATATGGGGTGGAACGTCCACGATTTCTCCGGCTTTGTAGGGCGCTCGCGTGCCGCCCCGCCGTACTATAAGCGCATTTGCTCCGCTGCCGTCCGCGCCTAAAATCGACCGCAGCAGTCCGCGCCGCTCTACGCCGCACGAAGGCAGATCCGTTTTTTCAAGCAGTACCGCGCCCGCGCCGTCCCCAAAGAGGACGCAGGTGCTGCGGTCGTTCCAATTAGTGACGCGCGACAGAGTATCTGCGCCTATGACAAGCGCCCGTTTGCGGTCAGGATTGAAGGTCAACATTCCGGCAGCTGCCTCAAGCGCATAAATGAAGCTGCTGCATGCGACGTTAATATCCATGGCGGCGGCTTTCTTCGCGCCCAAGCCGTACTGTACGATACAAGCGGTCGATGGGCAGTTGTTATAATCTGGCGTATTCGATGCCAGTATTATAAGATCGATGGTTTTGGCGAGTTCCTCAACGGTCTTTTCCGCGACTAGGCTCTGTTCCGTTGCCTGCGTAAGCGCCGCATTCGCCGCAAAAAGCGCGAGGTCGCTGGTCGCCATGTTTTCATCGGCAAAATGCCGCGCCCCTATACCGGTATGGGTTCTGATCCATTCGTCGTTTGTATCTATGATTTTTGAGAGGTCTTCGTTTGTAACACGCCGGGGGGGAAGAAAACTTCCGGTTGCGATGATTTCTATTGCCATGGGCATCCTTTTCATCAAAAAATGGGGATCGAAACCCACGCCAAAATACATGCCTTTTGGCGGTATATGTTATATTTCGCATGCGATATATCGCTGCGATCTGTTGCACGGCGTACCATGCGTCGATTAAAACACCAGCATCCTTAATAAGATCATGTTATTATGACAAAATATTAAATTCTGTCATACTTATAATATGCCTAATAATATGACTAAAACACGCCGGTTTGTCAAGTCCATCCCGCGCCACTCTGTGTTTTCTTCTGAAATTTCTTCGCTTTTTAAGTAATTTGCTTGAAAAAGGAAGGTTCGGAAGTCTCAGTGCAGCGGATGCAGAATGTCGGCAATAGCGACAACAGCGTCGGCGAGGCGCGGTCCATAGCGATAGACCGTTCCCGCATTGACGACAGACGCCACGCGCCCGTTACGTACTGCATTAAGGGATCGCCAGAGGGGACGCTTTTGTAAGTTTTCGGCGCTCAAGGGATGGTCGCTTCCGCTTAAAATCCAGTCGGGATTCCGCACCAGCACCTGCTCGGCGTTCGTCTGAAACCATTGGTTTTTTTCGTTCTCAAACATATTCCTGCCCCCGGCTTTCCGCACCGCCTCGCTCACAAAAGTCGCGCCGCCCGATGTCATAAGCGGGTCCCCGAAAAGTTCCCAGAACACGGATGGTCTCGGTTTCCCCTGGACGCGCCGTTCAACGCGGGCTATTTTTTCCCTCATATCCCACACCACCGTGTCCGCGCCCCGTTCGCAGCCAGAAAGCCGTCCCAGCGTCTTTATAAGCGCGTACACCCCGTCAAAATCGCGCGGCTCCGCGGCAAAAACCGCCGCGCCCGCCGCCTTGACCAGCGGAATAAGCTTTTGGTGCATATCCGCTGACACGATGACAAGATCGCTTTTAAGGAGCGCGATGCGCTCAACACTCACGGTCGCGCCGGAAAAGCCGCCGACGACAGGAACAGCAGCCGCCTGCGCCGGATAATCGCAGAATTCGGTTCTGCCAACGAGCTTATCCCCGGCGCCTATGGCAAAGAGAATCTCAGTAACTGCCGGGGAAAGGCTCACGATACGCCGTGCCGGCTCCAACAAGACGACTGTTCTTCCTAGCGCATCGATCTCCCGTATATCCGCGTACAGAGCTTGCGTCAGCAGAACCATGATGAATATGAACAAGGGAAACTTTATCCGTGATATACCGTGCCGCATCTACACCAGCTTGTATTCTTTCGCCGCGCGGAGAAGCGCGCCATTCCAATAGGGACGATTCAAGAAAGCTTTGCGGGCTTCGGCGTCGTCTATGTTCAGGCTGCGCTTTTGAAGCCGCCTGAACGCCATACCCACAACCGTATTTATGTCAACAATCGGAGCGCCGGTATCGCGCAACACGCAGTAGAGTCCATAAAAATAGAAATAATCGCTTGTATCTGTGCCGGACGGCACTTCGTTGAAGCTAAGCCAGCTCAGCTCTGTCACCGCCCGCTTCTTGTCTTCTTCGCTTTTCGCGCGGGCGCACAGGGACAGGCTTCTGAAGACGGACGCTTTCCTGCCCCAGAATTTCCGCGCTTTTATGGTGAGCAGTTCACATTGGGCGAAACCGCTGCTCCAGTCAGGACGCTCGGTGTAGAGGAAGCTTTCTTCGCGTACGTTTTCTTCAATGAGATCGCAGAGCGAGAGCGCGGTCTTGTAATCGCCGCCCAAGTACGCCGACTCCGCGTGGAACAAAAGCGCGTCAAGGTTCGCGCCGTCCGCCGCGCCGCTGATCTCCACGCCCCGATAGGGAAGAGGATATGAGCCGGATGCGGGCATAAAGGCGCGGGCGCGGAATATCCACACACGTAAGGTTTCCCGCATAACGGCGTTTCTTGCCGTGCCGACGCCTGCTGTTTCCGACAAATTTTCAAGCGTTTTCTCAAACAGATTCACGGCGTCTTGATAAAACCCAAACTCAAAGCGCAGTTTGCCGCGCAAAAAGCGGGCGCGGTCAGCCCAGTCGTAACAACCGGCAATCGAGGCGCTGCGTTCCGCCTCCAGCGCGAGCCGCTCGGCCTTGGACAGATTACCCTGCAGGTACTGTATGGTCGCTGCGTAATAGGCGCACACGCCACGCTCATCCGCTGTCCCGTGCTTTTCCGCATGTTCAAGCGCGATGGAGATATACTCCACTGCCTCGTCAAGCTTTCCGCTCGTCAGCTTCACGAGCGCCAGTAGTCTAAAAATGTTCGCTGGGCAGAAATTCTGCGCGTCATTGTATATCCGTAGAGCTTGTTTGAGTGTATCTAAGGCCTCTTTTACACGGGCGCAACCTACATAGTAGCATGCGCAGTTGATAAACGACTGTATCTCGTAAAGCGGGGACGCCGCGGACGGCGGTTTTTGGGCAAACGCCGCGTGTATAGAAGATTCGTCTCCATGGACAAGCGCATTAAAGGTTTGGAACAAGTAGCGCGCCGTGTCCGCCCGTTCTGCGCCCACAATTCCGTTAAAGCGTCCGCTTGCTATGGCGCGGTCTATCCGCTCGGTTGTGCCATTCAGAACATCGGATCGCAGCGCGTTCCAGAGCAGCGCGTCCGATACCTCTGCACCCAAGCCGGAAAGCGTTTCTATAAGGTTGAAGCAGGCAGAAAGTTTTCCCTGTTCCACGGCGTCAAGCAAGCAGGTTATGACAAAATCCGAGACAAGCTTCTTTCTTTCGCCCAGAAAGCGCTCCGCCGCAACAGTAAAATTGGGAATGCGCGGCACAGGATCATCAAAAAAATCTAGAACACCGGCGCGCATGAGCAAAGTAAATACACGGAAAAGCATGGAGGGATTCTTGCCTGTCTCTTTAAAGAGGCGGGGAATTTGGCAGCCCGGAAAAAAAGCGAGGAGTTGATTAAAAGCGTAGGAAAGTTCCCATAAATCGCCGGACATTTCCTGTACATTCACGGAAATCGTGTCGGACGGCAGCGAAACCTTTTTCGAGAACACCTCTTTCCAGCTGTTCGCTTCATCTGCGCCGCCAGTAACAGCGCTGTCTAGACATGTCCCGTACACCATAAGCGGCTGCTTCAGTCCTTTGTACACCTCAAGAAAAATCCCCAGACCAAAGGGATCGGCGTTATGCGTATTCTCCGCGACCAGTACAGGCCGAGCGTTCTTCGCGCGCGCCGCCTCCGTGTATGCGTCAAGCAAGGTTTTGAAAAACCGCGCGACAGCAGTGGACAAAGCGGGCGAATACTCGCTCCGCAGGCGTTCCCGAAAGATCATCTTTTTCATCGCGTCAAGGAGTTCAAGGCGTTTTCGAGCCGCTTCATACCGCGGCTCTTGACGCGGCTCACCGCCGGGCGCGGCGTAGGCGGTGAGCAGGGCGTGAATTTTTGGGTTTAACATATCGGCAAACGCGCCTATGTTCGCATCCCGACGGAACCGGATTATGAGCGGCGGCACCGGGCTTTGCATGGCGAGGTAGCGGTACACGCCTTCGCGCTTCCCGATGAAATTCGGTCCTGTGAACAGTATATTTACACGCGGCTCCTGTTTGAGCATCTGGACTATGCGGTTGCTCAAGGGGAAGGCGCTCGCCGCCCGCCGTACGTTTCTGGCTATGGCTTCTATGCTCTTGATCTGGACGTAACTGCCTGTCGAACCAGCTCTCACAGCGAAGTCGTTTCCTTCAAACGAACAGTACAGAGACAGCGCCTTCCGGTACCGCTGGTCGCACCAGACACCGCTTTCTCCGTGAAGCGAGGCGAGCGTCCTGCTTACGCGCTCGGTTTCGGCGGAAATATCCTTTCCTACCACAAACGAATAGGTGCCTGACGGCAAGGCGCAGTGTTTTTTGAGAAAATTATACCCTGTTTCCAGAGCGATAATGATGTTGAGCCATACGCCCAAACTTTTTTCGTCAAAAGACGCGGCTATGCAGTGATCCGTGAGAAGAATATCGGCGTTTGCCGCCTTGAACGCCGTGATAAGAGGGTTTTTAACGGCGACAAGGTCTGCTTCCCGCGCCCGCTCAAGCTGCGAACTGAATCGTAAAAAGAATACTATTTGGATCACTCTAACCTTCCTCTGCAAAAAGAGTAGATCATTTCAACCAGTACGTCAAGCCATAACAGCACCAAAGTAGAGAATAGTATTTAGATCGAACAATACTGCCGCATAGTCAGGTAAACAAAAGCAGCTATACGATTTTTACATATCATAAACACGAAGTTCGCCGGAAATAAAAGCTTCCTCGCGCCCGTCAGGAAGCCGTATAAGCAGCGCGCCGTCATCGTCCACGCCCATGATCACGCCTTCAATGAGATTATCCGCGCCCTTTGGTTCACCGGACAGCGCGGCGCCCGGTATGAAACACACGCGCTCTCCCCGCCGGTATAGATTTTCGACAAGCCGCTCTCGCCACGAATCATCGGAACGTTCCAGTTCCTCTTTAAGAAAAGAAAGGATTTTTTCGAGCAAGACCCAGCGATCATCCGCTGTTAAGGGCAAACCTGACGCGGACGCGAGGCTCGCCGCCTTACGCGACAGCTCCTGCGGAAAATCCCGTTGCGCCACGTTCACTCCTATGCCGATAAACACTGTATTACCGTCGCTTTCGCACGCAATACCAGTGGTCTTTTTCCATATTCCGCTGTCCTTCTCTGCTGTCATAAGATCGTTAGGCCACTTAATGCGCGTGGAAAGCCGCCCGCCGCGCGATGCGATGAAATCACAGGCGGCGTTGATCACGGCAAGCCCTGTTTTAAGCGTAAGCGCCTTGGGAATTTCGGCGAAGCCGCCATAGCGGAGCAAAATAGTACAGTAAAGATTGCCTGCCGCCGAAACCCATTGCCGCTCGCGGATACGCCCCCTGCCAGCTGTCTGCTCGTCAGCCACAACAACCGTCCCGTGCGGCGCAACTTCCTGCGCCGCGATCTCACGCGCCGCGTCCATTGTGCTGGAGACAGTCGCCGCGTGATATACCGGGGCGCTGAAGGCGTTAGACAGGGATAGCGTGTCCATAGAATACCTAGAGGGAACGGACGACGCGGAAACCAAAAATGCCATGCCGACTGATTGGGGTATAGTAATCCCGATACGCGGAACGCGTGTATACCGTGAGACTCTCCGCACCGCCGCCGCGCAGTAGGCGGGATGTCCCGGAAACGGACCCCGCAGGATCGGTCTGACTGGCGCTGCTATAGCTCTCATACCAGTCCCAGCACCACTCCCACACGTTACCGCTCATGTCATAGAGTCCCAGTTTGTTCGGCAACTTTGTCCCTACAGGATGCGTCATTCCTCCGCTGTTGCCAGAATTCCATCCCACATCATCCGCATTGTTGCTCCCACTGAACTCATAATCCAGCGAGCCGTTCCCAGCGCCGCGAGCCGCCCATTCCCACTCCGCTTCTGTTGGCAGCCTATACCCATTCGCGCTGAAGTCGCACAATATCGAACTACCCTCGCCGCTGTAGCACGGCGTCAGTCTTTCGGCCAGACTCAGTTTGTTGCAGTACTGTATCACATCCTCCCAGCTAACCGTCTCCACAGGCAGGTTTTCATCCCCATTGTAATGACTGGGATTACTCCCCATCACCTTCTCCCATTCCGTCTGCGTTACTTCGTACTTTCCCATATAAAACGGCTTGCTTATCGTTACTTGGTGTATTGGCTGTTCTCTATCATACATCGTACCCCCCATCATAAAGGTCCCGGCTGGTACCAAGACCATCCCTTTGGGTACCGATCCCCTTCCGCATCCTTGCATTGTTATTGCCACCCCGATCAACGCTATCAGTGCAATACTACTCACTGACTTTCTCATTTGTTCTCCTTGCATACTTAAAAAAATTATGGTTTTACTATACTTGTATCCTGCATACATACACCGCACCTAACGATACAGTTTCTTTTAAATAGTACCCCCTGTTTGTACTACAAATAATACCAGTTTATTGTATGTTTTACTGTTTCAAAATTGCTTTTTCTAAGTTATTTTTTATAATAAGCTTCCTGCATAACTAACACCAGAGACCGAAATTACACATATCCGCAATGAGTGAGATTCCCCGCCGCAAGCGCTCTCAACTTGACCCATAAAAATACAGAGAGCTTCTAAAGGGCGTAAAATGGCAAAATATACCATAGATATATAGTTGGAGATGTTTGAGAATATATATAAAGATGAGACATCAAGCGGAACTTTCTGCTTGCGTTACAATACGAGACGGCGTTTGGGGAGCTTATCATACTTTGTCGTACGCCTTCGTCGTTTATGTGCCCTTACCGAGCCGCGCTTGAAGTTCCGCGATCAGCGCGGCTTGCTCTGCGAGCGTCGCATCTTTATTCGCCAGTACCGCGTCCTTATTCGCAAGAACGCGCTGCCATTTTTTGTCTGCGCGTTTCTCGCCGATTTGTTCGCCTTCGCGGCGAGCGTTACCAATCGCGGACGCCTCGTTGTGCAGCGCTCGTGACCGCAGTCGCTCGATCTCTTTGAACTCATCTGTCGCTGTTACATGGCGATACGCCTTGATTGCCTCTT
>QMCE01000550.1_pt1 | contig 19209 bp, 12 predicted proteins | sample 1821851 | NCBI WGS metagenome assembly QMCE01 (sample SAMN09453174, study PRJNA476694) | Termite gut metagenome, whole genome shotgun sequencing project. | isolation source: worker | host: Odontotermes sp. | place: South Africa:Pretoria | collected 2016-01-28
GATTTTTCAAGTCTGCGGTGATACCTATTACCACACCAGTTAAATTCGGTCGGGTATGTAAGACTTTCTTTATCTGTGGTGATACCTATTGCGCATCATTTTAGTCCGATCAGGCATGTAAGACTTTCTCAGTGTGCGCCGCCACTTGATCTCGGGTCATTATACCGAAACTGAATCCCCGATCGGAGTCGGGGACAGGCTCGTTGATGCGAAGAAGAGCGAGGCGGAAGACTTCCGTAAGGAAGCCTCCCCGTTTTCACGGGGACTGGCTCCGGGGACTAGGTAGCGGCACAGACAAAGAAAATCTTACATGCCAAACCAAACTGTATAAATGTGCAAAAAGCGAACAAAGTGAAACTTTCATCAACCCCGAGATGACATTCCTTCGTCACCCCGCACGAGTCTGTCCTCGCGATTATCCTGACCGCGTAAAAACGCGAGGAATACGGGGTCCAAGCCCGTTGTTCTTCTTTGGTTTCTCCAAGACAAAGAAGCCTTTCCGATTTTTCATACAAGAAAAACTCGGGTGGGCGCTTACAACAACCTCACAATTTCCTCTTCGGAGAGACCAGAGTTTTTAGAAATCACAGCAATCGGAATGCCATCGACAAGTAAGCCTTTCGCCATTTCACGCTTTCCTTTGAGTTCGCCTTGAGAGAAGCCTTCCTCTTTGGCAACCTCAATCGCTTCTTCTGTGTTCCACTCTGTAAGAATCATGTTACCACACCAGTTGAGTCCGAACGGGCATGTAAGATGTTTTAAATGTGCGGTGATACATTCTCTACCTCCGAAGAGCTACTCTCTAGAAAATTTACCAAAATATTGCAGTTAATGAAACCCATGCGAGGACACCGAGATTCGTTTGGATCCTGAACCAAGTTCAGGATGACGTGGGAATGTAATCCCGGCTCTGGCAACAATGTTGCGGCGCAGATTATGCCCTTGACTTAGGCCGCCAGCGATTGCGGAAGCGCGGTTCTTCCAAGATTTTAGACCACAGGAACCCTTGATAGAAGCCTTCCCGGTTAAATTGAATGTCGGGTGCGGTAAACCCCCGCTCCGGAGGCGGCGAAATGAGTTTGGAAAATTCTTTTTTGGAGCGCGGTGTTTTCTTCGGCGGTCTCGTTTCCGAAAGACCTTCGCGAATTGTTTCCGTAAAAGCAGGCATGACCGGAGTTTTTTTCACTTCAACGGGTTTGACCGGTTTCGCCGGTTTTACCTGATTGGTTTGGGTTTTTACCTCGGTCCGTAACGTTTTCACTTCCGGCGGTGTTTCTTTTTTAGTCACCGGCGGGGGAACTTTTTCTACCACCGGTGGCTGAATTTCACTCGCTTCCTGTTCCCTTTTCCTTTGGGCTTCTTCAAATTTCCGAAGCAATTCCTCAAGCGGGCTCACCGGGCGTGTCGTATTCTCGGAAATATCGCGCTCCGGATTTTCACGCTCTCCCCGGGCGTGTTTTTTCTTTTGCTTTTGCCAGGCCGCAAAAATATTCACACCCGCAATCAGAGCAAAAACAAGGAACATTTCCATTTATAAACTCCGGAGAGGAAATTCACTTAGCGTGAATGATCCTCTTTATCGGAAGAATCCGACGGGTTTAACAGCGAACGCATTTGCGTATCCGCTTTAATGTTTTGCATGTTGTAATAATCCATCACACCCAGGTTTCCGTTCCGGAGTGCTTCCGCTGTCGCGAGCGGGACCTGTGCGTCTGCTTCCACGAGTTTCGCGCGCATTTCCATCACCTTTACTTTCATTTCCTGTTCGGCGGCAAAAGCCATGGCGCGGCGTTCTTCCGCCTTGGCCTGTGCAATTTTTTTATCCGCTTCCGCGCGGTCGGTTTCAAGAATCGCTCCGATATTTTGCCCAACGTCCACATCGGCGATATCGATGGAAATAATTTCAAATGCGGTACCGGCATCGAGCCCCGAGGCCAGCACTTTTTTGGAAATCATGTTCGGGTTCTCAAGCACATCTTTATGCGAAGCCGCACTGCCGATAGAAGAGACGATCCCTTCGCCCACGCGGGCAAGCACCGTGTCTTCTCCGGCACCGCCCACCAGCTTTTGAATGTTGGCGCGCACCGTCACGCGAGTTAATGCGTGAAGCTGAATCCCATCGAGGGCCACCGCGCTCACTTTCGGCGTTTGAATCACTTTCGGCTGTACCGACATTTGAACCGCCTCCAGCACGTTACGCCCGGCAAGGTCAATGGCTGCCGCTTCTTTAAAGTCGAGTTTAATGTTTGCCTTATTGGCTGCAATCAAAGCCTGTACCACGCGCACCACGTCGCCGCCCGACATGTAATGGGCTTCCAAAAGGTTGGTATCTACCGGCATTCCCGTTTTGCAACTTGAGATGCGCGCATCAATAATGGTGTGCGGCGGAATATTCCGGAGGCGCATTCCGATAATCTGGAACATGCTGACCCCCGCTTGAGAGAAGATCGCGCGCAGCCAAAGTTTGAAAAAATTGGCGATGAACAAAAGCAGCACGAGCACGATGATGGCAAGGACTGCAATTCCGAGAATGATCAGTTTGTTATCCATAATAATTTACAACCGTATTAAGTGTTTAAATGAAAACTAAAAATTTTCCGCACGGGAGGCAATTCGTTGCCGGATAGTTTCAAGCGGATTTTTCGTAGAAAGACATAACGCCGCCGCTTCTTCGGTTTCAAGCCGGATTCCCCCGTTTTTGGCGGTAATAAGAGTCTCTACAAGGAGAAAAACATTTCCGCCCGACATGTAATGCGCTTCCAAAAAATGGGTATCCACCGGTATTTTTGCCCGGCAACTCAGAATCCGGGCATCGAGAATAATATCCGGCGGAATTTTCCGCAAAAGCATTCCGATCATTTGGAACATGCCGACATCAGCTTGAGAAAGGAACCCGCGCAGCCAAAGTTTGAAAAAATTGGCAATGAAAAAAAGCAGCACGAGCGCTATGATGGCAAAGGCTGCAATTCCGAGGATAATTAGTATGGTGCCCATAAAAATTGAAACGCACCGCCTTTTTCCGGAAGCCCCCGGTAACCGCTGCTGCGTTTTGACAATACTTTCGAAAATTCCCTTTTCACGGTTCCGTAACCGGCCGTTCTTTGGTAAGTTCCTTCTGCGGCGAGTTCCACCGCTTTTTCGAGTGCCGCTTCCGGGTCGGAGATTTTAAAATCCGGAACAAACCCGTAACGATGGTAACTTTTTCCGTGTTTGTCAAAAACGGCGATGGAGGTAATTCCGGCAATTCCTTCGGCTTGCGTCTGCAGGTAACTTTGTCCCACCCCTTTTCCGTAACTCAAACCCCCGACAATCGGAGTTTTGAGGTTTTCAACGAGAGCGCTCATCAGAATTTCACTGCAACTTGCCGAACCTTCATCGGCAAGTAAAACATAATAACGGTCGACCCTACTTGAGTTTTGACTTCGATAAACGGTGGTATCCGTGATACGTGCGGTCAGGTTTTTGTTCGGTTCATAAGAAATCAGTTGAATGAGTGTATCTCCGGCGGGTACCAGCGCAGATGCCGTATTGACACATTGGTTGATACTTCCTCCCGGGTTGTCGCGCAAGTCGATGACAATTGAGTTTGCGCCGTTTGTTTTTTTGAGTATTTCCGAAAATTCGCCGGCGGTGCCGCCGGTGTGCGAAGTGCTATCCGTAAATTCCGTAATGCGAATTACGGGAATCGAATCGTCCCAAGTGAGGTAAACGGTGGGCAAATTAAATACCGCCGAAGTGATTTCATAAACTTTGGTTTTACCTTCGCGCATCACTTCAACGGTAAACCGGTTTCCCTTTGTGTTTTCCGAAGATACAGCGGTTTTATAATCCCGATAATCGCGGATCATTGCCCCGTTGATAACAACGATACTGTCGCCTTCACGAATTCCTTTTTGGTAAGCGGGTGCGTTTTCATAAACGAGCGTAACGATGAGAGAAGAATCCACCTGCATTCCGAGAGAGGCTTCTTCCGGAGAATAGAGAAGAATCGATAAAATTTCTTCGGCAAGGGAGGGATCGAAATAATTGGTAAACTCATCGGAAAGCGTGGCGTACATATAATAAACATCGCCGTAAGGATGGTTTGCGTAAGGTCCGCTCACTTGACTTTGTTCGTGATACCAGGTGACATCGGGCCCCAGTTCTTTATCGGCATTCAGGTAAAAATATTTCAGCAAAAGATGGTTATAAACCAGCTCTTTGGAAACATCGCTCCCGGGAATCTTATGATTGGAAGATACCGCTTGCTCGCAGGCATTCAGCAGAAACAAAAAAGCCAGAACTAAAAAGATTCTCATTCGTTTTCTCCTTTTTCCAAAGCACCGTAAAGTGTTCTCCGGAACGGTGTTAAAATGTCTCGCTCAGAAACATATTCTTTTTTCATCAATAAAGCACTACCGGAAACTCCGGCGGCATTCAAAATGCAGTTCAAAGCGGCGTTTTCGCAAAAAATACCGGGTGAAATTCCCTGGTGGTGATAATTTTCCCCGCCCGGAGTCAGGAGTTCCGTGCCGGTAACAATAGCGACCCCTCCCGCAGGTGTATTCCAGAAACTCTGCCCAATCCCTTTTCCGTAAGTGGTTTCCCCCACCAGCGGGATAGAAGTATTTTCCGCAATAGCGGCGGCAAAAATTTCCCCGCAAGAGGCGGTGTAGCGATTGATCGCCAAAACAAAATCGCCGTTTTCTCCGATATCCCCCGGAGAGGCTTTAACGACAGTTTTTTTAATTTGTCTTTCACCGTCCGGAGTCATTTGACTTGCCAGGCGAACAGATAAAACGCCGCGTTCCACCAGTAAATCCGCCGCTCCCACGCACTGGCTGATATGTCCGCCCGGATTATTCCGGATATCGATGACTCTCAATGTATTCGGATCGGTATTTTCCAGAATTTTCTGAAATTCGCCGAGCGTTCCCCTCTCGCGGTCGGAGGTGGTCGGCGTAAACTCGCGGATCGTGATAATCACCGCCTGAGGCAGCGTATCGGCAAAAACGGTGGGAGCGTAAACGGTTTCTTTTACGAGATGAAACGTTTGCATTTCTCCGTTACTTTCAACCGTGAGGGCGATTTCCCGGTTTGTTTCCATCGCTTTCAAGTAAAGAGGGTAGGCATTGTCTCCCGAAAGTTCCGTTCCGTTAATGGAAACGAGCCGCGAATAGCGCGGAACACCGGCACGCCCGGCCGGGGCATCCGGATAAATGCGGTATAAAAAGAGCGGATATTTTACACCCTCATCAAGATAAAGTTCCACTCCGATATCGCCGGGGACAATGCTTGAACTCATACCCGGTCTTTCATCCGGAGCCTTTGCCGGAGGAATGTAACGCGTATAAGGGTCGGAAAGGGCGGCATACAAAGCCGGGACCGAATCGGCAGCAAGAGCAGCCGGAAGTTCTTCGGCATACAGGTAAAGGCGCGATAAAAGCCACCGGTTGTAGTCAAGCTCATTGAGGGCCGGCGTTTCTTTCACCGGGTTTTCCAAAAAACACGCCGAAAGAAACAAGGCTAAAAATGGAAGGCTTTTAAATGTCAATCCGGAGTCCTTTGCGTTTCGGAATGTTTCCGGCAATCGGATTCTCGGCGGCCGAAAATAATTCAAGGCGCGGACAATCCAAAATGAATTCGGGAAATTCATCCAGCTGATTTCCGTCGATCACAAGTTCGCGCAAATGCTGCAACTGCCCGATGGATCCCGGGAGCGCGGTCAAACGGTTTCCGGAAACCATGAAAAAGGATAAAGCCTCCATATCGCCGATGGATTCCGGAAGGGAAGCAAGCCGGTTGTTATCGAGATAAAATTTTTTGAGCGATTTCATTTTTCCGATAGATTTCGGGAGCACGCAAAGCATATTGTCATGCAGGCTGAGTTTTTCAAGAAAGGCCCATTCGCCGATACTTTCGGGGAGCTCCATGAGCTGGTTCCGGGCGATGTTTACGCTTTTCAAATTTTTTAAAAGCCCGATATTTTTCGGAAGTTCGGAGAGTGCGTTATAGCCCAGGTATAATTTTTCAAGCCGGGTGAGTTTCGTGAGGGAATCCGGCAGCACCATCAGATTGTTTTCGCTGATGGAAAGACTTTTCAGATTTTGAAGTTTTTCGATTTCGTCCGGAACTTCAACGAGCAGATTTCCGTCAAGGGAAAGGGTTTCCAAAAAATCAAGTTCAAACAATTCCAAGGGCAGAATACGAAGGCGCGTATCCGAAAGATCCAAAGCGGAGGCGCGCGTCGCTTTAGCCTGTGCAATTTTTTCCAAAATATTCATAAAAACAGCTCCTGTTACTCCCCAAGTTTAGCATTTTTACACGGAAAAACCCGCCGGAAAAGTGGAAAACCAAACTCCAATTTGAAGTGCTTTTTTGTGCAGTCCCTTTATTTTTTTCCGGATAAATAATAAAAATCTGTTTGTATTATCCCTTTTTTTCTCCGATATTTCGCTTTTTACGGTCTTTTTGTTTATATATAGTCCATAATTTTCTAAAATTTATATTTATGTGGTATAAATATTATCGCTCTGAGGAACTATGGAACTGACCAAAGCGCAGGAACGCAGGCTTTCTTTTGTGGCAAGCTTGCTCAGCTTGAACCCCAATGACCCGACCGATCGCGTTAAAGCGTTGAGACATTTAAACTTAGATGAAGACGGTTGCTTTCACGGTTTCCAGTATTCCCAGGGATTTTTAGAATTCTTCATTTTTTTGGATGAATCCACGCCGCTGGAAAAAGTGGTTCGCGGTCTCGCACAGGATCTAAAACGTTTGCAGATTGCGGTGTTCCGCACGAGCGATTCGGACAATCCGTTTTTCATGTCCATCCGCGAAGAAGCCGACCCATGGGCGGTTTTAAGCGAAGAAGGTGCCGAAGAAGAGGAAGACACGCCGGATCACCGTCCTTACATGGAATCCATTGAAATTACCGTTTTGCGCACACGTTCGACCAGCGATATTACCGATTCCGAAATGGAACGCACTCTCAAGGATATGCGCCGGAAATTGAATCTCTGGAAAATAGACGTTCGTGCCAAACTGACCATTGCCGTAGAGCATGACGATCTTACCAAAGATTTGCGCAGTATCGACGATAAACTGGAAATTCTTTTGGATACGCCACCGCTTCACATGACCAGCGAACACGGCGAGCTTTTTGTCGGTTTCTGCCCGATCCGCACCATTTACGATTATCACATGAGTCTCGGAAAGAGCTTGAAAACAAAGCATAATATGGCGATCGTTTCCAGCAATATCCGGACTTACCTCGGGAATCTGACGCACACGAATGCGGCATTGATCGATGCTTTCCAGGAAATGGAAAAGAATAGCGATTCCTCCGATTTTCCGTTCCTGCACAACGGAATGACTCTGACCGGAGACGATTTGAAGTTAAAAGACCGCGAAGGCAAGAAAATACTTTTGATCGAACGGCCGAAAATCATTAACGGTGCACAGAGCCTCTTCACTTACGAGCAGTACGCGAAAAAATCCAAATACCCGATTAACCCTCATGTTCTTTTGAAAGTGGTGGTTCCCTACCCCGAGGCCGATTCTTTCCTGAGACAGGTGACGATGGCCAACAACCGCCAGAATCCGGTATTCAGTTACCACTTGCGCGCCGCAGATGATTTGCAGTTCTTCATTTGGCAACGTTATCAGGAAGAAGGCTTTACTTATGTCTATAAAGACGGCGTGCGTTTAAAAGCGAGAACCCGCAAGCTCGAAGTGCGTATGCGCCCCGAACTCGCAAAAACGCTGTTTATGATGGATGCGAAAATTTCGGAAAGCAAGTCTTCGGATTGCATTTTCGATAAGGAAAGCCTTTATCAGCGTTGTTTCGGCGCGTTCCTCCGGGTTTCGCCCAAAAAAGAACAGGAATTTGTCCGTAAAACCATCGTTTACACAAAGGCATGGCAGCTTCTCACGCGGCTTCCGATCAAAATTCGCAACGTGATTCCGGGAAAAGGCGTTTCCATTGAGGCGAACGAAGAAAACCCGCTCACCAAAATCACATGGAACGGAAAACTCGAAGACAAGTTCGTGTTCCGGAGTGCTGTCCGCGACCTCGCCGTTTCACTGGCACTCCGTCACTGGCTGATTTACGGAGATCCGATTCAGGATTTTGAATATCTCGTGGATAACGAACTGGACTTTAACAACTCGCTCTTGCGTTACACTTCCAAAATTTATTCGGAACACCTGAAAAGTATTCTCGTGAACGAATTTAAAGACGATTCGAAGTATTACGATACCATCACGACCATCGACAAAGATTCCGGCGAATCTGTGGAAAAACGTTTGTGGAAAGGTTTCGGCAATACCCAGACTTACGAGAAAGTGCTTTCGCTCCTCATCAAGAAAGACCCCGCCTGGGCAAAATGCAAAGGCGGTATCGAGGTCTTTATTTAATGTGACTTGAAAAATCCGCCGGCCCTGCCGGCGGATTTGCAATATATCCCTAAACCCTAAAATCAGTAAACTTTATGGAAAACAATACTTTTGCCTCCAGCTTGAACCCTCTCGTTCGTCATTTGAACAAAAATCCGAAAGATTTTACCAAACAGGATATTATCCGTTTTATCCGGGAACAGGAAATCAAAATGCTCAATTTCCGCTATGTGGCGGGCGACGGCCGGTTGAAATCCTTGAATTTTGTAGTGAGTGATATGGATTATCTGGAACAGATCCTTTCTCACGGCGAACGGGTGGACGGTTCGAGTCTGTTTTCCTTTGTGGAAGCGGGTTCGAGCGATTTGTATGTCATTCCGCGTTTCAAAACCGCATTTGTCGATCCGTTTGCCGAACTCCCGACGCTTTGTTTGCTCTGTTCCTATTACACGAAAGACGGGAAACCGCTCGAAATTTCCCCCGAATATATTCTGAAAAAAGCGGCGAAGTCGTTCAGAGACGTAACCGGCATGGAATTTCAGGCCATGGGCGAACTCGAATATTATGTGGTCGGCGAAAAGGAGAATTTGTTCCTCGCCACCGATCAAAAAGGGTATCACGAGTCTTCGCCGTTTGCAAAATTTGAAGAATTCCGCATGGAAGCGATATACCGGATAGCCTGTACCGGCGGCATGGTGAAATACGGGCATTCGGAAGTCGGAAATTTCACGCTGGACGATAAAATTTACGAGCAGAATGAAATTGAATTTTTGGTGACCGATGTGGAGGATGCGGCCAATCAGTTGATTATCGCGAAATGGGTTATCCGCAAACTCGCATACCAATACGGTTTGGATGTCACCTTCGCTCCGAAAATCACCACAGGAAAAGCCGGCAGCGGAATGCACATTCACACCCGCATTGTAAAAGACGGCCTGAACCAGTATGTCACCGACGGAAAATTGAACGATACGGCAAAGAAGGCCATTGCGGGTTACATGCAGTGCGCGCCTTCGCTCACGGCTTTCGGAAACATGAACCCGACTTCTTACCTGCGTTTGGTGCCGCATCAGGAAGCACCGACCACCGTTTGCTGGGGTGACAGAAACCGCTCGGTTCTCGTGCGCGTTCCGCTCGGCTGGACGGCAAAAGAAGATATGGTAGCCAATGAAAACCCGCTTGAAAAGCCCACTCAGATCGATGGTTCCCAAAAGCAGACGGTGGAATTCCGTTGCCCGGACTGCTCGGCGGATGTGTATCTGTTGCTTGCCGGCTTAACGGTGGCGGCGCGGAGCGGTTTTGAAATGCCGGATGCTTTGGATGTCGCTCAAAAGACGTATGTGGATATTAACATTCACAATGCGGAATATAAAGATAAGGTGGCTTCGTTTAAGCTCGCGAGTTTACCGACATCGTGTTTCGATTCCGCCGAAAAGCTGAACGAGCAGCGCGAAGTTTACGAACGTCACGGCGTGTTCCCGCCTCAGATTATCGACGGGGTGATCAAAGACTTGAAAAAGTTTGACGATCAGCATCTCCGCATGGAACTGGCCGGTCATCCCCAAAATATGCTGGACCTCGTAGGGAAGTTTTACTACTGCGGTTAGGCTTTATGCGGGAATCCAAGAAAGTACATCTGGCTTGGATTCTGAACCATCCTGGACTTGTTTCAGGATCAGAATGACACGGGTGTCCGGAATCCGAGTGACGAAGGAATGTAATGCCGTCAATCCCGCACAATCCCTCCCTCGTCATCCCGGCCTCCGAGCCGGGATCCAAAAAGGATCGAACTTAAAATTTATCCGTAAGTTGCATTTGTGATATATATATTCATGAAAACACCCCTGAAGCATGAAAAATCAGGGTTTTTACACAGAAATTATTGAAATTATACAACTCTTCAATTGCTTTTAGATCAGCTATTACTATTTCCGGGCAGGCCTAAGTATTCGGGAGGTGAAACCGGCATTTCATGGCGAATAACCGGATTAAAAACGTAAAAATCGTGGTGGCGAACAGCTGAAAGATCGGGCTTCCGATGCCTGCATACCAAAGGGCGATGTAAACCAGCGCGCCGAGAATGGCAGCGCTCGCGTAAAAATCCTGTTTCAAAATCAGCGGGATTTCCCTCACAATGAGGTCGCGGATCACGCCGCCGCCTACCGCTGTGATGGCGGCGGAGAAAAGAATCACCAAAATATTGAAATCCGCCCCTTCGATAAGACAAGCGCGGCTCGCGCCCGCGGCGGTGAAAAATCCGAGCCCGAGTGCATCGACCACCAGAACATAGTTCCAATGGGCGTGAATTTTATCTTTGGCGATGAGAGTGAAGACGGCACCGCAGAGGCAAACGATCACGTAAACCGGTTTTTGAAACGCGAGCGGCGGTGTCATGCCGAGGAGAACGTCCCTCAAAATACCGCCGCCGGTGCCCGTGACGATCGTAAGAACAAGCAGTCCGAGCCAGTCCAGTTTGTATTGTATGGCCTTTGAAGCGCCGGTGATTGCAAAGGCGAGGGTTCCGAGAATATCTAACGCGATCAGCATAGGTGAAATTTATTACTATTCTCTCCGGAAAATGGTTTTTTTCGTGTAAAATCACTACTTTTTATATCCTGAATGAATCACCGCCGTTTCAATTTTACTGCGCTGTGGAGTGGGCTTTGTCTGCTTTTATTTTCGTGGGCTTTTTCACAGGACTCCGATTCTTCCGCCGTTGAAAATTCCGGCGCGCCGGCGGTCAAATACATTCCCGTTCCATCCAATGTGAAGCCATTGGAAACGTTGCTTCCCTCCGGCGGTATCGGACAGGGAGGAGGGGCGTTGATGCAACCGCCCCGCGGAAAAGTTCACGATCACGATATTGATTTTACGACCCGTGAAATTGCGATTCAGGAACGGTACGTAAATCCGATCAGCCGCGACACCACCGATCTTTCGGCATCGTATTACCCCGAACTGGCCGTTTATGTGATGGATATGTATGACATTGGGCTCAACCGCCTTTGGTTGAACTCGCTGATCGGACAGCGCGGGGAAGGTCACGATACTCCGGATGCCGGCTCTCTGTTTGACATTTCGATTCCCATCAACATGCCGGCATGGATGAAAGATTTCGGGTTTGATAAACCGAAACTTTTATTGCAGGGTTCCATGGATATTCGCCTGAAAGGGTACGGCGAAATCGACAACGCGCCGGGGAGTTATAAAAACAGCTTGTTTCCCTCACCCTCGCTTCATTACGATGCGAGTTTTATGGTGAAAGGGAAAATCGGACCTTACGTGACCGTCGAAGTCACCAACATGGAAAGCGGGTTCGGTGTGAGAAACCAGATCCGCGTAGTTTACGAAGAATCGTTCAAAGACGAATTTGAAGACTATATTCTCCAGCGGGTGGAAGCCGGTAACACTTCACTTGCCCTCACCGGCACCGAACTCACCGGTTACTCGGAAAACCACAAAGGGCTTTTCGGTATTAAAACCGAATGGAAGCTCGGCGACTGGCGTTTAACCGCCATCGCTTCTCAAGACGGCGGCAGTCAGGAATCCTATACTCTGAACGCGAGCGAAAGCACTTCGGAGTTTCAGATTCAGGATAAACAGTTTGTCGCTAACCGTTATTACTTTTTAAATCACGAAGCGCGCTCGAACTATATCGGCACTCAAATTGCCGGACAGACAAATTCTCCCTATTCCGCCGCAAACCTCAAACTTTACCGCCGTTCGATGCTCAATCAAACGAACAACGTGCTGAGAGATATTACGGTTGTCTATAAAACACCCTCCGGCGCGACCATCGAGAAAGTCGTGGACCGCATGGAAGAAGTGCCGCCTAACGAATATTCTTACGACAGCAAAACCGGTATCCTGAAAATTTCGGGCGCCACCTACACTTCGTTGATTGCCGCGAGTTGGAGTAACGACGGCACCGGACGTACGGGAACCACGATCCGGAGCGGTTCGAAGATTGTGTTGATTCAATGGGATTCCAACCTTTCGGAACTGGAAGAGATCGAACGCTTGATGCTTCGCAACGTTTACAATGTAGGAGATGCCGGTGCCAGTAACTTCATTTTGCGCCTGAAAGATAAATCCGGAAATTCCGGCGATTATTTAAAGCGGCTCGGCGTGGTGGATTCGGTCACGGGAACGCCTAAAATCACCGACATGGCCATTTTCAAAAAAGATGCTTCCGGTGCCTACACCGGAGAAATGTGGCTCCCCTGCCTCCCGGTTTCCGCTTACAGCGGTGCAGATGCCGTGCAGAAAGCGCGCCAAAACTGCCTGGAACCGCTCCGGATTATCGACACCACTTCTACACTCGCGCAACTTTATAATCTTCCGGTTTCTACTCTCGGCCGCCGCTACACGAGCCGTTATTATTTTGAATCCGTCGGGAAACGCCGCTCTTCGACGATCAGCGTGCGCGATCAAAATTCGAGCTATTCCGTGAACGCGGGTTCCTGCATGGATATTTCTCCGGGCACGGAAAAGTTGAAAGCGGGTTCTCAGGTGCTCGAACGCGATAGGGATTATTCCGTAAACTACGAACTCGGGCAAATTGAACTTTTGAGCGAACGCGCTCTGGACCCGAATCAGGAAATTGCCGTCACGTTTGAGTGCGAACCTCTTTTTGAAATTGAGAACAAAGTATTGCTTGGGGCGCGCGCCGAACTCCCGCTGGATCTTTACGGATTCGGAAGCGGCTCTGTCTTTGGGCTCACCGCCCTTTACAAAAGTCAATCCATTTCGGCGGAAATGCCGACTCTCGGCAACGAACCGTATTCGAGTTTTCTCTGGGGAATCAACTTGCGTTTGCAAGATAGTGCTTCGTGGATGACAAACCTGATCAATCAAGTGCCGTTCATCGACACAAAGGCGACTTCCGGCTGGCGTTTTGAAACCGAATTTGCGAGCAGTTATCACAACGCGAACACGAGCGACCGGCAAAGTGCGACGATTGAAGATTTTGAAAATACCACAAACGGGCTCCTTTTCCCGATGTCCCGCCTCATGTGGTATCAGGCCTCGCCGCCGGGCGGTACGGATTCCGATTCGAGAACATTTATCGAAAATCAGGATTTCCGGCACAAAGGTGAATTTATTTGGCACAGCAATAACACGGAACTTTACAAGTACATTTATCCGACGGTCGGGAATTCCGATGTGGATAATCAACGATTGCCGATTCTCAAGTTTACGCTGCGCCCCAATGATAATTTGTCCGGAAACAGCTGGGGCGGCATTATGCGTTCCAACAGCGTTTACTATCAGGATTTGAGCGACAAAAAATATATCGAGGTGGTGGCCCGCGGTAATGTGGGGAGCCTTTATCTGGATCTCGGTTTGATCAGCGAAGATTTATCGATCAACGGCTATGCTCCCAATGGCATGTATGATGGTGAAAACAGTCTCGGCACCACCATTATTCTTCACGATAAAGGGTTGGACGGACTTTCGGGAAATGAAGAGACAAGGCTGGAATGGGATTGCCGCATTGCCGGTTGCATTTCGACCCTTTATACTTCCACCAATTCCGATTTGTCCAATACCGATATTGCCCGCGATAATTTTAACGACAATTTGGACGATGACAGCGATCCGCCGGTTTCGATCAACGGCACGGAAAATAATTCGGGGGAACGCACTTACGATACCGAAGATATTAACCGTAACGGTTCTCTCGATACCGATATCAGTTTTGTGCGTTACCGCATTGATTTGAGCAGCGACGACAAAACCGAATATGAGGAACTGAAAAACGGATGGCGCAAGTGGAGAATCCCGCTGGATCAATTTGATACGATCGTTTCTCCGGGCGGTACGCCGCTCACCACCATTCTTTCCGAAGCGCTCTTTTCCCGCTTGTGGTACGGAAGTTTGAACCAGGGCGTTGCGGAAGGAAAAGTACAGATTGCGAGCCTTTCCGTGATGGGGAATGCCTGGGAAGAAAATGCGATATCCTCTCTGTATGCCACGGGTTCCGAAGGAAATACGCAAGTGGTGGATGATGGCGGCGGAGAAACGGAAATTTCCTCTTCGGTTTCGCTGAAAGATTCCGCTTACCTTCAGGTCAGCACCATCGACAACCGTGAAAATGCAGGCTTGTACTTTAAATCGCCGAACACGACTACGGAGCGCGATACCGAAACGAATGCGACCCTGAAAGAAACGGCGCTCGTATTGCATTATAAAGATCTTTCGCCCGGACAAACGGTGGGAGCGACCCGCATTTTTGAAACGGATATTAAAGACCTCACGGCTTACAAAACGATTAAGATGGAAATCCATTACGCGACGGAAGCGGAGCGGGTTCCGGTGCGGTTTGCACTTCAGTTCGGGACTGGTTCGCTGGACGGTTCTTCCGATTATTACGAGTGGAGTTTCCGGCCGGCAAACTATGAGTGTTCTTCTTCTCAGCGCTTGAAGGATTGTCACGAAGAAAACTGGCTTGCCAATGCGTTTTCAAAGAGCCTTTCCGAATTCACGAATATGAAAAGAGGGCGCACGCCGCCGTTCCTGGAGCCCGTGATTGTCGATCTCGGCGGCGAGCGGGAAGAACAGCTGAAACTGGTGGGGAATCCGTCGGCGAGTTCCATTGACTGGATTCGTTTTGTGATTATCGCCGATGACAATGCAACGCCGAATGAGCTCGAAGGCGAGTTTTGGGTGAACGATTTGCGGCTTTCCCAGATGGACAATGCCTGGGGTTACGCGTTCAGAACATCGGCGCAGGCCGACTTTGCCGATGTACTCACCGTTTCCGGTGCGGCGCGCTATCAGGACGGCGATTTTGCCACCCTTTCGGGTACCGGAAACGGTTCTCCGAAACCGAGACTTTCCGATGCGGCGACACAGTTGGACATTGCAGGCGATGCAAGCCTCAATGTGAACAAATTCTTTAAGGACGAATACGGTTTCAGAATGCCGTTTTCCGTCGGTTACAGCAGTGTCACGCAGCGCCCGTATTTGAAACCCACCGATGATCTCGAACTCAGCCATGATCATCTCGGCGATCTCGCGCCGGATTTCTTCAAAAATGATTTGAAAGTTTCATCGGCAAAGGAAGAAGAAAAATTACGGACCGGGCAGGAATCGAAAGGTTATCAGACTTTTTCGCAAAACAGAAACATCAGTTTCAGTTATACGAAAGAATATGTTCATAATGATAATGCCATTCGGGAATATTTAGGGCAATTTCTTTTGGAGCGTCCGGCGTTCAGTTATTCGTATAACGAGAACGAGACGAAGTCCGCCACCAATGCGGATTCCACCTATTCTTACCACACCACCATCGAATATCGTTTGGGTACGTTCAATCGTTTTGACTTCAAACCGTTCCGGTTTTTGGATGGGTTCTCATGGGCAAAGCCGCTTGCCGGCGCGGCATTTGAACCCTGGCCTCAAACATTCGATGTAACGCTTTTCGATTTGACTTACATTCGTTATATCGATCAGGATCGCGATCCGAATTTCACGGAACCTCAAACGGAACGTGTACTTTCTTACACGGTGGATTTGAGCCACCGGTTGAATATGCGCTGGAATATTCTTCCGTTCCTTCATGTTTCCTACAACATGCAAATTGACCGCGATATGTATGGCGGCGGCGATCAGGAAGCCTTCACCAAAGAAAACTTCTTCTCTGCAAAAAACGGAAGCCTCTTTGCCGCCGATGAAATTTTTGATTTCGACCGTACCGACCGCCGGGTCTATATTTCCGTGGACAGTGTTGTCGCGATTCCTTACGATACGATTCCGGCCGTCACATCGAACGGGGATACGCTTGCGATGGATATACGGGATCCGTCCACTTATCAGGTTCTTTACGACAGCACCACATTTTATAAAGTGGATAGTCTCGGAAATAAAGTTTATGGAAGAAATTACGGTATTTTAAAAAACGAACGGGCGCGCAATCAACAGCTCCAAGTGAATTTTACGCCGAACATCATCGTATTTCTGCCCATGAATTTTTCATTCAACTCGTCTTTCAACCAGCAGAAAAGCATTCCGGATAATTTCAATTTTTACGATCAAAGCCAGTTGGAAAAAAACTTCTGGACCATTTCTCAAACAAACCGGTTTGAATTTTCTCCGTCTTTCAAAATGGTGGAATTTTCCAAACTTTTCGGCAATACCAATCCAGTGGCGAGTTTCCTTGAAAAAATACGCTGGCGTGAAATTAAGGCCGTTTGGACAACAAACATCAACACCATCGGCGAAGATTTTACCCTCGCCCAGCTTTATGAAGATCAGGGCGTAACGCCGCTTCAATACTATCTCTACGGGCTCGGTATCGGTAACGGTTATCGCAATCGCGGGCTTTGGAATATTGTTTCCGGAGATATGGGGCTCACTCACCGCGATGATTTCACCGGGTTTGCCGAGTATCGCAATCGAAATGTGGACACCCTGGTTTATCAGCAGAATTTTATGCACAGCGTTTCACGTTCGCTCCAGCTTTCATCCGGATTGACTCTGCCTTTTTGGAGTATCGCCGTTGTAGGGGACATGCAATGGAAACAGGAATTCCAGCAAAGCCGCGAATACCCGATGTATTTGGATTCGGTATTGACCTGGCCCAAATGGGGCGTGGGCATAAATATTCCGAACTTCGCACAGAGAGTCGGGTTCCTCAATTCTTTTAAGAGCGTGAGCAGTACGCACCGCATGGATTATGTCCATGTGAAAACGGTGCGCCCGTTCCAAAGTACGGAAGACTCCTGGCAAACCACCTGGCGCTTTAATCCGCTCATTCGCCTTTCGTTCCTGCTGCAAAATAACATGAGGATCGATAACGGCGTAACGCTTACGCTGGATTTTCAGGACCGCCGCGCCAAAGAGGAAGTCATTTCTCAAACCGATTGGCCTGCCCAAACTTCGAACCCGGCAGATACTTCCAAATATTATCTCTATACTCCCTGGATGCATACTTCGCTTTACCGGGATTTCGGAATCAATGTGGGAGATAACTTAACGATCAGTTACCCCTTAAAAACGAAACGCGGTTTTCAATTCTGGAAATGGTATTTCAAACTGGAAAATGATATCGACTTGCGTTTGACCGCGGGTTATGAATACAGGAAAACCATTCGCGAAGCTTATGAACCCGTTGCGGGCTATGACATGTGGAATAAGGAAAGCGGTACCGATGGTATTTACCGGGAATGGAACATTAACGGTACCCCTTATACCGTTTACAAACCCGAACTTGAAAAAATAGAGAGAACGATTCCCGTGCGGAGTCACGAATGGTTTATCCGCCCGAATGCCGGTTATGAATTTAATAAAATGGCTTCCATGAGTGCGTATATCGAATACCGGCAGATTCACGAAAAACTGGACGATGAAACCTCACACCGCCGGCAGATTCTGACATTTGAAATCGCCCTGCTGCTCCGGTTTAATTGATGGAGAAAGAAACTTTCATGTTCTACAGGAATAAAAATGAACAGACATAAAACAAATTCAATGAAAGAAGCTCTTGAGTTAGCCAGGAAATTTAAGAAAGAAGGAAAATATGATTTATTCAGAGGGCAAGCACGAGATTGGGAAATCGTTTCTTCTCTTTGTCGTATGGATAATAATTCTAAAAAACAACACAAACAAAGAATACTAGACTTTTTTTATTTTTGTAAAAATAATGAGTTGTTAAAGACATATATAAATCCAAACAAATCTAATGAATTTATTGCCATCGCCCAGCATTATAGCAAATACTATAGTGAATACAATAATGAGAAGAATAGCAAATTTTGTGAATTAAATACAAATTTTGTTGATTTTACAAGTTGTCCTGAAATTGCCATGTACTTTGCAACGAATAATAAAGAAAATTGTGAAATCGGAAAAGAATGTGTAATTATCTGTTTAAACAAAAATGAATTTGAAAATGAAGTTAACAATGGATATACTCAATACTTATGTTCAAATCAAAATTTGCCCATTCCTCGTATTATAGAAGTTGATTTAACAAATCTTTGGAGGTTAAAAGCACAAAAAGGTTGTTTTATGGAATTGGCTTTTGTTGACTTTGATAAGATATATGGCTTTGATAAAATCGTTTTTCCATATTCAGAACCATTTGAAGATATCAAAAAAAATGATATTTATCCTGAAAGAGAAAGTCCGTTAGAAATAGAATTGAAGAAATTTTTTATGGATATGCAAATAATTGAAAATACGCTCTTTATTAGGGAGTTAATGGAAAAATACAATGGTATATCAATTAGTATTGATATACCACCTATGAAAAAATATAATGAAATATTTCAAGATTTTTCTGCATTATCACAACATTCTTCTTGGGAAACTATTGACAACAAATGGAATGATGAAAGAAAAATTTCATGGAAATGTGAAAAAGATAGAAATCAAATTCAAGTTGACACTCAAAAACTACTAAATGCAGATTTAATTTATTGCAATCAACTCGCTACGACAATAGCTAAAAATCGAAATATGTTAATCAATATAAAGTTAACAAATACAGAGATTCTTGATTCTGAAATTTCAGAAAAAATAAAAAGAATGTATGATGGAATGAACCCTTGGCCATATACCAATGAACATATCGTTAATGCTATGAAAGAATTATTAAAGATAGAACGATATATTAATAGTATGGTTAATAAAATTCAAATTGAATTCGGTGAAAAAAAAGTGGCAAGGGATATTATACAAGATCCTTTATTTTTGAAGAAGATTATCAATCTTTACTCCGAGAAGATATTTTAGAATATATCAACCCTGAATATCTATCTAAAAATGTAAATTCAGAAGATATTAAAAAATGTATTTCAAAATCAATAATAGATTTGGGTTGTGACA
>QMCE01000551.1_pt1 | contig 19202 bp, 16 predicted proteins | sample 1821851 | NCBI WGS metagenome assembly QMCE01 (sample SAMN09453174, study PRJNA476694) | Termite gut metagenome, whole genome shotgun sequencing project. | isolation source: worker | host: Odontotermes sp. | place: South Africa:Pretoria | collected 2016-01-28
ATGGCCAAACTATGGCTCGTGAACACCGGGACCCGCACGCACGTGCCCGCCACCGCCAGCTCCGGCAGGTGCAGGATCTTGCGCGACTCGTCCCGCAGCTTCTTCTCCTCGCCCGTCTCCCCGAAACCGTCGTCCACCATCGAACCCGCGTACGGGACGCCGTTGAACGCGATCGGCGCCACATAAGGCCCGAGATCCGCGGGGGCGGCGTCATCGGCGAGCGCGAGCCGCGCCGGGTCGGCGACGGCCAGAGTCTGCTCGGCGAGCGCCCGGACGCCCGCCACGCCTGAACCCGACACCGCCTGATAGGTGGAGACGATGAGCCGACGCAAACCCGCTTCGTCATGCAACGGCTTGAGCACGGGCATCGCAGCCATCGTGGTGCAGTTCGGGTTGGCGATGATCCCGAGCGGCGCGTCCGCCACGTCGCCAGGGTTCACCTCGCTCACCACCAGCGGCACTCGTGGATCAGAACGCCAAGCCGACGAGTTGTCGACCACGACCGCCCCGGCCGCCGCCACCTGGGGGGCGTATTCCTTCGACGTGCCCGCGCCCGCGGAAAACAAGGCGACGTCAAGCCCGGCGAAGCTGGCGGTCGCCGTGTCCTCGACGGTGACGACGCCGTCCTTCCACGGGAGTTGCCGTCCCGCTGACCGTGACGTCGCGAAGAACCGAATGTCGTCCACCGGGAACGAGCGTTCATCGAGCAACGTCCGCATGACGCCGCCCACCTGGCCTGTGGCCCCAAATACACCTACACGCATGCCCGTCAGCTTAGTGACGCCCGCTGACAACGAACGCTCGGGCTCATTTCGGGAGCCAGCGCACTTAGTCCCGATCCGCCTGCTTCCGCCGCGAAATGGGACAAACTCGCAGCTCACGGTGTACCCGGACAGCCAGCAGCCCGTTTTTCCCGTTGAGGCGCGAGTTTGTCCCATTTTCCTTTGCCCCACGCCAGACACCGCCCGAGGGGGATCGCTGATGAACCATGGACTACCTCGGCCAACGAACCAGGCGATCGTCGGCCCACGATGTGGTGATGGGCCGCCTGCCTGCCACTGCGGATTCACCAGCAGCCGGGAAACTCACGGCCGTGCGAAGACGCGGCCTAGAGCCAGGAGATGTAGGGGGCGAGCAGGGCGTAGCCGACAAACGAGACGACGTCGAGCAAGGTGTGCGCGATCACCAAGGGCATGACGCGTTTGGTTTTCAGGTAGAACCAGCCGAACGCCAGCCCCATGATGAAATTGCCGAGCAGCCCGCCGAAACCCTGATAGACGTGATAGGTGCCCCGGATGGCCGCGCTCGCCAGCACGATGGCCCAGGGCCGCCAGTTCATCGCCCGCGTCCTGGCGAAGAAGAAACCGATCATCACGACTTCTTCGAGGACACCGTTCATCGCCGCGGAGAGCACGAGGACGAGCACCGTCCACCAAGCGGCCGCGAGGTCGGTCGGCGCGACGGTCAGGTTGAAGCCGAGTAGCCGGGCGGCGAAGTAGAAGGCCAAGCCCGGAATGCCGATGCACGCGGCCACCAGCACGCCCCAGCCGAAGTCACGGGACGGACGGGTGAGATCGAAGCCGATCTGGCGCCGTTCGCCGTGCAGACGCAGCAGGTAGAGCGCGAGCAACGCGGGCACCGCCGGAAACACCACGCCGGCCAACTGATACAGGAAGTCGAGCCACGGACGGTCGGGCGTCACCGATCGGTTGATCGTGGTCGTCTGCTGGTTGAGCGGCACGTTCATGGTCAGGCTGTTGACGATCGACAGGACCGAATACACCGCCGACTGGCCGAGCGACACACCGAGCACGAGGAGGATCTCCCACACCGGCTGAGGATGCCGTAACGCTCGCTTCGTCACGACATCCGTCGCAGGTGAGTCTTGGCGTAGTCCAAAGCCCGCGCGAGTTGTGCCTCACGCTCGTCACGATCGGCAGCCTGCCGCGTGCGCACTTCGACGACGATCTGGCCGTCGAACCCGTTGTTGGCGAGTTCCCGGAGCACCGTCCCCGCCTGTTGGTCGCCCTCTCCCGGCATGAGGTGGTCGTCTGCGGCCGCCCCTCGTCCGTCCGTCAGGTGGACGTGCCGGAGCCTCGTCCCCCACGCGCGCACGAGGTCGAGCGACGACTGCCGGGCGGTCGAGGCGTGGGACAGATCAAGCGTCAAGTGATCGAAGTCGAGGTCGGTCGGATCCCAACTGGGCGCGTAGGCGCGCAGGTCGACACCGCCCGGGCCACGCCAGGGATACATGTTCTCGACCGCAAAGGTGAGCCCGGTCTCGTCGTTGAGCCGACGGATGCCCTTGGTGAAACCGGCGGCATAGCCGAACTGCCAGCGAAACGGCGGATGCACAACGACGGTCGGCGCGTTCCACCGCAACGCCGCGTCGACCGAGGTCCGCAATTTGTCCCATGGGTCCGTGCCCCACACCCGCTTGGTGAGGATGAGGCAAGGCGCGTGCACGGACGTCACCGGCACCTCGTAATAGTCGCTGATGCGAGCGACGGCCTCAATGTCGGCGGACACCCGGTCGGTCCCGACCATGACCTCGACGCCGTCGTAGCCCAGCCTTTTCGCGATTTCGAACGCCACGGCCGTTGATTCTGGATACACCGAAGACGTCGACAGGCCAATCCTTGGCATCACCGAGTCGCTGGGCACCGAAACAGTGTAGTCGTCGCCCCTACGAGCCCAGGGTGTTCGCGATGAGACCCAACCCGATCGATTAGCGTCCGCCCGGCGTTCTCCCCACAATAGAGACATGCATGTCGATCATCTGACGTTCGCTGTCGGGCCGCTAGGACTCAAGGGAGAAGCGGAGCGCTTGGGAGCGCTCTTGGGGGCGAAATTCCGCAAAGGAGGCTCGCACCCGCGTTTCGGCACCCGCAGTCGCATCCTGCCGCTGGCCGATGACCGATACATCGAAATCGCTGAGGTGCTGGAGCATCCGGCCGCCGACAAGGCGCCCTTCGGACAGGCGGTCCGCGCCCGTTCGGCGCTCGGCGGCGGTTGGCTCGGTTGGGTCGTCGCGGTCGACGACCTCACGCCGTTCGAGACGCGCCTTCACCGTGAAGCGGTGCCCGCGTCACGCGTGTTCCCCGACGGGCGCACGCTCGAATGGCACCAGATCGGCGTCAAGGGGCTGATCAGCGACCCGCAACTGCCTTTCTTCGTGAAGTGGGATTCGGACGAAACCCTGTTGCCCAGCGCGTTGAAGGGCACCATCAAGCTCGCGGCTCTAGAGATCGCCGGTTCCCGTGACCGCGTCGAGGATTGGCTTGGGACCAAGGTCGGGGACGTCTTCGACGGCGTCGACATCGCCTTCTCGGCGCCCAACGGACAACCAGGGTTGGCGGCCGCCGTTTTTGAGACGGACAAGGGGTCGGTCCGCATCTGAAACTGGGGCTGTTGGCGCCGCGTCGTTGACTGACCAGCCCGGCACGGTTGGCCACTGGTCGCTCGTCCACCAGACACTCGTCTCGCCCGACGCCAGCCCCTCATGCCGGTGTTGTCTGCGGCCGGAAAACTGTCAGAGGCGACCCGTAGTGTCATCGGCATGTCGAAGAAGCAGACGATGTATCGCTGCAGCGAGTGCGGCTGGACAACCGTGCGCTGGGTCGGCCGGTGCGGCCAGTGCCAGTCCTGGGGCAGCGTCACCGAAACGGCCGTGGCGACCGCTCGTGTCGCCAGCGTGACGCCACTCACGGGCGCGGTGCCCATCACGACGATCGATCCCGACGAGGCGCGGGGGCTGCCGACGGGCATCGGCGAATTCGACCGGGTGCTCGGGGGCGGCCTCGTGCCGGGCGGCGTCGTGCTGCTCGCCGGCGAGCCCGGGGTCGGCAAGTCGACGTTGCTGCTCGACGTCGCGGGCCGCTGGGCCAAAGCGGGCCACACCACCTTGTACGTGACGGCCGAAGAGTCGGCCGCCCAGGTGCGGCGCCGCGCGGAGCGGACGAACGCCATCGCCCCGCAGCTTTACCTGGCGGCCGAAAACGATCTGGCCACCGTGCTCGGACACATCGAAGCGTTGTCACCCGAGCTGCTGGTGCTCGACTCCGTCCAGACGGTCAGCGTGCCAGGCGGCGAAGGCGTCCCCGGCGGTGTGACACAGGTCAAAGAGGTGACGAACGCCCTCGTCCGTGTCGCCAAACAACGCAATCTTCCGACCGTCGTGGTGGGCCACGTCACCAAAGACGGCACGGTCGCCGGGCCGCGCACACTTGAGCACCTGGTGGACGTCGTGCTCACGTTCGAGGGCGACCAGCATTCGGAGCTTCGGACAGTGCGGGCGACGAAGAACCGTTTCGGGCCGTCCGACGAGCTGGGCTGCTTCGAACTGGCCGAAGACGGCATCCGTGAAGTGCCGGATCCATCCGGGCTCTTCGTGTCCACGCATGCTGAGCCGGCGCCAGGGTCCTGCCTGACCGTCAATCTCGAAGGCCGCAGACCGCTCCTCGCCGAGGTCCAAGCGCTGGTCGCCCCAAGCCCCGTGCCAGCGCCCAAGCGGGTCAGCCACGGCTTGGAACAGGGCCGGGTGTCCATGATCCTGGCCGTGTTGGCCCGCCGGGCCGGCGTGCACATCGCGTCCAAGGAGGTGTACGTGTCTACCGTCGGCGGCGCCCGCTGCAGTGACCCGGCGGTTGACCTCGCCATCGCGGTCGCCGTCGCCTCGGCCTCGGCTGACACGGCGTTCAGCCGTCCCGTCATCGCGCTCGGGGAGGTCGGGCTGTCGGGCGAGGTGCGCCGTGTGGCCAGTGTCGAACGTCGTCTCGCCGAAGCTGCCCGGCTGGGCTTCGGACTCGCGCTCGTGCCACCGGGCACGGTCTGCGACAAGCGGGACACGCCCCTGAAGACGATCGAAGTGTCAACCGTGGGCGAGACGCTCGCGCTCCTCGGCATCCGTGCCAAGCGCCGCGGCACGACGACAGACATCGACGCCCATCGGCCGTCGGCGCCTCACGCGAGCGCCTTGCCCGCTGGTTTCCAACGTCCGGCGCTGACGCTCGTCGAACCGGCGTGAGCCGAGGCAGGGGCAGGCAGGCTTGAATCAGACCGTGCGGCCAGCCGGGTCATCCTTGGGTGAGCGTCATCACCTGGCGAGCGAGGGCCGTCGCGTTTCCTTGGACCAACGATGACATCGCCACGTAGGTGCCTGGCTTGAGTGTCGCCTTGGCTGCCCCGCAATTGTCTTTCGACCGCACCAAAGGCCACTCGACCTCGAATGTGTGCTCCTGAGCGGGCGCCAACGTCACATTTTCGTCCGGCACGGTCTTCGCGCATTGCGCGGTCGTCCAAATATGGTCTGTGCCCGACATCACCCAAAGCGAATAGGTCGATGGCGAGATATCCAGCAGGCAGTCGGCCTCGCCGCTGTTGGTGATCGTCACCACGAACGTTTGTCGTGCGGTCGTCTTGAGGTTTCGCTCGCCAGCGACGTCGAGGACGAAAGACGTGCACGCGGCCACAGGCGCAGCCGTGGGCACCGCTGAAGGCCCGCCGCCGGCCGCCGCGCTCACGGGCCCTCCTGGAACAGCGCTGGGTGGCGTCGAGGCGGCGGCGCCACGGATCGCGACCGCCGCCCACCAGACGACCGCGATGACCACCAGCAGGACGACCAGCACAATCACACGTCGCAGCCAATACGCCGCCGCCGGTTTCGACCCGACAGGATGAAAAAATACGCCCACAAAAGAAGGTTAGGAGAGTTTCCCCCTTTTCGCCAAGCCACGCCATCTTCGACGCGTTCTCACTATTCATGTTGTTTTTCCTCGTGCGCGGCAATCAAAACCGACTAACGGCCCCGCCGACGCGACCCGACAAGCCCCTGTCCGTCTGGGACACAACCGGAATCTGGCGGGAGGCGTCCGCCCGAATCGCCGCGCCGCGTTCCGACTCAGCGCGGTCGACGAGCGCCAACCGGCCTCGCGCCGCCGCACCGGTCCGGCGATGGGCGATACTGGACGACGATGTGTTTGACGACCGGCACGGACCCGTGCCACACCGACCGACTGCACCAGGCGGTGCTCGCCTGGTACGCCGACCACGGGCGACGACTGCCCTGGCGCGAGCCCGGATGCTCGGCCTGGGGCGTGCTCGTGAGCGAGGTGATGCTGCAGCAAACGCCCGTCAAACGGGTGCTCGGTCCCTGGCGCGACTGGCTCACCCGCTGGCCGACACCAGCCGACCTCGCCCGCACCATTCCCGCAGACGTGCTGACCGTCTGGGGCCACCTCGGCTATCCCCGCCGGGCGCTCCGGCTGCGGGAAGCGGCCCAGATCATCACGCGCGAGCATGCCGGGGTCGTCCCATCGTCCATCGACGTTCTGCTCACGCTGCCCGGCATCGGCGTCTACACTGCGAACGCGGTGGCGGCCTTCGCCTACCACATCCGCGCGGTCGTGCTCGACACGAACATACGACGAGTGATCACTCGCGCGGTGGGCGGCGAAGCGCTGCCAGCGCCCACCATCACCGCGTCAGAACGTCAACGCGCGGAAGCCGTCCTGCCCGCCGAGCCGGAAACCAGCGTCACCTGGAACATCGCCACGATGGACCTCGGCGCCCTGCTGTGCACCGCCGCCTCACCCGACTGCGAGTCATGCCCTGCCATAGAGCTGTGCGCGTGGCGCGCAAACGGCCGCCCAGCGGACCGCCACGCCACACGCCGGCGCCCGCAGCCGTGGGCTGGCACAGACCGTCAGCTACGCGGACTCATCATGGCAGCCCTGCGCGAAGGCCCAGTCGCCGAGACGGCACTCGCGCCGCACTGGCCGGACGCCGCGCAACGGCGGCGCGCCATCGAATCGCTCATCACCGACGGCCTCGCGGAACGTGACCGATCCGTGATACGGCTGCCCCTCACATGACGACGATGGGGCCACGACGCTTGTCACGTCGTGGCCCCATCGTGTGCTTCGCACGATGATCGCCGCGTCGGCCGATCAGGCGGTCGTGTCTCCCAGCTCGGCCGTGGCCGACTCGGGAACTGTGGCCTTCGGCACACCGGTGAACGTGAACGGCGACTCGCCACCCGGCTCTGCCACGTCCACCAGCACGATCTCCCCGGGGTGCACGTCGGCGAACAGGATCTTCTCCGCGATCACATCCTCGATGTCCCGCTGGATGGCGCGACGCAACGGGCGCGCTCCCAACACCGGATCGAAGCCACGTTTCGCGATCAGCGTCTTCGCCGCCGGCGTCAGCTCGATACCCATGTCTTTGTCCCGCAACCGGGTGTCGATCTCCGCCACCATGAGCTCGACGATACGTTCGATGTCGTCGGTGGTGAGCTGATGGAACACGATGATCTCATCGACCCGGTTCAAGAACTCCGGACGGAAATGCTGTTTGAGCTCGTCGGAAACTTTCGCCTTCATCTTCTCGTAGCTCGACTCCTCGTCGCTGGCCTGGCTGAAGCCGAGGTTGACGGACTTGGAGATATCCCGCGTGCCGAGGTTTGTCGTCATGACGATGACGGTGTTCTTGAAATCGACGACACGCCCCTGCGCATCGGTCAAACGCCCCTCGTCAAGGATCTGCAACAACGAGTTGAAGATGTCCGGGTGCGCTTTTTCGATCTCATCGAACAGCACAACGCTGAACGGCTTGCGGCGCACCTTTTCGGTCAACTGGCCGCCTTCTTCATAGCCCACATAGCCTGGCGGGGAGCCGAAGAGCCGCGACGCCGTGTGCTTCTCGGAATATTCGCTCATGTCCAGCGTGATGAGCGCGTCCTCGTCACCGAACAAAAATTCGGTGAGCGCCTTGGTAAGCTCCGTCTTGCCCACGCCGGACGGCCCGGCGAAAATGAACGAGCCGCTGGGACGCTTCGGGTCTTTCAAGCCGGCACGCGTGCGGCGGATGGACCTCGCCAACGCTTTGACGGCGTCTTTTTGGCCCACGTAGCGTTTGGCGATCTCGTCTTCCATGTTGAGCAGCCGGGACGATTCTTCTTCCGTCAGCTTGAACACGGGGATGCCGGTGGAGCTTGACAGCACCTCGGCGATCGCCTCTTCGTCCACCTCGGCCGGAATGTCTTGGTCGCCGATCTTCCAGGCTTCCTCTTTCTCTTGACGGGCGATCGTCAGTTTGCGCTCATCGTCGCGCAGCTTGGCCGCGACCTCGAAATCTTGCGCGTCGATGGCCGCCTCTTTTTCCAGCCGCACTTTGGCGATGCGCTCGTCGAATTCGCGCAAATCGGGTGGAGCGGTCATTCGCCGGATGCGCAGCCGCGCACCCGCCTCGTCGATCAGGTCGATGGCTTTGTCGGGCAGGAAGCGGTCGGAAATATAACGGTCGGCGAGCTGCGCGGCCGCTGTCAAAGCGCCGTCCGTGATGGTGACGCGGTGGTGCGCCTCATAACGGTCGCGGAGGCCCCGCAGGATATCGATCGTCATGGCAATAGACGGCTCAGCCACCTGGATCGGTTGGAACCGCCGTTCGAGCGCCGCGTCCTTCTCGATATGTTTGCGGTATTCGTCGAGCGTGGTGGCCCCGATGGTCTGCAATTCGCCGCGCGCCAACATCGGCTTGAGAATCGACGCCGCGTCAATCGCTCCCTCAGCGGCGCCCGCCCCCACCAACGTGTGGATCTCGTCGATGAACAAGACGACGTCGCCGCGGGTCTTGATCTCTTTGAGCACCTTTTTGAGGCGCTCCTCGAAATCGCCACGGTAACGAGACCCGGCCACAAGGGCGCCCAGGTCGAGGGTGTAAATCTGTTTGTCGCGCAGTGTTTCAGGAACGTCGCCCCGGACGATGGCCTGCGCCAGCCCCTCGACGACGGCGGTCTTGCCGACGCCAGGCTCGCCGACGAGCACGGGGTTGTTCTTCGTCCGCCGGGACAAGACCGTCATGACGCGTTCAATTTCTTTTTCACGACCGATGACGGGGTCGAGCTTGTTCTCGCGGGCGGCCTGCGTCAGATTGCGCCCGAACTGGTCGAGAATTGTCGACCCCGACTGAGACGGCCCCGCCTCGGGCGCGCCGGCGGTCGCCGCCTGTGCCCCCTGATAGCCGTTGAGCATCTGGAGCACCTGGCTCCGGACACGGCCAAGGTCAGCGCCAAGCTTGATGAGGACCTGGGCCGCCACTCCTTCGCCCTCACGGACGAGGCCGAGCAGAATGTGCTCCGTGCCGATATAGGGGTGGTTGAGCTGCAGCGCCTCGCGCATTGAAAATTCCAGCACCTTTTTGGCGCGCGGTGTGAACGGGATATGCCCGCTCGGCGCGATTTGCCCTTGGCCGATGATCTCTTCGACCTGCCCCCGGACGTCCTCCAGGGAGATTCCCATGGATTCGAGCGCCTTCGCCGCGACGCCCTCGCCCTCATGGATCAGGCCGAGCAGCAAGTGCTCTGTCCCGATGTAATTGTGGTTGAGCATGCGCGCTTCGTCCTGCGCAAGCACGATGACACGGCGAGCTCGGTCCGTGAAACGGTCGAACATTCATTCTCCAAACATCTGACACATAAGCTGGGGCCCCCTGCCCAGCATCTGCTACTGAACAGACGGCCCCAGCTTAGTCAACGCAGCTCTGCTGCTAGCTGATCCAGCGTTCGCCCGCGGCTCAATTCAAGCCGCAGCTAGATCACCGATGCGCGTTCTCGTACGCCTGACGGATCTCCGCCGACACACGACCACGGCTCGACACCGCGAGGCCCTGAGCCTGCGCCCAGGCGCGGATCGCCGTAGCGTCGCCATCGGACCCCTTGTGCGCGGCGCCGCGACGACGGGTGCCCGACACCTTGCGCGCAGCGGCGACATAAGGCGCGAAAGCGTCACGAAGCGCTGCCGCGTTACTCTCAGAAAGATCGATGACGTAGACGACACCGTCGAGAGCGAAATTGATCGTCTCGCTGGCTACCGAACCATTGATATCGTCAATAAGGTCAATGCGTGTACGCTGTGCCATACCTGTCTCCTTTGTGTTTGATAGATCGTTACCCCGCCTCCGGAGCGACCAGCCATTGCTTAGAGCAATAGTGTATCCGTATTGCCCGGGTTTTCAATGCGAGACGAAAAAACACACTTTTGATGGTGGATGACATCCCCTAGTGAGCCCCCCGGCATGATGGACCGTTCGTAGCACGGTCCTGCTTGCGCAAAGAACCTTATCACACGTCGGGGTTTTTGCTCCGCTTCTCATCCGGCCCACCAGAATCTGAATCGTGCACACGACATGCTCGTTCCAAAGCACGCCCGGCCAGTCCCAATGCCGCAGACAAGATTGCTGAGGCCAGCGCAATTCCGAATCGCTCGCGCGGCAAGACAGCATCGAGACGACGGACGCTATAGGCGGCCACCCCAAGATATGCGCCCACCAATAAGGATCCGACGAAGATTGCCGACCGCGCGCATGCCAACAACGCGACCGCAACAGTGGGTTCAACGCGTTCCCGGCGAACACGTATATACCGATTCGACCACCACGCAATGCCGCCCACGACAACTGCGAGCGCTCCCATTGTCACGACAAGAGCAATTGGCAACTGAGGCAACTGCCCCCACGCGTCCAAAGCTGTGAATGTGACCCAGACGACGCCCGCACCGACCACGACGGCCACGACCACGCTCGTCCAGCGGACAGGACGAATAGTCGGGTCGCTCATGCCAGGTCGATGGACACGTCGTCCCGCCTACGCACGCCTGACGTGTCAAGCGCAGCGACCAGATCTGCCACCCGGCCGTGTCCGATGAGTTCGGCGTCCGGATCCGTTTCCAGCCACGGCACCAAAACAAAGGCACGTTCATGGGCTCGTGGATGCGGCAATGTGAATCGCTTATTGCTGGTCACACGGTGGCCCACGAGGATGATGTCGACGTCAATCGTCCGCGGTCCGCCTGGAATCGTCCGGACGCGGCCCAACGCCTCTTCGACGGCCTGACAGCGGTCGAGAAGCACATTCGACGCGAGCGTCGACTCCGCGAGCAGAATGATGTTGAGAAAATCGGGTTGATCGGTGTAGCCGACCGGCGTCGTCTCATATACGCCAGAGGTGTCGGTGAGTTTCAGCCCCGGCGTCGCGGCGAGCACATCGACCGCCGACTGGAGCGACGCCAAGCGGTCACCCATATTGCTACCGAGCGACAACACCACGCGCCGCAGCGGTTTCATTCCTGACAGAGTGTCGACATCGAGCCATTCTTGAGCGGCCATCACGGCGCCTCCCTTCCCATTTCGATCGTCACCGCCACATCAGCGACCGGCGCCGACAATCGCGCCTGCGGCTTGTGAACCGTGATCCGCACGCGGCGCACCAACTCATACGCGAGGCACACGGCGCCGACGCGCGACGCCAGCGTCTCGATAAGGTCATACGACTCATCGCCCACGACCTGCGCAATCTGGCCGGCCAAAGCATCATAATCGACGGTTGTCGCCAGGTCGTCGGCGATATCCGAACGGTCAAGGTCACATTCGACGTCGACGACGAACCGCTGCGCACATTCCTTCTCGGCGGGGTACACGCCGTGACGCCCCGAAGCCTCGATGCCCGCCAACCGAATTGTCGTCGCCATGCCGCCTCCCAGGCCTGAGCCTACCCGAGTGGGTTGACGCCGTCGCGAGCCAGCCGCAGCGCCACGTCGATGGCGTCACGCTGGCCGCGCACCGTGTGCGTCCGCACCCCCCACACCCCACGGGCAGCCAGCAGCGCCGTCAGCGCGACGGTCGCGTCGTCCCTGCCCTCCGGTGGACGGGGCTTCGCCGTCTCATCGGCCAACAGCGACCCGAGGAAACGCTTGCGGGACGCGCCGATGAGCACGGGGAAGCCCAAGGCGAGCACATCGTCGACGCGGACGAGCAACTCCCAGTTTTGTTCTGCCGTCTTGGCGAAGCCCAAGCCTGGGTCGATGATGACGCGCGCCGGGTCGACGCCGGCCCGCACCACCGCGTCCACGCGGGCGGAGAGCTCGTCGCACACGTCGGCCACCACGTCGTCGTACTGGGCGAGCCCCGCCATGCGGTCCGACGGGCCGCGCGAGTGCATCACCACGTAGTCCACGCCCATGTCGGCCACTGTCCGCGCCATCGCGGGGTCGGCCAGGCCACCGGACACGTCGTTCACCAGCACGGCCCCAGCCGCGCAGGCCGCCCGGGCGACTCGCGCTCTCGTCGTGTCCACGGAGACCCGGGCGCCCGCCTCGGCCAACGCCGACACCACGCCGACGACCCGCGCTTCCTCGGCCGCTGGGCTCACCCGGCCAGCACCCGGCCGCGTCGATTCGCCCCCCACGTCGATGTAGTCCGCCCCCTCAGCCAGGAGATCGAGACCATGGGCGATGGCGTCGTCGGCCTGCGCGTACCGGCCGCCGTCCGAGAACGAATCGGGCGTGACGTTGAGAATGCCCATCACGAGGGGGCGAGGCGGCCCGGACGGCACGCCGCCGTCGGCTCGCCCCGCCGTGGCGCCGGCCCGGTCGACGCCGACCGGAGCCTCGTCACCCGATGACAAGGCTCATCGCCTCGGCCCGAGTGGCTGGCACGCGCATGATGCCACGGACGGCGCTGGTCACCGTCTTCGACCCCGGTTTGCGCACGCCCCTCATCGTCATGCAGAAATGCTCACATTCGAGGACGACGAGGACTCCTTGCGCCTGCAAATACGTCACCAGCGCGTCCGCCACCTGGCTCGTCAGGCGCTCTTGCACCTGCGGCCGCCTGGCGTAGGCGTCCACCAGCCGCGCGATCTTGGACAGGCCGGTGATGCGGTGCTCCGAGGGGATGTAGGCCACGTGCGCGACACCAGTGAACGGCAGCAGGTGATGTTCGCACATGCTGAAGACGTCGATGTCCTTGACGAGCACCATCTCGTCGTGCCCGAGGTCGAAGGTCGTCGAGAGGATGGCCGCGGGATCCGCGTCCATTCCGTCGAAAATCTCTGCACACGCCCGCGCGATGCGCGCCGGCGTGTCCTGCAAGCCGTCGCGGTCCGGATCCTCGCCGATCCCTTGTAAAAACTCTCTGACAGCCGCCTCGACGCGTGGCCCGTCGACGGCCATGTCAGGCTCCTCGTTCAGGGGTCGGCGGTCCGGCGGGCGGCTGCCCGCCCGGCCCTTCGGATCCAGGGTTCCCCGGCGCTCCGGTCGCCGTCTGATCGTCGCCCGTCCCTGTCCCCGCTTCCGGCGCTGAGCCGACCGGCGGCGACGGAACGACGGGAGGCAACGGCGCAGCAGGCGGCACCGCACCGCCCGGCGGGAACGGCTGGCCGTAGCCCGGGTACGTCCCTGGGAACGGCGGCTGGGGGTAGGGGTACTGCTGGCCGGGATAGTAGCCGTAAGGCGGCGGCGCCCCCCACGGGCCGGCCGGCGGCTGCTGCGGCGGCTGCCCGGCACCCCACGGCATCGACGGGCGAACGGGCGGCTCGGGCTGCGGCTTCGGGGGCGGCGGTTCGACGGGCGGGATCGAACTCGGCACCCGACTGTCAGACCCCGTCCAGGCGGGGCGCTCCGGCCACCGCTTGAGGGGCTCGAAGATTGCGGCCACCTGTGCCTTGTCGAGGGTCTCCTTCTCGAAAAGCTGCCGCACGAGCTCGTCCAACACGTCGCGGTTGGCGTCCAGCACGTCGAACGCCTCTTGGTGCGCGTTCGCGATGAGCAGCGACACCTCCTCGTCGATCTGCGCGGCGATGGCTTCGGAATAATCGCGCTCGTGCCCGTAGTCACGGCCGAGGAAGGGTTCCGAATCGCCGGAGCCGAAGCGCACCGCACCGAGCTTCTCCGTCATGCCGTACTCAGTGACCATCGCCCGGGCGACCTTCGTCGCCTTCTCGATGTCGTTGGAGGCGCCGGTCGTCGGGTCGTGGAAGACCAACTCTTCGGCCGCCCGGCCGCCCATCATGTAGGCGAGCTGGTCGAGCAACTGACCCCTGGTCTGCGAGTACTTGTCGGCGTCCGGCATCACCATCGTGTAGCCGAGCGCCTGTCCACGCGGCAGGATCGTCACCTTCTGCACGGGATCGGTGCCCGGCATGGCGGCCGCGACGAGCGCGTGCCCGCCCTCGTGATACGCCGTGATGAGCAGTTCGTGCTCGTCCATGACGCGGCTCCGCTTCTGCGGGCCGGCAATCACACGGTCGATCGCCTCGTCCAACTGTGGCTTCCCGATGAAATGCAGGTTGAGGCGAGCGGTGAGCAGAGCCGCTTCGTTGAGCACATTGGCGAGATCGGCGCCGGTGAAACCGGGCGTGCGCTTGGCGACGGAGTCGAGGTCGGCGTCAGGCGCCATCGGCTTGTTCTGCGCATGGACGCGCAAAATCTGAGCCCGCCCCTTCATGTCAGGCGCCTCGACGGAAATCTGCCGATCGAACCGACCAGGGCGCAGCAACGCCGGGTCAAGCACGTCAGGTCGGTTCGTCGCGGCGATCAGGACGACACCGCTGTTCGTCTCGAAACCGTCCATCTCCACCAGCAACTGGTTCAGGGTTTGCTCGCGCTCGTCGTTGCCGCCGCCCATCCCCGCGCCGCGATGACGGCCGACAGCGTCGATCTCGTCGATGAAGACGATGGCCGGCGCGGCTTCCTTGGCTTGTTCGAACAGATCACGCACACGGGACGCGCCGACGCCGACGAACATCTCGACGAAGTCCGAGCCGGAGATGGAGAAGAACGGCACCCCCGCCTCACCTGCCACGGCCCGGGCGAGCAGCGTTTTGCCGGTGCCCGGCGGGCCGTACAGGAGCACGCCCTTCGGGATCTTCGCGCCGACCGCCTGAAATTTCGCCGGCTCGGCGAGGAATTCGCGGATCTCTTGCAGCTCTTCGATGGCTTCCTCGCAGCCGGCCACGTCGGCGAACGTCGTCTTGGGGGTGTCTTTGCTCGCGAGCTTCGCCTTCGACCGTCCGAAACCGAGCGCCTTGTTGCCGCCTTGGACGCTGTTGAACATGATCAGGAGGAACACGCCGATCAGCAAGATCGGTAGCAGCGTCATGAGGAACGTGCCGAGCATGCTCGGTTGGGGATTCTCACCCTTCCAGTCGTCAAGCGTGCCCTTGTCCACGCGTTCGTTCAGGCGTGCGACGAGCGCGGAGCTCTGGTCGCCCACCCACGCGCACCGGAGATTCTGCGGCGGGTTGTCCTTGGTCTCGACCGTGATCGTCTGCTCGCCATCGGTGAGGACCACCTCTTTGAGCGGCGTGTCCGAATTGATCAACGCGACGATCTCGGATGTCGGCTTGTCGGTATACCCACTGACGTTGCTGAGGACGCTCATCACAGCGATGGCGACGATCACCACGACGATGATCCACATCAACGGTGAACGGACGAACCGATTGGTCTTCATTCCCTACCTTTGTTTTCCACGTGAGGCATGACGACGATACCCAAGCGCCACAAGCCGTCAGCTATAAATACGCGGTTCAAGGATGCCGACGTCTTCAAGGTTGCGGTAACGGCCCGCATAGTCCAACCCGTAACCGACGACGAATTGGTTGGGCAGGTCGAAGCCGACGTACTTGATGGCGAGATCGGCGTTCACGGCCTCCGGCTTGCGGAACATGGCGGCGATGGCGAGCGACGCCGGCTCGCGTGACGCGAGATTCTGCATGAGATAGGTGAGCGTGAGGCCCGTGTCGATGATGTCTTCCACCACGATGACGTGGCGGCCCGCCAGGTTCGTGCTGAGATCCTTGAGAATGCGCACCACGCCGGACGACTGGGTGCCCGAGCCGTAGGACGAGACGGCCATCCAGTCCATCTCCAGATGAATGTGCATGGCCCGCGACAGATCGGCCATCACCATGACGGCCCCGTTCAGCACGCCCACCAGCAGGGGCTGTTTGCCTTCGTAGTCTCGATCAATCTCGGCGGCCATCTCGACGAGCCGTTTCTCAATGTCAGCCTTCGTGAACAAAACCTTGGTCAAGTCCCCAGCGATGTCAGCGGATTCCACGGCGCACAACTTACCGCGCGACCGGTGGCCGACGCGAGCTTCGCCCACCTTCAGGCCAGACGTGACCGGAAAACCGTTCGCGCTCAGCGATCGACGACGAGCAATCCCTGGCGGCGGACCACGCGCATGCCCGGCAGGTCGATCCCCTGCTGCCCATGCCACTGTGTCACCAGCGCCTCCACGGCCCGCACGTGCGCCGCAGCGAGATCGTCGGCGCCGAAACCGTGCAGCCACAGCCGCAACACCCGCGTCCGCAGAGCCGACGGCAGCGACGCCAACCAGGCGCAGTCGAGCTTCGCCGGGCGCTCGCCGTTCCGTTCCCGCATCGCGTCCAACGCCAGATCGTCCAGCAGGTCGGCGTCAGCGCAGGCCAACCCGGCCGTGCGAGCCAGGGCGTCGGCCACGCCGGGGCCGAGCTGGGCTTCGAGCAGCGGCAGCACCGTCCGGCGCACCCGGACCCGGGCGTAACGTTCGTCGACGTTATAGGGGTCCTCCCACCACTCGACGTCCCATTCGCGGCAAGCCTGGCGCGTCGTCGCCGCACGGACGCCCAGCAGCGGACGCACGAAGACGCCACGCCTCGGCCGCATGCCGGCGAGCGATCGCGTGCCAGACCCGCGGGCGAGCCCGAGCAGAACGGTTTCCGCCTGGTCGTCCAACGTGTGGCCGAGCAGGACCACCTCCCCGGGACGCGCCGCGGCCGACAGCGCCGCGTAGCGAGCGTGCCGCGCGGCCGCCTCGACTCCCTCACCGGTCTCGTCCACCTGGACCCGGACCACGTCCGCCCGGACGCCGCGGTTGACCAGACGCTCGGACGCCGCGGCCGCCACCGCGTCCGACCCGTCCTGCAGGCCGTGATCGACGATGACGGCGCGCACGCTGAAACCATGACGCCGCCCTGCCACTGCCGCGCCGAGCGCCAACGCCATCGAGTCCGCACCGCCCGAACACGCGACCAGTGCGGGCTGCGCGCCGACACATTCGACGGCCTGGACGACCGCTTGTTGAGCCGATCCGAGCGCCTTGCGCGCCATCAGGGCCGCACTCGCCGGAGCCAACGTGACGGGTCGCGCACTTCGCTCAGGCCTGGCAGCGCCTCCGGCCCCGACCACACGGCGTTCAACGTGGCGACATCGGCCTCGTCGATGATCGCACGGCAGAACGCCGCGCCCTCGCGGTATTGCGCGAGCTTCAGGTCATTGCCAAAGAGGCGGCCCACGACGGCCGACCAGCCGCCGCGATCACGGCGGCGTTCGAAAGCGCGGCGGATGGCCGGCAGCGTCGGGATGACGTCCGTGCCGACTCGATCCATCATCACGTCCGCGTAGCCCTCGACCAACGACATGACAGCGGTGATGCGGTCGAAGATCTCCCGTTGCACCGACGTCAGCACCATGTCAAGGATCGTTCCGCCCGCGCTCGGCACGTGCCCGGCTCCGGCCAGCTCCTCTTGCATCAGGTCCGACATGAGCCCGAGGACGTGCTGACGGAGCCACGGCGCCTCGCCGAACTGGAAGCGGTGCGTCTCTTCGTGCAGGCAGACCCACAGCCGGAAATCAGACGGGCGGACGCCCATGGCGCGCTCGACCGTCACGATGTTCGGCGCGACCAGCAGCAGACGACCATGCTCGCCGAACGGGTCGAATTGGCCGAGGATCCGCGGCGCCATCACCGCGAGCACCGCCCCCACTTCGCCGCCGCGCACACGTCCGAGCAGCGCGTCCCCCCACGATGAGCCGCCGGGCGACACGTCAATAGTTGCCAGCATGGCGGCGAAGGAAGCCGCGCAGGCCTTCATCCACGTCGGCCGGTCGACGACCAGCGTCTGAGCCTGGGCAGGCGTCTGCAAACCGGACACGTCCTGGATGTGATCCGGCGCGGCATCCGCCGCGCTCCTCAGCGACGCGACCACCGCGGCGATCTCGGCGGGAGCGAGCTCCGGCCCCGGCCGCACCAACGCACGCCCCGTGGCCACGGCCACGTCCCAGTCAACACGACCGATCTGACTCATGCCGCCACTGTAGTGAGCGGATCCCCGATCCGTCGCCCCGAGCCGCGAAACGACAAATGGGACAAACTCGCATCTCATGACGCGCCACGCCGTCCCACGCCTGGCCTCATGTCGTTGAGGTGCGAGTTTGTCCCATTTCGTCAGACCAGCCGACAGGCTTGGACGATGGACAGGTTCGACGGAAGCTCGCCTCATTCCGTCAGACCGGCGCGGGAACATAGCCGACAGACAGCGCCAGCGGCAGTTTGTCCCATTCCACCTGAGCGGCCCAGCTCAGTTGGAGCGACGACAGGCGCCTCGCACTGGGCGACGGTTTGTCCCATTCCGCCAGATCGGCTCACCGCGAAACGGTGGTCCCGCTGGCCGCCTCGTCGCTCACTGAGGTCTTGGGCGACGCGGAACTTGCTTCGCCCGTGCTCGACGCGTCGTCCTGAACGGCACGGCAGCCGCAGCCCGCCAGGGTCGCCGCCGAGCGATCGAGCCAATTCTGGGCCGCGGCGTCGTGCCCGCTGGTGTCGTTCGCCATCGCGGCGAACACCAGCGTCGCGCCGTCCTTGTCTTCGGCGTAGCCGGCGAGCGTCGACACGTTGTTCAGCGCGCCGGTCTTGGCGTGCACCACCTTGCGGCCGGCGGATTCGTTCTTGTCGTTGAACCGGCTCTTCAGCGTGCCGCTGGCGCCCGCCACCGGCAGGCCGTCGAGAACGGGAGCGTACGTGTCGTCGGTGAGCGCGATTGCGAGGGTGCGCACGAGCGTGCCTGGCGTGACCCGAGCGGCGAGGGACAGCCCGCTGCCCCCGTCGATGATGTCGCCGTCTGCCCACGCGCCGTGGCTTTCGAGCCAGGCCTGGATCGCGGCCGACCCGCCGTCGAACGACCCGTCGCCTGACGCGGCCAGGCCGACGTGCCGCGCGAGCACTTCGGCGCCGAGATTGTAGGAGTGCTGCAGCGTCCACTCAAGGATGGTTGAGAGCGGCGCGGACGTCACCTGGGCGAGCACGACGCCGTCCGCCGGCGCTTTCCCGCTCTTGATCGAGGTGACGGCGATCTTCTCGCCCAGCCGCTTCGCGAAGGCCGTGGCCGCCGCTTTCGCCGGATCCGCTTGCGCGTTCCACTTGTTCGACATGCCGCCGTCGACGGTCAGCGCCCCGACGCGGGCTTCCGTCGTCTTCCACGACGGGCGCCACGCCTCTCCGAACCCAGAGCCGGTGAAAAGCGTGGCGTCGTACACGAGCTTCACCGACTTCTTCCCGGCCAGCGCCTTCACGGTCCGCTTGGCCAGGTCGGTGAGCGAGGC
>QMCE01000875.1_pt1 | contig 19201 bp, 16 predicted proteins | sample 1821851 | NCBI WGS metagenome assembly QMCE01 (sample SAMN09453174, study PRJNA476694) | Termite gut metagenome, whole genome shotgun sequencing project. | isolation source: worker | host: Odontotermes sp. | place: South Africa:Pretoria | collected 2016-01-28
ACTGGGGAATAGGCGAATGCGCCGACACGATCAAGCCGTGCCGCGTCGAGGAAATCAAGCAGCTCTTCAAATTCTTTTTCGGTTTCGCCGGGGAAGCCGACGATGAAGGTGCTGCGCAGCATTAATTGCGGAAGCGCTTTTCGCCATTGCTGAATACGATCGAGCACTTTTTCCGGTGCCGCCGGGCGCTGCATCGCTTTCAGAATACGCGGGTTGGCGTGTTGCAAGGGAATATCAAGATAAGGAATCAATCCGCCGGGCGTATCGGTGGGGCGATTCTGAGTCTTTACCATGAGGTCAATCAGTTCATCAACAGCAGGATACGGATAAACATAGTGCAAACGTATCCAGGCGTTGTACGTGCTGCCGAGCTGATCAAGCTCGCGTACCAGGGACGCGATGCGGGTTTTGATCGGCCGTCCGTCGAAAAAACCGGTACGGTAACGAATGTCAAGGCCGTAGGCGGCGGTGTCTTGCGAAACGACCAGCAATTCACGGACTCCGGCCTTGAGCAGTTTTTCCGCCTCGTTCAGCACATTGCCAATGGGATACGATACCAACGCGCCGCGCAGATTGGGGATGATGCAAAAAGTACAGTGGTGGTTGCAGCCTTCCGAGATTTTCAGGTAGGCGTAATGACGCGGTGTGAGTTTGATGCCTTGTGGTGGGATCAGATCGGCAAAAGGTTCATGTGGGCGAGGTAGGTGCCGATGTACAGCATTCAGCACTTCGGCGGACGCATGCGGACCGGTCACCGCAAGCACTTGCGGATAGCGTTCCTGTACGAATTGCCCGTCGTGGCGCGCACCCAGACAACCGGTGACGATGACTTTACCATTTTGCGCCAATGCTTCAGTGATGGCATCGAGCGATTCTTCGACGGCGGCATTGATGAAACCACAGGTATTGACAATGACAAGGTCGGCATCGTTATACTGCCCGGTAATTTCGTAGCCTTCGGTCTTTAAGCGGCTTAAAATAACCTCCGAATCGACAAGCGCTTTTGGGCAGCCGAGCGAAACGAAACCGATACGAGGATTCAGAGAGAAAGACATAGCCGGGGCAGACAGAAAAGAGAAGAGTGTATATTGTAATTCATTTGTATTTTAGGGTTTCTGACCAATCATCCAAAAGAGCATCCGGGCAAGCATTTTCCGGCTTTAGCCGGTATACTTGAATCCCCGTTTATTCCGGGAATGAATCATATGAATTTCAACACAATATTTTTATCAGATAGAGGTATTTTGTTGAAAGTTTTTTAACGTAAACCTGCGTTTGATCAAGCATCCAATTGGTTTGAGATCAGCTTAAGTTGAGGAGATACGATGAAGGCGTTTATATTCAAAGCAGTCGCTTTTTTTTGCGGGCTGTTGGCCGCAACGATGACATTCGCGCAAACGACACAAACAATCAAAATGGCCGTACCGACAGCATTAACCGGGCCGGTTGCGCAGTATGGCGATATGCATCGCGCAGGTGTTCGCCTTGCCGTTGAGCAAGTCAATGAGGCCGGCGGTATTTTAGGTAAAAAAATCGAGCTCGTTGAGCTTGACGATGCGTGCGAGCCGAAGCAATCCCCAGCGGTGGCCAACAAGGTGGTGAATGATGGCATTAAATTTGTGCTTGGGCATTTATGCTCCGGCGCGTTTAAGCCGGCCGCACAGATTTACAATGAAAACGATGTGTTGATGGTGACGTCCACGGCAACGACGGATGAGTTAAGCACTTATGGCTATAAATTATTCTTTCGCACCATCGGCAAAGACGGCCAACAAGGTCCGGCGGCAGGAGAATATATTGTCAAGAAGGCAAAGCCGAAAAAGTTGGCGATCATTCATGATAAACAGACTTATGGGCAGGGCGTTGCCACGCAGGTGCGTAAAACGGTTGAGTCGCTGGGCATGAAGCCGACGATATTTGAGGCGATCAACCGCGGCGATACCGACTATTCGGCGATGATTACCAAGATGAAGCAGGAGGGTATCGATTTTGTTTATTACGGCGGTTATCATCCGGAATTGATCGTACTATTGAAACAAGCGAAAGACTTGGCGTTGAACGCGACCTGGATGGGGCCGGAAGGCGCTGCGGTGCCGGATGTGAAGGGCGAGTCGGCGGAGGGCTTGCTGGTTACGTTACCGCCGGATTTTTCAAAAGAACCGACCAACGCAAAAATTACAGAAGCGTTCAAGGCAAAAAATCAGGACCCGTCGGGCGCATTCATGATGACTTCGTATGCCGCGGTTCAGGTGTTGACGGATGCCATCAAGGGTGCGAACAGCGAAGACCCATTTAAAGTTGCCGATTATCTGCATCACAATAAGTTCAAGACGGTTCTTGGCGAAATCGAATTTACGCCGCAAGGCGACTGGTCAACGGCGCGTTTTGATATTTTTGTCTGGCACAAGGATGCGACCAAGACGCTTGCGCCGTAACCGTAAAACAGGCAAGTAGAAAAAGCTGATATCGGCCCGGAGGACGCGTTGGATTTTCCGCAGTTTTTGCAACAGCTGATTAACGGCCTGAGTCTGGGCGCAATCTATGCGTTGATCGCCATTGGCTATACGATGGTGTACGGCATTATCGGCATGATTAATTTTGCGCACGGTGAAATCTATATGATCGGCGCTTACATCGGGCTCATCACCATCACGGCGATTGGCACGATGTTCGGTTGTCCTGCATGGTTGTTGATTGTTTCCGCGCTGGCTATGGCGATTTTGGTCACCTGTTGCTACGGTTGGGCGGTTGAGCGTTTTGCCTATCGCCCGTTGCGCGGAAGTCCGCGCCTGGTGCCGCTGATTTCAGCGATCGGCATGTCGATATTTTTGCAGAACTATATTGCGGTATTGCAAACCACGCGCGACCTTTCCGTTCCGGAGCTGATTACAGGGCATTTATTTTCGTTCACGATGGATGGCTTTAATGTCAGCATGTCCAATTCCCGGGCACTGATTTTGATCGTTACCATTGCGTTGATGGCAACGGTAACGATCTACATCCGCAGTACGCGTATGGGACGCGCTTGCCGTGCCTGTTCTCAGGATATTCGAATGGCGGGCTTGCTCGGCATCGATGTGAACAAAGTCATTTCGTTTACATTCATTGTCGGCGCGTTTTTGGCGGCGGTCGGTGGTGTGTTAATCGGTCTATCGATCAACAAAATCAATCCGTTTATCGGCTTCGTTGCCGGGATCAAGGCGTTTACGGCCGCGGTCATTGGCGGAATTGGCAGTATTCCCGGCGCGATGCTGGGCGGTGCTTCGGCATTCTTGCCGACCGAATACAAAGATATTGTCGCGTTCAGTCTGCTGATCCTGATCCTGCTTATCCGGCCTTCCGGTCTTCTTGGTCGTCCGGAAGTGGAGAAAGTGTGATGCGGGGTGAAACCAGCATGCATGCCGTTGTTAAAGATGCCGTGATCGCGGCGTTGGTGACGGCGCTTTTGACAATCCCGCTGATCGGCCTGCGCCTTAATGTTGAAAGTACCGGTTTGGTATTGCGGACAGAAATGTTTTGGCCGCTCACAGCAATCCTTGTGGTGTTTTTTGGCAGGCTGATATTGCCTTTCATCCGTCGCCCGACATTGCCGGTGAAAATTCCGACGGAAAAGATTATTCCCAAAATAGCTGAATATCGAAAAGTCTGGTTGGGCGCATTGCTTGTCTTCGCCGTTACGTTACCGTTTACGCCGCCGGGCGGCTCAATGCTGACGGGGCTGACCATGGCGATGATTTATATGTTGCTGGCGCTGGGGCTGAATATTGTTGTCGGTTATGCGGGCTTGCTGGATTTGGGGCACGCCGCGTTTTACGCGATAGGCGCTTATACGTATGCGCTTCTCAACCAATATTATGGTTTATCATTTTGGCAGGCATTGCCGTTGGCGGGTATTGCGGCTGGTTTTTTCGGTATTGTGCTTGGTTTCCCCGTATTGCGTTTGCGCGGTGATTACCTGGCCATCGTGACGCTTGGTTTTGGCGAAATTGTTCGCTTATTGCTCAATAACTGGGATTCATTAACGGGCGGGCCAGATGGTATTACCAATATCAGCAAGCCGACATTATTCGGTTGGGAGATTACTCGCCGCGCGCGTGGCGAAGGTGAAACGCTTTGGCAGTTTCTGGGCGTTGATTTCGTCAATACGTATCAGTTGATCGCGCTTTATTTCATTGGGTTGCTTTTGGTTGTAGTGGTGGTTATTGTGATCGACCGTTTGTCGAAGATGCCTGTCGGGCGGGCATGGGAGGCATTGCGTGAGGACGAAATCGCTTGCCGTTCGCTCGGCCTTAGCCCGACCATGATCAAGCTGACGGCGTTTTCACTGGGCAGTATGTTTGCCGGATTTGCCGGCGCGTTTTACGCCGCTTATCTGGGGTCGGTGACGCCGGATTCTTTCGCCTTTATTGAGTCGGCCATTATTCTCTCGATAGTCGTACTCGGCGGCATGGGTTCGCAGCGCGGTGTCTTGCTGGCAGCGTTGGTTTTAACGTTGTTGCCGGAGTTTGCCCGCGACTTTGCCGAATATCGAATGCTGATATTTGGTTTGGTCATGGTGTTGATGATGATCTGGCGTCCGCAGGGGTTGTGGCCCGCGTCACGTCGTCGTGTGGAACTTCCGACATCATGATAACGGCGGATGAGACAATATTGACGTCGGCACGGGAAAACCGGCCGACCATGTTGAGCGTACATAATCTGCAAATGCGTTTTGGCGGGCTATCGGCCGTTGACGGTATTAACTTTCATGTTAAAGAAAAAGAAATTTTTGCCATTATCGGACCGAATGGTGCCGGTAAGACGACGGTGTTTAATTGCATCAGCGGTTTTTATAAGCCGAGCAGAGGGGAAATAGTCTACGGAGGGAATGATATTGCCGGGCAACCAAGTCATAAACTGGCTCGAAAAGGCATCGTACGCACATTTCAGAACGTGCGCCTTTTCCGTAGTATGACTGTGGTTGAAAACCTTTTGGTGGCGCAGCATGCGCAATTGAACACCAATTTGTTATCCGGGTTGTTCAATACTTCTCGATACCGTGTTTCCGAGCAAGCGGCATTGTCGCGGGCGACGTTCTGGTTGAATAAAGTACGTTTGCGCGATGTCGCCAACCGTGAGGCGGGAAACCTTTCTTATGGGCAGCAGCGCCGTCTGGAAATTGCCCGCTGTATGATTACACATCCAAAGCTATTATTGCTTGATGAGCCGGCGGCCGGGCTGAACCCGCAGGAGACCGTTGCGCTTGATGTATTGATCCGTGACCTGCGTGAAACCTGTGGGGTCACTATTTTGCTGATCGAACACGATATGCGGCTGGTCATGGAAATTTCGGATCGTATTCTGGTGATGGAGTATGGTCAGCCGATTGCGGAAGGCACGCCGGAGGAGGTAAAAAACAACCCACGGGTGATCCAGGCTTATCTGGGGGCGACCGATGAGTGATGTGCTGTTGCGCACTGAAAATTTGCACACGCGTTATGGAAAGATTGAGGCGTTGCACGGCGTTTCGCTGGAAGTCAGGCGCGGGGAGATTGTCACTCTGATCGGCGCCAACGGCGCCGGAAAAACCACCTTGTTGATGACCATATGCGGATCGCCGCATGCCAGCGCCGGGAAGATTTGGTTTCAGGGCGACGAGATCACGCATATGCCCACGCACAAGATTATGCAAAGCGGTATTGCCGTTGCTCCCGAGGGACGACGCGTCTTTCCCACGCTGACCGTTCTTGAAAATCTGCAAATGGGCGCATTTTTTGAAAGCCGTGATCAGATGGCGAGCGCGCTCGACCGAGTGTTTGAGCTTTTTCCGCGTTTAAAAGAAAGAATATCGCAGCGCGGCGGCACCATGTCCGGTGGCGAGCAGCAGATGTTGGCGATTGGACGGGCGTTGATGAGTCGACCGAAATTGCTTTTGCTTGACGAGCCTTCATTGGGATTGGCGCCGATGATCATCAATCAGATTTTCAAAATTATCGATGAAATCCGCAACGATGGCGTTGCCGTGTTTCTGGTCGAACAAAACGCACATAAGGCGCTGGCACTGGCGGATCGCGGTTATGTGCTCGAAAACGGGCAGATCACCCTTGTCGGCGATGGAAAATCGCTGTTGCATGATCCGGAAATCCGGCGCGCGTATCTTGGGGGCTGATTATTTTTCCTGAAACCGGTTTACAGGGCGGCATCAACTTTCGCGCGTTCGACGGCTATGAAATGGCCGATGGGCGGCGTATTCGCCCCAACATGCTGTTTCGTTCCGGCGCGCTTGCGCAGCTGACGCAACAGGATATCGATACCGTATCTTCGCTTCCGGTGTCGCATGTGCTCGACTACCGTGATGTCAAAGAGGCGATGATGCGGCCCGACACGCTTTGGCCGGGTATTTTTTACGAATGCATTCCGGCAAATCCCAGCGAAAGCATGAGCGTTACGCCGAGCCGGTTATTGTCTTATACGCAAGATGCCCGGGAAGCATATAATTTTATGCGCGACCTTTATCGCGCCTTACCGTTTCGGAACAAGGCATACCAGCGTCTCGTTGGCTGGCTTCAGTGTCCCGAAGTGACCGGCATTATTCAACATTGCGCAATCGGCAAAGATCGTACCGGCGTTGGCAGCGCTGTTTTGCTGATGATTCTGGGCGCGTCGAGAAATACTATTATTCATGATTATTTAAAAACTGAGACAGCGTTGGCGATATATCGTGCGCGGATGATGGCGCTGTGGAGCGAAGGACGCAGCGAAGAAGAGTGGCAGGCAATGGATTGCCTGTTTTCGGCCAATAAGGATTTTATCGAGACTACGCTGGATGCCATCGATGAGCGCTATGGCGATATCGAATATTATTTGAAGGAAGAATTCGATTTAAACGAAAAAATGCTTGCCGATATTCGTGCCCGTTATCTGGCTTAAAGCAACTGAATGAAAAGGCAGAAAAAACGCCCGCATCAAACGGGCGTTTTTATTGTGAAGCAAAAAACAAAATTATTCGCTTTTATTCACAGTAAGTGTCCTCTGAACGCCATCAACATTATAGGAAAATGTTGCGGCTTTCGCTGACGTAAAAGTGAGGGTGGCCGTGCCGACTTTTGTATTCTTCACGTCACCGCTACTGGTTGTCGGCCCCCAAGGGGTTCCCGTATATTGATAAACATCGGCCGAAAGCGAATCCTTTTTCGTCCAGTCGCCCTGGAACAAAAGCCAGCGGGCTTTTCCGGTTTTATCATAGGCGTACCAGGCAACGTAGAGATAAGGCTTTCTTCCATTGGTGTAAGAGTATTGATCAATGGTGAGCCCCCAACCGCCTTCGCCACGTCCGTACCACAGGCCGCGATAGTTATGGCTCGGTTCAAGATTGGCGTTTGTGGTTTCCGGCGATAGATGGGGCTTGATGCTTGACCAGACACGGTTCAAGCTGGAATAGCAATCGGCATTACCGTTCTGATATGATTGCCCGGTGTTGTTGCATCCTGCCGCTCCGCCCATGAGGCCGCCGCGTAGTTGATAAGTACCACTTGATAAGGTAAATAATCCGGAGCCGCTGCTGCCGCCTTCGGTGGTGCCTTGTTGCCAGCTGACGAGGTCGAGCGTGGCCGTATTCGCAGTATCATCGGTGAAAAGGGTATTACAGGTAACGCCTTCGCTTCTGCCCACGCTCACTTTTTTGATATCGCCGCTGGGATGGTGAATGCCGATGATGCCGCCGGAGGAGAGCGATGCCGAATTCCAGCCTGCAAATACAGCCCCACTAGGAGGCGCATTGTTCAGCTTTAAAAGCAGGGTGTCGGCGGCGTTGTTGACGTGAAGAAGCGTTGCGCCGCCGCTTAGTTGTTGTCTGGTGCTTGCCGAAGTGCCGTAGCATGACGAAGATTCGTCAAACCAGTAAGTGTTCAGCGTATTGGCCGCGGTTTGGGTGTTAATGCAATGCGCAGCACTCCAGAAATAAGGCGTATGGTCCTGTTTGGCATTGTTTAAGAGCGTACCAGTGCAGGTATAGGTTGATCCGCCTTCGGAAAAGACCATTCTGGCGACTGCTTTGGTTGCGTTCTGGAAAGTCGTGCCGAGCTCGCTATCGCTATATTTGCAGGCGACATTGATTTCACAATAATCGGAAGCTTTTTGCACCTTACTGGTATCAAAGCCGTCCGAAGCGGAAATGAAAATGTGCGATGCAGCATTGATATCGAAACTGATATTGTCTGCGTTATTTCCGGCGGGAACAAAAATTTCGATGGTTTGGGTTTCTCCATCGGTCATCGGCGTCCAGTAGGTGTCGTTATCGCTGCGCAAGTCGAATACTTCTTGTCCGGAAATTATGCCGACAATATTTTCGGGATTGGCCGAGCCGGAAAAGCGCAGTTCGGCATTGGCCGGAAGGCGGTTGGTTTTCAGACCGACGCGCAACGCCGCAGCTTCGGGTGAGGTGACGCTCAGATAAGCAACACTTCCGCCGTCGATTTTTTGCCAACTCAGTATCGGTTGTGTTTTGTTTTCGGCTTCTGTTGAAAAGAAACGGTTGACGCCGATCTGCAACGGCGTGGCGCGTAAGGTTTTTTCTTTGGGAGCATTGGCTTCTTGCACTTTTTCAAGGCGGTCGGGCGGCAGCGTCGAGAAGCGGACGTTTCCGCGTTCTGAGGCGGATTTTTCCACCGTTGCAGGAACGTCGCTACGCCATACCACGGGTGCAGGCGCTTCAGCGGCGATGTATTCCAAGCCACCGATACTTCTTAACCCGTCCTCCGCCAGTGCGGACAGCGTGCCGACGAAAAATGACAGCAAGGCAACAGTAAAATAGCGAAAGTGTTTCATGATAATCCTTTCAATTGGTTCGACCGATAAAGAGTTTATTTTTTTACTTGGCTAAAAACTCGCCGGAACCGCAATCGATATGGCGAATCGGGTAAATCACCTGATGCGGTTTGCTGTTATGTGTGCCTTCTACATGGATATACAACCAGCCTCCCGATGCATGGCGGTAGACAATGGTTTGTGGGAAAGCGTCCGCAACGTTACTGAAGGTAAAAATAGTATCTTTATCTTCAGTGGTTTCGCCGGCGAGTTTGAAACGAAACTCTTTTTGCTCCGGAATCGCGATCACGTAATAAACATCTTCGCCATCGACTTCCATGCGCAGGAACTGATAATCCTGTGTCTTTCCGTCGAACACAGTGTGACTCGCACCCAGCAACATATTGCCACGCAATGGCAGCCAATGCTCGCGGTATTCACGCTGGTTGACGCTGCCTTTCCAACAACCTTCAAGCCAGGAAAAGGGTTTTAACGGTCCGGCCGGTTGCTCTTTGTCGCTAACAGCGGCTTGGGCATCGGTATCCGTGGCGGCAGGCGGGTGTGTCGGCAAAGCGCCGTCTTCTTTGCGGGTGTTTGTCGGGACGCAGGCGGCCAAGGCGCCGACAGTGAAAAGGACGATGACGGTTTTGGTGAAATAATGCATGTGTTTCCTCAAGTTTTTGGTTACGTTGTTTTTTGGCGGAAATAAATAAAAAACGCGGCACAATCAAGTCGGCCGCGTTTCATGCGTATCCGATTGACGAAGTGTATCGCAATCGGAATATCAAATACAACGTCAAAAAGTGTAGATCATTTGCATAGAGGCAACCGTCGCGTAATTTTCGTAGTAACCGTCAAGCCGGCCGTTTAAATTGGGGTTTCCGGCGTGGTCAAGAATTTTCTTATCGTTGGCGTGAAGGTAGGCAAAACCGAAATCGATTTTCATGTTTTTATTGAGCGCATATTGACCACCCAGCGCCAACCAGAGGCGATGGGCGTCGGGCAATCGCGGCGTACGGTATCCCTCCTGTACCGGCGACTGATCATAGGCCATGCCGAAACGCCCCAGCCAACGGTCATTGAACTGATAGTTGGCGCCGAGGGCTACCCGCCAGGTGTTACGGAATTTTTCGGGCGTGTTTTGCAAAATAGCGCCGTCAACGCGCTCAAAGGTCAGGTATTGGATCGACGACCACTCCGTCCATTGCACATCCGCCATCAGGCCGAGCCTGGGGGTTGCCTGATGGTACGCGGAAATATTGGCGACCGCCGGCAAGGTGATTTCGGCGCGGACTTTCCCGTCGTATAACTGTCGATTGACCATTTGTCCTAAACTGCCGACAACTTGCTGTAACTCACCGGGAACACCGCTTAAATCCGGGTGCGCAAAGCGTACCGTGCCCTCAACTTTTTGTTTCACTTTAGAGCGGTAGGCAATGCCCATACGGGTGTTTTCATTGGGCTCGAAAAAAATGCCGCCGTTAACGCCCCAGGCGTTGTTATTGTGGCCTTTGACAGTGGAGAAACTGTCAAGCCCGCCGGTAGCGCCGATGACGGCAGGCACCAGCTCGGCCGGGATCGCGCCGGAAGCGGCGGCAGTTTGCGCCGCGTTGCCCAATGCTGCCGAATAGTTCACGGCATTGGTGAATTTGGCGCGCAGGTATTGCCAGTTCAGCCCAAGGCCGACGCTGAGATTGTCGGAAACCTGGAATGAAACAGCAGGATTGACGTTGAATGATTTGACGTTGGATTCAACGGCAAGATAACGTCCCGCCCAATGGCGATCGTATTTGGAAACCAGGCCGAACGGTGCGCCGTTGCCTAATCCGAACGTCCAACGCTCGTTAATGGGAACCGCGATATAAAGGTTGCCCAGCAGATTGATGGAACCGGCATCGCCGCCGTTGCCGCCGATGTTGCGTTGATTGAAAGCGGCGGCGCTGCCCTGGTTCTTGAATTTCATCGATGGAGTCGCAATGTGCATGGCGCCGACGATTTGGATGGATTTACGTTTTGCCAACGTTGCCGGGTTGGTGTACATCGACGATGCGTCCGCCGCTTCGGCAGGGCCGGCAAAGGCCGTTCCAAGGCCGCTGCCGCTTTGCTCCTGGAGTGCAAAAGCCGCGGCGGACACTTTCGTTGATACCAGCCAAAAAGCGGCCACACCGATCAGAGTATTCGTAAAAACTTTGCAGGAAACGGAAATAATGTGATGGGTATTCATTCAAAATCCTGAGGTTTGGGAAAGTAATGGTTGAAGCGTATTGTCTAGAAAGAGTCTTGCGGAATTTGGCGCGGCTTATGGTTTTCATCGATGGCGACAAAAACCATTTCGCCGTGGGCAACCCGATAAGACTCCATGTTTTCGTTGAGACGTTCGGAGAAGATCTCCAAACCAAGCGTTAGCGATGTTTTGCCGACGCGGATAATGTCAACGTAAATATTGACAATGTCGCCGACAAAAACCGGGGATTCGAAGGTAATGGCGTTGACGGCGACTGTCGTGACTTGTCCGCGCGTTCTTTTTACTGCTTCGGTAAAACAAGCCAAATCCATCTGCGCCATCAGCCAGCCGCCAAAAATAGTGCCGCGATCATTGATTTCCGATGGCATCGGAACCACGCGCAATGCAGGCCTTTTGTCAGGAAGGGGCGCTTTACTCATACCAATTCGGTTTCAGACGATACGCGCGAAGGTACGCGTAATTCACGGCGCAGAATTTTGCCGACGTTGCTTTTGGGAAGTGATTCACGAAACTCGATCTCGCGCGGACGCTTGTATCCGGCAAGGTTGGTGCGGCAGAATTTCATCAGCGTTTCTTCGGTGAGGTCGGAGCTGTTTTTTACGACGAACAATTTTACCTTTTCGCCGGAACGCGCATCGGGAATGCCGACGGCGGCACACTCAAGAACACCGGGGCACATTGCGGCAACGGCTTCGATTTCATTTGGGTAAACGTTATAGCCGGAAACAAGAACCATGTCTTTCTTGCGGTCAACCAGCTTGAGAAAACCTTTTTTGTCCATGACCGCCAGATCGCCGGTCATGAAATAGCCGTCACGCGAAAAGGCGCGGTGTGTTTCGTCATCGCGCTGCCAATACCCCTTTGTTACCTGCGGGCCTTTGACGCCGATTTCGCCGATTTCGCCGATACCGGCATTATTTCCGTGGTCGTCGCGCAATACGACATCGGTCGATGGGATCGGTACGCCGATACTGCCGTTATACGCGTCCAGGTTAAGCGGGTTGATCACAATCGCCGGCGATGTTTCGGTCAAACCATACGCCTCGGAAAGCGGTTTGCCGGTAACCTCTTGCCAGCGATCAGCGACGCTTTTTTGAATACTCATACCGCCGCCGAGCGCGATTTTCAGGTTGGAGAAATCGAGCTTCTGGAAATCCTTGTTATTAAGAAGCGCGTTATAAAGCGTGTTGACCCCGGTGATGATTGAAAAACGATAGCGACCGATTTCGGTGACCATTTTCGGGATATTGCGCGGATCGGTAATCAATACGCTTTCCGCGCCGATAGAAGTCATCAGCAGGCAATTGGCCAGCAGTGAAAAAACGTGGTAAAGCGGCAGCGGGGTGATCATGATTTGCCGCTCTTCCAAATTGATATAAGGTTTTGCCCAAGTCAGCACCTGGATCTGGTTGGCGACCATGTTCGAATGCGTCAGAATCGCGCCTTTGGAAATGCCGGTAGTGCCGCCGGTGTATTGTAAGAAAGCAATGTCATTGCCGACGACATCCGTTGGCGTAAATTTTTTCCTGCCGAGTTTCAACGTATGGGAAAGAAGTACCGCATTCGGCAATGAATACGATTGAATTTTTTTCATCAGGTGGCGCAAGGCAAAATCGATGAAAATTCCCTTGAACCCCATTTCTTCGCCGACGGAGGTGACGACGACATGGCGCACTTGTGTTTTATCGAGTATGGTTTCCAGCGTACGCGCAAAGTTTTCCGCGACGACGATCACTTCTGCCGAAGAATCGTTTAATTGGTATTGCAACTCGCGTGCTTTATAAAGCGGGTTAATGTTGACGGCGATACATCCGGCGCGCAATAGCCCAAAAAGACAGATCGGGTATTGCAAGACGTTGGGCATCATCAGCGCGACACGCGCCCCTTTTTTGATGCCCATCGATTGCAGCCATCCGGCGAACGCTTTGGATAACTCATCAAGACGCCGGAAAGTCAAGGTATGTCCCATACAACTGAACGCGGGCCGGTCAGGGTGGCGCGCGACGGTATGCGCCAACATGCCATGGATAGTCATTGCCGGATCGAAAGAAATCTCCGCCGGAACGTCCGCAGGATATTGGTTGAGCCAGGGCTTCGAATTCATGCATTACTCCTGTTTCACCAGTTGCCTGTTTCGAATAAAAAACGAGTTTCCAAAACAGACAACTGTCTGAGCGACGGTGGTGTCATGTAATAGCTACAGTCAACCTGTGAGCCGTTGCATTTCGTTTCGAAGCGCATTGTACATGGAACCGGTTTTTCACCCAATGAAATCATTATAAAAAGTAGGTGTTTTGCTCAGAAAACCCGCTTTTCATTTTTTAAGAGGAGTGAATAAACGCTGGCCTTTGTCTTTAAAAAACGTTTACTGCGGGCAACCAGGCATGAATTTTCTTTAACTCACTTTTTTTTGCTTTTAAGTTCTTACGTTTGATAACGATAATAATTTTTTCAATATCGCATTTATCTGTGTCGATGCCGGACAACAGCAATACCGCTTGTTTCTGCTAAGCCCGATCTTGGTAGAGGGGGTAGAATTTAAGCATAAACCAAGCAGCATGGCGTTATCTGTTTTATCCGGCCATTTTATTTTTCTTCGTGCTTGATTCGCCGTTTTATTCTCTTTTCAATTGCGGGAACAGCAGAACATCGCGAATCGACGGGCTGTCTGTGAACAACATCACGAGACGGTCGATGCCGATGCCTTCGCCCGCGGTGGGCGGCAAGCCGTATTCAAGCGCATGAATATAATCTTCGTCAAAATACATGGCCTCCTCATCGCCGGCGTCGCGCGCTTCGACTTGCGCCCGAAAGCGGCGCGCCTGGTCTTCGGGGTCGTTCAATTCGGAAAAGCCGTTGGCCAACTCGCGCCGGGTAATGAACAGCTCAAAGCGGTCAGTGATTTCCGGGCGTGCATCATTGGCGCGCGCCAACGGCGAAACGTCGGTCGGATGCGCGTAGATGAATGTCGGCTGAACCAAATTTTCTTCGGTGGTCGCTTCAAAGAGCTTTAATTGCAAAACACCCAACCCATCGGTCGGCAACGTTTCTTCCCCGAGCGCTATCAACGCTTTGCGCAGGTAGGCAATGTCGGCGAGCGCCTCCGGCGTATGCTGCGGATGATAATGATGGATCGCTTCTGCCATGGTCATGCGGGCGAACGGCTGGGCAAGATCGATGCTGTCACCTTGATAGGTGATCGTCGTCGTACCCAGAACTTTTTGCGCAATATCGCGGAAAAAAGTTTCGGTTAAATCCATCAAATAATGAAAATCGCGATACGCCTCATAAAATTCCAGCATCGTGAATTCGGGGTTGTGGCGCGTGGAAATACCTTCATTACGGAAGCTGCGGTTAATCTCAAACACGCGTTCGAAGCCGCCGACGACAAGCCGTTTCAAATAAAGTTCGGGCGCGATACGCAGGTAGAGCCGGGTATCGAGCGCGTTGTGATGCGTCACGAACGGGCGCGCCGTGGCGCCGCCGGGAATCGGGTGCATCATTGGTGTTTCCACCTCAAGATAGCCGCGCTCCACAAAAAAATCACGAACGGCTTGCAAAATCTTTGAGCGTTTGACAAAGACATCGCGTGAATCCGAATTCATCATCAAATCAACATGGCGCTGCCGGTATTTTTGCTCCTGATCGGTCAAGCCGTGAAACTTTTCAGGCAGCGGACGCAGCGACTTGGCAAGCAGGCGCAACGATGTCACTTTAAGCGATAACTCGCCCGTTTTGGTTTTGAACAACATGCCGGTAGCGCCGACGATATCGCCGATATCCCAGTGTTTGAAAGCGTCATGCGCTTCTTTACCGAGACCGTCGTCGTTGATGAAAAGCTGGATGCGGCCGGACATGTCTTGCAAAGTGGCGAAGCTTGCCTTGCCCATCACACGCTTTAACATCATGCGCCCGGCGACGGTGAAAGTATCGTCGCGTTCCGCAAGCGCTTCTTTATCCAGCGCGTCAAATTGCGCGTGCAGGTCGGCGGCGAGCGCGTTGCGTTTGAAATCGTTGGGAAAAGCGACGCCGTCTTCACGCCAAGAAGCGAGCTTGCGGCGGCGCTCGGCGATAATCCGGTTTTCGTCCGGTTCGGCAGTCGCTTTGGCGATCGATGGTTTTTCCGTGTTCATGGCATTCAATCAAATGGTTTTCACGCAGATCAACATTAAACGCCTTGCTTTAAGCTCTCGGCGATGAAGTCATCGAGATCGCCGTCAAGCACGGCCTGCGTATTGCCGGTTTCGTGGCTGGTGCGTAAATCCTTGATCCGCGATTGATCAAGCACATAAGAGCGAATCTGGTGCCCCCAACCGATATCGGTTTTGGAATCTTCCAGCTTCTGTTGCTCGGCCTGGCGCTTGCGTAATTCCGCTTCGTAAAGACGCGCTTTCAATACAGCCATGGCCTCGGCGCGATTGCGGTGCTGTGAACGATCGTTCTGGCAGACAACGACAATGCCGGTCGGTTCGTGCGTGATGCGTACCGCGGAATCGGTTTTATTGATATGCTGGCCGCCGGCACCGGAAGCGCGGAAAGTGTCAATGCGCAGGTCGGCGGGGTTGATTTCGATTTCGATGGAATCGTCCACTTCCGGATAAACGAAAACGCTGGAAAAGGAAGTGTGGCGGCGGGCATTGGAATCGAACGGGCTTTTGCGCACGAGACGGTGCACGCCGCTTTCGGTACGCAAATAGCCATAAGCATAGTCGCCGCTGACTTTGAACGACGCGCTTTTGATTCCGGCAACATCACCCGGCGATTCTTCGAGAATTTCGGTCTTGAAACCGCGTCGCTCGCAATAACGCAGATACATGCGGAAAAGCATTGCCGCCCAGTCCTGCGCTTCGGTACCGCCGCTGCCCGCCTGAATGTCGATGAAACAGTTGTTCGGATCGAGCGGATGCGAAAACATCCGGCGAAACTCCATCTCAAAAACCGCCCGCTCAAGCTTGTCGGCGTCGGCAAGAATCAGTTGCAGCGCTTCTTCGTCTTCTTCATCGCGCGCCAAGGCAAAAAGTTCGTTGTTGTCCCGAATCTCGGCGGTTAATTCCGATAAAGAGGTAACCACGCCTTCCAACAGTTTTTTTTCGCGACCGAGCTCCTGGGCTTTTTTCGGGTCATTCCAAACCGAGGGATCCTGTATTTCCTGATCGATGGCTTTTAACCGCGTTGCTTTGCCGTCGAAGTCAAAGATACCTCCGTAATGCGGCGGTACGTTCGGCAATATCGTCAAGAGTGTGGGCGAGATGGTTTAATTGTTCCGCTTCCATAATGCCTGAATTTTCTTAAGTGTCTGTTTGAGAGTTTGGGATTATACTCTGTCGATTCTGGAATCCCGCGTTTCTTTCGGAAACTTTTATGACAAACTCTTTTCCTTTTTCTCTTCCGGCGTCGGCGCTTTTTTGCCGCCGGGGCGTCGGGCTTATCGCGTTACTGGTTTTGCTCGGTTTTTACTCAGAGCGGGCAATCGCGCAGGATATTGTGGCCAGTGAAACGCCGGCAGCCGCTTCGTCGGACGAAACGCGGACGCGGGAAAGTGCGGCGCCGTCGCTTCCCGAAGAGTTTAACGAAGAAGCACGCGCTGTTTATGAAGAAAAATTAAAAACACTGCGCGCCCGAATGGACGATCAGAAATGGGAAGAGGCGTTGACGACTGCCGATGAATTGGTCAAAGCCCGTCCGCGTGAGCCACAGGTGCGCTTTATTCGCACCATCGCGTTGACCGAGTTGGGGCGCGATGAGGAAGCCAAGAGCGCGCTGCTTGCGTTGATTTCCGATTTTCCCGAATTGCCGGAGCCGCGAAACAACCTGGCTGCGATGTATGCCAAAGCCGGCGAATTCGCACTGGCGCAACGCGAATTGGAAACCGCGATTGCGGCGGCGCCGGACTATTCCGTGGCGCACGCCAACCTTGCCGATCTTTATGTGCAAATGGCGTTGCGGCATTACCAGAAAGCGGCCGATACCGACAAAGACTCGGCGACGCGACGCGATTTGAACGCCAAGCTGGAAAACCTGCGCACGTTATTGACGCCTCAAGCGGCGGCAGAAGAAATAAAAAACAACGAAGAAACGCAGCCCGATACGGGGCATGCCAAAGCGGCGGAACAGAGAAACTCGGAAGGTGGGCAAAGCGCTTCGCCAGCGGACAAAACCGACTGACACGAAACAATCGATTCATGAATCTGCCGAGAAATCCGATTGTGCCGATTGAGGTTAAAGTGTTCATCGCGACGATGTTCGACGCCAATCCGAGTGGTGCGTCTGCCGAGACTTCCGGTGAGTTTCATTACTGGCGCGAACGCTACTGGCAAAAGGATGTGCAAATATTCCATGTGCGCGGCGCGGCCAATCCCGTGTATTGCAATGGCGACGGTGTGTGCGGCGCGGTATTGGGCATGGGCAAAGTACGCTCATCGTCATCGATGCAAGCAATACTGCTCGATCCGCGTTTCGATTTTTCCAAAACGTACTTCCTGATCTCCGGTGTTGCCGGCGCGACACCCGAACGCGCAACCATCGGTGCGGTGATCTGGGGCACATGGCTCGTCGATTTCGATCTGGCCATGCGTTGGTCGCCCGAAGAGAGCAAGCCCGGCGAGCCGGTTTTTCTGCCGCGCCAAGGCGATGAAGACGTGCGCGTGTTTCAACTCAACACGGCATTGGTCAATCGGGCGCTGGCATTAAGCCAAGGCACGCCGCTTGCCGATTCCGGCTTTGCCCGCGCGTTCCGCGCCCGTTACCCGCAAGAAGTTGCGCGGCGCGATCCGTTCATCGGCACGGGTACGCACATGACCGGCGATTGTTTTTTTCACGGCCCCGGCCTGTCGAAACAGGCGCAAGAAATCGCCAAAGCCTACGGCGCGGACGATTACATCATCACAGAAATGGAAGGAACAGCGGTTGCTTACGTGATCCGGCAGTTGCACGGGCTTGAGCGCATGTTGAGCTTGCGCGTTGTCGTGAACTTCGATCAGGGCACGCCCGACGAAACGACGCTTTACCATCTGGAACACGCGCTCGAACAGGTTGCCGGCGATTTTGGCGAAAGCGTGCGGAACAAAACCAATGTCGGCTGCCGCGTGGCGGACGACATCGTGGCAAACTGGGCGCGATGGCGGGAAGGCGTGCCGGAAGAATAGCCGTTGCTTGAAAAACCGTTCAGACGGTTTGATGTTTAGCGGATAACGCTGTGCTTATCTGCCAAACTTGCCGGTCAATGCTGAAGCGTGCAGTGTTTTTTTACGCAGGGATTGTGGCAACGCCTCGTCCACGTTCGAACGCTTCGGCGTTAAGATCGGCAAGTGCCGGTTTGCGAGCGCGAAAGCGTGCAACGATGCTTTCTTTCAAACTCTCCGAGTTAAAGGGCAAGCTTTCGGAAATGGCGCCGAGCATGATGGTGCTGACCAGCCGCAAATCGCCTAATTCACGGGCGATTTCGCCGGCATCGAAATCGCGAACTTTGATGCCTTGCCGACGTATGTCGGCGATCGGATCTATCGGATAATCGAAAAGGCCAAGCGAAACAACAGGCGGCTCGAGATTCAGCCGGTTGACCATGGCGGTGCTTTGCGGGCGTAGGTAGTGGCACCAGCGCAATGCTTCGGCCGCTTCAAAGCCGAGCAACACATCGGCCTTGCCGGGCATGATTTCCGGCGAGTAAACGCGGTCGGCAATACGGACATGCGACGATACTACGCCGCCGCGCTGCGACATGCCCGCCACTTCGGTTTTCTTGACATCGTAGCCTTCGCGAAAAGCGATTTGCGAAAGAATTTCGGAGGCGGTCATCACGCCTTGCCCGCCGATGCCGACAATGAGGATGTTCATGGATTTTTTGTCGTTTGCCACAGTCAAACCTTTTTCCTATGCTTTTATCTGCGAAATGGCGATGGGAACAATTTTTGCGACAGGTGTTGCGTGTTGAATGGCTTTCGGCCCGCAGGTTTGCACGCACAGGTTGCAACCGGTGCAGGCGACGGTTTCGATTTCAACGAATGCCAATTCAACCTCTTTGCCCGAAGGTTTCACCGCTTTTTCACGGCGGATGACGTGAATGGCAGGGCAACCGACATCGACGCAATTGCCGCAGCCGGTACACAATGAGGTATCAACTTTGTATGGCGCCTGCTTGACGTAATCGCTGACCAGAACGCACGGCTGATTGGT
>QMCE01002021.1_pt1 | contig 19199 bp, 21 predicted proteins | sample 1821851 | NCBI WGS metagenome assembly QMCE01 (sample SAMN09453174, study PRJNA476694) | Termite gut metagenome, whole genome shotgun sequencing project. | isolation source: worker | host: Odontotermes sp. | place: South Africa:Pretoria | collected 2016-01-28
GATTAAAGATATGCCAACCGATCCGTTGCCGACGATTACCCAAATCGCCGCCGATATGGACACAACACGCCAAAACGCCGCGAAAATGCTGGAGAAACTAGAGCGCGAAGGTCTTGTCACCGTCGAGGAATGTGAAACTGACCGCCGCAGCCGCCGTGTGCGAATCACCGAAGCGGGGTATTCTCATACGGGGCAGGTTGCCGAGAACGCACAGGAGTTTCTTACGCGGCTGTTTGAGGGAATGACCTCCGAGGAACTAGACACCGCCGGAAAAGTGCTGACAAAAATGGTTATAAACTTAACGAAAATGCAGGAGGAATTGTCGTGATGAAAAAGAAACACCGCCCCCGCTTTTGGGTTGGCATGGGTGCGCTGGCGATTGTCATTATTCTAGTCGCCGCAGTGATCTTCAACCTTCCGAAACCTCAGCAAGTAAGCGATTCCAGCTTTGACCTAACCGCGCTCGCGGACGGTGTATACCAAGGGGTTTGCCACAACGGACTTGTGTCCGTGAGCGTAGAGGTGGATGTGCGCGGTCACGCGATTACCGCGGTGCGTCTTATTGAACACCGCAACGGCATGGGGAAACCCGCCGAAACCATTGTCGACACAGTGGTGAGCAGCCAAAGCGTAGAGGTGGACGCGGTAGCCGGCGCGACCATGAGTTCGGGAACAATTTTGAAAGCGATTGAAAATGCTCTAAAATAAGAGCGCTCGAAAAATTCATTGTTCGCCGAAGGCGAACGAGCGAAGCGCTTGCGAGCAGGTGCCTCTGGCGCGGTGTCGCAAGCCGGAGCGGGAATTTTTCGAGTTGACAATAAAAACAAGGGGAATAGCTATGAAAACCTTTATAATCTGTAACAGCAAAACGGGTTTTACCAAGCAATATGCCGATTGGATCGCGGAGGAAACCGGCGGCGTTGTGTTGCCGTACAAAGGCTTCGCCAAAACACCTATCGGCACGGAAGACCTTGTGATTTTCGGCAGCCGCCTGCACGCCGGAAGAATCGAGTATCTCCCTAAAATCAAACCCCTCTTCAAAAACCTGATCGTCTTTGCCGTTGGCGGTGTTCCCGGAAGCGTGACGGACGCGGTTGAGAAAATATGGGCGGGGAATTTCACCGAGGAAGAACGCGCCCGAATCCCCCGCTTTTACATGCAAGGCGGCATCTGCTACGAAAAAATGGGCTTTGTTGACCGCACAATGATGAAGGCTGTAGCAAAACTCATGAGCCGCCAGAACGACAAGGACGCGTCAGAGAAGGCTTTCGCGTCGAACATCCAAAACTCCTATGACATTTCTTCAAGGGAATACATCGAACCGTTGGTCGAGCATGTAGCGAACTACTGCTCCCGGTAGTATTTCCCGAATTCCACATCCGCCGCTTTGATGTGCCGCACGATCCAGTTAACGATTGAGTTATTGAGGTCAAGGGTAAACTTGGCTGATGTGCCGTTTGCGTAAAACTCCTGCTTCAGCTTCCCGATTTCATTCACATAAATCTGATGCTGACCTTTGTGCCAATCATATTTCGGATATCCTGCCTGTTTTTGCAGGGCTTCCTCGTCGCTGAAATGCTTCAATATGTAATCGCACAGCAGATCGAGCGTCTTTTCCGTCTCCTCTTTGGAAACGGATTTCGCCCCCATCGAGATGACCGTGTTCAGTCTGTCGATCAGTTCTTGATGCTGCTCGTCGATCTTCGGAACACCCAGTTCCATGTCCTTTGTCAGCGTAATCATTTTCGGCCTCCTTGTATTTATGGTAATTCCTCAAAGTCATTAGCTCCGTGCTTGCAGATGGGGCAGATAAAATCTTCGGGCAGCGTCTCTCCCTCGTAGACATATCCGCAAATTTTGCAAACGAAGCCCTTTTTACTTTCTTGGGGTGGCTGCGGTTTGGGTTTGATGTGGTCAAAATAGTATTGGTAGGTTGCACTCCGTTCGTTTGACAAGACAAACGACTGCGTGACTTCGGCGAAGAAAACCGTATGCGAACCCATATCCTTTGAATCTGTTACCTTCGCCGCGATGATGCCGTTTGTGTGCTCGGAGATATAGCAAATGCCGTTTACGGCGCGTTCGCTAGAATCGGGGAACTTATTGGTTTCTTTTCCGCTTTGGAAGCCGAAGCGCTTAAACACCTCAAACGTCGCGCTTTCCGACAGAACTGACAGGACAAACTCGCCAGTCCTTCGAATCATGCCGTGGGTGAAGTTGGCTTTGTTCACGGCGATGGAGATTTGCAAAGGCGCGCTGGTAATCTGCGTAACCGTATTGATGATGCAGCCGTTGTCTTTCTCGTTTTCCCTTGCGGTCAACACAAACAGTCCGTAGGACAGTTTGAACATGGCCGCCGGATCAACGGGACTGTTTTTATCTATGGATTGCATATCCCTGCCTCCTTACATTCCGGGCAAAGCCCGCTGAGAGTGAGGTTTTTTACACAAAACCCCTCCAATTCCCCGAACTGCCCATCAATACCGGGCAGATTGACGTCAAAAACACGTTCGCAATCTTCGCAGATGAAGTGATGATGCCTGTGGAGATTGTGATCGTAGCGGGTGGAGCCGCCATGAGCACCGATATTGAGCAGTTCCCCCGCTTTCGCCATTTGGCTTAGATTCTTGTACACGGTGGCTTTGCCGATGGCGGGATACTCCTTCGCGACGGCTTCGTAAACCTGCTCGGCCGTGGCGTGGCTATTAAGCGTTTGCACCGCGTCAAGAATCAAACGCCGCTGGATGGTGTTCCGTCTCACGGCGTTTAAAAATACCGCGAGAGCAAGCCTTGGAAGCCTTTGCCGTGGCGGGCTTCGTCTTTGCACATCTCGTGCACGGTGTCGTGGATGGCGTCTAAGCCCAGAGCCTTGGCTTTCGTCGCGAGGTCTTTCTTGCCCTGCGTCGCGCCGTGTTCCGCGAGTGTGCGCATTTCGAGGTTCTTCTTGGTGGAGGAATCCAGCACCTCGCCCAGCAGCTCCGCGAATTTGGCGGCATGTTCCGCTTCTTCAAAGGCATAGCGTTTGTAAGCCTCGGCGATTTCGGGGTAACCCTCGCGGTCGGCTTGGCGGCTCATCGCGAGATACATGCCGACCTCCGTGCATTCGCCTGTAAAATTTTGTCGCAGCCCTTCAAGGATTTCGGGATCGACGCCCTTCGCAACGCCGACGGTATGCTCATCGGCAAAGACAAGCCCTTCGGCTGCCTGCGCGTTGAATTTGGACGCGGGGGCTTTGCACTGCGGGCATTTTTCTGGCGGCTCGGTGCCTTCGTGTACGTACCCGCAGACGGAACAGATGAATGTTTTCATGGGTCATTCTCCTTTTCATTATTGATAATTATTATTATAAATTATTTATTCTCGTTTGTCAAGAAAAACTTTGGGACAATTTTTGCCGTGTGTGGTATACTGTATTCGCGGGGGTGAGAGCTGATGAAATATGATTGCCTGCTGATAGACGACGAAGACTTACTGTCGGAAAGCACCCGCGAATACTTCAACACCTTCGGCGTGCAAACCGCTTGGGTTACCGACGCCGCCGCTTGCGAAGCGTTTTTTCGCGAGAATAAAGCGGATCTGATCCTGCTGGACATCAACCTCGGCGATTCGTCGGGGTTCGATTTATGCAAAAGGCTGCGCGAAACGACCGACATCCCGATCCTCTTCATCAGCGCGCGTTCCGGCGACGACGATATGCTGCTGGCGCTCAATATCGGCGGCGACGACTATATCCAAAAGCCGTATTCGCTCTCTGTTTTGCTTGCGAAAGTCAAAGCCGTGCTGAGAAGGACGCAGGGCGGCGGTCTGTTTGTCTGCGGCGGCTTCCAAATGGATTTCAGGGGTATGACTGTTCAGAAAAACGGACGGAAGATTCCCCTGAAAGCAATGGAGTACAAGCTACTCGCCTACCTCGTGAAGAACAAAAGCCGCGTTGTGACTAAAGACGAGATTTTTCAGAAAGTGTGGGAGGATTCCGTTACCGGCGACAACACACTGAACGTGCACATCCGCCATCTGCGGGAAAAGATCGAGGAAAACCCGAACGACCCCCGCTATATCAAAACGGTATGGGGCGTGGGGTACGTGTTTGAGGCGGACGGGATATGAAAAAGGCTTGGGGCTTGTTTGCCGGTATTGTCATAATCGGTCTCGGCGGGTTTTTGTTTTTCTTTCAAAAAGAACCTCCTCCGGCGGATGTAATCGCAATCAACGACGCCGTGATTTCCTCCCTGCAACGCGGCGTCGAAGCAGACGCGCCGGATATCATCATCCGGCAAGTCCTGCTGGAAATCGAAAAGAGGGACGCCGCCGAAAAAGACAGAGACAGAATTCTGTTTATATTACTATGCGCTTATTCGGCGCTGTTTGCCGCCGCGGGCGCGCTTTTGTATCTGGCTTGTTACCGAAGCATTTTAGCACCGTTTCGGAAGCTGCAAGGCTTTGCGCGGAACGTCGCGGCGGGAGATTTGGATTTACCGTTGGAGATGGACAGTGAGGGACGTTTCGGAGCGTTTACCGAGAGTTTCGACTTAATGCGGGAGGAGCTTCAAAAGGCGCGTGAAAACGAACGGAACGCCGAAAGAAGCAAGAAAGAGCTTGTAGCGTCGCTCAGTCATGACATCAAAACACCGGTGGCCTCCATCAAGGCGGCGGCGGAAGTGATGAGCCTTTCGGCAAGAAGCGAGAAAGACAAAACACAACTCGCCCGTATCGGCGAGAAGACAGAGCAGATTAACACACTGATTACGGATATGTTCCACGCGACCTTGGAGGAACTGCAAGAACTGAGCGTCACCGTATCTGAAGTGCAAAGCACGGTTCTTCCGCGTCTTTTAAGAAGCGCCGACTACAAAGGGTTTTTGAAACCGTTTACCGTCCCAAACTGCATTGTCTTGACCGACCCTGTGCGCCTGCAGCAGATTTTTGATAACATAATCGGGAATTCGTATAAATACGCCGGTACGGCGATCGAGGTTACCGCCGCATTCGAGGAGAATACCCTATTTATAGAGATTGCGGATTTTGGACCGGGAGCGCCGGAGGATGATCTGCCGTTAATTATGAATAAGTTTACCCGAGGGAAAAACGCCGAGGATAAAAGCGGATACGGGCTGGGTTTGTTTATCGCGAAAACCTTGGCGGAGCATATGTCCGGCGAGCTGCGCTGCGAAAACCGTTCCGGCGGCTTCGCCGTTATCCTCTCATTGCGCCTCGCGGGTTTGTAAAACCTACGTCGCGACGAGGAGGCAAAAGCCAACGGCGCGCCCTACATCGTTTATTTAAGAGAATATTAAGAAACACATAAAGACCCGTTAAGATGTGCGGTGGTACAATGGCGGGGGTGATAAATATGAGGAAGATTTTCATGCTCGCTCTGGCTCCGATCCGCAAGAGCAAAGGGCAGACCGTATCCCTTCTGGTCCTGCTGACCGTCGCGGGGACGCTTTTGTATTTGGGATTGTCTCTGAGCCTGAACGTCGCGACGCTTTTTGAGAAAAAAGCGGAACAGTTGGGTTCGCCGGATGCCGTTATGGCGCTGCAAGACACCATTTACACAGAGGCGGACGCCGCCTTCTTCCGCAACGATCCGAGAGTCCTGTCGGCGGAAACCGTGAAAGTTCTCGCCTTTCCGCACGCGGAAGCGGATTACGCGGGAAACGCGCTCTCTCTGAACATTCTTCTGCTCGAAGAAAACTCGCTCGGTTATACGCAACGATTTGTCGGGGAAAAGCTGCCGGACGCCGAAAATCCGGTGTATCTGCCCAACCTTTTCCGCACCGGCGGCGGGTTTCGTTTAGGCGATGAGTTCAGCGTGAGGTATGGCGGCGCGGCACACATGTTTACCGTCGCCGGATTCTTTGAAGATATCCATTTGGGGTATATCAATATCGGCATTACCGGTATCATCCTGCCGGATCCCTACGCTTTCGGATCCGGACTGGATAATCCGCCCGTTCCGTGTACGTTGATTTTGCCCCGCGTTCACGATAAAGAGGATACCGTCATATTCAACGATTTTATCTCGGAGAAAATGCAAAATACCGACCCTTCTGTGTTCAACAATGTTTTCTTCTCAGGTACTTGGTTTCAAAACTCGAAGACGGCCAGCACCTTGACGGTGGAGATCGCTTCGGGCATCTTGATATTGTTTTCCCTGTTGATTGTGATCGTAGGACTGATCGTGGTGCAGTTTCGGATCGTGAACACCATAGAGGACGATATGCAAAACATCGGTGCTTTGAAAGCCGCGGGTTACACCAGCGGTCAGATCATCGGCGGCATCCTGACGCAGTTTTTGCTTATAGCATTTACGGGCTGTGGGATTGGGGTTCTTCTTTCGCAGACCGTGCTGCCGCTCATTTCGGCGGCGTTCGCGACGCAAAGCGGACTTGTGTGGGAATGGGGGTTTGACGCCTCCGCCGCAATCTTGGCACTCGCGATCATCGCGGGAACGGTTTTACTAACTTCGCTGTGGGCGACGCAGCGCATCCGAGCCCTTCACCCGATTATCGCGCTGCGCGGCGGCGTTACTACGCACAGTTTCAAAAAGAACCGGTTCCCGCTCGACAAAGCAAGGGGTGGGCTTTGGTTCCTGCTGGCTATAAAGGCAATGCACCTCAAGCAGAGCGTCAGCATCACTCTAATCTGCGCGGCGGTGACGTTCGCAAGCGCGGTATTCACCGTTCTGTACTACAACGTGGGCGTTGAGGATACGGCGTTTATTGAGTTGGTGATGAACAACTACTGCGATGCGTATGTCGACATTCTGCCTGAAGCGGATCCGCGGCACGCGATTGATGAGATACGGGCTGTAGAGGGCGTGGATAAAGCCGTGTTTTACAGTTCTTCTTCCGCGCCGCAGGTCGGAAACCGTTTCGTGGATGTCAGTGTCACGGAGGATTACAGCGACCTAAGGGGCGTGTATATCTACGAAGGGCGAAGCCCGAAGCATCCAAACGAGATTGCTATAGGCGGCGTCATGGCTTCGGAGCTTGGGCTTACGATAGGCGATAAGGTCGCGGTCAGTTATACGGGAGAGACAACGGAATATTTCATCAGCGGTCTCGGACAAAACGCCGAGAACAACGGTTGGACGGCGCAGCTCACCCAAGACGGCGTCAAGCGTATGAACCCGCTGTACCAGTCTTGGTCGGTGAATGTATACGCGGAGGAAGGAACAAACCTTGCGGTTCTCCGCGAACGCATACAGGAACGGCTGGGCAGTCAGGCAAGCCGCGTTGTGAGTATTGAGGATGAAACGGTGCGGCTCGATACGTATATCGACCTAATTTTCCTCGTTACCGTGTTAATATTAAGCGTAACGGCGCTGGTAATCGCGCTGGTGCTGTACCTAACCGTGAAATCCTCGATCCTGCGGCGTCGGCGCGCGCTGGGTATTCAAAAATCGGTGGGGTACACCACGGGACAATTGATGGGGCAGATATCCGCTTGCTTCATGCCGCCGGTTTTGTGCGGGGTAGTTGCCGGAGGGTTTTTCGCGGGGTGTTTTGCGAACGATGTGTTCAGCGTATTGTTTAAGAGCATTGGGTTTATGCGGGTGAACTTTACCGTCGTACCCGTTTTGATTGCCGCCGTCGCCGCACTGATAGGTTGTTTTGCCTACGCCGTAGCGCTGACAGTGTCATGGCGGATCCGAAAAATTAACGCGTATACATTGATTACGGAGTAAATCAAAGCCGCCTGTGACCAATAGTCACAGGCGGCACATCCTAAAACCATTAATACTTTCCGAAATCCCCGCCCTCTGGTGAATATGCGGTTTTCTCCGGCATCGCGATTTGCTTCTTCATTCCGCCGCCGGAGGAAAGGCGTTGATTCCCGGCGTCGCGGAGCTTAAACTGCGCGATGAGCTCTTCCAGCATGATCGATTGACCGCTCATCTCTTCCGAAGCGGCGGCGCTCTCCTCGGCGGTAGCACTGTTCTGCTGCACCACTTGCGCCACTTGGTCGATCCCCTTGTTAATCTGCGCGATTCCAAGGCTCTGCTCTTCGGAAGATTTCGCGATGTCGGTAACGGTGCTCTCGTTGATTCCCGCTACGATCTCGGTCAGACTGGACGCGGTCTCGTCGGCAATCCGGGCACCGAGTTCCGCTTTCTCAACCGAGTTCGCAATCAGTACGCCTGTATCTTTGGCGGCTTCGGAGCTCTTGGTCGCGAGGTTCCGCACTTCTTCCGCGACGACGGCGAATCCTTTGCCGTGCTGTCCGGCACGGGCAGCCTCGACCGAGGCGTTAAGGGCTAAGATGTTGGTTTGGAATGCGATATCTTCAATAGTTTTAATGACCTTGCTGATATTCTGGCTCGCCGTGTTTATTTCGCGAACAGCTCCGGTCAGCTCGTCCATCTGGGCGCTGCCCTTCTCGGCGTTTTGCTTGATCGTGTTGGCCAATGTCGCGGCTTTGTCGGCCATCGCGGCGTTTTCTTTGGTCTTATCCGCGATTTCGGCGATCGAACTTGAGAGTTGCTCCACCGAAGCGGCTTGCTCTGTCGATCCTTGAGCGAGAGCCTGAGAACCGTCGGCGATCTGCTTCGCGCCAGTGGAGACCTGCGCGGTGGAATTGTTGATCTCGCCGAACATATTGTTTAGATTGCTCAACATATCGCGCAGCGATACCCCCATTACGTCTTGATCTGAAAGAACTTTTGGAGAAATGGTGAGATCCCTGCCAGCAATGGCTTGTAGTGTTTGGCTCACGTCAATCATATTTTGAATAAACGCGGCGGTCGCGCTGATGGTTTGCCCGATTTCATCTCTGGCTTTCCCCATCGCCGTAATAACCGCTTGATCCTCCGCCCGAAGAGTGATGTCGCCTGACTCGCTGGCTTTCTTCATGAAAGCGGTCAACACGATCAGCGGTTTGCTGATTAGCTTGGAGATATACAACGCGAGAACGATACCGATTATCAAGGATACGCCCGCTAGTATGAGAGCCGCCCAAAGGGCCAAAGTCGCGGTATCCGAAGTAGCGTTAATTTGGGTGGTCATTGCGGCTTCGATATCTGCCGTGGCCGTGTCCATCGCTTGCTGTGCCAGCGTGACTTGTCCGGGCATCATTGCCGTCAATTCGGCTTTCTGAAGACACAACTCCCCAAAATGAATGAGTGCTTCCCGGTATGGCACCAGCGCGTCCAGAATGGCCTGCGCGGATTCCTGATTGGCTATAATCTGGCTCTCATCGCGAAATTTGGTCACCGCTTCGATCGAAGCGTCCATTGAAGCAGTAACGCTTTCGGTTTGTGTTCCATCGGCGGACAACACCATCGAGCGCGCGGCAAGACGGGCTGTCGCAATCAAATTTGAAATATTCTTGCCCTCGCGGATACGGCTTGCCCGGCGCTGCATACCCGCAACGTCCGTCAAGGCTAGAATATCGGAATCCAACGATTCCATCTGCCCCTCCATAATAGTGTCAGCCACCCCACCCAGCGCGGCACCTGTTTCGGCTAGGATTGCATCCTGCGCTACCATTTGCTCGCTGACCAAACCCATTTCAGCCGCCGCGTCGGCGTATACATTGAATTTTTGTTCGGTATCCTGTATAACGGGGCGAAATTTTTCCAATATTTCATGCTGGTCAATATAATCGTATATTTCGGTCATACTTTGCCGCAAGGTTGCCTCGGCGGTAAGATATTCGGCGAAATACGCTGCATCAGTCGATTCCATCATGCGGTTCGCCGGTGCGCGAAGACTCTGCATGGAGACGGACATCTGACTTCCCAACGTTTGTAGGTGTGTGTCAAAGCCGATATTGCTGACATTGTCGATTGTAGATGTATTGGTGATGGTCACCAATACAGCGACAATTGCGAGCAGCGCGATAACAATTCCGAATCCAAGCATGATTTTAGTGCCGACCTTAAGATTTTTCATGGATATTTCCGCCTTTCGACAATTTGACTAACTAAACTGAATTATACCCTACAGCATATGGTATGTCAAGAGGCACTTTTACTTAATATAAGAGATTCAGAGGAAAATTTGCCAGATTGCCGTGATAAACGAGCGAAAAGTTCTTAAAGGGGTATGCCCGCTAAAAAATGCGACCTTGTGCAATTCGCCACTTCACAAAACGGCGAAAATGTGGTATAATATTTTGACATGTTGAACACACAGGCGTGAATGGGGGTGAAGCCGCTTGAACATCACACAGGCAATTCGTACTTTTTTTCAGGAATTGGCAGAAAGAGTCTCGGACTATATGTCGGTTTTCGGGATTTGGGACGCGGTTGATATCCTGATTGTCACTGTTATCGTGTATATTGTGATACAGCTTTTCCGGCGCTCGAATGCTTTCCCCGTCATCAAGGGCATACTGATTTTAGTGTTGGTGCTGGTCTTTGCGCAGGTATTCGGCTTGCAAACGCTGAATTTTTTACTGTACAGCACGTTGCAGGTCGGCGTGCTCGCTGTAATCGTGCTCTTCCAGCCGGAACTTCGTAAGATGCTGAGTCAGGTGGGTTCAGCCGGAAACATTACCATTGGAAGAAACGCTCCGACCGACTTGGAAAAAGCGATCACCGAGATGCTGGAGGCCTGCCGAGTTCTATCTTGGGAGAGGCAGGGCGCGCTGGTTGTATTTGAGCGGCGCGTCAGCTTGGCTGATATTGCTAAAACCGGCACGATTCTCGACGCCGCCGTCACTTCAGAGCTTGTAAAGAATATCTTTTACCCCAAAGCGCCTCTGCACGACGGAGCTATCATCGTACAAACCGGACGAATTACCAGCGCGGGCTGTATGCTGCCTCTCACAACGAACGCCAACCTGAGCCGCGACCTTGGGATGCGCCACCGTGCCGCTATCGGTATGAGCGAAAACTCGGACGCCGTAGTGATTGTAGTTTCGGAGGAAACGGGAACTATTTCTGCCGCCATTGACGGTATGCTGAAGCGTAATCTCACCCTTGAAGTCCTCGAAACCCTCCTGCGTTTGGAACTGCTGCCTGTGGCTGAGAAGAAAAAGGGTGGCTTGTTTAGCATGCTGCGCAAGTCCGGCGGGAAGGAGGACGGCGCGTGAAAAGCTTGTTTAAGAAGTTCAACATCTTGGTTTTTGTTTTGTCTTTCATTATTGCCGTCATCTTATGGGGATACGTATCGTTTTATTTCAATGAAATAGGCGATAAAATGGTTACGAATATTCCGGTGACATTTATCAATGAAGGGAATCTGAATGGTACCGATTTGATGATTGTAGGCGGAAAAGATTCTACCGTAAACGTTCGTTTTGTTGGGCGGCTGCAGGACTATTCGGGGCTCAATGAAAACAATCTGGAAGCGGTTGTGAATCTGGCGAATGTGCGTACAAAGGGCGAAGTTTCATTGGATTATGAGATCCAATCAACCGAATTGCCAATGCAATTGTCCTCCCTTGAAGTATTTAAGTTAAATCCTGTGGTTACCGTGATAATCGATACGATTGAACGCATGAGCGTTCCGTTTGCGCTTGAAACCCTTCCTGCAAGCGCCGAGGATTATATCGTGGGAGACGCAAGGTTTGACCAGCCGGGTGTGGTTGTAACAGGACCTTCCGGCCTTGTCAGCCGGCTTAGGAAAGCCGTGGTGGATTACACCCCTCCCGAGGAGCCCATTTCCCATGCGGTTTCAAGCACATTCACATATACTCTGCATAACGAGGAGGGGGAAATTTCCGCCGATGATATGGCGTTGTTGACGGTCCCGACGGATTCGGTATTAATGACCATACCGGTCAGCATGGTGAAGGTAGTACCGCTTGACATTTCCTGTATCAATGGCGGCGGTATTACTAAAGAGAACAACCTTGCCATAGAATATAACCCGCAAACGGTTCGTATTTCCGGCGATCCCGATATTTTAAACGGAATTAACTCGGTGATGCTCGCGACGACGCTCAATCTTGCCACGCTAACCGAAGGCCTAACCGAAACCTACCCAATCCAGTTTCCCGATAACGTAACAAATATCGACACCGTCACGGAGGCGCAGGTTTCTATTAAAATCATCAACGCGGAAACGCGGACGATTACAACAACAAATATCACGCCGGTGGTCAACGCCGCCAATTTGCCGGATGGCTATCAATATGTCCTCAGAACCACAAGTCTTATTGTCACCATCCGAGGGTCGTCGGAGGATATAAATTCGGTACAGCAGCATAATATCCGCGTCACGGCGGATTTTGGCGAGGAACCTCTGCCGATTGGGTTATCAAAGCGCCCGGCTGTCATTACAGTTGAAGGATTTATGGTTAACGGAGTCCCTATGGTCGGCGCGTTGGACTTGGGAGCGGAGATCTGGATTGACGTCGTGCCGATCGAACCCGAAGACACAGGCGGTGATGAGTCATGACGCAGACGGCGGTAGTGGTTAAGGTTAACGGCCCCGGCCTGTGCGAGGTACGGATTCGGCGGGTGTCCGCCTGCGGCGGCGAATGCGCCTCCTGCGGCGGCTGTGAAACGCCGGATATAGACGTTTTGGCTACCAATACCGAAAGAGTGAAAACAGGGGATACCGTATTAATCGAAAGCGGAAAGACGCTGCGGCTCGCGGCTCTGATATTCCTTCTGCCGTTGCTGCTGTTTTTCGCCGGCGTATTCTTCCATCCTATCGCCGGCGGGATTGGAATTATTCTTGGGGTGGGTATTGTACTGGCGGCCAACCGCTTTTTGCAGAACAAGGGCGGCGTTACGGCGCGTGTGGTTGCAGTATTGAAGGAACGCTGATATGTTCGGAACCGTACGTCCTTTCCAGCCGGAATTGAAACACCGGGAATCGGCGCAGTATAAAGCCGTTTACTGCGGTCTGTGTCATACCCTCTCAGAACGCTACGGGGCGATGTCGCGCTTGCTGGCCAATTATGATTTCGTTTTGCTCGCGATGCTGTACTGGCAAGAACCCTGCGCGACGCAACAGAAGCGTTGCGCGCGGCATCCGTTCAAAAAGCAGCCTGTATGCCGGGGCGGCGCATGTTCGGATTACGCTTCCGACGCGCTGATGCTCTTTACCGATTGGTCGCTGCGGGATCGGATACGGGATGAGAAAGGGTTTCGCCGTATGTTCGCCCGTTTTCTTCATCGGTGCTACAGAAAATCGTTTCGGAAAGCGGCGGAGAGGTTACCGCGGGAAGCCGAGGAATGCGAACGCCGGATAAATGAGCTTTGGCGGCTTGAAGAAGACAGGGACGCAAGTTTGGAAGCGCCCGCTTCCGCCTTCGGCGGGATGCTGGCCTCTCTGGGCGGGTTTCGGGAAGACAGGCGCGCTGCCCGCAGCCTGCTGGATCACTTGGGACGGTGGATTTATATCGTGGACGCGTTTGAAGACCAGCCGCGAGATAGAAAGTCAGGCGCTTACAATGCGGTGGCGCTGCGGTTCGGAGACGAATCGGACAAAACGCGGGACGAGATAGGATGTATCCTCGGACGGGAGCAAGACGCCGTACTGGCCGCGTTGGATCTAATGCGGGAGGGCGTATTTACCGATATTGTGAAAAACATTCTCACGCTGGGACTCCGCTCACGCGGACACACGGCGTTATTTGGAAAGAATGAGAAAGAGGAGGTCAAGGGTTGAGCGATCCGTATGAGGTTTTAGGCGTCCGGCGCGACGCGACGATGGAGGAAATCAAGGCGCGGTATAAAGAGCTTGCAAGAAAATATCATCCCGATAAATACGGCGGCAACGAGCTCGCCGATTTGGCGCAGGAAAAGATGAAGGAGATTAACGAGGCCTACGACGCCATCTTCCGGGAGCGTGAGAACCGGAACGATGGTCATAACGATTCGTACCGGAATCCTTATGACCCGTATCAGCAGCGTCCGTATGGGCAAAACCCCTATGGCCAGCAGCCGCAGTCTTATGGGTGCTCCGCCTGTGATATTTGCTCCGCTTGCCTCTGTGCCGACTGCTTGTGCTCCTCCACAAGGTGTTGTTAAAAGATCTTTACTCGGTTCTTGCCGGAGGATAAAGCGTAATAAGGAGGGTCATATTTGCCGAACAGTATGACGGGATACGGCCGCGCTTCAAACGGGCCGATGACGGTGGAGCTGCGTTCCGTTAACCACCGGTATTTGGAGGTGTCGGTACGGGCTCCCAGGGGATACCTTTTTTTAGAGGAACCGCTCAAGGCGCTGGCTACTAGGTTCGTGGGCAGAGGTAAGCTTGAGATCGGCGTTACACTGGATAACTCCGAGATTTCGCAGTTATCATTTTCCCCGCCGATATTGGAAGCGTATCTCGCGGCTGCGAAAATTCTGGAGAACGAGTACGGCATTGCAAATGACCTCACGGCGTCGGCGGCGTTGCGTCTGCCCGATGTAATGACTGTTGCGCGGCAGGAGCCGGAGATTGAAGCCGTAACGGCGCAAGCCTGCGAGGCAGCCGAAGCGGCGTTTGCCGATTTTCGCGCGGCGCGTACCCGTGAAGGAGCGCGGCTGGTGGAGGATATCGAGGGGAAACTTACGGAGATTGAGCGGCTTGCCGCGCTGATTGCGGCGCGGATGCCGGAGAATGTTACGGCGTACCGCGAACGGCTGCGGTTGAAACTCAACGAGGTATTGGAACAGAAGATGCTTGACGAGAGCCGGATTCTCACCGAAGCCGCCCTGTACGCCGACCGAATTTGCGTAGATGAGGAACTTGTGAGGCTTAAAAGCCATATCGCAGCGTTACGCGCTCTGCTGCGGCAGGAGGGCGCGGTCGGGCGCAAGATGGACTTTTTAATGCAGGAGTTCTCGCGCGAAGCGAACACCGTCGGCAGCAAGTGCAATGACGCCGAAACGACGGGCTATGTGCTGGACCTCAAGAGTGAAATCGAAAAGATACGCGAGCAAGTGCAAAACCTTGAGTAGGGTGCGCCGCCGGATTGTTTGTAGGGTGCGCCGACCCGGCGCACCGCAGGGGTTAATAAGCAACGCACTGCCGGATATATCATCGGACGCACCGCAGGATTTATAAACGAACGCATTATATGAGATAATTATAACGCTTAGGCGGATATACTTAGGATAGAGGTGAGGCGTTTTATGAAACTGCTCAATATCGGGTTTGGGAACATGGTGTCGGCAGCGCGGCTTATCGCCGTGGTGACGCCCGATTCCGCACCGATGAAGCGCATCATCCAAGACGCGCGCGACAGGGAAACGCTGGTCGACGCGACGCTGGGACGGCGTACCCGCGCCGTGCTGTTTATGGATTCCGGCCACATTGTCCTCTCGGCGATTATGCCGGAAACGGTGGCGGCGCGCTTAGGCGACTCCGATTCTGATGAGGACGCGCAATGAGTGGACTGCTAATGGTTGTATCGGGACCGTCGGGAGCGGGTAAGAGTACCGTACTCAAGACGGTGATGGCAAAACGGAAGGATATGTTCTTCTCCGTATCCGCTACAACAAGGCCGCCGCGTCCCGGCGAGACGGAGGGGCAGGACTATTACTTTTTGAGCTTCGACGCTTTCCACAAAATGCGCGCCGAAGGAAAACTGCTGGAATGGGCGGAGTACGCCGGGCAGTGCTATGGGACGCCGTTTGATCCGGTGATGAAACGCCTCTCCAACGGGGAGACCGTCGTGCTGGACATAGAGACGAAGGGCGCAATACAGGTGATGGAACGCTACCCCTCCGCCGTCACAGTGTTCCTCACGCCGCCGTCCGAGACCGAAGCGGAGCGGAGGCTTCGCAGCAGGGGCACCGAAAGCGAGGAGAAGATACAGTCCCGCTTGAAGGTCACACGCGGCGTCTTTCGCTACATCGACAGGTACCAATACATTGTGGTGAACGAAATCATCGAGGAAGCCGCGAATACAATTGAAGCCATACTTACCGCCGAACGCGCGCGCACGGGCCGCAACACCGCGCTGTTCGCGGAATTTCGGAAATAAAAGGAGGAACGCATTATGCTTTCACCATCCATCAGCGAACTTATGGAGACAATCCCCAGCCGTTATCTGCTGGTCAACGTCACAGCGCGGCGCGCGAGGGAGATCGCCGAGACCGCAGAGCGGCAGGAAATTCATTTGGATGAGAAGCCCGTCAAACTGGCGATCAACGAGATCGCGAGCGGCGCGTTGATTGGCCGCGTCAAGAGCGAATACCAATATAAGCTGGATTGATGGAGCGATTCGCCCGCGTCGCAGTGCGAAACGTTCCCTATGCGGCGGATAAGCCGTATACCTACCGTATCCCTCCGGCGCTTGCTGACGTCATTCAGCCCGGCATACGCGTGACCGTCCCGTTCGGGCGGGGAAACCGCAGGCAGGAAGGGTTTGTGCTGGGACTGACAGGCGAAGCCGGACGCGAGGGTATTAAAAGCATCGACAAGGCGCTGGACTGCGACCCGGTTTTGGACGAAGGGCAGATAAGACTCGCGTTATGGATGCGGGAACGGTTTTTCTGCACGGTGTACGAAGCAGCGCGCGCCATGCTGCCGTCCGGACTGTGGTACAAGTGGGACGAAGCGGCGCGGGACGGCGCGACACCGAAACGCAGAATGCGAGATAAGACATCCCTGCGGGCGGAGTTAGCTGTTTCATCGGAGGAAGCGGCCTCCTATAACGCGGGACGCCCCACCCCTGCGCAAAAAGAGGTCCTGTCGCTCTTGATAGACGCCGGTAACGCGTCGGTACGGGAGATATGCTATTTTACCGGTACAAGCAGGCGTACCTTGAATGCGTTGGAAGCCAAAGGGTTGATCACCCTCTTTGAGGAGCCGGTATATAAAATACCGCCCGTGACCGCGCATGCCGAACCAATTGCGTTGAACGAAGAGCAGGAAGCCGCCTTTCTTCGATGCGGCGAGGCGCTGGATTCGCGAAAACCAGTCTGCGGTTTGCTGTACGGCGTGACCGGCAGCGGCAAGACGAACGTATATATCCGCTTGACGGAGCGGGTTCTGGACGAGGGCGGCGGCGCGTTGGTGCTGGTGCCGGAAATCGCTCTGACGCCGCAGTTATTATCGCTGTTCTCCGCTCACTTTGGGAACCGCTCGGCTCTGCTTCATAGCGCGTTGTCTATGGGAGAGCGCCTGAATGAGTGGAAGCGCATCCGCGAGGGTTTGGCGACCGTTGTTTTGGGAACGCGCAGCGCCGTCTTCGCGCCGGTGCGCAATCTGCGCCTGATTGTGCTGGACGAGGAGCAGGAGGGAACGTATAAATCAGAGAACGCGCCTCGGTACCATGCCCGTGAAATTGCGAAAATTCGCTGCGTCCGGCAGAGCGCGACCCTGCTTCTCGGAAGTGCGACGCCGTCAGTCGAGAGTTTTTACGCTGCGGAGGAGGGCGTCGCGTTTTTGTGCCGCATGAGGGAGCGTTATAATCAGCGCGCGCTGCCGGAGGTGCGGATTGTCAGCCTGAGCGACGAGAGAAAGTGCGGCAACGAAACGACAATCAGTCAGGCGCTGCATACCGAGATTACCTACAACTTAGCGCATGGTGAGCAGACGGTGTTGCTGCTGAACCGCCGCGGATACCATAAGAGCATGATCTGCCCTGCCTGCGGAGCCGCACCCGGATGCTCCCGGTGCAGTGTGCCAATGACATACCATTCGGCAAATAACCGTTTAATGTGCCACTACTGCGGGTATTCTCAAAAATACACCGGCGTGTGCGCCGAATGCGGAGCAAAGCTGATCCCGTTGGGTGCGGGTACGCAACGCGTCGCGGAAGACTTGGAAACCCTATTCCCCGGCACGGAGGTTTTACGAATGGATGCCGATACGACCGGTTCGCGGGGTGCGCACGAACGGATTCTGGATCGTTTCCGAAAACAAAGAGTCCCCTTTTTGGTTGGGACCCAGATGGTGGCTAAAGGGTTGGATTTCCCTGAGGTGACGCTGGTCGGCGTACTGTGCGCTGACGCCGCGCTATACATGGACGATTTTCGGGCAAACGAAAGAGCATTTTCGCTGATGACGCAGGTGATAGGACGGGCGGGGCGCGGCGAAAAACCCGGACGCGCCGTGATCCAGACTTACGCGCCCGACCATCCCGTTATTTTAGCGGCCGCCGCGCAAGACTATGATAGATTTTATCAGAGCGAGACCGGACTGCGCCGCGTACAGGGCTATCCGCCGTTTGGATCGCTTGTGAGGCTGACGTTCTTTTCGATGAATCAGGACGACGTGATGCAAGCCGCGCTGCGCGTTAAAGGCTGGATTGACACGGCGAGGTGCAAAGGCGTGTCTCGCTCACTCGGACCCGCGCCCGACAGAATAGCGCGGTTGAATATGCGTTACCGATGCCACATAGTATTGATACACGACGACGGTTCGGCGGTTCGGCGGCTGGTGTCGGGTATTTTAACGGCATTTCCCGCCGATAAAAAAAATAAAGGCGTACATATTTTTGCAGACGGCTTGCCATAACAGATACTCATAACAGAAAGGGAAATAGAATGGGACTTAGGAGAATTATTACCGGCAAAGATTCCGCTCTGCGCAAACGGAGCCGGGAGATTGCAAATTTTGACAGGCGGCTGCACACCCTGCTGGACGATCTTGCCGAAACGCTGGAAAACGCGAAAGGCGCCGGGTTGGCCGCCCCGCAGGTGGGTGTATTGCGCCGCGTATGCTTGATCAATATTGATGAGCCGATTGAGTTGTGCAATCCCCGTATCGTTTCATATGAGGGGGAACAGGAAGGAGCCGAGGGCTGCCTCTCTGTTCCCGGTAAAACGGGGCTGGTCAAACGCCCCGAAAAGGTTGTCGTAGAGGCGCAGGATCGCAATGGAAAGCATTTTACGATTGAAGGCGAAGGCTTCTTGGCACGGGCGTTCTGCCATGAAATCGACCATTTGGACGGAAAGCTGTATACCGACATTATGGAGCGCTTTATGACCTTAGAGGAACTGGCGGAATTGGAGAACGAATGAACATTGTGTTTTTCGGTACGCCGGATTTTGCCCGCGCTTCGCTTGAGGCGCTGCTGGACATGCCGGAGCACACCGTAACCGGTGTATTCACCCAGCCCGACCGCGCAAAGGGGCGCGGTATGAAGATGACGCCCTGCCCGGTAAAAGAACTGGCGCAAGAACACGGACTGCCGGTTTTTCAACCGAAAAAGATGCGGGACGGAACGGCGTTGGAGACGCTGCGTTCACTCAAACCCGATCTAGCTGTCGTCGTTGCCTTTGGAAGATTCCTGCCGAAGGATATGTTGGATGTACCGCCGAAGGGGTGCGTCAACGTCCACGCTTCGCTGCTGCCGGA
>QMCE01001551.1_pt1 | contig 19164 bp, 16 predicted proteins | sample 1821851 | NCBI WGS metagenome assembly QMCE01 (sample SAMN09453174, study PRJNA476694) | Termite gut metagenome, whole genome shotgun sequencing project. | isolation source: worker | host: Odontotermes sp. | place: South Africa:Pretoria | collected 2016-01-28
AGTGTTTTGCAACAGATGTGCGTAGAGATCGGCTATCCTTCGGAGTTTACCGATGATCGCATCCCCACTCTCGACTCGGCGCTCAACTGGCAAAAGGGGAAGATTCCACCGTTGGCGGCGCAAGTATTGTATCCGCTCAATAAATTAAATCCGCTTTCCACTCTTCGCAGGAAATGGCGGAAGACTCTCGGACTGTATCGCTGAAAATAGCCGGGAGTAATAGACTTACGGAAGAGTTTGGAAAGGAAGCCGTGTCCGAGTCGATAACAATGGATCTCATGGGCGGATTGGGAAATCAGATGTTCCAGTATGCCGCCGGAAAAGCCTTGGCACTCCGAACCGGCGCGAGTTTACTGCTGAATACTCGACCGTTTTCGACGGACAAAAAAAGAGCGTACGCTTTGGGCGTGTTCGCTCTTCCCGAACGGTGTGTCGATATCCCTATTCCCCGCATTCACCGCTGGCAGCGAGCGCTGAACAGAGTATACCCGATCAATTTTAACCGCACTATGGTCAGGGAGCCGCATTTTCACTATTGGGAAGAATTCACAGAGCTTCGGGCCGGAGTCCATTTGAACGGCTACTGGGCGTCTCCGCGCTATTTCGCGGGATATGAGGCGCACATACGACGTGCGTTTGCGTTCCCGAAGCCTTCTTCTTCCATCGTTTCCGGCATTGAAGCGAAAATGCGTAACGTCCACTCCGTCTCGGTGCATCTGCGCCAGGGAGATTATTTGACGCAAGAAGTGGCGAAGTTTCATGGGAACCTTGGGGCGGAATACTATCTTCGCGCCGGCGAGGTGATGCGGCGCATGGCGCCGCAGTGTTGTTTCTTCGTCTTTTCCGACGACATCACGGCGGCTAGAGCTTTCTTCTCCGGCTGGGAAAATGTGGAGTTTGTGGAAACTGGATCCCAATACGATGATCTGTATCTCATGAGTTGCTGCAAGCACCATATCATCGCGAACAGCACCTACAGTTGGTGGGGAGCATGGCTTGCCGGCAACGATTCCGGTATCGTCATCGCGCCCCGCTATTGGTTTTCGCGGGAAACGATGCTGCACAAATATGTCCTCGATCTCATTCCGGAACAATGGATTATCGTATAAACAATGGAGAAAACGGTGGCCAAGGTTTTTGTCAGCGGTTGCTTCGATCTTCTGCACAGCGGGCATGTCGCTTTCTTTGAAGAAGCGGCCGGGCATGGCGATCTCTATGTCGGCATCGGATCGGACAACACCATAGCGGAGTTGAAAGGCAGATCGCCCGTCAATACGGAAGAAGAGCGGCTTTATATGGTCAAGGCGCTCCGCACGGTAAAAGACGCCTGGATCAACGCCGGCTCCGGATTCCTCGATTTCATCGAGGATATTAAAACGCTGCGCCCGGACATTTTCTTTGTGAATACCGACGGCTATAACCGGGAAAAAGAGAAATTGTGCGCAGAGCTTGGTATCCGGCTGGTGGTGAGCGAACGCAAACCGCATGAGAATCTTCCCTATCGTTCCACCACTTCCTACCGGGAAGAATGCCGCATCCCGTACCGGATCGATCTCGCCGGCGGTTGGCTGGATCAGCCGGCGTTTTCCAGATTAGCGCCCGGTCCGGTGCTGACGCTGTCCATAGAACCGACTATGGAATTTCTCGATCTCGCCGGCATGGCGACCAGCACCCGGAAAAAAGCCATCGATCTGTGGAGCACGCATTTGCCGCCGGAAAGTCCGGAAAAACTGGCGAGAGTGCTGTTTTCCTACGAAAATCCCCCCGGCACCCAAGCCGTTAGCGGTTCGCAGGATGCGTTAGGCATGATTCTTCCGGGATTGAATAAACTTGATTATGCCGGAAACTTTTGGCCGTCGAATATCGTCTCATGCGACGACGAATCGGTATTGCGTTGGCTGGAGGAGCACATTTGCCTGGTGTTCGTCGCCCAGCGCCGTCCTGAGTACGATCCGTATCCCGGCGCTGATATTACCCGAGCCAAGGTTAAAAACCTCGCTGATGCCGCCGAAGCGTGTTGGAGCGCGGCGTTGCGAAAAGATTTTGCCGCCTTCGCTCAAGCCTTCCTCGCGTCCTTCGAGGCCCAAATCGCCATGCTGCCGTCCATGATGACGAATGAAGTAGCGGAAACAATCGCTGCACGGCGTGCAGATGCGGCCGCATGGAAAATGGTCGGAGCGGGCGGAGGAGGATATATGGCATTTCTTTCGGAACGGTTGCCCCATGATGGCATTCGCATTCGCGCCCGGAGGAAGGAATTGTAATGTGGATGAAACTGGTGCGTGTGCGACACTTCATTGGGCAAGAGGGTATAAGATGCGAAAAGCAATAGCCAATATCATTTCTGCCGTGATTCCTTTCAGGAAAGCAAGGCGACGTGTCCGCAAGCGGCTGATGGGTAATTTGGGGGGGAGGGGAATTCCAGATATCATCAATGTCCTTATCTCAAATACGCTGATTTGCACAATATCACGAAGCTGCCCATGCCTGAACTGTTGACAACAGGGGAAGTGACGGAGATTCAGTGATAGCAGTAACATTCTGGCGACATCAGATATCGGAAACAATCAAAAAAGCGGCGGGCAAGGATAAACACAGCATGAATCCAATCTTGGCGCGCGTACTTTCCGGTTTCATTCCGAACAGGCAAGCGCGACGCGCTTTTCGTGATTTTCTTATGAATAACGCCAACTCCGCATATTTATCCCGGAGGATGCACGTTCGGTCGTTGCACGAATATGTCACGTACTACAAGAAAATTGGCGAGATTCTCGCCATCCTTACCCCGTATTCCGTCATCGGTGTTCCCAAGGTCCGCATAGGCGGAAAGGGCGACGGCGGGTATGTCATGCTCGATCCGGGTCGGAACGGCGGCGTGGCCTACAGCCTGGGCGTTTCGCCGAACAGCCCGTGGGATCTCGAAATGGCGTCGCGCGGCTACGAGGTGTTTCAATTCGACGGAACGATAGAAAATCCTCCCGATTCCCATCCGAACCTCCATTTCCAGAAGGTGAATATCGTCTCTCCCGAGGACGACAAACAGGGAAAAGGAAAATCGATGGAGAGGCTTTTTCGTGAATTGGGTCACGAAGAGAAAAACGACATCATTCTGCAAATGGATATCGAGGGCGGCGAATGGGACGTTTTGCGGCATTTGTCGGAATCGGAGATGCGGAAATTCCGCCAAATAATCATCGAATTTCACGACATGACGCCGACCAGCGAGAGCCTTCCCGACAAACTGGAGATCCTGAAAGCCATCTCCAGGACGCATAAACCGGTCCACATTCATTTGAACAATTGCGGGTGTCGACTCGCACTTGAAGAAGGATTGCTCTTCTATTCTCCCGCTTGGGAAGTCACATATGCCCGCGCCGAAGATTACGAATTTGAACCTTGCGTCGAGAGCTTTCCCACCCCGCTGGATTCGCCGAACAGTGACGGAGATCCGGACATAGAAATAGGATGCTGGCGGCATTAGAAAAAAGGATCGCCTATGGACACAATCCTGGTTGAAACAACTTTTTCCCCCGACATGGACGAATTGCTCCGCCGCGTCGGGCTGGAGCGGGAATCGGACGAGGCGGAGGATTTTATCGCGCTGGTGGATAAAATGCTCCCGCTCGCAAAACCAAAAGCCGCATTCGCCGCCGTACCCGTCGCGACAGACGGAGAAGAAGGAACCGTCACCCTGGGCGGAACACCCTTCAAAAGCATCCTGCTGACCGAAAAACTGGCGGGAATGGATACCGTCTGGCCCCATCTGGCGACGTGCGGACGCGAACTGTACGAGTTCACCATGAGCGTCCCGGACCCGTTCGAGCGCTATTGGTGCGATGAAATCATGCACGCCGCGCTCCGGGCGGCGCGGGCGGAGATGCTCCGCCGGCTGGAGAAGGAGTTCGCGCCCGGCAAAGTGGCGTCGCTCGGCCCCGGCTCCCTCGCCCAATGGCCGATAGAAGAACAAGCGCCCCTCTTCTCCCTGATGCGCGAAGGCGCCGCCTTCTGCGGCATAGAGCTGACGCCGACCATGCTCATGCTCCCGAACAAAAGCGTCTCCGGCATCCTCTTCCCCAGCGAAGCCGGCTGGGAAAGCTGCACCCTCTGCCCCAGAACCGCCTGCCCCGAACGCCGGGCTCCTTATAATCCCGACGCGGAATAACCTAGCGCCACTTTTTCAAGCGTTGCCAGAGGGTAGATTTTTCCCCGCTCGGCGACGGCGATAACCAGAATAATGAGTTCTCTGCCCCGGATGCGGTAGACGACGCGATACTTGCCGATCCGGATTCTGTATGCATTTCCGAGATCGGACAGTTTGATCGCTCCGGACGGGCGGGGATTTTCCGCAAGGCGGGAAATAGCTGATTTGATGCGCGAATACTCGGGATCGGAAAGCCTGTCGAGATCGTCATCGACATCGGGAAGAGCGGTAATCGCCTACATCGCTACTTTCCCTTCTTTGCTCTTTTCCGATCCTGGCTCTGGAGTATCTCCTCAAACGGAACGGCCAAATGTTCCTGCCGCTTCAAGCGATCGGCGGCGATTGCCGAAAGGGCGTGATCCTCGCACCACTCGTAATACCGCTCCAACGGCATGACAAGATATTCCGTCCCCGCGATGTTCGCCACGTCGGCGGCGGGAGGAAGCGGCGGCAGGGAGGACTTCCCCAAAATACGCCTTTTTGCCGGAGTTTTCAGCTTAGTCGCGGTCGGCATACTATCACCTCATTTCCCTATCCAAAAAAACAGTTATCTGTTCATAGAAAAAGCTGGTTGCGGTTCCTCGTGGTGGTTCTCGTGGTTGCGGAACTCTCGCGGTGAGGAAGTAAGTGGTTCAAGCGGTTAAAGCGGTTACTTCCTCGCCCGCCGCCGGAACGGGTTCCAACTGCGGCGGGGTTTGTCGTCCCGGTTGATGGAGCTTCGGGACGATGAACCCTTGCCGCCGTCGCCGTCGATTTGATCCACCTTTTCGATGACGCGATCGATCAGCTCCTCCCCCTTCTCGTAGCCGTCGGGACGCGCCGCGATGATCATCACATTCTTGTAAAAGGTGAACAACACCCGCCCCTGATTCGGATCCACCGCCTTCGTCATCTGCAAATCGCCCCGCTCGTATTCCTCGACGTATTCCGCGTGCAATTTCAGGTAGTTGGTGTAATCCCGGTACAACTCATGCACCTCGCGGTTGAAATAGCGGGTGATGATGAACAAGTCCGACGCCGGACTCCCCCCCCCCGGCGCGCTGGCCCACACCGAAGCGGGCAAAAACGAAATGTTGAAGGTAAACCCCGGCGTCAACCCGACCGTGTCCTTGTTCACCCCCTCGATGTCGATGTACTCGAACCCGGCCGGTTTTTCTTCGTCCCCGCCGGGAAGCCGCGCGTCCACATACTCGGCTATCGGCATCAATGACGGCACGGGATCCTTGCCGGAGTAGACGATTTTCACGAAAAACTTCCCCCGGTAGAAATACAGGTTCCGCCGCCCCCGGGGCACGTCCAGCACTCCTTCGGCCCCGATTTCGATCGCCTCGCCGCGGTTTTTGAGCACCGTCCCCCGGTGGTGGTGGAACAGCCCGGCCGCCGCCGTCGGCGTCTCCATCGTGGCGATTTCCAGGCTGATGCGCCGGTCGTCGCCGCCGTAGTCGTAGTCGGCCGACATCATGTTGAGCATACCGTACTGGATGTAGCGGTTGCCGGCGGCGCCGTAGAGATCCTGGAAGTTTTCGTTCTTGTAGGTGAGCACCTTGCCGGTGCGGACGAGATCCTCCACGTCGCCGGTATTGGGGAAATAGCGGCTGCCGCGCCCGAGCCCGACCGACGGCCCGTCCGACTCCCGTTCGCGCCGGCGGAAGAGGCCGGCCGCGTCGGCGTCGCCGCTGAAGCCGGTGAAGCACGCGACGAGGATCAAAACAGCGAGGAAGGCTTTTCCTGGCATGTGTTCTCCTTCCGTTCTTTCCGCTGCCTGGCGGCGGCGAGGTTTTTCCGGGCGGCCTGGCTGTCGGGGTCGATGGTCAGGGCTTGTTTGAAATACCCTTCCGCCTCGGACAGGTCCCCCGAAGACATGGCGATGATGCCCATATTGTTGGCGGCGCTGGCGTCGCGGGGGTTGAGCCTGAGGGCGGAGCGGAACGCCGCCAACGCCTCCTCGGGCTGGTTCGACCGCCACAATGCCGCGCCCATATTGTTGTAGACGACGGGGGAATCGGGGTGGATGGCCAGCGCTTTCCGGTAATACGCCAGGGACGCGTCCGACTTGCCCATGCGATCGAGGGCGATGCCCATGTTGACCGCGGCCTCGAAGTCGTCCGGGGACAGCTCCAGGGCCATTTCCAGTTTCTTCACCGCCCGTTCCGCCTCGCCCCGGGTGAGGAGGAGGTAGCCCCAGTTGTTCCAGATGCGGGCGTCTTTGGGGCAATCGTCGGCGAGGGTGGAGAAGAGTTCTTCCGCCTCGTCTTCGCGGGCGGAGCGGGCGAGGGTGGAGGCGTAGGCGATGGCGAGGTCGAGGTTGTCCGGTTCGGCCCGCCAGGCGTCCAGCAGCAGCGCTCCGGCGTCGTCGTGCCGGCCTTCCGCCAGCAGGCGGGCGGCGGAGGCGAGGCGGGGGTCGTCGTAGGCGTCAGTCATGACAAATATTCCGTCAATCGGAGAAATCGAACGGTTCGCCCTCGCGGATGGTGGCGGAGTCGAGTTGCCCTTCAAAGTTCCAGCGCCGGGGCGAGGTGTTGGTCTGGAGGACGAACCTGTCGATGCTGATCTGCCCCTCGCGGACGTCGTACTGCGCCTGATCGCCCTTGGTGAAGAAGGTGGTGCCGGGCCGGCTCAGCCAGTCCTGATCCGGGTTGTCCTGGGAGCTTTCGGCATAGACGCGGAGGAGAACCTGCCCGATGGCGTCCATGCGCTGGATGCGGGAGAGGGCGTCCTCGTTTGAATCGCCGACGACGGGCGGTTCGAGGAGGATGATTTCCATCCGGTCGCAGATGCCGTCGAGGCTGGGGTAGCTCCAGTTGTCCCCGGCGCCGGGTTGGACGATGCGGACGTTGTCGTTGACGCGGATGTTGAGGGCGAGTTCGTTGTAGATCATGGAGCCGTTCTCGCCGTAGAGGATGCGGGTGGGGACGCCGGACATGCCGCCGCCGGTGGCGTCGGCCGGCACCTGGAGATCGCCCGGGCCGGAGGCGCGGGTGATGCCCTGCGCCTCGCGGATTTCGATTTCCGGCGACCGCAGGGTCAGGCCGTCGTGGTCGCGGGCGGTGACGAAGCGCCGGGCGTCGACGCTGCGGTCGGCGGAGAGGCGGAGGATGTTGCCGCTGGTGGTGAACTCGACGACGCCGATGTCGCCGACGGCGACGCGCCTGCCGCCCCGGGGCAGCGCGTGCTCCAGGCGGACGTTGCTCCTGGCCTCGACGCGGCGGAGGCGGCCGACGCGCTCAAGTTCGAGATCGATGCGCGTCCCGCCGAAATCGCCCGCGCCTTCCTCCTGGATGAAGCGCGCGTCCATTTCGTCGGCCGTGACCTGGACGTTCCGCGACGGCTGGCGCATGGTGACGCCGCCCCAGAAGCGGGCGTCGCTGGCGGCGCCGGCCTGGATGCTTTCGTAACTGGCCGCGCCCGTGAAGAGGATTTCCGAGCGGAAGTCGCGGGGGTTCATGCCTTCGGGGACGACGTCGGGCATGGAGAGCTGTCCCGGGCCGTTGGCCTGGATCAACTCGCCCATCGACGAGGACTTGATGAGGGGCGCCACGAACATGGCGCCGACGTTCTTCCCCGCGTCCTCCTCGCGGAGGACCGCCATTTGCGGCGGCATTCCGTCGCCGCTGGCGGCGCTGCCCTGGAGGTAGATGTCGCCCTGCTTCGGGTCCTGGGTGGGGAAGTCGCGGATGATGTTGGTGGCTTCGCAGACGCGGTTGTCCTGCACCAGGCGGGCGTTGCCCTCGGCCGTGATGCGGCGGAACCAGGTGTCGACCTCCTCCGGCTCCTCCGGCCGCGGGGATTCCTCGAAATCCACCACCAGCCGGTCGCTGGTGAGGACGTAGCTGTCCTCGGGAATGTCGGAGGTGGCGTTCACCGAGCCCTCGAAGCGGGCGCGCTTGTTCGCCTGGTTGTATTCCATGCCGCGTTCGCAATGGATGGAGACGACCCGCTCCCGCGCGACGTTGTTCACCACCGTCTGTCCGGTGACGAAATCGCAGGTCGAGCTTCCCCGCGCGACCAAGAGGTGCTGGTCGCGCTGTCCCGCTTCGGTGTAGAGGCGCTGCATATGGATTTCCGGGGCGTTTATCTGGTTCCCCTTCTGGTCGCGGATGCGGGGGTTGGCGGGGCTGGAGCCGCCGGGGCTGAAGAGGCGGAGGGTGTCCAGGCCGGCGCCGACGGCGCCGATGGAGCCGGTGTAGACCTCGTACTCGGCGCGGTGGGCGGTGGCGTGGTAGATGCCGGTGCGGATGTCGACGTCGGTTTCGGCGAAGATGCGGTTGACCTGGTTCGGCTCGACGCTGGTCCCGTCGGAGGAGAGGCGGATGTCCAGGAGTTCGGACTGGATGGCCAGGTCGCCGCGGCGGAGGTTCACCTCGCTCTGGAAGCGGATGCGTCCCTCGACGCGGTTGTAGTTCATGTCGCCGCGGTATTTGACGATGGTGGGCACGGTGGGGCCGGTGTCTTCCCGGCGGCGTGAGCGCAGGACCACTTCGCCGCGTCCGCCGAAGGTGGTGAGGCTGTCCAGGACCGTTTCCATCGCTTCCCGCGCCGGCCGCAGCGTCGATTGGGATTCCGGTCTGACCTGGACGAAGACGAACACCAGCGTGCCGTCGGTGATGCGGTCGCGGTCGGCGCCGAACTCGACTTCCGGCCAGCGCTGGTCGCGGGTGTCGGTGAGGGTGATGCGGTTGTTGTCGTAGTCGAAGTCGGCGCGTCCGCCTTTCGCGGTGTACTGGACGATTTCCTCGCCGGTGGTTTCGTCGCGGTTGTAGCCGGTGATGACGACGGAGCCGGGGCGTTTGCCGATGGTGGCGACGATGTTCTTCACCTGTCCCGGGGCGGCGGGGGCGGCCGGGTTTTGGGCGGCGGCCTCCATTTCGTCTTCGCGGCGGAGGAAGACCTTGAGGATGTCGCTTTCGATGACCAGGCCCTCGCGGCTGATTTTCACTTCGCGCTCGAACTGGATTTCGCGTTCGCGCAGTTTGTAGCTGGCGGTGTCGCGGCAGGTGATGATGGTGCGGCCGATGGCGCCCGGCGTGGGGGCGGCGGCGGTGGGTTCCATGCGGACGGCGCCGTCGCGGTCGATTTCCATGCGGGCGTTGTGCTCGATGAAGACGATGCCGCCCCAGTCCTTGATGCTGGCGCTGTCGGAGTCGGCCTGGAGGGCGTCGTCGTCGGCGAGGTAGAGGAAGCCGGTGCCGGTGATGCGGCTGTCTTCCTGGAGGAGTTCGACTTCGCCGTCGCTGTTGAGTTTTCTGAGGGTATTGTTCCACTGGGCGTGTTCGCAGCGGATTTCGGTGTCGACGCCGGGGGCGAGCCGGCTGGGTCTTTGGCCCGGCTGCCGCGCGGGCGCGGGACCGACGCGCATTTGCCGGAGGACGACGTTGCCTTCGAGGTTGGCGATTTCCTCCGGTTGCGCGCCGGGTTCTGGGGGGCGTCGGGTGAAGTAGCCCCGGTCGCTGGTGACGGTCATTTTCACCGGCAGCGGCTGGTTGTCGGGGGTGCGGGCCAGGGATTCCTCGGAGAGGTCGTACATGGTGATGACGACATTGCTGAGGTTGACGCGGGGGGTTCCTTCGGCGATGTCGTAGGCTTCGGCCTGTTTTGCGATCAGGAGCGACTGGAGGCGTCCGTCCTTGAAGGTCGGGTAGCGGACTTCCTCGTAGGGCTGCGCCTGATCCGTTTCGCCGGCGACAGGGCGCGTCGCGGGCAGCAGGAGGAAAACCAGGCAAAGAGCGACCGCCGATTTTGCTATGCGCATTTCAAAGGTCATCAAGGTCAACCTTCACAAAAGGTCCGTTTTCGCGTTCCTTGACCAGCCGCATATCTTCAAGATCTTCCAATCGCTCAAGAAGCCGTTCGCGATCGGCTGCCGGCGAAAGATGGGATTTTGGTTTATTTCGGTTGGGATCCATGCCATGCCTGTCAACGCGTCTTATTGCAGATACCGCTCCATAATCCCGTCCCACCTCCCCTGGCTCTTGAGGATGCGCTCTATCACCTCGCGGACGGCGCCGCGGCCGCCACGTGTCAGTGTTATCATCCGGGCGGCATCCTTCACCTCGTCCACGGCGTCGGCGACGGCGACGCCGAGGCCGACGCGGCGGATAAGCGGCAGATCCGGGAGATCGTCGCCGATCATGGCCGTTTCCTCCGGCCGGACGCCGGCCTCGGCCAGCATGGCGTCAAACGCCGGCAGCTTCGCCTTGGCGTCCATCGTCACCAGGGCGATATCCAGCTCTTGCGCCCGTCGCAGGACCACGGGACTCGAACGGCCGGTGATGATGCCGGCCCGATGGCCGGCCCGCGCCCAGTATTTCAACCCGGCGCCGTCCTTGACGTTGAACGATTTCATCTCCTCGCCCGACGAGCCATAGGTTATTGAACCATCGGTCATTACGCCGTCGACATCGAGGATGAGGAAGCGGATGCGGGCGAGCGTTTCCGGATCTGGCGTTTTTTTCCGCATTTTCTTTGTCACATTTCCCTTCTTCGGGATACTAACCCTTGTGCGCGTCCATTGATACCGGATATACCCGCCGCCGCCGACGTATTTAAGTGCACCGCATACGGGGCTTATGTCGACAATACAGTATTCGGGCCGTCCGCCGGGCTGGTGCGTGGGCCGTATCGTTCACAGGCTGTTTCGATGCCCCAATGGTAAGACCGCGAAGTCGTGAAGTCAAGGGATAGCGAATGCGGAAATTTATCGTGATTGTGGCGCTGTGCGCCCTGGTCGCCCTGGTGCTCTGGCGCTATCTGACCACCGAAGCCAGACAGAACCAGAGCAGACGCGCCACCGGCGCGGTGGTCGCGGTCGAGACGGCCAAAATCACCCAGGCCGATCTCGGCGACCGGGTCGTGTTCATCGGGTCGATTGTGGCGGAGGAAAGCTACGACGCCGCGCCGAAGATCCCCGGCTTCATCCGGCAAATCAATTTCAACGTCGGCGACACCGTCCGCCGCGGCGATCTGCTGGCCGTCCTCGACGACGACGAGCACCGCCTGAACGTGGAGCAGAACGAGGCCAGGCTTCAGGTCGCCCGCGCCTCCGCCAACGACGCCGAATCCCAGCTCGAAATCGCCCGGCGCGATCACGAGCGCGTCTCGAACCTCCTCCGCGAGCGCGTCATCTCCTCGCAGGAATTCGACCGCACCGACGCCGTCCTGAAGGCGGCGGAGGCGAAGCGCGACAGCGCCCTGGCGCAGGTCAAGCTGTCCCAGGCGGAACTCAGGACCGCCCAGGTCCGCCTCGGCTACACCCGCATCAGCGCCGAATGGGACGGCGACGGCGACGCGCGCGTCATCGGCCAGCGCTACATCGACGCCGGCGCCCACGTCAACGCCAACAGCCCCATCCTCTCCGTGCTGGACATCGACACCGTCCGCGCCGTCATTCCGGTGAGCGAAAAGGAATACCCGAAAATCGCCCTGGGCGGCCGGGTCGTCGTCGCCACCGACGCCTTCCCCGGCCGGACGTTCGCGGGCACGGTCTCGCGCATCCCGCAGGAGTTGGGCGTGGGCACGCGCGAGGCCGAGGTGGAGGTGGCGGTGAACAACACCGACCGCGCCCTCAAGCCCGGCATGTTCATCCGCGCCGACATCGAATTCCAGAGAAGCGACGATGCCGTCGCCGCGCCGCTGGCGGCGGTGATCCGCCGCGACGACGGCAGCCGCGGCGTCTATCTCGTGAACGAGGGCCGGGACAGCGTCGTCTTCCAGGCCGTGCGCGAGGGGATTGTGGACGGCGGGCTGGTAGAATTGCTCGACGCCCCCGCCCTCCTCGGCCGCGAGGTGGTGACGATGGGGCAGCATCTTCTGAAGGACGGCATGACGGTGCGCGTCGCCGACAGCGGCGCGGCAAAAAGGGCGGGCGGCGCATGAATATCGCCAAATTCGCCATCCACCGGCCCATATTCACCACCATGATCACCCTCATCGTGGTCATCATCGGGGGCATCGCCCTGATACGCCTGCCCATCGACCTGATGCCCGACATCACCAATCCCGTGATCAGCATCCAGACCGAATACGAGAACGCCAGCCCGGAAATCGTCGAGGAGCTGGTCACCCGCCCCATCGAGGAGGCGATGGCCGCCGTCCCCGGGGCGGAGGAGGTCACCTCCAACTCCTCGGAGGGGAACTCGAACGTCACGGTGCGCTTTTCCTGGAGCACCGACATCGACGTGGCGGTGTCGGACGTGCGGGACAGGATCGACCGGGTCATCAACCGCCTCCCGGACGACTGCGACCGGCCGACGCTGTTCAAATTCGATTTCTCCGCCATGCCCATCGTCTTCATCGGCGTCTCCAGCCAGATGGATCCGGTGGAGATGCGCCGCCTCATCGAGGATCAGATCAAGTTCCGCATCGAGTCCATCAACGGCGTGGCGTCGATGAGCATGTTCGGCGGCCGCGAGCGCGAGGTCGCGGTCGACGTCGACCCCTACCGCCTCCGGGCGATGGGCGTGTCCCTGACCCGGGTCATGGACACGCTCCGGCGGGCCAACCTGAACCGCCCCGCCGGGTATGTCGATCAGGGCAATCTGGAGATCACCATCCGCGCCCCGGGCGAATTCCTCTCGGTGGAGGAGATCCGCCAGACCGTCATCGAAAACCGGAACGGCGTCGCCATCCGCGTCGCCGACATCGCCGCCGTCACCGACGGCATGAACCGCGTCCGCCGCGTCTCCCGCGTCGACGGCGAGGACGGCGTGCGCATCGCCGTCATGCGCCAATCCGGCGCGAACACGGTGCAGGTGGCGGCGCGGGTGGTTGAGGAGATAGGCAAGCTGCAGGCGGACTACCCCAACCTCAACATCCGCATCATCAGGAACGCCGCCGACTACATCAACAACTCCATCGCCAACGTCTCCGCCTCCGCCCTCACCGGCGGCGGCCTGGCGATCATCCTGGTGCTTCTGTTCCTGCGGAACGTCCTCTCCACCCTGGTCATCGCCGTCTCCATCCCGGTGTCGATCATCGCCACCTTCGCCGTCCTCTATCTTGACGGCCTCACCCTCAACCTGATGACGCTGGGCGGGCTGTCCCTGGGCGTCGGCATGTTGGTGGACAATTCCATCGTGGTGCTGGAAAACATCTACCGCATCCGCGAGGAGGAGGGCCTCTCGCCCGAGGAATCCGCCGACAAGGGCACGAACGAGGTCTTCGCCGCCATTGTCGCCAGCACCCTGACGACGCTGGTGGTGTTCCTGCCGCTGACGTTCATGGAGGGTCTGGCGGGGCTGCTGTTCCGGGAGTTCGCGCTGGTGGTGGCGTTTTCGCTGATATGCTCGCTGGTGGCGGCGGTGCTGCTGGTGCCGATGCTGGCGGCGCGGATGATGCGGATGCAGGGCGAGGGCGAGCGCAAGGGTCTGGCCGGGGTCTTCTTCGACGCCAGCGAGAGCGTCTTCCGCAAGATGGAAAACGAATACAAGAGCGCGGTGCACTGGTGCCTCGATCGGCGCTGGAGCACCCTGCTGACGACGCTGGTCCTGCTGGTCGGGTCGGTCGCGCTCATCACCAAAATCGACGTCGAGCAGATGCCGAAGACGGACGAGGGCAATGTCCAGATCAACGCCGAGATGGAGCCGGGGATCCAGTTGGACATCATGAGCGCGCGCACCCGCGAGCTGGAGCGGATGATATTGGAGAACGTCCCGGAGGTGACGGCGCTCATCAGTTCCGTCGGCGGCAATTCCTGGCGCGGGGTGGCGACGAACCAGGCCAGCATCAATGTCCGCATGGGCACGCGGGGGGAGAGGATGCGGGCGGGGCTGCGCTCGACCGAGGCGGTGGCGCAGGACATCCGGCGGATGTTCGCCGGCATTCCCGGCATGGAGATCCGCGTCAGCGAAGGCCGCAGTTTCGGCCGCGGCGGCGGCTCCAACGAACCGGTGGAGGTGGACATCCGCGGCTACGACATGAATCTGTCGGAGCAGATCGCGCTGCAGGTTCTGGACATCGTCCGGGGGACGGCGGGCGTGGTCGATCCGCGCATCACCCGCGAGGGCCGGGTGCCGGAGGCGCAGATCCGCATCGATCGGCGCAAGGCGGCGAACCTGGGGCTGTGGGTGGAGGACATCGCCAATTTCCTGGAAATCTGCATGGCGGGCAAGCGCGCGGCCGACTACCGCGTGGACGGCAAGGAATACCCGATCATCGTGCGGCTGAGGAGTTCGGAGAAGATGTCGCTGGACGAGCTCCTGAACCTGTCCATCACCAACGACAAGGGGGTGAACATTTCGCTCCGGAACGTGGTGACGCTGGACGAGGACAAGGGGCCGCCGGTCATTGAGCGCAAGAACCAGCAGCGGGTGACGAAGGTACGGGCGGCGTTGTCGGGCGAGCGGGCTCTCGGGTCGGTGATGGACGAATTGCGCGAGGAGCTCCGGGCCATCCCGATGCCCGGCGGCTTTTCGCTGGAGTACGGGACGGAGTACCAGGATCAGCAGGAGATGATGCGGAACCTGATTTTCGGGGTGATTCTGGCGTTGGTGCTGGTGTATATGGTGATGGCGTGCCAGTTCGAGTCGCTGCGGGATCCGTTTGTGGTGATGTTTTCGGTGCCGTTGGCGGCGATTGGGGTGTTGGTGCTGCTGTTCCTGACGCGGACGACGATCAACATGCAGTCGATGATCGGCTGCATCATGCTTGGCGGCATCGTGGTGAACAACGCGATTCTTCTGGTGGACTACACGAATCTTCTCCGCCGCCGCGACGGCTTCAGCGTGCGGAGCGCCCTGGAGGAAGCGGGCCGTCGGCGTCTCCGTCCCATTCTGATGACGGCGCTGACGACGATGCTCGGGTTGGTGCCGCTGGCGATGGGCTGGGGCGACGGCGGCGAAGCGCAAGCGCCGATGGCGCGCGCGGTGGTAGGCGGCCTGTTCACGTCGACGCTCATCACGCTCCTGGTGATCCCGGCGGTCTATTCTCTTCTAGAAACAAAGCGCGAACTCGAAGGCCGCACCAGCAAGCGGATGTATGTGGAGCGGTGAATCGTTTTTTTGGAAATGCGTCACCCATGCACCACTTTTTGCTGCAACAGCGCATATGCTTTGCGAATAGCGACTAACAGATTCCGCCGCGCCTTGTGGAGTTCCTTCTCCGCTTCCGACACCATGAGCGATTGCCGCTGTTGGATGCGCGTCAACTGGCTGTTGACGGCGCTTCGTAATCCGTCCAGGGGAACGTCGAATTGCTTGTCGCGGTTGCCGCTTGGATATCCGGCGGCTTGCTGGCGGTACTCTTCCGGTCGCGCGACAAGCCGCTCGTAGTTGGTCAGCCCAGCCATGAAGTCTGTCAAGCCGAGGCGGGTGTTTTTGATTTCCCGTTCCGTTTTGGCATAATTGGTCAAGTCGTGCAGTTGCAACCGGTGTTCAAGAGCAAGCATGAGTTCGAGGTCGCCGGAGTCGGCGATTTCATTGATTGCAGCGGCTTCATCCTTGCACGCTGAATCAAGAGACCTCTGCGCCCGGTTTTTTTCCATTGCCGTAAGCGCATTGCTTGTATTAATCGCAAAAGTATGCGCCTCACGTAGCTTTTTGGATTTTGGCGATTTTGGATCCATCATTCCGCCATTCCCGTCAATTCCCGCCTTTCCGCTTCGACCTCATCTATCCACCCTTCTCCCCATTCCGCGTCGGCCCTTGTCCGGTCGTATCCCTTTTCCAGAAACTCTTTCTTCCCCATCATCATGACCGCGGTTTTGGCCGCACGGGGGAACAGCGGCATGGCGATTGCCATTTGCTCGATTTCATCTCCCCTTTTTCCAGCCCTGAAGGCGGCGCTTATCGCGTCGCAATGATCAAGCACCAGATCAATATCGCGATCAATCTGCTTTTGCCGCTCGGTTTTTTCCGTTTTCATGATCCATTCTCCTGTGACTTCACACCGACAGCACGTTCTGCAAAAACTGCCGCGTGCGCGGATCCTGCGGGCGGTTGAAAATCACCTCCGGCGTGTCGTACTCCACCACCTGGCCTTCGGCCAGGAACATCACCCGGTGCGCCGCTTCCTTGGCGAAGCCCATTTCGTGCGTCACCACCATCATGGTCATGCCGTCGTCGGAGAGCTGGCGCATGACCTTGATGACCTCGGCCGTCATTTCCGGGTCCAACGCCGACGTCGCCTCGTCGAAGAGGAGCACGGCCGGCTTCATCGCCATCGCCCGCGCGATCGCCACCCGCTGCTGCTGCCCGCCCGACAGTTGGCGCGGATAGTTGCCCGCCTTTTCCGACAGGCCCACTTTCTTCAGGAGCGCCAGGGCGGTGGCTTCGGCCTCGTCGAGCGCCGTTCCCCGCACCTTCATCGGCGCTATCATGATGTTCCTGAGCACGGTCATGTGCGGGAAGAGGTTGAAGTGCTGGAACACCATGCCGGTCTCGCGGCGGACATCCTTCATGGTCACGCCCGGGGCGGTGATTTCCAGGCCGTCTATCCAAATCTGCCCGCCGGTCGGCTTTTCCAGGAGGTTGAGGCAGCGGAGGAGCGTGGTTTTCCCGGAGCCGGAGGAGCCGATGAGGCAGACCATTTCGCCCTGATTGACGGTGACGGAGACGCCCTTCAGCACCTGGAGATCGCCGAAGCTTTTGTGCAGGTCCCGGATATCGATCATGGTTTTCCGCTCGCTCGCAGTCATTTGTATCCCGTCCGCATCTTTTTCTCGAGGTGCGCGAGATAGCGCGACAGCGAGAAGCATATGACAAAGTACACGATTCCGGCCCCGAAAATCATGGTGAAATACTCGTAGTTCCGCCCGCCCACCAACTGCGCCCGCTGCGTCAATTCGTTCACGGCGATGACGGACAGCAGGGACGAGTCCTTGATGAGGGTGACGAATTCGTTGCCCAGGGCCGGCAGGGCGTTGGTCAATGCCTGGGGCAGCACGATGTAGCGCATGGACTGGTATTCGCTCATGCCGAGGGAGAGGGCGGCTTCGCGCTGGCCCCGGTCGATGGACTGGATGCCGCCGCGGAAGATTTCCCCGAGGTAGGCGCCGCTGTTCAGGCCCAGGGCGATGATGCCGACGACGATGGCGTCGACGTGGGAGAGGTTGAGTATGGGGAAGACGCCGTAGAAGAGGAGGAGGATCTGCACCAGCATGGGGGTGTTGCGGAAGGCTTCAAAGTAGACGGCGGCGGGGTAGTAGAGCCAGGAGCGCGGGCTCAGGCGCATGATGGCGTTGATGAGCCCGAGGATGATGCCGATGACGACGGCTCCGAGGGAAATGCCGATGGTGTAGAGAGCGCCGACGCCCATGTTGCCGAGTTCGTGGTACACCAGTCCCCAGTTGATCAAATGTGTCATGTCCCCGCATCCTTCGTGAAGTTTTGCGGAGCGGCGATTGCGCCGCCAATCGCCGCTCCGCAAAATCGCTTTTGTTCCTGTTCCGCTTTCGTCTCCGGGCAACAAACCGGCCTGTCGGGCGGACAGGCCGGATTATTCTCCTGCGGAACATGGAAAGCAGGAATCCCGCTTTTACAATCCGGGCATTCGGCGGTTTGAATGTCTGGATTGCAAAAAACTAGTCGAACCATTTCTTCATGATGGCGTCGAACTCTCCCGAGGCGCGGATTTTGGCGAGGCCGTCGTTGATCTTGTCCAGCAGTTCCTTGTTGCCTTTTTTCACGACGATGCCGTACTGTTCCTCCGAGATGGGCGGGCTGCTGATGCGCAGGCCCGGCACGTTCTTGAGGTATGCCTGGGCCACGGGCAAGTCGACGACGACGGCGTCGAGGCGGCCGAGGGCGAGGTCGGAGAAGACCATGTTGTATTTGCGCAGTTGCTTGAGGTCGGAGTTGTTTTCGCCCATGACCTCTTCGGCCATGAGGGCGCCGGTGGTGCCGAGCTGGACGCCGATGCGCTTGCCCTTGACGTCTTCGATCTTGGTGAAGCCTTCGGTGCCCTCGCGGACGACGATGGCCTGGGCGGCGTTGTAGTAGGGGTCGCTGAAGTCGACTTTTTCCTTGCGGGCCTCGGTGATGGTCATGCCGGAGATGGCGGCGTTGAGGCGGTCGGACATGAGGCCCTCGATGAGGGTGTCGAAGGACTGGTGGTGCATGGTGACGGTGAGGCCGACTTCCTTGGCGACGGCGTTGATGATGTCGATATCGAAGCCGATGATGTTGTTGTCGTCGTCGGTGAATTCAAAGGGCATGAATTCGGCGTTGGTGCCGACGGTGATGTCCTGGGCATAGGTGATGCAGGACAGGCCGAGGGCGAGCGCGGCGACGAAGAGGAGGAACTTTGACATGGCGCGTCTCCTAGAAAAACGTTGTGGAAGTATATGGTTGGCGGAAAAAATACCGGCCATCATGATCGGTCGTTTTTGGAAAAAGTCAAACCTAAATCGCCTGTGGGGGTGTTTTGGCCTGGGTATTTACAATGCCTTTTTATTCAATGCGTTGCAATTGGCGCAGCGATCGGGAGTCGGGGTTCGGGGACAGGGGGCGTCGGGAATTTTGGACTCCGGGGCCATGCACTATCGTTCCCGAACTGCCGGGAACGATAGACGCATGTCCCCTCCATCCAAAATGCCCGACCGCCCCCTGTCCCCGAACCCCTTGCGTTTTCCTTTTTTCGCACTCTTATGTATGGTTTTTCCTTGTTTCCTTTTTCCTTGGACACGTCTTGTGTGCTCACGTTGTGTTCATGTTGCGCTCATGCGCAAGAGATCGGTTTTGATAATTCCCAAGGACAATCGTGACGGCACAGGAAACAGAGGCTATAAGAAAAAACGCAAGGGGTTTTGGGACAGGGGGTGAGAGGGCATTTTGGACGGAGGGGAATATGGTCTATAGTTCCCCGGAGTCCAAAATGCCCGACGCCCCCTGTCCCAAAATCCCGGCTCCCAAGGAAACAGCCCCCCATGACTATAGAGAGCCGCCTCGTCCTTCTCGTGGACGACCACGACGCCACCCGCGAAACGCTGACCGAACTCATCCGCGACCTCGGCCATCAGGTCCTCGCCGCCG
>QMCE01000554.1_pt1 | contig 19152 bp, 15 predicted proteins | sample 1821851 | NCBI WGS metagenome assembly QMCE01 (sample SAMN09453174, study PRJNA476694) | Termite gut metagenome, whole genome shotgun sequencing project. | isolation source: worker | host: Odontotermes sp. | place: South Africa:Pretoria | collected 2016-01-28
CTTATTGTAATTAAAGTAGGCCAGCGTACTGCAAGCACCGGATGATTGTATCGCGTCACAAAAAAAATCAAGCGCCAATAGGACAAAATTCATAAAATTTGAGAAAAAACTGCTCTGGATTTTTTGCCCGCATTTTCCTAACATTCCGCAATGCCGGCAGCCATTGCGCAAATTCAGGGACTTCTCAGACGGGGACGGATCGTTGATCTGTTGCTGCCGCTCGTCATTTCGGCCAGCATCCTGATTATTTTCGTGCCGCTGCCGCCGTTTTTGATGGACGTGCTCCTGTCCATCAACATCGCCACCGGCGTCATCATTCTGCTGACCACGCTCTTCGTGACCAAGCCGCTGGATTTCAGCATTTTTCCCACGATTCTGCTGGCCACCACGCTTTTCCGGCTTGTGCTGAACATTGCGACGACGCGGCTCATTCTGACCCGCGCGGGCGAGCACGGCATGGACGCGGCGGGCGGCGTGATCCGAAGTTTCAGCGATTTTGTGGCCGGCGGAAGCGTCATCGTCGGCTTGATTATCTTCGTCATCATCATTATCATCCAGTTCGTCGTCATCACCAAAGGTGCCACGCGAGTCGCCGAAGTGGCCGCCCGATTCACCTTGGACGCCATGCCGGGCCGACAAATGGCCATCGATGCCGACCTCAATGCCGGAATTATCGACGAACGCGAAGCCAAACGCCGCCGTGAGGAAATTCAGCAGTCCGCCGACTTCTTCGGGGCGATGGACGGTGCGGGAAAATTCGTTCGTGGCGATGCCATCGCCGGCATTATCATCACGCTGGTCAACATTTTGGGCGGCCTCGCCATCGGCATGATGGAACAAGGCATGTCGCTGTTGGAAGCCTTGTCGCTGTTCACCAGACTGACCATCGGCGACGGCCTCGTGAGCCAAGTGCCCGCCCTGCTGATTTCCGTTGGAACCGGTTTGCTCGTCACACGGAGCAGTTACAGCACGAATTTGCCGCAGCAGTTTGTCGGGCAAATGCTGTCAAAACCCATCGTGCTGATGCTCACGGGCCTGTTTCTCGCCATTTTGACGCTCACCGACTTGCCGCCCGTACCGCTCTGGACACTGGCCCTCAGCTCCATCGGTTTGGCACTGGTCATCAACCGGGATGCGAAAAAGGAAAAAATCGTCGAAGAAGCCAAGGCCGCCGAAGTCGAAGCGGAAAAAAATAAGGCCCCGGAAGAGCAAATCGAGGATTATTTGAAAATCGATCCGATGGAACTCGAAATCGGCGTGGGCCTCGTGCCGCTGGCCGATCCGGGCAAGGGCGGCGATCTTTTGAGCCGTATTCATCGACTTCGCAAGGAAATTGCGGCGGAGATCGGCATTATTTTGCCGCGAGTCCGGGTACGTGACTCGTTTTATCTCGACGAAATTCAATATCAGATTAAAATCGCGGGTCAGCCCGTCGCTGGCGGCGTGGCGTATCCCGATTTGTTCCTTGCTATGGATGCCGGCATGGCGGCAGGGCAGGTACAGGGCATTGCGACGACGGACCCGGCCTACGGTTCGCCCGCGTTGTGGATTGACGAGCCGACGAAGGAGCAGGCCCTGATTTTCGGTTATACGGTTGTCGAGCCGGGGGCGGTTTTGGCCACCCATCTTTTGGAAACGGTGCGACGGCACGCGGACGAAATTTTGACCCGCGACGCCACGCAACATCTTTTGGACGAACTCAAGAAAAATTCGCCCGCCGTGGTGGACGAAGTCGTACCGGGCATACTCAACTTGGGTCAAGTTCAGCGAGTGTTACAGCAATTGCTCCGAGAACAAATTCCGATCCGGCAGCTTGACGCGATTTTGGAGGCCATCGGCAATCACGGCGTGGCCACGAAGGACCCGATTTGGCTGGCCGACTTTGCCCGAATGCGGCTGGCGAGAACGATATGCACGAAATACCGGGACGAAAATAATGTCTTGAATGTCGTGCTGTTCGATCCGGCCCTCGAAGACCAGATTCGCGGCGGTTTCGAGGCCAACGAATCCGGCTGGTTTATCCGTCTTTCGCCCAATGCCAAGGATAATTTGTGCAAAAAAATTCTCGTGGAGTTGGAAAAACTGACGCAGATGAATTTGCCGCCGATTGTGCTGGTCAATCCGCAAATCCGCGCCGCCGTGAAGCAAATAACCAGCGCGACTATTCCCGGCCTGGTTGTGTTGAGCTACAACGAAATCACGCACGACAGCCAAGTCGTCGGGGTCGGCGTGGTCACGGTATAAACAAAATTGAGAATTATTGAACAAATTTTGAATGGAGTACAGCGTTATGACGGATCATCATCATTCAAAGCCCGCCACGCCGACAAACTTCATTCAGCCGGTGATTCTCCGGGTCGAGGGCTTGGTCAAAATTTATGGCAAACGCCGCGTCGTCGACGGCGTGAGTTTCGAGGTGCGCAAAGGCGAAATCGTCGGACTGCTCGGACCCAACGGGGCGGGCAAAACGACGAGCTTTCGCATGGCCTGCGGACTGATTAACACGAACGGCGGCGTGGTGTATCTCGGCAATCACGATGTCACGAACTGGCCCATGTATCGCCGCAGCAAAGAAGGCGGTATGGGCTATTTGCCGCAGGAAAAGAGCGTGTTTCAAAAACTGTCCGTGCAAAATAATTTGCTGGGTGTCATGGAAATGCTGGGCATAAAACGCGCTGTCCGCAGAAAACGCTGCGACGAACTGCTGGAAAAACTACAGTTGACACATCTTCGTTACAATTATGCGGGCGGGCTTTCTGGCGGTGAGCGGCGGCGTCTGGAAATTGCGAGGTCGCTGGTTTCCGAGCCGAAAATTATTTTGCTCGACGAACCGTTTGCCGCCGTTGATCCGATTACCGTTACGAGCATTCAGGAAATCATTCGCCAGCTTGCCCAAGAAGGCATTTCGATTCTCATCACGGACCATTCCGTGCAGGACACGCTGCAAATCACGCAGCACAGTTACGTGATTCAGGCCGGTCAAGTGCTCTGCCACGGCACGCCGCAAGAAGTGTTGGCCAATCCCGAGGCGAGAAAAGTTTATTTCGGCGAAAATGTCAGCGTCGGCCACATTCAAAGCGTTCCTCTGTTCCATTCGCCCGTACCCTCGCCGGCCACGGTACAGAATAACGCAGTGCAAGATGATGACGACGACATTCCGCTGGCCCCGGTTGTGCCGTCGAAAATTCCAAGTCGCCCCCCGTCTCCCGCCGCAACGGTCACGGCTCGACACGATGAAGCGGCGATGCCTCCCCACGAACGATTCCACCAACGGCCTTTGCCCACCAATCCGGGAGCGGAAACGAAAACACGACGACTGGGCCGGCGAATGCCGACTCCAGAACAGCGTCCGGAAAGGCCGATTGTGCGTCCCCATTCTTCCGCAGTCGAAACACCGCCCAAAATTTCCACAGACGACAAAGCTTCCGGCATGTCGGGCGTTATCAAAACATTGGGAAACCTGATCTGGAAAAAATAGGGGCAGCCCGTAGCATATAATGCGAACACGGCGTGCTTCCCGAATCAAGTCGTCAGGTCGAGCCAGACAGTGAGGCAACCAACGCAATACCGGAATTGCTCATAGTCGTCACCGGGCAAGTAGAAGAAGTGAACAGGGCGATGGTAAATGGAAATTCGTTCCTGTTCACGTATACTCCGGAATCCAAACCGGAAAGCAAGCAAATTGTTGCCGCATTAGTGGCAGTCTTGGCACAATCGTATCAACGCAGAGCGGCGGTTCCCCCAGATCGACGAAAACGGGTCGCCATGAGACGACCCACGCCTTTACCGGCCAAATCCCGGTCACACCTCCTCATGCGCGGATCACAAATTCATGCTTTGCCGTTCGCTTTTTTCCAAGCCAAGCGGCGTCGGTTGGCAACGTACCCGATCCCGAAAAGGCCGCAGGAAAAAATCAGGCAAGAAGCTGGTTCTGGAGTGACCGCACCGCCCTGCCCCGAAGAGAAATGGGAGTCGTCGAAGGTGTAATAGGCGTGAAATTCGCCGCCCTCGTGCGTATGAGCACCGGACGCAAAGACCTGCCCATCAATATGGCCGCTCTTCACGTTGACGATTGCATCCAAGGCCAATAAGCTGGCATTGATCGCGGCTCCCCAGATGTCGACCTGTGACACGGCCGTATTGATGAGAATGTTACTCCCGTCGAAGTCGCCACTGAATGAAGAATCAACACCGTTGATGAAGAATTCTCTATTCAATGACAACGTACCCAATCCGAACACGTCTGAAACGTTGATAATCAAAGTCGTGTCCGCTCCGCCGTTGATAAAAATACTCCGCCCATTCTGGAGGCCGTTAAAAACGGAAGCATCCATCGTGACGACTTGGACGCCAGACAGCCCCGTCAAGTCAATCGTATAGTTCCCATTGACCAATCCACCCGTGACCGTGTTGTCCATAAACAGGAGATCGGAGGATACTTTTCGCAATTGATCTTCGGCAGCCGTGAAATCAAACGGAACGCCCATATCGGTGTGTCGCTGGAACGTGGTGTCGAGCTGGGAGTTGGGAGTGCCGCCGACATAAACGGTTCCCGGCGTTCCCCGGTAGTTGGGGTCAATGGTATTGAACGGACCGGTCCCACTGGTTCCAAGCATATTCCATTTGGACTGCCCGTTTTGAGGGGTCAACGTACCGCCGATGTAGGCGTCGCCGTCATGGACGGTTGCGCCGGAAATCCTTGCGTTTCCGCCCACCACGAGCGTTGGTCCCTGACTGCTCGGATGTTGACTCTGTTCTCCGGAGCCGAAACTATAGCTTTGGGCGTCAAGATTCCCCTTGATCGCTGCATGGCCTTCAATGTCACCGTTTCGGCCATAGTAATCACCGAAAAAGACATTGTTGTAGGCGGAGGACACACCGAGCAACGGATTGGTACTCGATGTCACAATATCCGCCCACGCGACAGACACAAAACAAGCCATCGCGACGAGAGCGGCAAAGCAACGAGTGGCAAAATAGTAATTTTTCATGATCATTTAGGTCCTGGGGGGAGGATTGCGTCAAGATGTTGGCCCCTGCCAAGCATTTCCTGACTCGAACTCAAACACGTTCTTATGTGTTCCAGCAACAAGCGTGCCAAAATACTCGATTACAGCCAATTTTCGTCAAATTTATGTTCACAATACGAGTTTACCGGGTTCATCCTAAGTAGGAAACGGCGATATGTCAAGTTCTGTGAGCCTCGGAAGTACGGCAACGATTCCCGCTTGTGCTGCATTTTACAGCAGACTGCATTGTTTTGCGACAAAGCTATGATTCGGAGCACGGGATATATGACTTGTCGACAGGCGAGCATCCAGCAATCCGTTTCGTGCCCGTTGCCTCTTCTCGGAAACCGTCATTCTCTAATCCCTCCAGTCCAATTTGACGACTTCGTCGTGCTTAGCGTGTTTCGGATCGATAGATCGTAGCGTTAAATCCATCCCATTGTCGCGCAGTCGGGCCAAAACCCAGGCGAAAGGCTGCGTGGGATCGAAACGCCAAGCCGTCGCGGGAAGGTTCACCAAGTGAATACCGTCTTTTCGCAACATTTTCCAAGCATGGGTATGGCCGAAGACATACGCTTTGACCTGTTTGCGGTCACGAATGCGGTCCAAAAATGCCGCTGTGTCGAGCAAGGACTCGGAAAACCAGAAAATTTTTCTCGCGTAATCGGGATTATGATGGGCAAAGAGCACAGCCGGCTTGTCGGGCCGCTTGTCCAATTCGGCACAGAGCCAATCAAGCTGCTCGTCGCCGAATCGGCCCGGCGTAAAATTCGTGATCTCCAAGGAATCCAGCAGAAAAAAGTTCGCTCGGGGCGTTTCGATCACGGCACAATGCCGATTCGGCAGGGACTCCGACTCTTTCGGAACATCGGCCTGCTCGTCTTTTTCTTCGGCCCATTCTTTGGCGAGGGCGTTCAAAATATTTTGGCGATGGTCATGATTGCCCAACACGAAATGCACGGACAAACCGGCTTGACGCAGCGGGGCGAATTCCTCCAGCAACGTGACGTAATCTTGGGGCAAGCCTTGCTCGTGAGCACAGTCGCCGGTGACAATCACGCCGCACGGTTTGCCGGCTTTCCCGGACAAAATGTCGCTACGTACTTTGCTAAAATGCTCGACCGAATTGATGGGCGGTCGCCCTCCGTTTTTACTCCGATCACCGGGAATGTGCGTGTCGGAGAGGAACGCCCAGACATCCTGCGACAGGGGTTCGGACGCGGGAACATCTTGAGCGGCCAAATTTTGGGCCCAGCTCGGCGTGATTCCTGAAGCACCGGCCAGCAAACCGGCGGCGCTGCGGAGAAAATTTCGCCGTGAAATGGGGGGAAGTGTAATGGGCATGGGATGAGTGGTGGTAAGTGTCAGTGCGGCCGCATAAAGTCTCTTACAGAGCTTCGGATAAAAAAAGTGAAGGGGCGACCAACGGAAGCCCCGGCTTTAAGGGCAAAAAAGTTTGAACTCCTTTACATTTTTTTGATGAAGGTCAATAAAGTTTCCGAATAGGGCTATTCTACTGTCGCCCAAATTTTTTCTTCACCATCGGCGCGAGCGTTTTGCCCCAGATTTCGTACCCTTGATCGCTCAGATGCAGGAAGTCGGGCATGATTTCCTTGGGCAAGTTGCCTTCTTTGTCCATGAATAGAGGGCCGATGTTCACAAGCTCGACATTCTTTCTGTCCTTCAAAAGGTCGCGCAGAACCAGATTGATTTCGCTGACCCGGTGACGCCGCCAATCATCCTTGTTCCGACCTCGTGGAAATATTTCAAGGACAATGACTTGAATGTCGGGGTAAGTCGTCTGGAGTTTGTCCACAACGGCACTCACACCCTGGGCAATCATCCACGGCGTGTTGGCCCTGACGTTGGTATTGTTCGTTCCAATCATCAGCATCGCCACTTTTGGCTTGATACTCGTCAGTGGCAAATGATCCAGCCGCCACAGAACATGCTGCGTCTGGTCGCTGTTGAAACCAAGATTGATGGGATTGAATGGGCCGAAATGATTGTCCAAAATGGCGGGCTCATTGTCCCAACCGTGCGTGATCGAATCGCCGAGCATCAACAGTCCAATAGGCTTGCTTTGTTCCATTTGGGCGGCATTGGCTTCATGACGCTTCTTCCACCAATCTTCGTGCATTTTGCCGACGGGCTTTGTGGCCGGATTTTCCTCGCCCAGCATTTGGGTCAGCGTCGGCTCCATGGCCTTGGCCCAGAGTTCATAACCGTATCTATCCGGGTGCAAACGGTCTGCCATGATCGATTTTGGCAGATTTTTGTTTTCATCCAGAAAGACCGGGTTGATGTCCAGAAGCGTGACATTTTCCTTGCCCTGAAGCAATTCCGGCAGATAGGAATTGATTTCATCGACGGCCTTTCGGAGTGCTCCGTCCGGTTTTTCGTCGCGTGGAAATACGTGCAGCACGAGAATTTTCATCGTCGGGTACTGCTTTTCCAGCTTTTCCACGATAGCCTTGATGCCGTCGGCGGCTTCTTTCGGCGACGTACTTTTGTGACCAACATTGTTCGTGCCGATCATCAGTACGGCGGCCTTCGGATTGATTCTCGTCAGAGGCAAATGCTCCAAACGCCAAAGCAGATGCTCCGTTCGATCTCCGCTGAAACCCAGATTGATTGCCTTGCGGTGTCCGTAATAACTGTCCCAAACCTTTCGGCCTTTGTCCGCCTTGTCCCAGTTATGCGTGATGGAATCGCCGATCATCAACAGGTCGATGTCGCCTTTTTCCATTTGAGCGACGTTGGCGACATGGCGTTCGCCCCACCACTTGTCTTGCCGATCTACCGGGGTTAAGGCCACACTTTGTGCGAACAGAGCCGGTACTAAAAACAAGAATGCTGGCAGCCCTACGAGGGCAAAGCGAAAGCGTTTTGTGTTCATGTTGGAAAAGGGGGGTGTGAGATATTGTGAAAGCTCATTCTTCTTCCTCAACCGTTTCGCGGAACGGTTGTTTGTTCTCGTAACTCTGCAATTCTTTTTGTAGCGACTCGATTTGGTCCTTGGTGTTGTCGTCTTCGGGAGCCAGTTCAATGCTCTTTTTGGCCCACTCGATGGCCCGGTCAAAATCGCCCGTCTCGGCGTAGGCGGCGGCCAGCGTGCTCAAAATATAGGCCGCCTTGTACTCGCTCAACTCGCAGGCTTTCAAGGCCAACTCCAAGGATCGCTTGCCGTCGCGAATCGAATCATGGGGCGACGTCGAGAGCAGCCACGATAAATTGTTCAGCGACACTTCGTCGTCCGGTTCCGTTTTGAGCACGGTTTCGAGGGCCTCGACGGCCTCTTCATGTCGGTTCAGGCCGATCATCACCTGCGATTTCAGATGCAACAGGCGGGCCGCTTCTTCAGGATGTTTTTCCAAAAACGGCTCCAGCAGTTCCCAAGCCTTCTTACTCTTTTTCAGTTGCGTGTACAAGGCCGCCAACTGGACGGTCAAGCCGTCGTCCTCCGGGTGCTTTGCACGAAACTGTTCCAAAATCGCCGCCGACTTGGCGTAATCCTTTTTTTCAAGATAAAACTGAGCTTGCAGGAGAATTCGCCCCTCGTCGTCTGGGTCGGCTTGTATAAAACGCTCCATCAACGGTTCCGCTTTGTCAAACTGCTTTTTGCCCAGCAGCAAACCGATGAGAAGCGGCGTGAATGGATCGCGTGTCGCTTCAGCGTCGTCCGCTTCGTCGCCTGTCGTCTGCGAATTCTTGCTGAATTGTGCGGCGGTGGCGATGACCTCGTCGTATTTTTCCGCTTCCACGAGCAGTTCCAGCAGGGCCTGCTTCCACTGCACGGCCTGAGGCATTTTTTCCACCAGTTCCCGCATCAGCACGATGGCCTTCTCGAAATCCTTCTGGGCGAGGTAAATTTGCGTTTCCAGCAGAACATATTCGGCGTTATCTGATTCTTCGCTGCGTAGTTCCTTGACGGCGGCCAACGCCTCGTCGAATTTTTTCTGCGCGATTTGAATCTGGATTTTTCGGCCCACGTACCGCAACGCGTTCGGACGCAGACGCAGCGCGGCCTCGATGTCCTTCAGGGCCTCCTCGTATTTTTCCATGCGCATGTACAAATCGGAGCGGCGCATCAAAATTTCCGCGTCATTCGGCCTTGTCTTGCGAAGTTCGTCCAAAAGAGCAATCGCTTCGTCATATTTTTGCGTCTGGTCAAGAAGCTGAATCTGCTGCATCATGAGTTCGTTCTCGTCCACGCCCGCCTTTTTCAGCATGTCCAGCACTTTTTGGGCCAGTTTCGGCTCGCGCCGCAGCAGCAAAAGCTGGAATGCCTTTTCGAGCGGTTGCCGGTCCTCCGGGCTGATGTTCGCCAGTCGTTCCAGCACTTCGACGCCTTTGTCGAATCGGCCCAGTCCGAACAACAACTCGACATAGGCTTTTTGGATCAGGGAATTGTCCGAATTCTCCGCCGCTTCCGCCAAAATCTGCTCTTTTGTCGCCGGGTCTTTTTCCGTGTCCATCAAAAGTTTGACGGCCAGTGCGTAAACCGGCGGATCGTCTTTGGAAAGCGTCATCACCGTTTTCAGCACCTCGGCGGCTCGTTTCGCCCTGTTTTCGTCCAGGTTGCCGTCGGCCAGCAGATTCAGTTCCGCAATACGCAAAAGCGGCTGCGGCTGATCGTTGACGACTAAGACGGCCTCGTCCAAATCGGCCAAAATGCGGTCACGCTGCTCGGCCCAGTCTTTGGGACGCTGCCGCCCTTGCAATAAGAGCCGGGACTCGTTCAAACCGCGCTGAATTTGCGTGGCGGCCAGAAGTTGCCGGCAGAATTCGAGATTCTCGCCCTCCAAGCCCGCTTTCATGGCTTGGCGGCAAAGGTCGATGACTTTCGCAAAATCTTCAGGCTTGGCGACACGCAGTTTGGCTTCGGTGGCCTGATCCAGCAACGCGAGGCCGTCTGCGGGGGCCACTGTGGACGTGGCTGTGGACGTTTCTGTCGCTACATCAGTCGGCACAGTCGCCTCTTCGGACGCGGGGGGCACGTCTTGAGCCGCAGCAAAACAAGCGAGCGAGAGGAGCAAAGCCAAGGAAACGAGAAAACGGGAGCAGTTATTTTTCATATCCATTCTGGTGTGAGTGTCGTCTGTGCGCCAAAATCGTCGCACTGCGTCCATTGTACCGTATCGTGCCTTGCGTTTCAAGCCGCAAGGCGTTTCAGGCATCACTTGGTTTTCTCTCTGTGTTTTCGTACCAGCATGGGCCGGGACTCCTCCACAACGCTGTACTTCGTGGCTGACGCGGAGCGGTCCGGCTCGACCACGGCCTCCATGAGCATTTCCTCCGGGAAAAAGCTGGCGATTTCCTGCTGGGTGGGCAACAGATATTCCTGTAAGGATGAAGACTCCGGCAGAGCGGTGGCGTCCAACGTTTCGGCACGGTAGATGCCGTCCCCCAAATCGACAAGCGGCGTACTTGCAGGCGGGGGGCTGGAAGACGGGATGTGGGACGAGTCCGACGGTTCCTCGGCGAATTCCGTGTCGGGCAGCAGCGAATTGAAATCAAAATCGTCGCCCAAGACTTCCTTGGCCGTCGAGGAAATGGGGGATGACCCGCTTTCCGCACCGGCAAACTCCGGTTCGGACAATTCCAAGTGCTCCGTCCCGTCCTGTTCCGTCAAACCGCCGCCCGACTCCAAGGCTCTGGCAAGAACTTCATCGTCCATCTCGATGTCTTCGACATCATCGAACTGTCCGTCCAAGTCGGCATAACCTTTTTCCAACTGGGCTGACAAGTCCGATGGCACGACGGTGTCTTTTTCGTCCAGCATTTCTTCGATGGCCGAGTCGATTTTGATGGCATTCGCTCGCAGACTGGCGTCGTCGAAAACGCTTTGCGCAGCGTCTCCGAGCATGGCACTGTCGGTGGCACTGTTTTCGGCGGGTCTGCCCACGTCACTGTTTTCGGCCCCGGTTTGTTCTGAAGGCTCGGCGTTCTCGGAACCCGTTTCTGTCGTTGCTTCTGCCGCTTCGTCTGCCGTTTCAGCCGCGGAAACGTCGTGGGGCGAATCCAGGGGCGGCTTAATCGTGGTCATTTCCACGCCGGCCATTTCCTCAGCACCCTCGTCCTCAATGCTGGCGTTTTCTGCCGGAGTTTCGGGCGAGTCCTCGTCAGCGGCAGCAACGCTCGTCACGCCGGCGGCATATTCCACCGAGAAGGGATTTTTTGCGTACAATTCCCGAAGCCCCAATGCCAAGGCGACCCCAAGGGCCAAAGGAGCCAAGATCAGCAGCAAAGAATAGAGGAAATAAAAGCCCAAAATGCAATTCCGAGAGGGAACATGTTCTGCATGAATTCAGCGATGCTCAAAAGCCAAAAACGCGATTATAAAACAGACAGCCCGAAATGCAATGATTGCCGATGGATGAAGCGAAACGACAAAAGAGTCCCGGCTCTTTGGGGTCAGCCGCGTCGGGCATTGAAAGAAGAGGTTCGACGCTGCTGAATCAGCCAAGCCCGCCAAGCGTCTTGATTGAATTGGAAATCCACGCCGGTCAGTTTCATCAAGGCGGCCCGGACGTCCCGGTTTTGCGACACGTCCGTGACTTTTTCCGTCGATTGGCCCCATGCCAAGCCCGCCCCCTGTATGTTGCCCGAACTGCCGAATGAGGGGCCGGGAGCTTGTTTCGTCACGGTTCGGGTATTGGAAGTCACCAAGGCGTCAATGAGTTGCGGAATGGCCGTGCGACCGTCCAGCTCGGCGATTCCTGCGGCGGCGGCATTGATGATGCCCGGATTTCCCGTCTCTTTCAGATAGGAAGCATAGTAGGCCACCAACATCTGCTTCGCTTCCGGGTGGCGGCGTATTTCGTCGTAACAGGTATAGCGCAATTCGGGCAATTCGCGTCCATTCAGCGACCAGAGCGCCACGGCGTATAGTGCTTGAGCATTGCCAATGTTCGATAACGCTCTGATGAGGAGGATTCGAGTATCTTCGTTTGGTTCTGTTTCCAACGCCTTCCACAGGGCAGGCACGGCGGCGGGATCGGTGATCGCCAGCATCGCGGCTTTCGCTTTTTCACCGCGAGGAAGAGATACGCAGAGCGTTTTGACGCGCTCTGTCCACTGTTTCGCGTCTTTCTTCTGGCGATCCAAACGCTGCTCTACCTCGATTTGCTGCTTCGATTTCCACGCACCGCCCTGCCGCACCATACCTCGCTTTTCGCCCAGCACCTCGCTCCGTGTTGTCCATTCGCCATCGTCGTCCCTAAAATAGCCGAGCAGTTGCCGAGCCTGCTTGTGGTCGGGGTCAAGTTCCAAAACCTGATAGCGATGCTGTTTCGCCAGGTCGGGCAACAGATTTTTACTGCACCACTGGGCGATTTCCAGATGATTTTCAATCGTGTTTTCCTTGAACGGGGCGAAAGCGTTGTATTCGATCTGCGCCTCGCGCTCGCCGGGCCGAGTACGCTCCACACGCTTCGATTCGATGGCGATTTCCAGGCCGTCCGCCGGTTGAATGCGGTAAACCCGGCGTGGCACTTCCTCCGCATTGAGAAATTCGCCCTCGACCCGTCCGCCGTCTTGGAGCAGAAACAGCTCCGCTCGGAGCGGCGGCGTCACCAACGACAGTAAGAACAGTGTTAGGAATGCTGCAAAAAGGATTCGCATGGCGGTTTCCTTGGGAAAACGAGAAAATGTCATACTGTTTACAGCAGCGAGGTCGTTTCAGGATAACCGTATATCAAGTTGAAATTCTGGACCGCCGCGCCGGATGCGCCCTTAATCAGATTATCGATGGCGGAAACCGTGACAATGTGATGATCGATTTTTCGCACGGTGATATGCACATAATTCGTGCCCGACACGTCTTTCGTGCTGGGCAAATGCTCAACCACTTGGACAAACGACTCGTTTTTATAAAATGCGCTCAACGTTTCCAGCAGTTCTTCGCGGCTCGGCTCTTTGCTGAGGTTTTGGGCGGGCTTGGCGTAAATCGTGGACAAAATGCCGCGATCCATCGGCGTCAGGTGGGGCGTGAAGATCAAGTCCACCGACTTGCCCGAGGCTTTGGAGAGTATCTGTGTGATTTCCGGCGTGTGGCGGTGCGAACCGATGCTGTAGGCGGAAATGCTCTCGTTGCACTCCGGGTAGAGCGTGTTGAGCTTCGGTTTTCGGCCCGCGCCCGATATGCCGCTTTTGGAGTCGATAATAATGTCCGTCGGTTCGATCAAACCGGCCTTGAGAAGCGGCGTGAGCGGCAAAATGGCCGAGGTTGGATAGCAGCCGGGATTGGCCACGAGATCGGCCCCAATAATTTCATGGCGAAACAGTTCCGGCAAACCGTAGGGCACACGGCCCACCCGCTCCGGGTCAGGATGCGTCACGTCGTACCATTTCCGAAACACGTCCGTCGAGTCCAGCCGGTAATCGGCACTGAGATCAATGACTTTCACGCCCAGCTTCAACAGGGCGGGCACGATGGCGGCGGAGGCGGTGTGCGGCAGACAACTGAACACGCAGTCGCAACGAGCGGCAATTTCTTTCGGAGCCAAATTTTCGAGCGACAATTTCAGGCGACCGGCCAGCGACTGATGCACCACATCGGCAGGCCGGGTATCTTCACGGCTGGTCAGCGTCGTGATTTCCGCGTTCGGATGCCGCAACAGAATTTTAATCAGTTCCAGAGCCGTGTAACCGGTCGCACCGAGAATGGCAATTTTTTTCAACATGGCAAACACAAAAGATAGGAATGGTTACGAGCCGCATTCCGAATGCGGGCCACAGGTAAAACGAAGCACTGGACAAGGAGCCGAACACTTGTTATTGTAGCAAGAGGAATCGATCCTGAAAAGAGCGTTTTTTGATAACGCAACAGTATTCACTGATAACCATGAAACCCATTTCCGTTCAAGACTACCTTGCGAATCCCGCCAAAACGGTCGTGCCGGATGTCGGCGTGGTGTTCGGCGACGATCATTTTTTGAAAACGCAGGCGGCTCAGACGCTGCGTGAACAGGTTTTGCAAGGCGAAGACGCGGAATTCTCGTTTTCCCGCCACGAAGGCAAATCAGCCTTGCTGGAAGTCGTGCTCAAAGAGCTGGCAACGCAGTCCATGTTCGGCGGCGGGCGGCGTTTTGTGCTCGTAGAGGACGCCGATCCGTTTATTACGAAGTATCGGGCTGAATTGGAAGATTATATCGGGAAAATGTCCCAGGCGAAAAATTCCCACGCCAACGCCGCCTTACTGCTTTTGCTCAAAACCCTTGCGTCGAATACAAAACTCTACAAAATGCTGGCCGAATCGGGCCTGTTGATCGATGCCAAGCCGCTGGAAGAGAGAAGCGTGCCCGCCTGGATTGGGCGCTGGGGCAAGCAACGGCATCGACTTCAGGTCAACGCCGACGCCGCCGAGGAAATGTTGCGACGAGTCGGCCCTGACAGCGGAATGCTCGATCAGGAATTGGCCAAACTCGCGTTGATGGTTCCGGATGGCGCGGCAACAGGCGGAGTCACAACGGGAAAGGCGGGGACGGTCACGCTGGAATTGGTCGAAAAAAATGTCGGTTCGCTCTGGGCCCAGTCGATTTTTCAAATGCTGGACGCCGCTTTGTTCGGCCAAACGGCGGAAGCCTTGCGTTTGCTGGATCGACTTTTGATTTCGGGGGAAAAAGCGTTCACGATTTTGAATCGCATTTCGCCGACGCTGAGAAATTTTGCGACGGCCACAGAAAAGATTCTGGAGTATGAAAAACGGGGCCAACGAGTGAGCCTGCAAACGGTGTTAAGCGATTCCGGCGTGTGGCGTTCCGTGTTGGACAAGTCGGAAAAGCAGCTCCGAACGCTGGGCCGGCATCGAGGACTGAAACTCCGCGACATGCTTTTTCAGGCCGACCTGAATTTGAAAGGCGGCAGCAAAATGAATGAGCGGCTTATTTTGGAAACGCTCATCGTCAACCTCTCTGCCCCGGAATTGCGAGCTTCTCCAAGGCCCGCGACCAAGTAGACGAGAACTGTGAGTTAAAATGAAATCTCCCATCAGCCGCGAAGGCGTTTATTATCTTTTCGTCGTCCTTGTCGTGCTCATCGGTGCCATGATCCGCGAAGTCAATCCGATGCTGCTGTTCGCCGCTTTTCTCTGCGCTCCGCTGGTCATCGCTTGGCGGCTGGGGCGGCGTTCGTTGCGTGGAATCCGGCTCCGACGGCGAGTGCCACGCCAGATTTTTGCCGGCGAACCTTTTGTCGTCCAATTGGAAGCGACCAATCCCCGACCCAAAAAACGCCACTGGTTCGGAGGAGGAGCCGTCTCGTGCTGGGGGATTGTCGTCGTTGACCGAATTTGCCCGAAACAAAATCAGGGTTCCGACAAGCCATTGGAACCGGCCACGTATTTTGAATACATTCCCAACGAGCAAATTCGCCGCAAAACCTATGCAGGCCGATTGCCGCAGCGGGGACGTTACGAAATAGGGCCGCTGATGATTTCAACCCGATTTCCGTTCGGATTCTTTCGACACTGGTTCGAGCAGCCAGCCTTGCCGGGCGAGCGTCAGGAGTTTATCGTGTTTCCGAAATTGGGCAAACTTTCCGATCACTGGAAAGCGCGGCGGCATGAAACGGCGGAAAGTCGCCATCGGTATCTTTTCAAACCGAGCCGGATATCGGGCGAGTTTTTGGGCGTGCGGCGTTGGCAGCAGGGTGATTCGCAGAAATGGATTCATTGGCGTGCGTCGGCCCGGCATCAAATTCCCGTCGTGCGGCAATTCGAACAGCACCAAAACCGTGAGCACGCCGTATTGGTCGATCTTTTCCAAGAGAATGGGAGCAGCGGCACGGCGGCACGCGAAAATTTCGAGCTGGCCGTGAGTTTCGCCGCCACGCTTGTGACGGAAACGGTACGGCAAGGCGGCAGCCGCTTTTATTTCGCTACCAGCAAGCCGGGCTGTGAAGCCCTCTGCGGCAAAGCCAGCACGCCGATGGTCGAAAGCGTGCTCTATCAACTGGCCTTGGCGGAACCGGAGCAGGATGATGCCTTGGCCGATCATTTATTGAAGGCGGTCTCCATGATGGATTCTTATGCCGAACTCATTCTTGTTACGATTCAGCCGCTGGACCCGGCCACGTCGCCGCGTTTTCGTGCCGTTTTGAACGACCCGCGTTTTTCCGCCCTGACTCCGCGTCTTAGAATTGTTGATACGTCAAGTCGGCAATTGGAGGATTTTTTTATCTTGTAATTTGTGAAACGATTGCGAATGCTCCCTTTTTTGAAACTGATGCGAGTCTCGGTTTATCCGTCGCTGGTTTCCAACGTGCTCACCGCTTGGTTCTTAGCGTGGCCGCTGACGGCCACGCCCATGGAATTGCTTCTCGTGCTCACCACCTCGTCCTGTTTTTTTCTCGGCGGCATGGTGCTCAACGACTTTTTTGATGCGAAAATGGACGCCGTCGAGCGACCTGAACGTCCGATTCCTTCCGGGACCGTTTCAAAAACGCTGGCCGGCCAGCTCGGTTTTTTTCTCTTGATCGGCGGATTGATCGGCGTGGAATGCACTGTTTTCGCAACAGGAAATACGGAGGTGAGAATTCCGGGCTGGGCGCTGGCCGGGGCGGTCATCGGATATGACATGTTTTTGAAACACATACCCGTCGTCGGCGCATTCTGCATGGGCCTTTGCCGGTACTGTAACATTTTATTCGTCGCCGCGGCGTGTAGCGCCGTTCCCGATTCCGTGCCGACAGGGTACGCGCTGGGAATTTTGTGTTACACCTTTATTGTAACGGTGCTGTCGGGTTTTGAATCTCGGTCCGCCAAAATGCGTTCGCTTGTCGGCTTCATGCTCATAATGCTGATTCCCATCGACGCTTGGATTTGTTTCGTTTTCGTCGGCCCGATGGCGGCGGCGATTATTCTGTGTCTTTATTTCGTCGCACTGGCGTTACGAAAAATCGTGCCGATGACGTGATTGCTCACTCCAGCGGAAAATCCTCCACGTTCGTGGTGCGTTGGTAGAGCGGCATGTGACGATAATACACTTCCAGAATCATCGTGGCCAGGGCCGTGGTGGTCAGACGACCGCCGCTTTCGACATTTTTTTGTTTCGTAAAATCCCAACTGCCTTGTTCGTGGCCGTTTTTCACTTGCCGTTCGACGAGACTGTCGCGCATGATTTTGTTCCAACGATCCCATTTTGTGCCGCCGAGATGGTGCATGACCTGCGTAGCATAATAATTATAATAAATATCGTCGGGCAGCGGGCCTGTTTCCGCCAGAAAATCCGTGCCCTTGACCAAGGACGGATGGTCGGCAGGCCAGCCCAGATACATCTGGCACAAAAGTCCGATGGCCGTCAAACTGGGGCTTAGCTTTTCCTGCGCTGTCGGCGGCGTGTTGTCCAGGTAGCCGTAATACGCGCCTTTTTCTATTCCCGTAACATTATCAAGAAAATGCTTGGTTCCCTTGAAGGCTTGCGGCGGAACCTGAAGAGGCCCCATCTGAGCACTTTGGAGGGCCATAAAATTCCAGCCCAGCCCCGACGTGTCGCCGGGTTGCCGCGGCGTGTAACGCCAACCGCCGCCCACCGGGTCTTGGGCCCAGACAATGTAGTGGATCGCCCCCTGAGCCAGCCGTTCCAAGTCTTTGTCCCGTGTCATGGCCGCCGCTTCGGCAACAACGATGGCCGCCAACGCATGATGATACATCTCCGGTTGAGCATGGATTTCGCATAACACAATGCCTTCCGGGCGTTGCCGACTGTTGTTTGCAATGTATTCTAAACCGGCTTGGACTTGCTCTTTGTATCGGCCTTCTTTGTGCGTGATTCCCGCCCCCAGCATGGGCAGCAGCGCGAGGGCCGTCGCGGAAATCAAGCCGCCGTTGGCTTTTTCGACGGCAATATCCCGGCACTGGCCACGGCAATTCGGGTTTCGGAGCTGCGTGTAACACCACGCCCCGGTGGGAAGTTGATGATCGACAAGCCAACGCAACGCCAGCGCGACGGCCTGTTCGCTGGCTTCGGAACCGCCGCCCCGGGCCACCATCGCGCCGCGATTAGCCCGGCTGCCGAAATCACGGCTCGAGCCGCCGAAGGAAAGCGAGTCCAAACCGGCCATCAAAGAATCCGTGGACAAAATATCGCCAAAACTCGTGATGGTGATTTCCGTTTTCGGCGTTTCGGGAACGATGTCGAGAGGCGTCCATTCCGTGACCGGTTCGACGGCGGATTCCACCGGAAAAAAGGCGGCGACATCGATGTCGAGTTCCACGGGTTCTTCTGTTTCTGCTGGAAAAAGCGCGGTGGTGTCCAGTGTTTCGACTTCTTCGACAAGAGAAATCAAGTCGTGCTTAACATCAATACTCGCAGGCAGATACAGAAATGCGAGAATGACCAGCAAAACGGCATGAACACTGAGACTGAACGCGATACTGGGAGCATCGCGCAGCAAAAAACGAGGTCCGACGGGCAAAACTCTACGCCCCATCGGCGGAATTATGCCACGGGGCTGAAATTGCCTTTGTCAACACCGCAGTCGGGACACCCCCAGCCGTCGGGAATATCTTCAAAGGCCGTGCCGGGCGCAATATCGTGCTCAGGATCGCCTTTTTCAGGATCATAAACCCAGCCGCAAACGTCGCATTCATACTTTTTCATGTCTGGCCTCCTTGGGGGGTGTGAAATGGCCCTCTCCCGGGTATTCTACAAAAATGGAAGTATTTTGAAAGAGGTCCCCAAGGTGTGGCCACGGCGTCTGCAAGGTTTTCATTTTTGTCCGAGCCGAGAAGCTGGAGGCTCTTCTGGGGGAATCGTGAAAATTTTCCGCCGTCTCGCGCAACGAGTCGCCCGATTTTTGCAAAAGACGTCACGCAGACAACGCCGCGTTCGTCAAAATAAACTTGCAGAAGGCCTGATACCGGATGTCCGCCCCTTGACAGACGCTCGCTTGCCAGCCGAGCGGTCGCCGCTGGTGCTGGAAATCGCCTCGGTCAGCCAAGATGGGGCGGTTTTGAGGTTCTGGGTCGTTTGGGTTTGTATAGATGCTCCGATTGCAAAGGGTGTGTGGTCTCCCCTTGCCCCAAACATTGGAGGCGGTACCATGGAGGAAACCTTTGCCGGTCCCCATGCGTGTCTTCTGCCAAGAAATTGCACGAATGGGGTTTTCTTGCCATTACTCTTTTTCTAGGCAGGAACGG